>Ga0209916_1000136_pt1 | contig 159352 bp, 155 predicted proteins | sample ThiBio_1000_plan_FD_183956 | JGI IMG/M metagenome (GOLD analysis project Ga0209916, IMG submission 183956) | Wastewater bioreactor microbial communities from Cape Town, South Africa - Thiocy_solids_2 (SPAdes) | ecosystem: Engineered > Bioreactor > Thiocyanate-remediating > Anaerobic-Aerobic ...
TCGGCAGGCTCAAGGACTGGCGGCGCATCCACACCCGCTACGACCGATGCGCCCATACCTTCATGTCAGCTATCTGCATCGCAGCAACCGTCATCTTCTGGCTCTGATCAATGAGTCCTGAGCCTAGATTGAGAATGCGGGCAGCTATGCCATCGTTCGCCTTTGCTGCTATCAATCAACGCCTGCAGCCCTCCCGTGCACCATGACTGGCGGCCGTATCTTTTTGCGATCCAACATGCGATAGCAGGATATAAGCGGCTCGCCCAATGTCTCATTCCGGCCTCTGATGATCCGTGCTGCCTTCGCCGTTCTTGTGCTGAGCTTGACCTTTGTGGTGCTGGCTCCCGTGCATCTACTCGGTCTCGCCTTGCGGAACGATCTGCAGCGCAAGGTGCCGGTGCTGTTTCATCGCATCGTCTGCGGAATCCTCGGCGTCCGCGTTCGCGAGGTCGGACAACGCGCCTGCACAGGGCAAGTCCTGATCCTGTCCAATCATGCCTCCTGGCTCGACATCTCCGTACTCAGTGCGCTGGCGCCGGTCGTGTTCGTGGCGAAATCCGAAGTCGCGGGCTGGCCGGTCTTCGGCATGCTGGCGAAGCTGCAGCGCACCGTGTTCATCGAGCGCGAACGGCGGCACAAGACCGGCGAGGCAACCGCCGCGATGGCAAACCGCCTATACAATGGAGACAGTGTCGTCCTGTTTCCGGAGGGCACCTCGAGCGACGGCACTCGCATTCTGCCGTTCCGCTCGGCGCTGGTCGGCGCTGCGCATCACACCATGGGCGAGGGCGGGAAAAACATCGCGGTGCAGCCGGTGTCGCTCGCCTATGTGAGATTCGGTGGCGTACCGGTTGGCCGCGCCCTGCGCGACAAGGTCGCGTGGTATGGCGAAACCGACCTCGTGCGGCATCTCTTGGGCGTGTTCGCGGCAGGCGCCGTCGATGTCACGGTGAGCTGGGGTGACACCATCGCCTGCGATCTTGACGCCAGCCGCAAGCAGATCACGCGCGACGCCGAAACCGCCGTGCGCACGATGACGGTCGCGGCCTTGCGCGGTCTTCCGCAAACCACTTAAGGCGGTCACACGATCAAATCCCGCAATGGCCGGAACGAGGCGCTATCCGGGAAAACGGCTTCGGCCAGCACCCGCTCACCGAGGCCGAGGTGGTCGTGCAACAATCCCTTCAATACTCCGCGTAAATCCGTCGTCGGCTTCAGGTCTCGCGCCTGATAGAGGTCAGCAGTTTTCAAGCCGGGCCAATCCGAGATCACACGTCCGCCCTTGATCGCGCCACCCGCAAGCAGCGCAAGGGTGCCGGTCCCGTGATCAGTTCCCGACGTCCCATTGATGCGCGCGGTGCGGCCAAACTCCGTAACAACCACGATCGCGGTGTCACGCCATTTGGACCCAAGCCCGGTTTCAAAATCGGCGAGCGCGCCGTCGAGGCCTGTGAGCAACTGCGCGAGCCGCCCGACAGGACCACCCTCATTGGCGTGGGTGTCCCAGCCATCGAACGCAAGCGCGGCAATCCGGGGGCCGTCGTCTTTCGCCATGATCCTGGCTGTCCCCTGCGCGGCAAGCCGCATCGCATTCGGGCCGCCCGCTATCGGCTTCATGCTGCCATCGTTCGCCGCGAGCTTGTCGATCTGCAACCCCTGTGACAACGAAGTGGCAAGCATCGGGTCGCGATGGCTATAGAGTTCGAGCAAACGCATGGCGGTATCGTCGGCAGCCTGAGGAAGTCGCGCTGGCACCCAGCCGACCGTGGGCGCCGCGCCGCGCAACACCAGCGGCGTCGTTGCGCCGACGCCCAGACCGCGCCAGACATGTTCGCCACGCGGCAGATTTTCCAGAGCGCGATTGAGCCATCCGCTTTGCACCCGCCCGGGACCAGCAAAGCCGCTTTCCAGCACGTCCTGCCCGTCAAAATGCGAACGGTCGCGATAGGCCGTCGCGGTCGCATGAATCACGGCGGCATTGCCGTTTTTATACATTCGCGCGAATTCCGGCATCGACGGATGAAGCGCGAAAAAGGAATCGAGCGCGATTGCAGGATGCGGTCCCTCAAGCGCGAGCGCAATTGAACCGTGCAGTCCGGCGTAATCGGGGTCGGCGACAGGCGCGACGGTCGCAAGGCCATCCAGCGCGCCGCGGAGGACGATTGTTATCAAATGCGGATCGCGCCCATCCGCAGCACGAGCGAATTTCGGAAGATAGGCCCATGCGGCGAAGGCCGCGCTACCGGCCAGCAGCGTGCGCCGGGACAGACCACGCGGCGTCCCATCTTCGCAGCATTCAAGGAAACGATCATGCATGGTTCATCTCCTCTGGAATTCCGGCGACATCAACAGCAGGGCCAGCGCCTGTTCGCGCGTCTCTGCGCGCGCGACGGCCTTGCGCGTGTCTTCCGAGGCGGCTTCTCCGGCACACGCTACCAGCACGTCGTTCGGATTCAGCCTGTCGGCGATGCGCGAGGAAATCTGCGAAGCCACGTCGAGCCGCAGTTTGATGTTTTCCGGCGAGGCCCAGGTTGCGTTAGTGTCGGCGAAACCATTCGGCCCCGGCGGCGTCCAGAGCGGCTCGCCAAGCAGATTGAGTGCACCCAGATAGCGGCCCGGTTCCTCGGGAATCCGGTCCAAGATCCGCCCCGCCGCGACGAGAAACTCGTTCGGCGTGCGTATCTTGGTCATCGGCGCCGCCCACGCTTCATCCGAGTCCACCAGAGTCGTGGCGAGCGCTTTCAGATCGCCATCCGTCCGCCTAAAAGCCGTTTCCAGCTTTGCAACCAGCGCAGGTGGTGGATCGTCGGCGACAAAATGCGCCGCAAATTTATGTGCGATGAACTTCGCCGCCGCAGGGCGGCGCGCAATATCCAGTAACGCTGTTTCGCCCTGTGTCACCCCCGTATCGTCGTAAACCTTGCCCAGCAGTTTTTGCGGCCCGGGTTCGTGTGCGTTGGCATTGAAGATGAAGGTACCGGGCTCTCCAAGCCGTCCTGCCCGTCCGGCGAAGGTCCATCCGGTCAGGATAGCCGCAAGCGTGGTAACATCCTGCTGGGTATAACCATTGCCGACACCCAGCGTATGCAACTCCATCAATTCGCGCGCGAGGTTTTCATTCAGCCCGCGCTTGCGGTTGCGCCCGGCCCGCGAATTCGGCCCGACCGATTGCTGATTGTCGAGACAGAACAACATCGCCGGATGTCGTTCGACAGCCAGCAGCATATCGCTGAACCGGCCGAGCACATGCGGACGAATGGCTTCGCGCTCAAAGGAGCCCGCCCATATCCGTGCGAGTTGCCCCTTGTTCGCGGAAATACAGAAATGGTTCGACCAGAATGCGACGAGCCGCTCCGCGAAACCGCTTTCAGCTATCGTCGCACGCTGCACGCGCGCGAGGGCCTCGGCGCGAAACGTCTGCTGAATAATGTTGGGCGGCTGTCGGGGCGGCGATTTCCCCGCAGTTGCAAACGGCTGCATAATATTGCCAGCCCTCGAGGCCCGCTCCCCGCTTTCACCCGGCTTGCCATCGGACACCATGGCAAGTGCCTGCGCGGCCGCCTTGCGCTGCTGTTTGAGCTCCGCCTGATAATCAAAGGCGTCCTGCGCCAGCGCCGGTGTCCCCTGCAAGCCTGGAACATCGAGTCGAGCGACATTCTGGCGGCTAAGTTGCGCTTTTACGAAACCCCTCGGGTCAGACGCCGCGCTGGCGAAGTCGCCGGCACCGCCACCACGCGCACCCAGTCCAAAGCGATTCAGGGCTACCAGCGCCGCCTGCGGATCGCGTGCCATCTTGCAGATTGCCCGTTTGTCGGTTCGTATGGAGCAGCGCCGATAACGCGCCGGTCCATATGAACAACACCTGAAAGATTTGGCCGAACCTCGTTTGCCGGAATGAAAGATCCCTCACAACAACTGGATCAATCGCGCCAGATCACCTGCGCGCGATGCGGTGCGGCCTTTACATGCGACCTGTCGGGACATTGCTGGTGCGCGGAAGAAGCCGTGCGGCTGCCGATGCCGCGCACGGGCGAAGACTGCCTGTGCCCCTCCTGCCTGCGCGCCAGCGCTCGCAGCCTCGATCAATCGAACCCGTGAACCGTGCAGGGACCTAGGCGGCTTCCACCGTCGGTGCTTTTCGCGCCATGCCATCGAACAGATCGAGCATGCGCTCACGCCAGGAATGGATCAGATCGTCGGGCTTCAGCAACTCGAACGGGCTCGTCACCCGTGCCCACTGGAATGGGCCGAACACGATGTAGTCGGCGTAGTTGGGCTTGGCCCCGCCGATGAAGGGCTGCGTGCGCAGGGTCATGCGCAGCGGATGCAGCCACTTGTGCAGGCTTTCCAGCCGCTGCTCGCGCCCGACGACAACTTCCTCAAGCGGCCTGCCCATGTTCTTCTCGCGGGTCCGGCGAAAATAATCTTTGTCGCCCGCATCGAGCTGATCGTGGATGTCGGCGATGATGAACGGCGCGATCTGACCGACCGACACGTCGCTCCAGTTGTTGATGAGACGCGCCATGCCCCGTCCGCCTTCGCCGCCGAACAAGGATGGCTTTTCCGGATAGGAATCTTCCAGATATTCCGCGATGGCCCACGAATCGTTGACGCAAGCTTCACCATCGACCAGCACCGGCACCTTCTCCGAGCCATACGCTTTGATTGCGTCCTTCTGCGCAAAGCGCCACGTCACCGTTTCAAAATCCAACCCCTTGTGCACCAGCGCCATGCGCGTACGCCAGCAATACGGGCTGAAAAGGCGCGCAGGATCGCTGCCCGCGAGTTCGTAAAGCTGCCTTGCCATCAGGTCCCGCTCGCAACCTGACCGAACAGAATTTTTCTCGATTCTTCATTCACCGTCGGCGCCTTGTCAGGGTTGACCTGCTTGGCGAGCTTGTAGGCACGTTCGGTGGCGGGACGGGCATAGATCGCCTCGAACCAGCGCTTTAGATGCGGGAAGTCATTCAGATCCTGCTGCTGGTTGTTGTAGGGCACGATCCACGGATAGCAGGCCATGTCGGCGATAGAATATTCGCCGGCGACGAATTCGCGATCGGCCAAGCGTTTGTTGAGCACGCCGTAAAGCCGGTTGGTTTCCTTGACGTAGCGCTCCATCGCGTAGGGAATTCGCTCTGGCGCATATTGCACGAAATGGTGGTTCTGCCCGGCCATCGGGCCGAGACCGCCGACCTGCCACATCAGCCATTGCAGCACATCGAACCGCTTGCGCATATCGGTTGGCAGGAATTTTCCGGCTTTCTCGGCGAGATAGATCAGGATCGCGCCAGATTCGAAAATCTTCACCGGCTCGCCGCCATCCTTTGGCGCCTGATCGATGATCGCAGGCATGCGGTTGTTCGGTGAAAACGCCAGGAATTCCGGCTTGAACTGATCGCCCTTAGAGATATTCACCGGTACAATCTTGTAGGGAAGCCCGCTCTCCTCAAGGAACATCGTGATCTTGTGGCCGTTCGGCGTAGTCCAATAGTAAAGATCGATCATTATCCTGCGTCCTGACGAGAATAGGCATATTCATGCGAATGCATGAACCTTGCGCGATTGCCTCTCTAAGTCAACCAGAACGCCCTACCCTCACCGATTGTTCATCGCCGGACTGCGAACAGAGTCCCGCATTGAACCGATGCGTTCCCGATGAGACAAATAACGAGTCGCGCCAATCACATGCCGGAAAACACATGACGTATTCCAAAACCGACCTGCAAGCCGCGTCCGACGCCGGCATCATCTCGGCCGGACAACTGGAGACGCTGCTGGCGTTCCTGCAATCGCGCGGAGCGGCTTCGCCCTCATCGCCGAAGTTCGATGTCGTGCATGTGCTGTGGTACGCGGGCGCGCTGATCGTGATGGCCGCCATGGGCCTGTTCAGCACGCTGGCGTTTTCGCAGATGGGCGGACAGGCGCTCACCATGACGGCTCTCGTTTACGCTGCGCTGTTTACATGGGCTGGGCATTATCTGTGGACCGCCAAAAACCTGCGCACGCCGGGCGGGTTGCTGATCGCGGTCGCGGTGTCGATGGCTCCGCTCGCGGTCTATGGCGTGCAGGATGCGCTCGGGCTGTGGAGCCAGTTCGGCAAACCTGGCTCTCTTCGTGGTTCTCTGTGGCTCAAGGGAAGCTGGTTTCCGATGGAGATTGCTGCCATCACCGCCTCGGCGGTCGCGCTGCGCTTCTATCGCTTTCCGTTCATTACTTTCATCATGGCGCTCGCGCTCTGGTTCCTGTCGATGGACCTCGCGCAATGGATCATCGGGAAACCCCCCAATTGGGAAATCTCGCGCCAGGTCTCGATCTGGTTCGGCCTTGCCATGCTCATTGCGGCCGTGGTGGTGAACGCCCGCCAGCGCAGCGGCGATTTTGCCTTCTGGCTTTATCTGTTCGGCGTGCTCGCGTTCTGGGGCGGTATTTCCTTCACCACAAGCGGCACCGCCCTGCAAAAAGCAGCCTATTGCGCGATGAACGTCGGCTTCCTGTTCCTCGCTGTGTTCCTGGGCCGCCGCGTGTTTGCTATCGCCGGCACCATCGGCATTGCCATCTATCTCGGCGATCTCGCCGCAGCAGTTTTCAAGGATTCGCTGCTGTTTCCATTCGCGCTGTCGCTGATCGGCGTCGCCATCATCGCCTTCGGCCTTTATTATCATCGCCATCAGGTGACCATCTCGGGCTGGATCGACGCGCAGATGCCGGAAGCATTGAAACGGTTGCGGCCCGTCAACAACCTGGCCTGAACCCTTTTCCCGCATGCCTTGCGGCCCCATATTCTGCACATGGCGAAAAATTCCGACCCCCCCAAAAAGCCGGCAAAAACTCCGAAATCCAAAGCTCATCGCGCCGAGGTCAAACCCATCGGCCCGGCGCTGGCGGAGCTTTTGAACCCCGCGATCAACCGCGGCGAAAGCGGGATGGGCTCGGGCACCGGCCTGCAGCCGCCACCGGACAATTCGTGGGACCGCCGCAACGGCGGCGAAGCGGCGATTCATCGCGCCCGCAAATCGACGCCGAAGAACTTTTCCCGGCCTGACCCTTCCTCACATACTGAAGGAGCCAAGGATCGAAGCACGCGAAGTGGCTTCGACGAAGCGCCGCAGGCCAATTACGGCACCAGCGCACCCATTCCGACGCTCGATCCCGAACTCGCCAAGCAGCTTGGCTACGATGTCGATGACGACGACTCCTTCAAGCCAGCGCGCAACAAGATGGAGTCGCTCGGCGTCAAGGCCACCGCCGAGGCGCTGGAATCGCTCATTCGCGAAGGCCGCGCAGAGTTTCGTGGCGACAAGATCTGGACACCACATCGCCCGCCGCGCCCGGAGAAATCCGAAGGCGGCGTCCACTTCGAACTGAAATCAGAATACCAGCCGAAGGGCGACCAGCCGCAGGCGATCGCTGAACTGGTGGAGGGCATCAACCGTAAGGACCGCACGCAGGTACTTCTCGGCGTCACCGGCTCGGGCAAGACCTACACCATGGCGCAGGTGATCGCGGCGACGCAGCGCCCCGCGCTGATCCTTGCGCCGAACAAGACGCTGGCGGCGCAGCTCTACGGCGAGTTCAAGAATTTCTTCCCCGACAACGCGGTTGAATACTTCGTCTCGTATTACGACTACTACCAGCCGGAAGCCTACGTTCCGCGCACCGACACCTATATCGAAAAGGATTCCTCGATCAACGAGCAGATCGACCGGATGCGTCACTCAGCAACCCGCGCGCTCTTGGAGCGCGACGACGTCATCATCGTCGCGTCCGTGTCGTGCATCTACGGTATCGGCTCGGTCGAAACCTACACCGCGATGACCTTCGCGATGAAAAAGGGAGAGCGCCTCGACCAGCGCCAGATCATCGCCGACCTCGTGGCGCTGCAATACAAGCGCACGCAGGCCGATTTCACGCGTGGCACCTTCCGCGTCCGCGGCGACACCATCGACATTTTTCCGGCGCACTATGAAGACCGCGCCTGGCGCGTGAACCTGTTTGGAGACACCATCGAGAGCATCGAGGAGTTTGACCCGCTCACCGGACACAAGAGCGACGAACTTGAATTCGTCAAGATCTACGCGAACTCGCACTATGTCACGCCGCGTCCGACGCTCATTCAGGCGATCAAGGGCATCAAGAGTGAATTGAAATGGCGGCTCGACCAGTTGCACGCGCAGGGCCGCCTCCTGGAGGCGCAGCGGCTCGAGCAACGCACCACGTTCGATCTCGAAATGATGGAAGCGACAGGGAGTTGCGCCGGCATCGAAAATTATTCGCGCTACCTCACCGGCCGCAAACCGGGCGAACCGCCGCCAACGCTGTTTGAGTATGTGCCGGACAACGCCATCGTCTTCGCCGATGAAAGCCACGTCACCATTCCGCAGATCGGCGGCATGTTCAAAGGCGACTTCCGCCGCAAGGCGACGCTCGCCGAATACGGCTTCCGCCTGCCCTCCTGCATGGACAACCGGCCGCTGCGCTTCGAGGAATGGGACATGATGCGCCCGCAATCGGTCGCGGTGTCCGCCACCCCGGCAGCATGGGAGATGAACGAGAGCGGCGGCGTGTTCGTCGAGCAGGTCATCCGCCCCACCGGTCTGATCGACCCGCCGGTCAACATCCGCCCCGCGCGCACGCAGGTCGATGATCTGCTCGGTGAAGTGCGCGCCACGGCCGCAAAGGGCTATCGCTCGCTCATTACCGTGCTGACCAAGCGAATGGCGGAAGACCTCACTGAATACCTGCATGAGCAGGGCATTCGTGTGCGCTACATGCACTCGGACATCGACACCATCGAGCGCATCGAGATTATCCGCGACTTGCGGCTCGGGGCGTTCGACGCTCTGGTCGGCATCAACCTGTTGCGCGAGGGCCTCGACATTCCGGAATGCGCGCTGGTCGCGATCCTCGACGCCGACAAGGAAGGTTTTCTGCGCAGCGAAACATCACTGATCCAGACCATCGGCCGCGCCGCACGTAACGTCGACGGCAAGGTGATCCTCTATGCCGACCAGATGACCGGCTCGATGCAGCGCGCCATCGCCGAGACCGACCGCCGCCGCGAGAAACAGGTCGCCTACAACGAGGCCAACGGCATCACACCGGAGAGCGTGAAGAAATCGATCGGCGATATTCTCAATTCCGTCTACGAGCGCGACCACGTGCTGGTCGAAGTCGGCGACGGCAGCATCGCCGACGACGTCATCAGCATCGGCCACAATTTCGAGGCGGTGCTGGCCGATCTCGAAACCCGCATGCGCGAGGCGGCCGCAGACCTCAATTTCGAGGAAGCCGCACGGCTGCGCGACGAGGTGAAGCGCCTGCGCGCGACCGAGATGGCGGTGGTGGACGACCCAACCGTGAAGCAGAAGGCCGTCACCGGCAAGGCCGGCGCTTATGCGGGCGCGAAGAAATACGGCGACAGCGCCAATTTGCCGCCGAAACAAAAATCGCGCATCCACAAACCTTCTCTGGATGAAATGGGCATCGCCACCTGGCACGAGGTGCTGCCGGATCGCAAAGGCGCAAAACGCCCGCGCAAACCGACGCTCGATGAGATGGGACCGGGCACCGAGAGCCGGATCTACAAGCCAAAATCGATGCGCGACGGCGGGCAGGAATTCGGCGGCGTGATCAAAGGCCCCGCACCGCGCTCAACCGGCGGCGCACCGGGACATCGCGGCGGGTGGAAGAAGAGGTGAACGGCTTCTTGCTGAATCACAAATCGTCAACGTATGTTGGGGGCAATGAAGTTAGGATTTGACGAATCTCAATCTCCTTACTCGAGTGGCTCACAGAGTGCACGTGCTTGGACGGAGAGCTGGGTCCGAAGCTGGGCATACTGTCCTAACTACGGGCATCCGCAGCTAAATCCGTTTCCCAATAATCAACCTGTGGCCGATTTCTTTTGCTCCTCATGCAAAGAGGAGTTTGAGCTCAAAAGCAAGAAGGGACGGTTTGGTTCAAAGCTCGCTAACGGTTCTTTCAAAACAAAATGCGAACGACTGGCCGCGAGTAACAATCCCAATTTCTTTTTGATGAATTACGATCTCAAGGCGCTTGCCGTCGTCAATCTCTTCATTGTCCCAAAACACTTTTTTGTGCGCGAGATTATAGAAGAGAGAAAGCCATTAGCCATTACCGCTCGTCGAGCAGGATGGATCGGATCGAACATCCTTCTAAGCAGTATTCCTGACACTGGTAAAATTCACATTGTACAGAATGGCCTCATTCGCTCGAAGAAAACGGTTCTCGCAGAATGGAAAAGAACTCTCTTTCTTAGACGAGAATCTCAGGCCGCACGGGGATGGTTGCTTGCCGTAATGAAATGCATTGAGTCTCTCGGAAAGCGCGAATTTACATTAGACGAAATATATACCTTTGACCGGCATTTAGGTGAATTGTATCCAGAGAATCTGAATGTCCGTCCAAAGATAAGACAGCAACTACAGTACCTGCGCGACCGCGAATATATTGAATTTCTCGGGCGCGGTAATTACCGCCTTCGATAGCGAGGCATTCATATGGCCTGGTTTCTTAACCACTACACATGCGAGCGTTGCTACCGCCGCTGGTCGGATGAATGGTCATGCATGTGCGACGACACTTGCCCGCGTTGCGGGGCGCGCGACATGACGCCCGCCTCAAGTGAAGACCTGACGATACTAATTACCAAAGAGGGCGGTAAATTTGTCATACTCCGGTCACCTGAAACCGCTGAGTATGATCCGGACTATTGCGAGTTGGGCCGGTTCTCGACTGAACACCAAGCAGTTGAGTTTTTGTCGCGAAACGGAATTTAACTTCTCTCCCCCACCCCCGGCGCCTCATGGCCGGTGCGCTCGACATATTCGGTGTAACCGCCGCCATATTGATGGATGCCGTCGGGCGTCAATTCCAGCACGCGGTTGGAGAGCGCGCCGAGGAAGTGGCGATCATGCGAGACGAACAGCATCGCACCCTCATATTGCGACAGCGCCGTGATCAGCATTTCCTTGGTCGCGATGTCGAGATGGTTGGTCGGCTCGTCCAGCACCAGAAAATTCGGCGGATCATAAAGCATCTTCGCCATCACGAGGCGCGCCTTCTCGCCACCCGACAGCACGCGGCATCTCTTCTCGACATCGTCGCCGGAAAACCCGAAGCAGCCGGCCAGTGCGCGCAAGCTGCCCTGCCCCGCCTGCGGGAATGAATCCTCCAGCGATTGAAACACCGTGCGCTCGCCGTCGAGTAAATCCATTGCATGCTGGGCGAAGTAACCCATCTTCACGCTGGCGCCGACCGCGACATCGCCCTCGTCTGGCTCCGACGCGCCCGCCACGAGTTTCAAAAGCGTGGACTTGCCCGCGCCGTTGATGCCCATCACACACCAGCGCTCGCGGCGGCGGACCTGAAAATCCAGACCGTCATAGATGCGCCGCACGCCGTAACCCTTCTGCACGCTCTTGAGCGTGACGACATCCTCGCCCGAGCGCGGCGCCGCCGGAAAATCGAACGACACGATCTCGCGCCGCTTCGGCGGATCGACGCGCTCGATCTTGTCGAGCTTCTTCACCCGGCTCTGCACCTGCGCGGCATGGGAGGCGCGCGCCTTGAACCGCTCGATGAACTTGATCTCCTTCGCCAGCATCGCCTGCTGGCGCTCGAACTGCGCCTGCTGCTGCTTGTCAGCAAGCACGCGCTGCTGTTCATAGAATTCGTAATTGCCGGAATAGGAGGTCAGCGTGCCGCCGTCGATCTCGATGATCTTGTTGACGATACGGTTCATGAACTCGCGGTCGTGCGAGGTCATCAACAGCGCGCCGTCGTAATTCTTGAGAAAGCCCTCCAGCCAGATCAGGCTTTCGATGTCGAGATGGTTCGACGGCTCGTCAAGCAGCATCACGTCGGGCCGCATCAGGAGAATGCGCGCCAGCGCCACGCGCATTTTCCAGCCGCCGGAGAGATTGCCGACATCGCCGTCCATCATCTCCTGCGTGAAGCTCAACCCCGCAAGCACTTCGCGCGCACGGCTTTCCAGCGCATAGCCGTCAAGCTCCTCGAACCGCGCCTGCACCTCACCATAGCGGGTGATGATTTCGTCCATCTCGTCCATGCGGTCGGGATCGGCCATCGCGGCCTCGAGTTCTTTCAGCTCGGCCGCGACCTCGCTGACCGGCCCGACGCCGTTCATCACCTCGGAGACGGCGCTGTGCCCCGCCATCTCGCCGACATCCTGACTGAAATAGCCGATGGACACGCCGCGCTCGACCGCGACCTGGCCTTCGTCGGGAACTTCCTGCGCTGTGGCAAGGCGGAACAGTGTGGTCTTGCCGGAACCGTTGGGTCCGACGAGACCGATCTTCTCGCCCCTGAGCAGGGTCGCCTGCGCCTCGATGAAGATAATCTGGTGGCCGTTCTGCTTGCCGATATTGTCGAAACGAATCATGACGCCGTTGAATGATGCGAGATAAGGGATTTGCGCAGGCTCTTAGGACATGTGGGACGTTTGCGAAAGGGGCCATTCCCGCACCTTCAGAAATGCGACATCATTACGGCAATGCGCATGAGAAATATTTGTGTACGACGTGAGGCACCGAGGGCTGAACCGCGCCTCCGAAACATGTTATTAACCGGCATCGTTTGAGGTCGGCGGCATGTTGCCCCCGTCTTGCGAGAGATTGATGATTTCGTTCCTTGCCACTGTGCCGCGCCAAATCCGGGCGGGGTTTGTTTTACCGGTCACGCTGCTGATACTGTCAGTGGCGGCGGCGCACGCACGCGCTCAGGATGATGAGTCCAATCAGCCAACACAGACCAGGGACGCCGCGGCAGAGGACGTGCCGGAGCCGACCGCGTTCGAATGGAGCCTGCTCGACCCCTCCATTCCGGTGACGACCAACAAGACATACAAATATCGCGCGCCCGCGACGTTGTCCGGGCCAAGCGCAAACTGGGACCGCACCGAGAAGGATGACGGCGGCTCGGCTGTCACTGTGAAGCGATCGGTGTTGCCGTTCTGGGACACCAAGGTCGGTGCCGACATGAACGTCGCTCCTGACGGCCCCCTGACTTCAGGCGAACTGCTCGCACGCAAGGCGCAGGGCGATACGACATCGCTGCAATCCGGCGGCAGCGTCTGGGCAACCATGAGCGCGCCCGGCGTCGCCGGCATCTGGGACAAGACATCGCTCAATGCGCGGATCGATCCGTCCGCCGACCAGAACAGGATCGGCACCGCGATCAGCAAGACGATCCCGATGGACGACAGCCAGTACGCCCTCACCGTGCAGAACGGTTATGCTGTGGCGCAGCCGCTGGATACGCCGATTGCCGGTCTCGGGCCACGCGCGGACCGCAGCATTGAGGTCGATCGCTCGGCGAAGCTCGAATTCCGCGGCACCGGGACGAGCCTGATCGCGGGTCAGACTCTTTCGACTGGGGACAACAAATGGCTTGGTCGCGTCGGCGCGGAACAGAAGCTGTTCGGCGGCGTGAGCATTTCCGGCACCTATGCCCAGACCGCCGATGGCGGTGATAACAAGAGCCTCACGGCCGGATACAAATATCACTGGTAGCTGCACTCCCGAACGCCGGCAGGAACCCGCTCATTTCGCAATACGATGTAAATGTCGTCTTAACGCCGGTCGGCCGCACCGGCCATATCGTCTTGTCCACAAAAGGCGCGGACGATTACCCTACTCCTGCCTCGTTATGGTCACGATCCGTTGAAGTAATGCGGCCTCACCTTCGTCGTGCGGGGGACAACAGCTCGCAAGCCTTGCGAAAAGGAGAAAGCCGATGAACGCCATGCCATCTGAAAAAATCGAAACCAATGAAATCGACGACAACCTCGCTGCCGTGACCGATGTCGAAGCCGGTATCCGGGATTTCGTCCGCAACGATATCGCCTACTTACGCAAGACGCCCTCGATCCTGAACTCGGGGGACGCCCCGGATGCGGCCGCCGAAGCCACCGTCAACAACGTCAACACGCTGATCCAGCGCGTTGCCGGGGCATCCGCAGCCGAGATCGACACCCTGATCACCGAGCTCGAGAACCTGCGCGGTTTCATGCATGAAGAAGGCCAGCGCGTGCAGCGTGAACTGGCGAGCTTCGCACAACTGAGCCAGACCGCGATGAAGTCGACCCGCATGATCACCGACAGCATCGCGCAGTGGAAGCGGCCGTCCGAGCAGTAAGGCCTTCCGCCCTGTCATTGCCAGTAAGGCCGCTCTCCGGGCGGCCTTACTCCGGTTTGAACCTGCCGTGCGGCTCGCCCGACCCATGACTGCGCCATCCCGGCGTGTCACGCAGGGGCTAAACTGTGAAGATCATCAAACCGGATACCGCGGAACCGATTTCGCTTCCCTCCTCAGAACAGAACATCGCGATCATCCTGATCCGCTTCGTGATGTAGCTCACCATCGCCGTCGTGGTGCTGTCGTGCGCCCACATCAAGTAGTCCGAGAAAAAGAACGCTGTTGCGGCTTTCTCCGGTGCATGCTCCGTGCGAGAATTGAATCACCGCAACAGGGAATTTGCGCATGTTCCAGATCAACGATCTTTTCCAGTGGGACCGTTTCATCACTCCAACGATCATCAAGACCTTCTACTGGCTGGTAATCGCGCTTGTCATTCTCGGCGGCATTTCGGGGATCTTCGGAGGGCTGCTGCAGATGGCGGTCAGCCCGTTTGCCGGATTCATCATGGTGCTGATGGCGATCGCGGGCGTGGTCGCTGGCGTAGTGTTCTCGCGCATCGTCGCCGAGTTCGTACTGATCGTATTCCGGATCAACGAGCACCTCGGCGCCATCCGCGAACAGGGGCGCACTGACACACAACCGCGGTTCTGAACTGCAGCACACCGTTTCAATCACGTATTGAACCGGAAGTGCATCACGTCGCCATCGGCGACCACATATTCCTTGCCTTCCAGCCGAAGTCTACCTGCATCGCGCGCCCCCGCTTCGCCGCCCAGCGTGACGTAATCCTCGTAAGCGATGGTCTCGGCGCGGATGAAGCCCTTCTCGAAGTCGGTGTGGATCACGCCTGCCGCACCCGGGGCCTTGGTGCCCTTGGTGATGGTCCATGCACGCGCTTCCTTCGGGCCGACGGTGAAGTAAGTGATAAGATGCAAAAGGTCGTAGCCGGCGCGGATCAGACGATCGAGTCCCGCCTCCTCCAGTTCGAGGGTCGCAAGGAAGTCCGCGCGCTCCTCGCGTGACAGCGTCGCGATCTCGGATTCGATCTTGGCCGAAATCACCACCGCGACTGCGCCTTCTTTCTTCGCATGCTCGAATACAGCCCGCGAGAAATCATTGCCGTTGGCAGCTGCACCTTCCTCGACATTGCAGACATAGAGAACCGGCTTCGACGTCAATAGCCCAAGCATGCGGAACGCCCGCTCCTCCTCCGGCTTGCGCTCGAGGAACCGCGCAGGCTTGCCGTCGCGCAACAACTTCAGCGCGCGCTCGACAAGATCAAGCTGCTCCTTGGAGTCCTTGTCGCCGCCCTTCGCCTTCTTGCTCAGATTGTCGACGCGCTTCTCGAGGCTTTCGAGATCCGCAAGCATCAGCTCGGTCTCAATGGTCTCGATATCCGCCAGCGGTGCGATCTTGCCTTCGACATGGGTGATGTCGGAATCCTCGAAGCAGCGCACCACATGCGCCACCGCATCCACCTCGCGGATGGTCGCGAGAAACTGATTGCCGAGCCCTTCGCCCTTGGACGCACCCTTCACGAGGCCCGCAATATCCACGAACGTCAATTGCGTCGGGATGATCTGCGCCGACTTGGCGATTTCGGACAATTTGTCGAGCCGCGGGTCCGGCACCGCGACTGCGCCGACATTCGGCTCGATGGTACAAAACGGATAGTTCGCCGCCTGCGCCGCTGCCGTTTCCGTCAACGCGTTGAACAGTGTGGACTTGCCGACATTCGGCAATCCGACAATGCCGCACTTGAATCCCATGATATCCCCTCGATCGTCAGCGCCAGATTACTTGCCGCCGGTGTCGTCCTTTGGACCGAAGCCCCTGGCATCCATCGCCAGATAAACCTTGTTCTGAAATGTCGAATCCTTGCCTTGCGCGAGCAGCGTGGCATTGTCGGACACGACATCACACAATGCCTCAACCCAAGGCCGCTCCGCTTTTGCGAAATCATTCAGCACATGGATGTGTACCAGTTCCTTGACGCCGGGGTGACCCACTCCCATCCGCACGCGCCTGTACTCGTTGCCGACATGCGACGAGATCGAGCGCAATCCATTGTGCCCGGCGATCCCGCCGCCGACTTTGACGCGAACCTTCGCGGGCGGCAGTTCGATCTCGTCGTGAAACACCACGATATCGCTCTCTCCGAGCTTGAAGAAATTCGCCGCCTCCCGCACGGCGCGGCCGGACTCGTTCATGTAGGTCGCGGGCTTCAGGAGAATGACACGCTCTCCATCCAGCACACCCTCGGAAGTCTCACCCTGAAAGCGGCGGCGCCACGGTGAAAAACCGTGACGCCGCGCCATCTCATCGAGAACCATGAACCCGATATTGTGCCGGTTGCCTTCGTACTTCGATCCTGGATTTCCCAGTCCGACGAACAGGCGCATGGCACGAGTGTCCCGAATCCGAAGTTCGTTTCATCTTGCAGCATCTTCTGAATGAACTTCGGATTCGAAAGGACACTAGAAGACGACAGGTTCTAGTGGAGCATTGGATTTGACATCCGCACTATGAAACCTCCGCAAGCGGGGCCGCGAATGTCAAATCCGCTCCACCGGGCAGTCTTCTCTTACTTCTTCTTGTCGCCGCCGGCCGCAGGGGCCTTGGCCGCACCGGCCGCAGCAGGAGTTGCAGCCCCGGCAGCCGGAGCAGCGGCGCCAGCCGCAGGCGCCGCAGCAGCCTCCGCAGCAGGTTTGGCTTCTTCGCCCATGCCCGACGGCGGCACGACGGTGACGAGCGTCACGTCGTCACGCAAGACTGGCTTCACGCCCTTCGGCAACACCACGTCGCTGAGGTGCAGCGAGTTGTTGATTTCGAGCTTGGACACGTCGACTTCGATGAACTGCGGAATGTGCTCGACATCCGCCTCGAGTTCGACCGTGTGGTTAACGATGTTGACCGTACCACCACGTTTCACACCCGGCGAGACTTCAGCGCCCTTCACGTGCAGTGGAACGCTGACGCGAATGGTCGCGCCTTCCCCGAGGCGGAGGAAATCGACATGCAGCGGGAAATCCTTCACCGGATCGAGCGCGTAATCGCGAGGAATGACCCGGTGTTTCTGACCATCGAGATCGATGTTGAACAGCGTGGTGAGGAAGTGGCCTGCGAAAATGCTCTGACGCAATGCCTTGTCATCCAGCGAGATCGTGACCGGCGGCTTATTGTCGCCATAGATCACAGCCGGCACACGGCCAGCACGACGTTCAGCCCGAGCGGCCCCCTTGCCGGCCTTCGGACGAGCGGTCGCCTTCAATTCCTTGACGGTCGCCATAGTTGTAAGTCCTTGTCTTTGCAAAATTTAAGGGCCGCAAGCGCGGCCCGTTCGATCGTCGCGGCAAGCCTCCAGGGGTGCGGGGGCCGCGAACGAGCCGGTTCTTAGCCCTAACGGCCTCAAAAGACAAGGAACGGCGCACGGAGTCCGGGGTCAAAACTATTCCAGTATCCGAGAAACGGCCGTCGGCAAAAACTCGCGGAAAGGTAAAATTCTAAGGGTTCCGAAACGGTTTTATCGGAACTTCACCCTAGGTTTCCGGGGCCGGAAGAACGCCTGACCCGGCAAAACGTGTTCCAGAAGAGGCCAAGATGATGCTTGCACACCGGTCCACCGCCAGAAGGCGTGTGCTCCTTGCATCCGATCGTAACGACCGCAGCAACGACCTGATCGCCATCCTGACCAAGGCAGGCGAGGTCGAACGCATGACGACCGCCGAAATGCCCGACGCCCCTGGCAACTATGCGGGCATCGTCATCGATATCGATTTGTCCTCGGTTCCGAGCGTCCAGACGGTTCGCCGCAAGCTGACCGGCAAAGCCTATCAGGGCATGCCGCGATTGTTCGTGCTGTCGGACTCACTGCACCGGGAGGCGACTCAGGCCTGGTCACTCGGTGCAACCGACACCATTCGCTGGCCGTTCGACCCCAGAACCATTCTGCAGCGTCTCGCTCTCTCATTCCCTCAGACCGAGGAGGAGACCAGCGCCAGCATCATCCTCAGCGAGGGTGTAGCCGCCGCGCAAGAGGTGATGGTGCGGATTTTTGAGAAACTGCCGGCCGGCGTACCGCTGACCTATAACAACATCGTTCACGCCGAGGACAAGATTCTGCGAGCATTGCGCCGTTCAGGCCTGCGCGAATGGCTCGTCGCCATCAGCAAGCATCATATCCGCAGCTACCGCCACATATTGTTTGTTACTGGTTATGCTGTCAGTTTCGCCCAGCACCTGGGAATGCGCAATGAAGACCAGCGCCGCCTCGCCCGCGCCGCGCTGATCCACGATGTCGGCAAGGCCTATATCCCGCTCTCAATCCTGGACAAGCCCGAAGCACTGACGGCGGAGGAAGAAGCCGAACTCGCCAAGCACCCGCAGATCGGTCATGACGTCCTCAGGGCGCATGGCGATTTTCCGCCGGAAATGCTCGACGTGGTGCTCCACCATCACGAATTGCTCGATGGCACCGGCTATCCGCAGCAACTGGGCAGCGATCAGATCTCGGATATCGTGCGCATGATTACAATCGTCGACATCTTCGCGATGCTGGTCGAAGATCGCGCCGACAGCCCCCCGATGTCGCATCAGGATGCGATCGCGGTGATGGAGCGCATGCAGACGCAGATCGACCAGCCCCTGCTCCAGGCATTCCGCCCTGTGGCGCTGGCGACGTAAAGCGCGCCTTGTTGACAGGAACTCGTCACGCGCGGACTTGATCCGCGCATTCATTTTAGTCAAGGAAGAGGCTGGATCGCCGGGGCGAAAGGGCGTTTACGCCCGTCTGCGACGGGCTATGCCCGGCAATGCCACATTGGGGCTAGCCGCCGCCGAGCTTGGCTTCAAGCGCAGCAATTCGCGTCTTCAGCGCTTCGTTCTCCTCGCGTGCGAGCCGTGCCATGTCCTTCACCGCGTCGAACTCGTCACGCTTGACGAGATCGAGGTCGTTAAGGATGCGTTCGGCCTGATGGCGTACCATTGTATCGATCTCACGCTTGACACCCTGGGCAGCACCGGCAGCGTCGTTCATCAGGCGCGCAACTTCATCGAAAAAGCGGTTGTTGGTCTGGGTCATCTTCATCTCCGATGGCGGCCGCGGCTGGTTCTCAGAGGGACAATGGGGATCGAAAGACGTGTGCGCAAGCCGTCTCGTGATGCTTTGATGCGATCGCGCCATTCCAGGCTCGGTGGGTATGCTTGACTTTCCCCCGTCACAGCGGCCATGACCGCATAATGCGATGACCGCCCAAGGGGATCGAACCGCCGATGCTGTCCACCATCCTCCTCGCCACGACGCTCATCCCACTCCTGCTCCAGTTTCCGGCATTCGATCCGATCGCGATCAGGCTCGGGCCGCTCGCGATCCGCTGGTATGCACTGGCCTATATCGGCGGGATTGTCATCGGCTGGCTCTACGCCCGCAGCATCATTCGCACCGAGAAGCTGTGGGGCGGTCGCGCCCCGATGACCACGCTCGATTTCGACGATTTCATCCTGTGGGTGACACTCGGCATCATCCTCGGTGGGCGCACCGGCTACGTGCTGTTCTATAATCTCGATTTCTTCATCGCGCACCCGGCGCAGATTTTTGAATTGTGGAACGGCGGCATGTCGTTCCATGGCGGTTTCCTCGGCTGCGTCATCGCCGTGCTGGCGTTCGGGTACCATCGCAAGATTCCGGTGCTGTCGCTTGGCGATGTCACCTGCGCGGTCGGCCCGATCGGACTGCTACTGGGGCGGCTAGCGAATTTCGTCAATGGCGAATTGTGGGGCCGCCCGGCCGATCCGAGCCTGCCATGGGCCATGGTGTTTCCGACCGGCGGCCCGGTGCCGCGCCATCCGAGTCAACTCTACGAGGCCGGACTCGAAGGCGTGCTGCTGTTCATCATCCTTGCAGTCGCCATTCGCTGCGGCGCGCTGAAGCGTCCCGGACTCATCATCGGTATTTTCGCAACCTGTTACGGGCTGGCACGCATCACCGGCGAATTTTTTCGTGAACCGGACCCGCAACTCGGATTTCTGTGGGGCGGTTCGACGATGGGAATGATATTGTCGATCCCGATGATCGTGGCGGGATTGGCATTCATCGGCGTGGCGTTACGGCGCGGCGTACGCAACAACGGGGCATCGTGACCGAGATCGAATACACGCCGTTCGAACTGCATCTGCGCCAGTTGATCGCAACAGCGGGACCGATGCCGGTTTCGCGCTACATGCAGCTCTGCATGACGCATCCGGAGTATGGCTACTACGTCAACCGCGACCCGCTCGGCCGCGGCGGCGACTTCACGACCGCACCGGAAATTTCCCAGATGTTCGGCGAGCTGATCGGCCTGTGGGCCGCCTCGGTCTGGAATGCGATGGGCATGCCGGAGCGCATCCAGTTGATCGAACTCGGGCCCGGCCGCGGCACCATGATGGCGGACGCGCTACGCGCGATCCGGATTCTTCCTGCCTTCTTTGACGCGATCGACGTGCATCTGGTCGAGGTCAGCCCATCGCTGCGCGCGATCCAGCGCGACACGCTCGCGGATGTCAAACCGTTTCAGTGGCATCATCTGCTCAGCGACGTGCCTGGCGGGCCGGCAATCATTCTCGCCAATGAGTATTTCGACGTGCTGCCAATCCACCAGATGGTCAAGAAGGACACCGGCTGGCACGAGCGCATGGTGGGCGTCGATGACGATGTTTTCGTGTTCACCACCGCGCCCGACCCAACCCCGCGCTTCGACGTGTTGGTGCCGTCTCACGTCCGCAACGCACCGAACGGCACGATCTTCGAATGGCGCGAGGCCAACGAGATCATGGTGCTCGCGCGCCGCATCCGCGAATTCGGTGGCGCAGCGCTCTTGATCGACTATGGCCATATCCGGAGCGATGCGGGCGACACCTTTCAGGCCGTCGCCAAACACAAATACACCGATCCACTGCGTGCGCCCGGCACCGCCGACCTCACCGCCCATGTTGATTTCCAGGCCCTCGCCGGCGCTGCACAATCGATGGGCGTGCTGGCGCATGGTCCCGTCGAACAAGGCATATTCCTCAGTCACCTCGGCATCGAGACGCGCGCCCAGACGCTCATCAAGCATTCCACGTCGCAAAGCGCGGGCGATGTCGCCAGCGCGCTGAAACGGCTGGTCGAGAGCGGCCCGAACGGGATGGGTTCGCTGTTCAAGGTGCTCGGCCTGTCGCATCCCTCGATTCCGGCGCTCGCGGCGCTGTCCGATACGCCTGCATGATCGTCACATCGTCATTGCTGTCGGACCTGCCGGGGCTGCGCCACGCCTTCTTCACCCGCGAGGGCGGCGTATCGGAGGGAATCTATCAAAGCCTCAACGGTGGGCTCGGCTCGAACGACGAACCGGCGCGCGTGCACGAGAATCGCCGTCGCATGGCGCAGGCACTTGATGTGGAGCTGTCGCATTTCCTCACCGTCTATCAGGTGCATTCTCCCGATGTCGTGGCGGTCAGCGAACCATGGCCGACGGAAGAGCGGCCACATGCCGATGCGCTGGTGACACGTACGCCGGGACTGGCCATCGGCATCACCACCGCGGATTGCGGGCCAGTGCTGTTCGCCGATCCCAAGGCGCGGGTGATCGGCGCGGCGCATGCCGGATGGAAAGGCGCATTCGGCGGTGTGATCGAGGCCACACTCGACGCCATGGAAGGACTCGGGGCGCACAGAGCCAACATTCTCGTGGCGATCGGCCCGCTCATCCGCCAGCCAAGCTACGAGGTCGGCGCGGAGTTCGCCGAGCGCTTCACCACGACCGACGCGGACCACGCGCGCTACTTCATCCCCTCATCCCGGCCCGATCATGCGATGTTCGATCTCGCAGGCTACATCCGCGCGCGACTCGAACGCGCCGGGATCGAAGCCATCGACGACGTCGGCCTCGATACCTATGCAGACCCGCGTTTCTTCAGCTACCGCCGGACGACGCACCGCGCCGAATCAGATTACGGGCGCAATATCCACGCGCTGGTGCTGGATTAACCACGCTTCCACGACCGCTGGTCTGCCCTAGACGTTAATGCATTTTAACGATATCGATCTGGCCCACGGCGCAACAGACGCCGGTTAGGGAAGCGATTTTTGACGCCTTCAATCCTGACGATGGCAGCGGGCAAGCTTGGCGGGGCGAAAAGCCTGCGCTGGCTGGCACTTGGCGCCTTGGCGATGCTGACCGCAGGTTGTACAGCCGAAGGGCCCAGCCCAACGGCCTCGCAGGGATTTGGCCCAACGGTCGCCTTTGAGTCCGTCGATGGACCGCCGCCGCAAGTGTTCCAGCGGCTCGTGAATGTGCTCAAGACAGAGGGCGCCACCCGCCATATTTCCGTGGTGTCGCGGGAGGCCAACCCCTCCTACCGCGTGCGCAGCTACTATGCGGCCCAGGTCAAGCGTGGCACCCATAGCGCCTCCATCGCATGGGTCTGGGACGTCTACGACATGGATCAGAACCGGACGGTCCGGCTCAGCGGAACCGAGCCCGCGGGCGCAGCCGGGGCTGATGCCTGGGATGCCGCCAACGATCAGGTTCTGCGCAAAATCTCCCAGGCGGGCCTGAACGAGCTTGTCGGCCTGGTCAATGGCGGTACTGGACCGGCCCAATCCGCTCCGCCGGTTCCCGAAACCGCCGGTCCGGCCGTTGCGGACCTGCCGGCTGCAGGGATGCCGGAAACGGGTACACCCTCCCGGGCACTGGCCTTCAGCGGCCAATAGATTCCGGGATTCAGCAGGAAAATAACGCTCGTCTTATTGCCAGCGGCGGTATGCGCTTGTTATCACCCCGGCAACTGAAAGAGCCGGGTAAACAGGGGCCTGCCGACATGCTGACGAGCGTAGGAACGAAGACGCGAGACAAAGCCTCCGCGTCGGCGAAAAACGGTTCGGTCAAGCTCGTCACCGGGAACTCCAACCCAGCGCTGGCCCAGGCGATATCCGCCTATCTCGATCTTCCGATGACAAAGGCCGTCGTCCGGCGCTTCGCCGATATGGAGATTTTTGTCGAGATTCAGGAAAATGTCCGCGGCTCCGACGTGTTCGTGGTGCAGTCCACGTCCTACCCGGCTAACGATCATCTGATGGAATTGCTCATCATCATCGATGCACTACGCCGTGCCTCGGCACGCCGCATTACCGCGGTGGTTCCGTATTTCGGTTACGCCAGGCAGGATCGGAAGGTCGGCTCGCGTTCGCCAATCTCTGCCAAACTTGTCGCCAACCTGATTACGCATGCCGGGGCTGACCGGGTGATGACGCTCGACCTGCATGCCGGGCAGATCCAGGGTTTCTTCGATATTCCGACCGACAACCTCTATGCCTCGCCGGTGATGGTGAAGGACATCCGTGATCGCTTCCAGCTTGAGAACGTCATGGTGGTGTCGCCCGACGTTGGCGGCGTGGTCCGTGCCCGTGGCCTCGCCAAGCGCATCAACGCGCCACTCTCCATCATCGACAAACGCCGCGAACGCGCCGGCGAGTCCGAGGTGATGAATGTGATCGGCGACGTCTCGGGCTACACTTGCGTGCTGGTGGACGATATCGTGGATTCCGGCGGTACGCTGGTGAACGCGGCCGACGCGCTGCTCGCCAACGGCGCCAAGGATGTTTACGCCTACATTACCCATGGCGTGCTGTCCGGCGGCGCGGTTGCCCGCATCACCGCATCGAAGCTGAAGGAGTTGGTCATTACAGACTCCATCGAGCCTACCGAAGCGGTTCGCAACGCGCCCAACATCCGCTCGCTTTCGATCGCGAACCTGATCGGAGAGGCGATTGACCGCACAGCCTCCGAAGAGTCGGTATCGAGCCTGTTCAACTGAACTGCCGCCCTCGCAGCCTGTTCCTTTCCTGCCCGATCGCGTTTCCGCGGCTCTGGCCATGCGCCACGTTGAGTCATTCTGACGGCGCCCCGGCGCGACTCGCAGAACGCGAAATTCTCGCGCCGGAGTCGCAATCTGCGGTTTGATTCCGGTTTGTTCTCTTTTCGCCTGTTGATGACTTCATTTTTTTTCTGAATGCCTGTGGAACGAGTCTCCGTTCGATTGCGCCCGAGTCGCAAATCACAGATCAATTCTCATGCACCTTCGAACGGCCTGAACGACAAAGCCGGTTCGGATTTGTGGCGACGATGATCGTCAAACCGTTTTGCATCTCGTTCCGCGTGCACCAATCGACAGGATAAAGCCGGCATGTCCCTCTTGGGCATCACTCTCGATTCAACACCCAATCCTCTCACGGTCGTCGAGGAAATCGCAGCCAGCAACGATCTTGCCTTCGAGCGTTCTGGCGAAGACGAAGTTACCATCGTCTACAAAGGCCGTTTCACCGACTATCAGATCTCCTTCACCTGGATGCCGGAAATCGAGGCACTGCACGTCGCCTGCGCCTTCGACATGAAGATTCCGCTCGCACGCCGCGTCGAGGTGCAGCGTCTGATCGCATCTGCCAACGAGCAGATGTGGGTCGGCCATTTCGACCTTTGGTCGCAGTCGGGCGTGGTGATGCATCGACAGTCCCTGCTGCTGCCGGGCAACATGAGCGCCTCGGCCGCGCAGTGTGAAATGATGTTTGAAACTGCCGTGATGGCCTGTGAGCGTTACTTCCCGGCCTTCCAGTTCGTTGTCTGGAGCGGCAAGACTGCAGTCGAGGCGATGTCGGCGGCGATGTTCGACACCATGGGCGAGGCCTGAACAGCCTCGCCATGATGCCGCGACTTGACCTAGGCATCCCTCACAAGACAATTTGCAAAGCAATGATTGCTGCCGCTAAGCCCGCAGCAAGTCTTGAGAGGCTGCTTCGATGACCCCATCCACAAACGTACTCACAAACCTGAACAGCTCCATCGTTCTCGCTGGCGCGGGCAAGATGGGCAGCGCGATGCTTTCGGGCTGGCTCGCGCAGGGCATTGCAGCCGACAGGCTCACGGTGATCGATCCCGCTCCCTCGGATGGCATCACGTCACTGGCTGCGAAGGGTCTCCGCATCAATCCCGCCCAGCCCGGTGACGCCGCCGTGCTGGTGATGGCCGTGAAGCCGCAGATGTTTGCGGACGCGGCACCCCAACTGCGCGCGCTGGTGAAGCCCGCCACGCTGGTGATCTCGATCATGGCTGGCGTGCCGATCGCGAAGCTCTCGCATGCCTGCGGCGGCAAGGTGGTGCGGGCGATGCCGAACACCCCGGCGGCCATCGGACGTGGGGTCACCGTTGCTGTTGCCGAAACTGGCGTGACAAGTCAGCAGCGCGACATCGCCGACGCGCTGCTACGTGCGACCGGCAGCGTCGAATGGATCGACGACGAAGCACTGATGGATGCCGTTACCGCCGTGTCGGGCTCGGGTCCGGCTTATGTTTTCCTGCTCGCCGAAGAACTTGCCCGTGCCGGTATCGCGGCGGGCCTGTCACCGGACATTGCAACGCGGCTTGCGCGAGAGACGGTGGCAGGTTCCGGCGAACTTCTACATCGCTCCGACTTAAGTAGCGAGACGCTGCGCAAGAACGTCACCTCACCCGGCGGCACCACCGCAGCGGCGCTTGAGGTGCTGATGGGTCCGGGCGGCTTTCAGCCGTTGCTGACGCGCGCGGTAGCAGCGGCGGCGAAACGGTCACGAGAATTAGCGAAGTAGATTCCCTTACACCGGCACGCGCACCGCAGCGCGCAGGCCGCCGAGCGGGCTCTCGGCCAACGTGATGTCACCACCATGCGCACGGGCAATGTCGCGGGCAATTGCAAGACCGAGGCCCGTACCGCCCTCGTCCTGATTGCGGGCATCGTCGAGCCGCAGGAACGGCTTAAACACCTCCTCGCGCAGATGCAGCGGAATACCGGGGCCATCATCGTCCACCGTCACCGTGAGCCAGCGGTCGTCGCGATAGCCGGTGATCGAAATCGTATCAGCGTGGCGCGCTGCATTCGACACCAGATTGGCAAGGCAGCGCTTGAACGAGGCCGGGCGCACCGTAACCATCGGATCACCCTCGAAGGTCACTGTTGCCGGATGGCCGTGGCGCTCCACGTCGCCACGCAATTCCTCCAGTGCCTGCGCCATGTCGGTCAACGTCGCCTGCTCGCCGCCATCGCCGCGCGCGAAGGCGAGATAATCCTCCAGCATGCCGCTCATCTCGTCGACGTCCTTGCGCATGCCGTCGGCCTCCGCGCCGTCACCGATCAGCGCCAGTTCCAGCTTGAAGCGTGTCAGGATGGTGCGCAGGTCGTGGCTGACGCCCGCTAGCATGGTGGTGCGCTGCTCGATACTACGCTCGACACGCTCCTTCATCTCCATGAAAGCCTGCGCCGCGCGACGCACTTCACGCGCACCGCGTGGGCGGAAATTCGGCGCGTCGCGGCCCTTGCCAAAATTCTCGGCAGCGTCGGCCAGATGCAGGATCGGCCGGATCTGGTTGCGCAGGAACAACACCGCAACGATCAGAAGAATCGATGATGTGCCAAGCATCCAGAAGATAAAGATCTGTGAGTTCGACGCATAGGCCGCGCTTCGCTGCGCGTAGACGCGCATCACCGCATCGTCGAGCTTGATGCGAATTTCGACAAGATTGGAGCGGCCCACCGTATCAATCCAGAACGGGCGGCCGATCTGCCGGCTCAGTTGCAATGAAAGTGCCTGATCGAGCAGCGAGAAGAACGGCTTCGGGCCTGGCGGCGGCATGTCGTTCGGCGGCAGGAAATCCACCACAAGACCGAGGCGAGTCTGGGCGATGCGGCGGAGCTGCACACGATCCTTGTCCTGCGGATAGGTTTTGTAGACGTCGATCAGCCCGGAAATGTCCTGCACCACCGCCGCCGACAAGCGTCGCGTCACGGTGTTCCAGTGACGCTCCATGAACACGAACGCCACCACCGACTGCAGGATCACCATCGGTACGATGATGATGAGCAGCGCGCGCGCATAAAGTCCCTTCGGCATCAGTTCCTTGAGGCCGCGGGCAAACCATTCGTTCAGCACCGATAGGCCCCGGAGCAAGGGATGCAGCACCGATTTTGCGGACTCAAGCATGCTCATGGGCAAATGACGGCTGGGCGGGCGGCTGCAATCATGGCGAGGCGACGAGCCGGTAACCGAGACCGCGCACCGCCTGCAGGAACAGTGGATTGGCGGGATCACGTTCGATCTTGCGGCGCAAGCGGTTGATCTGGACATCGACCGCGCGCTCGTTGCCGTTGGCGCCGTTACCTGTCAGCACGCCGCGCGCTACGGTTTCGCCCGGCGACGCTGCGAGGATGCGCAGCATTTCGCGCTCGCGGTCGGTCAGATGAACGACCTCCTCACCGTTACGCAATTCTCCACGCTCCATATGATAGACGTAAGGCCCGAACGCGACCGACTCTACCGCCTCCACCGCGACCGGGGCGACACGTTTGAGAATATTGGCAATGCGCAACAACAATTCGCGCGGCTCGAACGGTTTGGCGACATAATCGTCGGCGCCGATCTGCAAGCCCTCGATCCGGCTTTCTGCTTCATGCCGGGCGGTCAGCATGATGATCGGCACCTGTGAAGTTTCGCGCAGCGCCCGCGCGAATTCGAAGCCGGTCTCGCCCGGCATCATGACATCGAGAATCAAAAGATCGAAATGCAGGCCGATCAGCTTGGCTCGCGCGGAGGCTGCGCTTCTTGCCGTGGTGACGCGATAGCCCTCATTGCCGAGAAAGCGTGATAGCAGATCGCGGATGCGGCGGTCGTCATCCACCAACAGCAGATGCGGCGCCTCATCGTTGATCGGCTTCAGCCTCTTTGCACCGGCTGCCGTCTCGTTCACAATCTCGTCCTCATGTCCGGGCCGCCGCCCTTGAGTATGACCTCAAGCACCTTGTCGGGGTCATCGTGGTCGATAAGACCGAGCAGAAACCTGCGCACGCTCTCTGCGCCCTCCGGACCGAGCGGCGCGAGCGCGCGGTCGATACGCTTGGTCTGAAGGCTTGCCAGTTTCAATACCAGCGCTTCGCCTTTGGCCGTGGCAAAAAGAAGACGCTGGCGGCGATCGCTGTCGCCGGCTCGCTGGATAATGTAGCCCTCGTCGAGAAGCTGCTTCAGCACCCGTCCGAGCGACTGCTTGGTGATGCGCAGGACCTCCAGCAGGTCCGCGACCTTCAGGCCCGGATAGCGCTGGACAAAATGCACCACACGATGATGCGCGCGGCCGAAGCCGAATTCCTCCAGCACGTGGTCCGCATCGCCAACGAAATCGCGGTAGGCGAAGAACAACAGTTCGACAATACCCCAGCGGACCTCGGGCACAGGGGAACGGCCGCCCGGCATTCCGGCCGGAACATTGGATCTTGAGCCTCTTACATTTATGTCAGCCATATTGACGTATTTTTGGTTTTACGTTACAAAGCTCGCGGCTTTCACGAAACTTTTGGAAAAACTCCAGCGTTCCGTGACGGCCTCGGGAAATTACAAGGCAGCGGCCGATCTAGCGATTGATTGTCCGGCTGCCCGGCGCGAAACATACTGGACTTCACGGATTTCGCGAAATCGTCAAGGCATGTGCGCTGGCCGTCCGGAACGATGCCGAACGACAGACTATATTGGGAGGCAAAATCATGGGCGTGTCCTTCGACAAAATCGATGGCGCGGTCTTGCTGGAATTCGAAAAGCAACCCGCAGCGAATCCCACGCCCGCAAACGACCGCATGGCGAAGCTCTCCAATCCCGGATTTGGTCGCGTCTTCACCGATCACATGGCCATCGTTCGCTACAATCAGGCGAAGGGCTGGCACGGCGCGCGCGTCGAATCCCGCGTAAACTTTCCGCTCGATCCGGCGGCAGCCGTCCTGCATTACGCGCAGGAGATTTTCGAAGGTCTCAAAGCCTACAAGCGCGAAGACGGCGGCGTGAATCTGTTCCGCCCCGACGCCAACGCCAAACGGTTCTGGAATTCGGCTGACCGCATGGCGATGGCGCCGCTGCCTGAGGCCGTGTTCGTCGAGGCAGTCGAGCAACTCGTGCGCATCGATCGTGACTGGATGCCGGGCGGCGAAGGCAGTCTCTATCTGCGACCCTTCATGATCGCGAGCGAGGTCTTCCTCGGCGTGAAGCCGTCCTCGGAATATATCTTTGCCGTCATCGCATCTCCGGTCGGCTCCTACTTCAAGGGCGGTCCGGCACCAGTGTCGATCTGGGTGTCGGAAAATTACACCCGCGCCGCGATCGGCGGCACCGGCGCCGTCAAATGCGGCGGCAACTACGCCGCCAGCCTGCGCGCGCAGGCCGAAGCCATCAAGCATGGCTGCGATCAGGTGGTGTTCCTCGACGCGGTCCAGCGCCGCTACGTCGAAGAACTCGGCGGCATGAACATCTTCTTCGTGTTCAACGACGGCTCGCTGCTGACGCCGCCGCTCGGCACCATCCTCCCCGGTATTACTCGCGATTCAATTATAACGCTCGCGAAAGCCGCCGGTACGCGCGTCCGCGAGGAGGCCTATGCAATCGACCAGTGGCGCGCTGACGCCGCCAGCGGCAAGCTGAAAGAAGCTTTCGCCTGCGGCACGGCAGCGGTGATCTCGCCGATCGGCAAGGTGTGCTCTGCGCACGGCGATTTCGCGATCAACGGCGGGGCCGCCGGCTCTGTCGCGATGGGACTGCGCAAGCAACTGGTCGATATCCAGTATGGCCGCGCGGCCGACCCACATAACTGGATCAAGAAGATCTTTTGATCTGCTTGCCTTCACGGATTTGGGGCAACGCTGCAGCTCTTACGCTGCGGCGTTTTCGCGTGCTGGCACCAAGCCCAGCCGCGCGCGGCGCATCCAGCGGCCAATCATCGCGCAGGCAACCACCGCAAGGCCTGAAGCCAGTCCGACCCAGATGCCAGCGCCGCCGAAGCCGAGCCTGAACGCGAACAGCAGACTGAGCGACATGCCGATACCCCAATAGCCGATGGCGGCGTAGATCATTGGCACCCGGGTATCCTGCAGGCCGCGCAACATGCCCGCCCCAACTACCTGCGCGCCGTCTGCGATCTGGAAGATCGCCGCCCACATCAGGAACGATACCGCAAGGCTGATGACCGCAGCATTGGCTGGATCGTTGAGGTTGACGAAGGCCGCGATCAGCAATCGCGGTGCAGTAAGCATCAGCGCACTCATCGCCGCCATGAAGGCGATGGCCAGTGCAAAGGCGGTCCAGCCCGCGCGCGTGATTCCATCTGCGTCGCGCGCGCCATAGGCAAGGCCGACGCGCACCGTCGCCGCCTGCCCCACGCCCATCGGCACCATGAAGGTTGTCGAGGCGATCTGGATCGCGATGGCATGAGCGGCGATGGCGTCGGTACCGAACTGCCCCATCAGGAACACCGCCGCATTGAACACCGTGATTTCGAACATCACGGTCGCACCGATCGGCAGGCCGATCCGCCACAACGTCCGCAGCTGCGACCAGTCCGCCCGCCACCAATAGCCGAACAGGCGATAACGGCGGAAACGCGCCGCACACATCACGACCACAACCATTCCAAAAAACAAAAACAGGTTGGAGAGCGCGGTTGCCGTGCCGGCGCCGCGCAGTCCCATCGCGGGAAAACCAAAATGGCCGAACACCAGCACATAGTTCGCGGCGATGTTGAAGAAGAATCCCATTCCGGTAACGAGCAGTGCCCACACCGGGCGCTCCAATGCGGCAATGAACGAACGCAGCACGATATAACCAAGCGATGGCAGCAACCCCCATTGCAGATGGTGCATGAAGGCGGCAGCCTCCGCTGCCAACGCAGGATCGAGCCGGAACGCGATCAGGATCGCTTCGGCCTGCCACAGCACGATCCAACTCGGCACCGCGATGATCAACGCGCTCCACAAGCCCTGCCGGAACGTGCGGCGCACCTCGCGCACCATATGCAGCTTGCGGCCGATCGCGCTCGCCATCATCGGCGAGGTCGCGGTGAGCAGGCCGATTCCGAACAGCAGCACCGCGAGATAGAGGTTGACCCCGAGCGTCGCGGCGGCGAGCGCCGTCGGTCCGAGACGCCCCACCACAATCACATCGGTCGTGGTCAGCGCGATCTGCGCGAGATTGGTCAGCACCAGCGGCCAGCCAAGCGCAAGCATCGCGCGAAACTCATCGCGCCAGGCCTCTCGCGTGGAGACGCTATGGGGAGTTACGAAAAGCATGATGGCTGACAGATAAGCAGTGCGACACAAATCGACAGCCATTGAGACGCGAAATATCGCAACTTCATGACGATTGGGCCGCCGGAAATTTACCTTCACCTATGTCGCCGAGCGCGCTTTCCACATCTCGTAAGGGTCTTCGTCCTCGATACGGACGGGAATATGAGTAGTCTTCAGTGACTGCGCCGCCAGCGGCTTCGCCATTTCGGCATAGATCGCCGCCGTGGACAGGTTGTAAGGATCGCCCTCTTCGTTCGAATAAGCGAAGGCAACCTCGCGAATGCCGGTGAGATGCATCGCGGCGAGACACATCGGGCAAGGATGGCCGCTCGCATAGATCGCGCAGCCGTCGAGACGCGGGCTTCCGAGCACCCGGCTGGCGACACGAATGGCTTGCAATTCGGCATGCGTGGTCGGATCGCCAGTCGCGAAAATCTCGTTGACGCCGGTCGCGACCACCTTGCCATCCTTGACCAGCACCGCGCCGAATGGACGACCGCCCTTGCGGACATTCCCGCGCGCAAGCTCGATGGCCTCGTACAGGAAGCGCTTTGCGTCCGACATGTCTGCCTCATCAAGCGCGGTCAGGCCAGATCCTGCGCGGCGATCCAGAATACCTCGCCTTCCGACTCTTCCGTGTCGAGCCAGAGCAGCGGCAAGATCGGGAAGGCGTCCTCCACCGCCTCGCGGCAGCGGCCGACCTCGCAGAGCAACCCGCCATTCGGTGCGAGGTGCCGGGCGGCCTCCTTCACGATCCGCCGCACGACGTCGATGCCGTCCGCACCGCCGTCGAAGGCGAGTTTCGGCTCGTGTCGGCATTCGGGCGGCAGTGAAGCCATCCCGTCCGCATCGACATAGGGCGGATTGGAGATGATGAGGTCGTAGCGTTCGCTGCCCAGCGGCGCAAACAGGTCGCCTTTGTGCAGCGAAATACGACCCTCGAGGCCATAATCGGCGACGTTCTTCGCTGCTACCGCGAGCGCATCCTTCGAGAGATCGACTGCATCCAGCGTCGCGTTGAAGAAGGTCTGAGCCGCCAGAATCGCAAGACAGCCCGAACCGGTGCACAGATCGAGCACACGTCCGACGCTGCCGGGATCGTCGATCAGCGGCATTTCGCTATCGCTGCTGAAATGCGAGTCCAGCAATTCGCCGATGAAGGAACGCGGCACGATCACGCGCTCGTCGACATAGAACGGCAGCCCGCGCATGTAGATTTTATTGACGAGATAGGCCACGGGCTTCCGCGTCCGGACTCGCTCGCCGATCAGGCCAAGTAGTTTTGCGGCCTCCGCCTTGGTCACCCGCGCCTGCGCGAAGGTCTCGAACTGCTCGGGCGCAAGATGCAACGCCTCGGTGACGAGGAACGCCGCCTCTGCGACCGGATCGGTCGTGCCATGCCCGAACACCAGTTCGGCGTCGTTGAAGCGGCTGACCGCGTAACGCAAGACATCCAGCAGCGTCAGCAATTCGCCGGGCCTCACAACAGGAGCAGCCTTGATACGCGGCGCGGCCTTTCGGCGCGACGCAACGCGCGTCGCCCTCTTCGTCCTGCTCGCCATTACTTGCGCTCCCAGCGCGAGGCCGCCGCATCGTCAGCGCCGTGTGCCTCGACCCAGACACCTTTCGCCCCGGACAGCCGCTTTTCCGATTTCCAGAATGGCGCGTTGGTCTTGAGATAATCCATCAGAAATTCTGCTGCCTGAAACGCGGCCTCGCGGTGTGGCGATGCCGTCAGCACCAGCACGATATTGTCACCCGGCGTGACTGTGCCAAAACGATGGATCACGGTGACGCCGGACAACTGCCAGCGGCGGCGCGCCTCCTCGGCATGACGGCGGATTTCAGTTTCCGCCATACCGGGATAATGCTCCAGCGTCATTTCCGAAATCGCCAGATCATCATCGCCGCTGCGGCAGATGCCGATAAAGCTCACTATCGCGCCAATATCCGGACGGTTCGCGGTCAGCATTCCGGTTTCGAGCGCGACGTCGAAATCGTCATGCTGCACGCGAACAGTGATCGGAATCGTCATGGTCGTGTCTCGAATCTGCGCATGATCTTATCAGAAAACCGCTTTCCACTTTTCGCTAACGCGACCGTTCCTGTTCGGATCATGCACGCGTCAGCCGCCGGTCATCGGCGGGAAGAATGCGATCTCCCGCGCGCCCGCGATCACCGCATCGGGCCTGGCATGGGCATGATCAATTGCGGCGCGGATGATCCCCGGTTTCTCGAACGCATGGGCGTATTCCTCACCGCGCTGCGTCAGCCAGCCGATCAGGTCACCGACCGTACGGATGGCGGCGGGCGGATCGATCGTCTCTTCCGCCTTGCCGATCCGCTCACGCACCCACGCGAAATAGAGAACCTTCATCACTCATCCTCCACCAGATGATGGATTCCAGAACGGAAATAATCCCAGCCGGTGTAGAGCGTGACGAGAGCCGATATCCACAACAGCGTGATTCCAATCGGGATGGTCAGCGGCAGGATCGCCTCGCCAGCCTCGCCAGCGATCAGAAACCCGATGGCTACCAATTGAACAGCGGTCTTCCATTTCGCAAGCTGCGTCACCGGGACGCGGACATGGAGAGCCGCGAGATATTCGCGCAGCCCCGAGACCAGAATTTCGCGACACAGGATCACAATCGCCGCCCACAGCGACCAGCCCTTTATGGTCTCGTCCGCCGCCAGCATCAGAAGGCACGACGCCACCAGCAATTTGTCGGCAATCGGATCGAGCATCCGCCCGAACGCCGATTGCTGATTCCACATCCGCGCGTAATAGCCGTCGAAAAAATCGGTGACTGCGGCAATGGTGAAGACCGCAAGCGCAACCCAGCGCAGCCACAAGGGGCCGTTGCCGATCGACTGGGCATACATGCAGGCGACCACGATCGGCACGGCTGCGATCCGCGAGTAGGTCAAAATATTTGGCAGCGCAAACGAGTGTTTGAGCGCCTTGCGGGTGGTCACACTAGACATGGGCACGATACCAATACTGTGCGGCTCCCAAGGTCAACAGCGAAGGCGGTCATGGCGGTTATGTCCTCTGTCAGCCTCGCCGGTCAGGACCCGGCGGGATGGAAGAAATCGTGAATTCGCCGCGCGCTTTCGGCGCTCACGCCCGGAACCTTGCCGAGGTCCGCCAGCGAGGCGCGCTCGATCTCCTTCAACGTCCCGAAATGATGCAGCAGCGCGCGCTTGCGGGCGGGGCCGATACCGGGAATTTCCTGCAGGCCCGCTTCGCGAATATCCTTCTTCCGCAGCTTGCGGTGCGAGCCGATCACGAAACGGTGTGCCTCATCACGCAGCCGCTGGATGAAATACAGCACCGGATCGCGCGGCTCTAACTTGATGGCCGGGCGGTCCGGCAGAAACAGAGTCTCACGCCCGGCGTCACGGTCCGGCCCCTTGGCGACCGACATCAGCGAAACGCCGGCGACGCCGAGTTCATCGAAAATCTGGCGTACTGCGTTCAGTTGGCCAAGCCCACCGTCGATGATGACGAGGTCCGGCCATTGCGGAACGTCATCGTCCTTGGTCTGCGCACCCGCATCCGCCGACATCAGCCGCTTGAAGCGACGCTGCAGCACCTCGCGCATCATGCCGTAATCGTCGCCCGGCGTGAGGTTTTCGGAGCGGATATTGAACTTGCGATACTGGTTCTTCATGAAGCCGTCCGGCCCCGCGACCACCATGGCGCCGACTGCATTGGTGCCTTGAATGTGGCTGTTGTCATAGATCTCGATCCGGCGCGGCGGCTTCGGCAATTGCAGCGCGTTCACAAGACTGTCGAGAAGCCGCGCCTGGGTGGCGGTGTCAGCGAGTTTCCGGCCCAAGGCCTCACGTGCATTAGTCAATGCGTGATTGACCAGTTCTTTCTTCTCGCCGCGTTGCGGCGTCGAAACCTCAACCTTAAATCCGGCCTTGACGCTAAGGGCGCTCGCCAGCAATTTACCTTCTTCGATCTTGTGGGACAGAAGCACGAGCTTTGGCGGCGGCTTGCCGTCGTAGAACTGCGACAGGAACGAGCCCAGCACCTCCTCGGCGGTAAGTGATTTGTCGGCACGTGGGAAATAGGCGCGGTTGCCCCAGTTTTGCCCGGTGCGGAAGAAAAACACCTCGACGCAGCTATAACCACCTTCCTGATGGATGGCGAATACATCCGCCTCTTCCACGGTGCGGGGATTGATGCCCTGCTGTGCCTGCACCGCCGACAGCGCAGCCAGACGATCACGATACAGCGCCGCGCGCTCGAATTCGAGTTTGGCGGATGCAGCTTCCATCTCCGCGGCCAGTTGTTGTTTCACCGCGCGGCTGCGGCCTGACAGGAAGTCGGTCGCCTCCCGCACAAGCTGGGTATAGGCGGGAAAATCGATCTCACCGGTGCATGGCGCCGCGCAGCGCTTGATCTGGAACAGGAGGCAAGGCCGGGTCCGGCCCTCGAAAAACGAGTCCGTGCAGGAGCGGATCAGGAAGGCACGCTGCAGCGCCGTCAGGGTCCGGTTGACCGCTCCGACGGATGCGAATGGTCCGAAATAACGGCCGGGCCTGGTCTGCGCGCCGCGATGCTTGACGAGCTGCGGCGCCCAGTGATCGCTGGTGATAAGAATATAAGGAAACGACTTGTCGTCACGCAACAGTACGTTGAAGCGCGGCCGCAACTGCTTGATCAGATTCGCTTCCAGCAGCAGCGCCTCGGTCTCAGTCGCGGTCGAGACGATCTCGACATTCGCCGTCATCGCGATCATGCGTGCGATCCGCACCACATGCCCGGTTGGGCGGGCATAGGACGCGAGGCGTTTTTTGACGTTCTTGGCCTTGCCGACATAGAGCACGTCACCGCTCTCACTGAGCATGCGGTAGACGCCGGGAGAGACCGGTGCGAGCCTCACCGCCTGCTCGATCACGGCGCGGCCAACTCCGGAGCGGTTCTCGCCACCCCATTCAGCCTCGTCCTCCACGGATTCAGGAAGCGCGGAATCGTCCTCCTCCGGGTGGGTCACGGCAAGGTCGATGTCCTGCGGCGGAACATCCAGCGAACCCGAAGCCTGTGCGCCCTTCGGCGCCGGTGAGTTCGCCACCGGATCATCAACGCTCTGCCCCGGTGTCGCCATCGATCTTTCATGATCGTCGCTATTCATGTCCCTAAATTAGTCATCGCAAAGGCCTCCGGCCAGCAGTCGGCAAGATTCTATTAACAACGATCCACCCCGAAAACCCCGCGTTAAGAAGTGTTTAACGTAAAACTCCCGATAAATTTTACGCAGAAAAGACGGACTTTCGTAACCACGAGGGTCTGTGGCCGCCGTGCCCGAGGCGCGGCCGGAGAATTGAGTGGCGTGTGCGTCGGGAGTATTTGAAATGTTAAAGAAAGCCCTCGGAATAGCGATCCTGGCCGTAAGCTGCGCTGCAAGCGCGCAGGCCGCCGATCTCAGCTATCGCCGTCAGGTGCAGCCCTACACCGTCAACCAGCCCCTGAACGGCTACAGCTGGGCCGGTCCCTATCTCGGCGCCAACCTCGGCTACAATTTCGGTGATGTCTCCAATAGCGGAACCAGCCCCTCAGGAATCAGCGGCGGTATCCAAGGCGGCTACAACTGGCAATTCGGCACCCCATGGGTGCTCGGCCTTGAAGCTGACGTTCAGGCCACCGGTGCGGATGACACCTTCGCGGCATGGAAGTTCTCCAACCCCTGGTACGGCACCATTCGTGGCCGCGTCGGCTACGCCATCAATCCGAATTTCATGATCTACGGCACTGGCGGTTTTGCCTTCGGTCAGTTGAAGGGCACCATGCCGGGCTTGAGCGAATCTCACACCACCGCGGGCTGGACCGTCGGCGGCGGCGCCGAATTCGCACTCAACAACAGCTGGTCGCTCAAGGCCGAATATCTGTACATCGATCTCGACAGCAGCAACTTCCTCATCACCGGCTTGCCGAACGGCTACCAGTTCTCGACCGTGCGCGTCGGCGTGAACTACCACTTCTGATCGCAGCGAGCACCGCTTCGCGATTTTCAATCCCGGGCCTCGTGCCCGGGATTTTTCATGGAGCCGAAGGCTTCAGGACGAGACGACGAGGTCAACGGCCTTCGGACCCTTGCCCTTCTTGTCGGGCTCGACCTCAAACGAGATACGTTGTCCCTCGGTCAGGCTTTTCAGCCCCGCTTTCTCGACCGCTGTGATATGAACGAACACATCCCGCCCGCCGTCATCGGGCTTGATGAACCCGTAGCCCCGCTCCGCATTGAAGAACTTCACCGTCCCCGTTATTGCCATTGGGAACCCCCTTCCCCACGCCTTGCATCGACCGGCGTCCCCACGCCAGCCCCCGCAACCAGCTAATCACTGCGGCACAGACTTGACTATTGCCTATGTGAGGACCTGGCCAAAATACCAAACCGGTCAGGCACCCCGGGCCACCTTCAGCACGCGGGGGAGCCACGGATGAGCCGCGAGGACGATTGCGCCCCCACGAACCGGTTCGGCGCAGTCACTGCATAACGCCGACGGTCGGATTGCCCAGATTGGTCCATTCCGTCATCGAACCCGCGTAAAGCTTGGACATTTTGTTGCCCATGATCTCGTAGGAAACAAACCACGCGCCCGAGGCAAGATGACCTGTGTTGCAATAAGCGACGGTCGGTGCATTCTCCTGAATGTTGAAGTGAGCAAAAATTTTCTTGTATTCGGCAGGAGTCATGAACTCATGTGCCGCTCCGACGGGCTTGGTGATGGCTTCAGTCGGAAGGGATTTGGCACCATCGAGATGGCCCGCGGTTTTATCCACCGGCGGCTTTACGATGCCGAGATATTGGGACGTCGGCCGGGCATCGAGCATCTGTGCAGACTTGTTGCGAACGCCGTCCCTCACCTGCTCAAGCGTGGCCAGGATTTCCTTGTCCTCCGGGCCGGCCACCCAATTGCCTTTTACCGCTGTCGGCTCATCCGTGCTGATCGGCAACCCGGCTTGCAGCCAGGCATTCACGCCGCCATTGAGGATAGTCAGTTTCTCGCGGGGTTCGCCAAAATAGCGCAACTGAAAATACAGCCGCGTGGCCATATCCATTGAACTGACGCTGTCGCCAGTCGCGACGATAACGATCGGCTTGTCGGTCTTGTTCAAGCCGAAACCATCCATCACTTCGGTGAAATATTGCGCGGTCGGCAACTGTGCCTTGATCTTCACGCCATCGACAACGCGATCCTGACGAATTTTACCGAAATCGACCGAGATAGCGCCTGCGATGTGCCCGCCGGTTTTCACCAGATGCCTGGCTCCCGTTGTCTTGTCGACCTCGAAGGCTGGTTGCACGGAAAACGTCTTGAGATTCTCGCGAACATCGACGATGACGACACTATCCTTGTTTTCATTGAGCCATTGGGGCGTCACCAGAGGGCCCGGGGCAGTCGCAGCAAATGCCGAATGCGCAACGAGGCTTGCCGCGACGACAAGGCTCGCACCTATCGAATATCTGACAGTCACTCGCTTCCTCCCAAATTTTATGGGTTCTCCATGCGGGGGAGCGTAACACCCGTTTCAGCGGTAGCAAGGCGCAAAGCCGGCCGCACTCAACGGCTAGCGGCCTCGATACGATAACGCCCGGCCCCGCCGAGACCGAGCGGCTTCTCCAACTCCGGCAGGATCGTCTTCATCTCGGAGGCGAGCGTCCACGGCGGATTGATGATCAAAAGACCGGCGGAGACGAGCCCGCTGTTGCTCGTCTGCGGGGCGATGCTGAACTCAATACGCAAGCAATTCTCGCCGCCGCCCTCACGTGCCGCCGCAACCGAAGCAACCTCCCGTGCGAGCCGATCCGGGCCGCGACGCTCCTTGGCAGGATACCAGAGCATGTAGATCCCGGTCGACCATTTCGCATGGGCTGCCGCAAATCCCTCCGCGAGGCGCGAGAACTCACCCTTGTCCTCGAACGGCGGATCGATCAGCACCAGGCCGCGCCGCTCGTTCGGCGGCACGAAAGCAGTCAGCGCCGTCCACCCGTCGAGATCGACCACCCGAGCCTGCGGATCGCGAGAGAGATTGCTGATCAGCGTCTTGCGGGCGGCTTCCTGAATTTCGCACGCCACCATGCGGTCCTGCGGCCGCAGCAGCGCCCGCGCAATCAACGGCGAGCCGGGATAGACAACGAGTTCACGCGGCGGATTGAAGGCGCGGACGATATCGAGATAAGGCGCGACCAAAGCCTGCACCTGATCCGAGAACCGGGCCTGAAGGATGCGGGCGACGCCGAAACGCCACTCGCCGCTGCGTTCAGCCTCGTCGCCCGTCAGGTCGTAACGGCCCGCGCCGGCATGGGTGTCGATGACGCGAAATGCCGACTGCTTCTGGTGCAGATAGGTCAGAATCCGCGTCAGCACGATATGCTTGATGACGTCCGCAAAATTGCCGGCGTGAAAGGCGTGGCGATAATTCATCGGCGCGGCTTACGACATGGCGGCGGATTGCGCAAAGCTTTCGCGGCCCGCGTGGGAGCGTGAAAGCGCTCGCCGCAAGCCTTTAGCCGCCGCGCATCGGCGGCATCACGATCTGGCCGCGGCGACAGGCACTGCGGTCGACCTGCTCGCAGGCACGGAACTGCAGATCCTTGTTCATGCAGATCCGCACTTCTCCCAGCCTGCGGCTGTCGCAGCGCACGGCGATGGCGGATGCGCTGAGACCCGGATTGGCCTTGATGAAGGCTTCCTCGACCTCATTCGGCGACACCGTCTTGGGCGCGGCAAGGTTGAGATATTCCTCTGGAATCTTGACTGCGGCGCGAGCTTTGCGGATGGTTTCGAAATAGGCGCGCGCGCCAAGTCCCGCGCAGGTGCCGTGCTTGTCCCACTCGTTGTAGATCAATCCTGGTGCCGGCATCAGATCGAGCATCGAGCGCATCACGTTGCGGTCGAGCCGCGGTGCGGGCCGCTGACAATATTCCGGATAGCCGCGCTCATATTGCGGCCACAGCCCGTGCACCACGAAGGAATAGGGACGGCCGCCACATTGCGCCTGGGTGTTGCGCCCGTTGCTGCCGCGCTCGCGCGCAGCCTCGCAGAAGGACGGCGACCATGACAGCGACAGCACATAGAAATCGAAAGCACCCGGCGCATTTTGGCGATGATCCTGCGCGGACGCATTCGCCCCTGCCGCCAGCAGTACACTCGAGACGAGAGCAAACGAAGCCACCCACCGGGGCAAACCTCTCCAGCATCCGATCATGAAAACGCCCTCACCCCTTACGCCTTTTGAAAAGCGTATCGAGCCATTCAGAACATTACAAGAACAAACTATAACAAGCCGAATCGGCTGGCGTTACGGCTGGGCCGCGCGGCAGGCGCGCCCATAAGCCCAGTTGCGGTCGAGACCGACCACACACCATTCGACTCCGGAGGTAAGGCCCGTTCCGGCAAAACCGCCATCCTCGATGATGGAGTAACGCACAAGGCGTGGCCGGCCATCGCTGATCATCGCGTGCGCAGTGCAAAAGCGGCGAGGAATCGCGTTGTAGGCGCCATTCGGGCTTTCCCACGGGCGGAAGGCCACCTCGCGCACATCGGCAAAGCCGGTGATGCGCAAGTCCGAATTCCAGTAGGTCGATTCTTTCTGCGCAAATTGGTGCGAGATTGCGTGAAGTGCCTGCCAGCATTGGCCCATCTGGCCGTCATAGCGCGGGCCGGACAGCCAGAAGTTCAATTCCAGCGGGTTGGCCGCGCGGGCGTTGTCGGGCGTGGAGATCGCACCGAAGGCCGCGACCAGCATGGCGAGGACCGCAATCCGCGGCGACGAAAAAGTAATGCGCATGTGACAAGAGCCCATGATGAGTCGCCGGACGGTGCCGCGAAGCCTTGGCCCGGTCAAGTGCAGCGCGGCAACACCTTCGGACAACGCCCCATCAACAGCCCGCGAGCGCTTTCAAAGCCGCGTTAGCGAGGCTAGACTCAGCCACAAATCGAAGGAGCTACCGATGCGCATGGACGGACGTTGGATGATGGCAGCGGCGGCGATCGCCTGCGGCATCGCGGTGAACACGCCAGCACAGGCCGACTGGGTCCCGCCGTTCAAGGGCAACGACACCGGCGGCATCATCGCCTACGGGCTCTACCAGCAGGGCGCGGACGTCAAGGCGCTGGCAAGCAATCATTGCGCCCGCTATGGCAAGATCGTGAAACTCCTCGGCGTCGACGCGCGGTACGGCGGCTATATTTCCTTCGCCTGCGTCTGGGTGCCGCCCGGCAGCTACCACCGGCCGCTGCACGCGGCCTACTGATCTTCGGATCGAACAGGATCGGCCATGACGTTCCGTCTGATCCTTCAAGCCGCCGCTCTGGCTGTCGCCTGCGTAACGGCGGCAAGCGCCGCCTCGCTGGACGACATCCCGAACCGCAAGCCGGGCTTATGGGACATCAAAATGGTGTCCGCCGATGCGCGGATTCCGCCACAGACGATCCAGCAGTGCACGGACGCCAGCACCGACGCCGACTTGCGCACGACCTTCAGCCCGATGGCGAAGGAGATGTGCTCGCAGCAGGACATGCAGAAAACGGCGGCCGGCTACAGCATCGACGCCACCTGCAACTTTCACGGCATCGCCTCGACCTCGCACACCGAGATCAGCGGCGATTTCAATTCAGCATACACTGTGAAGGTCTCCACCACCCAAAGCAGCGGGCCAGCTGGCATCGCGCAGGCGGGCGACATGACCATGAACGCCACATGGGTCGGCCCCTGCAAGGATGGGCAGAAGGCCGGCGACATCATCATGCCAGGCGGCATCAAGATGAATATCAACGACATGAAGGCGCTGCGCGCCCTGATCCCCCAGCACGCACCCTCGCCCCACCAGCACTGATCTCCGGTTACGCCTTCTTCTGGCGCTCCAGATAGGTCTTGCCACCCTTCATCTTGTGCTGGAGCGGCGCCTCGTTGATCTGAATCACCACCGCATCGGGATCGACGCCGAGATTTTTCACGAGCGCAGCGGTGATATCGACCATCATGCCCTTCTTCTGCTCGTCGGTGCGGCCGGCCGCCAGGTTGATAGTGATCTCGGGCATGAGGTGTCTCCGCGTTCGGTCTGAAAGATTTCAGGTCCAGTTGATGCCGTGGCGCGTCAGCACCTCGCGCACGCCTTTGACCAACTCGCTTTCGCTGACGGCGAACTGCGCCTCGTGCTGCTGCTTTTGCAGGAACGCCTCGCGATCCGTTACTTGTTCTTGGCCTTCGCCGCCAACCTGCGCGCCGAGGATGAGATCCTTGATCTGCACGATGCCCTTCGCCTTCTCGTCGCCGCCCTGAATGATGGCGCAAGGCGAATTGCGGCGGTCGGCATATTTGAATTGCACACCCAAATTATTCTTGGGATTGCCGAGATACATCTCGGCACGGATGCCGGCGTTGCGGAGTGTCGCGACGAATGTCTGGTATTGCGCGATCTCGTTGCGGTCCATCACAAGCACAACGACGGGGCCGGCTTCCGGCGTGGTGTCGATCTTGCCGAGCAGCGTCAACGCGGCCTGCAACCGCGACACGCCGATGGAGAAACCCGTCGCCGGCACCGGCTCGCCGCGGAAGCGCGAAACGAGACCATCGTAACGCCCGCCGCCGCCGACCGAGCCGAACCGCACCGGACGGCCCTTCTCGTCCCTGGTTTCGAGCAGCAGTTCAACTTCATAGACGGGACCGGTGTAGTATTCGAGACCGCGGACGACGGAGGGATCGATGCGAATGCGGCCGTCGTCGTAGCCCGATGATTTCAATAAGTTCCATATTTCTTGCAATTCTGAAGCACCGTTCAGTCCACCCGGTGAGCCAATCAGGTTATGCAACAAGCCACCAAGGATCCCCTGTGCGCGTATGTCTTCTTCAACTTTCTTATCGATAGCTCCTGACTGCACACCTGCCGCAAACTCCGGATTTCTTTCTCTGGCATATCTTGCAAACTCTTCAATTTTGAAAAGAACAAGAACCTTGTCGGCTTGTTCTTGAGTCAAACTCGCACCTCTAGTGAAATCACCGCTTTCATCTTTGCGACCCTCACCGAGCAGCAGCCGCACGCCTTCCGGTCCGAACTTGTCCAGCTTGTCGATCGCACGCAGCACCGTAAGTCGACGGCCCGCATTCTCATCGCCGCCAAGGCCGATACCCTCCATCACGCCATCGAGCACCTTGCGGTTGTTGACCTTCACCACATAGGAACCGCGCGGAATGCCGAGCGCTTCCATCGTGTCGGCGGCCATCATACACATCTCGGCGTCGGCAGCGGGCGATGCTGAACCCACCGTATCGGCATCAAACTGCATGAACTGGCGGAAGCGCCCCGGTCCCGGCTTCTCGTTGCGATAGACATAGCCGTTGCGGTAGCTGCGATAGGGTTTCGGCAGCGTGTCGAAATTCTCAGCGACATACCGCGCGAGCGGCGCGGTCAGGTCGTAGCGCAGCGAAATCCACTGCTCGTCATCGTCCTGGAACGAGAACACACCTTCGTTCGGCCGGTCCTGATCGGGCAGGAATTTGCCGAGCGCGTCGGTGTATTCCATCGCCGGCGTTTCGACCGGCTCGAAGCCGTAGCGCTCATAAACGGCGCGGATTTTCTCCACCATCGCGCGGGTCGCTGCGATTTCGGACGGCGTGCGATCTACCAAGCCGCGCGGCAGACGGGCACGGAGTTTCTGCGGCTTTTTGGGTTTTTTGTCGGACATCGGTTTGCAGGTTGTTTATCGGATGTCGGTCGTATCAGCCGATAAAACCGGCGGCAAGCGTCCCTCACCCCGCCCCTCTCCCTGTAAGGACGGCGATGACAGCAAGTGAATGAACGTGTTCAAGGCGTCGTCGTTGGCGGTGACGATGGACCATTTGCCGCGTCCCGGGTGACGGCGTTCGCAGCGGCCGATTTGTGTTCAGTTGCGCTTAAGCCCACGACCGAAGTGCGGGCCGCCTCGACAGCCAGTTGCTGGCGCGTCGTGGATCGTCGAACAGGCGCTGAACATCTCAATGCCGAACGCCCGCAACATGAACACCGGCACCACCAATGCGAATTCGATGGCGGCAGCACCCGCATGAGCGCGGCAGAAATCCCGAAAGCGGCGAAAGTCCACTGTTATGAGCTCGGGATACAACTTTTAGCAGGTGACAAAAGAAATATACCATCCTTGGTAGTATATATATACCGTCCCGCATGCGCAGGACATCAAAGGCGAGCGATGCGCCCACCGTCGTTCCGCTCACTGCCCCTGCCTGATAGGGTCTCCGCCATCTGCCTGCCGCAGGAAGGAAATCCGTCTTGAATATTCAGCAGCCCCACTCCGTTTTGTCGCCGAACGACCTTGCCGCCTATTGGATGCCGTTTACCGCTAACCGCGCCTTCAAGAAGGCCCCGCGCATGCTCGCAGGCGCGAAGGACATGCACTATTTCACGACGGACGGGCGACAGATCATCGATGCGGCCTCGGGCATGTGGTGCTCGAACGCGGGCCATTGCCGCGAGCCCATCACGCAGGCGATCGCCAAGCAGGCCGCGACCATGGACTACGCGCCGCCGTTCCAGTTCGGCCATCCGCAGGCGTTCGAGCTTGCGAACCGCGTCGCGGCGCTCGGGCCCGAAGGGCTCGACCATGTGTTCTTCTGCAATTCCGGATCGGAAGCGGTCGACACCGCGCTCAAGATCGCGCTCGCCTATCATGCAACGCGCGGCGAGGCGGCACGCACGCGGCTGATCGGGCGTGAGCGCGGCTATCACGGCGTCGGCTTCGGCGGCATTTCGGTGGGCGGCATGGTCAACAACCGCCGTCTGTTCGGCGCGCTCCTGAACGGCACCGACCACCTGCCCACGACCTACGACCGCGAGCATCAGGCTTTCTCAAAAGGCGAACCCGAATGGGGTGCCCACCTCGCCGACGAACTGGAACGTATTGTCACACTCCACGGCAAGGACACTATCGCCGCCGTCATTGTCGAGCCGATGGCGGGCTCCACCGGCGTGCTGGTCACACCGAAGGACTATCTCAAGCGGCTGCGCGCAATCTGCGACAGACACGGCATCCTCTTGATCTTCGACGAGGTCATCACCGGCTTCGGCCGTCTCGGCTATGCTTTCGCCGCCGAGCGCTACGGCGTGGTGCCCGACATGATCACCTTCGCCAAGGGCATCACCAACGGCGCTGTGCCGATGGGGGGCGTTCTGATCCGCAACGGCATCCACGATACGTTCATGAAGGGGCCCGAGCACATCGTCGAGTTGTTCCACGGCTATACCTATTCGGCGCACCCGCTCGCCTGCGCCGCCGGTCTCGCCACTCTCGACATCTACCGCGACGAAGACCTGTTCGCGCGCGCCCGCAAGCTGGAACCGCTGTTCGCCGACGCCGTGATGGGGCTGCGCAAGGAGCCCAACGTCATCGACATCCGCACAGTTGGCCTGACGGCGGGCATCGACCTCGCGCCCAAGGACGGCCAGAGCGGCTTGCGCGGCCTGACTGCGCTCGCCAACGCCTTCAACGACCATGACCTGATGCTGCGCGTGGCGGGAGACACGCTCGCCTTGACGCCGCCCCTGATCATGAGCGAGGCCCAGATCGGCGAGATCATGGACAAGGTCGCCGCCGTCATCCGCTCGGTCGCCTGAGCGTCTGCCCGTGCCCAGCCAGCCGGCAGACGCGGGCTGTCTTGGCGCGGTCGGCCCTGTTCCGGCCCCACATCCGACGGTGGAGAAACACCGGACAGCGTCCCGCAGAACTTCCCGCCGAATCAATCTTGATGCTAGAATCGCTGCTGCCGGGGGGATGGCTGCTGCATGGTCCGCGTATCGACGATTTTCATCGCCATCTGCATGGTGCTGATCGCGGCTTCGTTCGGCCTCATTCTGTACGCGATGACCGGCCTGAGTATGCGCGAATCCGCCCTCGTCGCGCTGTCAACCCTCGTTTGCCTCGTCCTCTACAACGCCGTCTCGATGCGCATCCGCGGGCACTCTGATGCCAGCAGCCAGATCGCCGACTTGTCGCGCGGCACCGCCGATCTCGCCCGGCAGGTCGCCGAGTACGGCCGCCGCATGGCGCTGATCGAAACCAGGCTCGCCAGCGCCGACAAGGTCGCGCAGGACCGCGCCCGCTCCGTGATGAGCGAGATCGGCGAACTCGGCATCATGATCAAGCATCTCGCCGGGTCGGTCGCGACCCACGACGAACTGCTGACCTCGGCCACGAGCCTCGCCGCTGCGCATCGTCCTTTGCAGCCGCAGATGACGGACGCGGCTCAGGTCGAGCCGGCCCGCACGGCCGAGCAGCCCGCTCCGGCGCCCGTCGCGTTGCAGGCCGCCGCTGAAGCGATCTCGGATCTTCCGGACATGCTCGCCGCCATCAAGAATGCGGCAGAAGCCAATCGCATCGATCTCTATCTGCAGCCGATCGTGTCATTGCCTCAACGCAAGGTGCGCTTCTACGAAGCCGTTTCGCGTTTGCGCGACGAGAAGGACCACGTGTTCACCGCGGGCCAGTTCATCGACCTTGCCGAAGCAAGCGGCGTGATCGGCCAGATCGACTATACCGTGCTGTTCCGCTGCGTTCAGGTACTGCGCCGCCTGCAGGTGCGGACCAAGGACGTCGGCTTGTTCTGCAATATCTCTGGAATCACGCTTGCGAGCCGCGACATCTTTAGCGAATGCGTTGCCTTTCTCGAAGCTAACCGTGCGCTTGCACCCTCACTGGTACTGGAGTTCAAGCAGAGCGCGTTCTGCGGCCTCGGTCCCGTCGAGATCGAACATCTTACCGCGCTGAAACGGCTCGGCTTCCAGTTCTCCATCGACAATATCACCGACCTCAGGATCGACGGTCGCGAACTGGCCGACCGCGGCGTGCGCTACATTAAGGTGCCGACCCCGCTCCTGCTTGACCAGAAGGAAGCCACATCGTCCGACATCCACACCGCCGATCTGGCCAGCCTGCTGACACGGTTCGGCATCGACCTGATCGCAGAGAGGATCGAAGGCGAGCGCTCCGTCGCGGACCTGCTCGATTACGACGTGCGCTTCGGTCAGGGCTTTCTGTTCTCCGCGCCGCGGCCGCTGCGTCCCGAAGCCGCAGTGCCGACTCTGGTTGCCGCGAGCCGCCAATCTGAGGCGCCCACCGAGCCTACCGCGATCGCCATCCACGCAGCCGCCGAGACACGCCTGTCGGGTACTGCCGCCCTCGCCCGGCGGATCGCGCAAAGCTAGTGTCCCGAATTCGAAGTTCGCCTCGACCTGCAGCACGCTTCGTAGCGAACTTCGAATTCGAAAAGACACTAGCAAACCTATAATCCCAGTGAGGCTTGGGTTCAGAAGTTCGCTTGAAGGGCTTGCAGAGAAAATAGGCGAACTTCTGAACCACCACACTGCTGAACCTTTCTTTCCTCGCTGCATCGTGGCAGGGATTGGTCATGCGTATATGACTGCGCCTAATCCTCTCCCCGGACACGAATAATGAGCCTCCCCCGCTTCGCCCCGCATTTGCGCGACCTCGTCCACGATACCGATGTTCTCATCAGCGACATCTGGGGTGTGGTGCATAACGGCGTGGCGGCATTTCCCGAAGCCTGTGAGGCCCTGCAGACATTCCGCAAGCAGGGCGGCACCGTGGTGATGCTGACAAACTCACCGCGCCCGACACCGGCAGTACGGGAGCAACTCCACGGCCTGCGCGTCCCGGACGATTGCTACGATGACATCGTCACATCCGGCGACCTGTCGCGCCACCACATTGCCGAGCGGCCAGGCCAACCGCTGTACCAGATCGGCCCGGACCGCGACGGCCCCACCTTTCATGGCCTCGACGTAAATTTCGCGCCGCTGGAGCGCGCCAACTATATCGTCTGTACCGGGCTGTTCGACGACGAGACCGAGACGGCGGAAGACTATCGCGAGATTCTGCAAACGGCATTGCAGCGAGAGCTGCCGATGATCTGCGCCAACCCCGACATCATCGTCGAGCGCGGCCACAAGATGATCTATTGCGCAGGCGCGGTGGCCGAACTCTATCGCGAACTCGGTGGCAACGTGACCTTCTACGGCAAACCGCACCGCCCCGCCTATCAGCGCGCACTCGAGCTTGCCACCGCGCGGCGCGGCGCGCCCGTGCCGCAAGAACGGATGCTGGCCATCGGAGACTCAGTGCGCACCGACCTCGCAGGGGCGAACAATTTCGGCATCGCATGCGTATTCGTGACGCGCGGCATCCATTCGGCTGACTTCACGAACATGCACGAGATCGACACCGCAACCTCAAAGCGGCTGTTCGGCGACACCAAGCCACCATTCGTGCTGATGCGGGAATTGCGCTGGTAAACTGTCGACGCGATCGCACACATTGACGAAATGCCCGGCTTCGCCGGGCATTTCGAAAACTGATACGTCGCTCAATCGATGCTTATGCGTTGTTATCGGGGAACACCGCGTCGATCTTGGTCTTAAGCGTCGCCGCATTGAATGGCTTGACGATATAATTGTTCACACCGGCCTTCTTCGCCGCGATCACATTCTCGGTCTTGGACTCGGCGGTAATCATGATGAAAGGCGTGGTGGCGAGATTGGGATCGCCGCGCACCTCCTTGAGCAGGTCGTAACCCGTCATCGGCTCCATGTTCCAGTCGGAAATCACGAGCCCGTACTTCTTGCCGCGCATCTTGGCGAGCGCAGCAGAACCGTCGCTAGCGTCGTCGATGTTCTCAAAGCCCAGTTGTTTTAAAAGATTCCTGATAATGCGAATCATGGTGTTGTAGTCATCCACCACCAACACCGGCATCGACAAGTCCATAGCCATCGCTCAGCTTCTCCCGAACGCCCAGCCCATGGGCGCGCTTCGTCTATATTCTATAGTGGTGCGATCCGAACCTTGCGGCCCCATCTCAGCCCTGGAAGGAATTGCTAGCATCCCGGCTTAAACAGCCCGTTAATCCGTTCCGTCGCCTTGACTTCATCCTCCCCACCCGGTCACCTCCGGCATTCTGTTCTTGCTTGGCGTTATGATAAAAAAACCATTTCAAATCATCCGCGACACCACCCTGCTCGCCGACATCCCCCGCGGCGCGGTCATCGCGCTGGGCAATTTCGATGGCGTTCATCTGGGGCACCGCACCGTGATCGCGGCAGCTCAAAAAATGGCGAAAATCGCAGGGCAGAAGGCTTTCGCGCTGACCTTCGAACCGCATCCGCGCAGCTTTTTCAATCCGACCGCAGCGCATTTCCGCCTCACCAACGAGCAGGCCAAGCTGCGCCTGCTTGCAGGCACCGGGCTCGATGGCGCGGTGGTGCTCGATTTCAACGCGGCCCGTGCCGCCACCAGCGCACAGGACTTCATTAACCAGGAACTCGTCCAGCGGCTTGGCGTGTCCGGAATCTCGGTCGGCGACGACTTCCATTTCGGCAAGGGCCGTAGCGGCTCGCCTGCGACCCTAGCCGAACAGGGCAAGCGCCTCGGTATCGATGTCCATATTCAATCTCATGTTGATTTGTCGGGATTGCCGATTTCATCCAGCGCCATCCGTGCCTCACTTGCCGAAGGTCACATTCGCGATGCCACCGCCATGCTCGGCGGACCATGGTTCGTCAACGGCACCGTGATTCATGGCGAGAAGCGCGGGCGCGAGCTTGGCTACCCGACCGCCAACATCCAGCTTGATCCACATGTCGACCTCAAGCACGGCATTTACGCGGTGCGCGTCGGTCTCGGCGGCGGCAGCGACCCGCAGCGTTTTGACGGCGTCGCCAGTTATGGGCGGCGGCCGACCTTCGACAACGGCCCGCCACTGCTCGAGGTCTTCCTGTTCGATTTCAGCGCGAACCTCTATGGCCGGACACTTGACGTCGCCTTCATCGAATATCTGCGCCACGAGCTGAAATTCGACAGCGCGCCGGCGCTGATCCGGCAGATGGACGACGACAGCCTGCGCGCGCGGGCCGTGCTGGAGGCTGCCCCCGGCGCATTTCCGACTCTCGGCGCGATCGGCTGAACGGAAAACCTGTCCTTCCCATACAACCCGGCCTGCTTGAGGCAAAAACATCGGTCTGATTGAGGGTATTTACCGCTTTGGACCGTTTCCCAGTGGCCAGAAAATGCTATTCACCCCGCCATGACCGAGAAGCCCAAACCCGCCGCCCCCGATTATTCCAAAACCCTCTACCTGCCGCAGACGGACTTTCCGATGCGCGCAGGCCTGCCCCAGCGCGAGCCGGACCTGCTGGCGCGCTGGAACAAGATCGGCCTGTACGAGCGACTGCGTGAACAATCCAGGGGCCGCCCAAAATTCGTACTGCATGATGGCCCGCCCTACGCCAACGGCAACATCCACATCGGTCACGCGCTCAACAAGATCCTCAAGGATCTTGTGGCCAAGAGCCAGCAGATGCTCGGCTTCGATTCCAACTACGTGCCGGGCTGGGACTGTCACGGCTTGCCGATCGAATGGAAAATCGAGGAAGGCTATCGCGCCAAGGGCAAGAACAAGGATGCGGTGCCGATCAATGAATTTCGCAAGGAGTGCCGGGCGTTCGCGCAAAAGTGGGTCGACATTCAGCGCGAGGAATTCAAACGCCTCGGCGTGATCGGCGACTGGGCGCATCCCTACACCACGATGGCGTTCGCCGCCGAAGCGCAGATCGCGCGCGAGATTATGAAGTTTGCCGCCAACGGCCTCTTGTATCGCGGCTCCAAGCCTGTGATGTGGAGCGTGGTAGAGAAGACCGCGCTCGCCGAAGCAGAAGTCGAATACGAAGACCACATCTCCGATACGGTGTGGGTGAAGTTTCCGGTGAAGGCCGCGTTCGGCCGTCTCGCCAACGCATCGGTGGTGATCTGGACCACGACGCCGTGGACACTGCCCGGCAACCGCGCCATCTCGTTCTCATCAAAGATCGCCTATGGCCTCTACAGGGTCACCGACGCGCCCGCCGACAACTGGGCCAAGACCGGCGACCTGCTGATCCTCGCCGATAAACTTGCGGAAGATGTGTTCAAGCAGGCGCGCGTCATCGCCTTCGAGCGCGTGTCCAACATCGACAGCGGCATTCTCGACGCGCTCGAATGCAGCCATCCGCTGAAAGATCTGGACGGCGGCTACGAATTCACCGTGCCGCTGCTCGACGGCGATCACGTTACCGACGACACCGGCACCGGCTTCGTCCACACCGCACCGGGCCACGGCCGCGAGGACTTCGACATCTGGATGGCGAATGCGCGCGAGTTGGAAGCGCGCGGCATCTCATTGGCGATTCCCTATACAGTCGATGCTGACGGCGCGCTGACCACGCAAGCACCGGGCTTCACCGGCCGCCGCGTGCTCACCGACAAGGGCGAGAAGGGCGACGCCAACGAGAGCGTCATCAAGACGCTGATCGAACGCGGCATGCTGCTCGCCCGCGGCCGCCTCAAGCATCAGTATCCGCATTCCTGGCGCTCGAAGAAACCGGTGATCTATCGCAACACACCGCAATGGTTCATCGCGATGGACAAGGATATCCTGAGCAGCGGCAAGGCGACGTCTGGCGACACTTTGCGTCATCGTGCCTTGCAGGCCATTTCCGTCACCCAATGGGTGCCCGAGCAGGGCCAGAACCGCATCACCGGCATGATCGCCGGTCGCCCCGACTGGGTAGTGTCGCGCCAACGCGCCTGGGGCGTGCCGATCACTGTATTCGTGCGTGAAAAGAGCAACGGTTCGGTGGAGATTCTTCGCGACGAGGCCGTCGATTTGCGGATCGCGGAAGTCTTTATGAATGAGGGGGCCGACGCCTGGTACGCCGATGGCGCGCGCGAACGCTTCCTCGGCGATCATGCGAAAGACGGTTGGAAGAAAGTCGACGACATTCTCGACGTCTGGTTCGATTCCGGTTCGACGCACGCATTCGTTCTGGAGGATGCGCAGCAATTCCCCGGTCTCGCCGGTATCAGGCGCAAGATCGACGGCGGCAAAGACACCGTGATGTATCTCGAGGGGAGTGACCAGCACCGCGGCTGGTTTCATTCCTCGCTGCTGGAAAGTTGCGGCACGCGCGGCCGCGCGCCCTACGACATCGTTCTCACCCATGGCTTCACGCTCGACGAGCACGGCCGCAAGATGTCGAAGTCGCTCGGCAACACCACCGCGCCGCAAGACGTCATCAAGCAATCCGGAGCGGACATTTTACGCCTGTGGGTCGCGCAATCGGATTACTCCGACGATCTGCGGATCGGGCCGGAAATCCTCAAGGGCACCATCGAGACCTATCGCAAGCTGCGCAACACCCTCCGCTGGATGCTAGGCAGCCTCGCGCACTTCCACGATGCAGACCGCATCAAGGCCGATGATATGCCCGAACTCGAACGGCTGATGCTGCATCGGCTGAGTGAGATCGATGCCGTTGTGCGCCAGGCGTATGCCGAGTTCGACTACAAGACGGTAATCGCCGCGTTGTCGCATTTCATGAACACCGAACTGTCGGCGTTTTATTTCGACATCCGCAAGGACACGCTGTACTGCGACCCGCCATCGTCGATTGCGCGCAAGGCCTCGCTCACCGTAATCGATCATCTGTTCCGCAGCATCGCGACCTGGTTCGCGCCAATTCTGTCCTTCACAGCGGAAGAGGCATGGCTCTCGCGTTATCCGGACGCGTCATCCGTGCATCTGGAGCCATTCCAGAGCGTGCTCTCGACATGGCGCGACGATGCGCTGGCGGAAAAGTGGGAAGCGATCCGCAATGTGCGCCGCGTCGTCACCGGCGCGCTGGAAGTCGAGCGTGCCGCCAAGCGCATCGGCTCCTCGCTGGAAGCCTCGCCACTGGTCTACGTCTCGGACATGAATCTGCTGGGTATTCTCGCCGACATCGATCTCGCGGAAATCTGCATCACCTCCAATGCGATGGTCACCAATGAGACCCTGCCCACCGGTGCGTTCACGCTGAACGACGTACCGGGTGTCGCCGTCGTGGTCGAGAAGGCCGCCGGCACCAAATGCGCGCGCTCGTGGAAGATTCTCCTTACCGTCGGCGACGATCCCGAATACCCGGATGTCACGCCGCGCGATGCGCAGGCGCTGCGCGAATGGAAGGCGCTGAGAGGGACCGTCTAACCGATGTCGCCCCTGCTGCGCTCCGGTGTCATCGCTGCCGTCGCCACGCTGATTGTCGACCAGGCTTCCAAGCTGTGGCTGCTGCATGTGGTCGACATCGGCCGCCGCGGCATGGTGCAGGTGACGTGGTTCTTCGATCTCGTGCTCGCCTGGAACACCGGCATCAGCTACGGCTGGCTTCAGGACATGGGCACGACAGGCCAGACCCTGCTGATGGCTGGCAAGGCGCTCGCCATCATCCTGCTCGCGGTGTGGATGGCACGCTCGCAGACCCGTCTTGCGGTGATCGGCCTCGGCCTCATCATCGGCGGCGCGATTGGCAACGCCATCGACCGCATCGCCTACGGCGCGGTGGTGGATTTCGCTTTGTTCCACATCGCGATCGCCGGAAAAACCTATAGTTGGTATGTGTTTAACCTTGCCGACGCAGCGATTGTTGCCGGTGTCGCCGCTCTGCTATATGACTCTCTGGTCACCCCAGCTGCCGCAAAAACGCCCCGATAAACGGCGATACAGGCACCGGCCGGTGACGCTTAAGTGACTGTGCTATCGCCATATTTTCTGTCGAAAGCTGGACGGATCACGATGATTTCCCTGCGCTCTGATGACACCCTCACCAAGCCTGCGACGCCAAAGGCCGCGCTGACACGCCTGTTCAAGGTCACTGGAATTGCCTGCGCACTGACGCTCTCCGTTGCCGCCACCACCGCTCACGCCCAAGATGATGAAGAACAGCAGCCCGAGATGAGCTTCGAGCATAAAATGATCGACGGACTGCTGCGCGGTCTCGGCGGTCAGACCATGGAAGACAACAATAAGGGGATCGTGTACCGCGAACGCTCTCCTTTGGTGATCCCTTCCAAGCTCGATCTGCCGCCCCCGGCATCGACGAAAGCGCCGACTGGCGCAAACTGGCCCAAGGACCCCGACGTTCAGGCCCGCAAGGAGGCCATCGAAGCCAGCAAACAGCCGGGCCCGGATTGGGACGAGGCCAAGCGGCCTCTGATGCCAAGCGAACTCGCCAAGCGCCCATCGTCCAAGAAGCGTGCCACGGCTCTCAACGATGACCGTCCGGGCATGGACAACTCCAATTACAACCTGATGACTCCTTCGCAGCTCGGCTTCAAGAACAGCATGATGTCCAACCTGTTCGGCGGCGGTAAGGAAGAGACCGCGAAGTTCGTCAAGGAGCCCGAGCGCAGCGAGCTGAGCCAACCGCCCGCCGGCTACCAGACGCCGTCGCCGAATTACGCCTATGGCGCAGGTCCGATGGAAAGCAAGACCAAGACCGAATACAATCCGATCTTCGATAAGGGCGGCAAATAAAAAACGACCCACGCAGGCTTGCGTTCAGATTCGCACATTGATTTGTCGTAAGCTTGCACCGCGCGCCATGATCCCGCCACCCGGGCAGCCCATCAGGGTTGTTCTTCGTATTGTTTCGGAGTCGATATCGGATCATGCGCGATCTCAAAATCATTTCCCGGCGCGAGGCGCTGCGCGGCATCGCGCTAACCGCAACTGCCTTGGCCTCGCCGTGGCCTGCTTTCGCGGACACCGCGCCAGTCTCAAACCAGCCCCCCACCTTCACCATCGCCAACGGCCTTCAGGTCGTGGTCATTCCCGACCATCGCACGCCAACCGTCACCCAGATGATCTGGTACAAGGTCGGCTCGGCCGACGAGACGGCCGGAAAATCGGGGCTCGCGCATTTTCTCGAACATCTGATGTTCAAGGGCACCGCACGGCATCCGGCGGGAGAATTCTCCCAGAGCGTGGTGCGGGTCGGCGGCAGCGAGAACGCCTTCACCTCGTACGATTACACCGGCTACTACCAGAGCGTGCCGCGCGACAAGCTCGCACTGATGATGGATTTCGAATCCGACCGCATGACAGGGCTGATCCTCAGGGACGAGAACGTCCTGCCCGAGCGCGACGTCGTGCTGGAAGAATACAACATGCGCGTCGCCAACAGCCCCGACGCGCGACTGACCGAGCAGGTGATGGCGGAGCTCTACCTCAATCACCCTTATGGCCGCCCGGTCATCGGCTGGCACGCCGAAATCGAGCAGCTGAACCGTGAGGAAGCGCTCGACTTCTACCGCCGCCATTACGCCCCCAACAATGCGACGCTCGTGGTCGCGGGCGACATCACGGCAGAGGACCTGCGGCCCATGGTCGAAGCGACCTATGGCAAGATCGCACCGCAGCCGTCGATTCCCGCCAAGCGCATCCGACCGCAGGAGCCGCCGCCGGCAGGCCCTCGCACCGTGACGCTGGCCGATCCGCGTGCCGAGCAACCGAACTTGCGCAGGCTCTATCTCGTGCCATCGGCGGTCACCGCCGCCGCCGGCGAGAGCGAGGCGCTGGAAGTGCTGGCGCAACTGATGGGCGGCGGAATCAACGCCTATCTGTTCCGCACACTCGCGGTGGATCAGAAAATCGCGGTGAGCGCCAATGCCTGGTATCAAGGCACGGCGCTCGACCCATCCCAGTTCGGCATCGCCGCCTCGCCGAAACCCGGCGTCACCTTCGACCAAATCGAACAATCGATCGACAAGATCATCGCCACGATTGCGCAAAGCCCCGTTCCTGCCGAAGACCTCGAGCGCGCCAAGACCCAGTTGATCGCGGAATCGGTCTACGCCCGCGACAGCCAGAGCACCATGGCACGCTGGTACGGGGGATCAATCACCGTCGGCCTTACCGTCGCCAGCATTCAAAGCTGGCCGGACCGCATCCGCGCGGTGACGGCGGCGGAGGTCAGCGACGCCGCAAAGAAGTGGCTCGACAAGAAGCGTTCCGCAACCGGCTACCTCATCAAGGAAACGCCGTCGCGCGAGGAGAAACGCTCGTGATCGCCTTGAAACACATTGCCCGGACACTCGCACTCGGCGCGGCGCTCGTTGCCTTCGACCATGCGCCCGCACAAGCGGCCTCCAAAATCCAGCGCGTGGTCTCGCCGAGTGGCATCGAAGCCTGGCTGGTGCAGGACGCGACCGTGCCGCTGGTCGCGATGCAATTCGCCTTTCGCGGCGGCAGCGCACAGGATCCCGCCGACAAGCCCGGCGTCGCCCAGTTGATGGCGGATAATCTTGACGAAGGTGCTGGCGATCTCGATTCCAGTGCCTATCACGAGCGGCTGGAACGCCACGCGATCCAGATGAACTTCACCGTGACGCGCGATTACATTCGCGGCTCGCTGCGGATGCTGAAGGACAACCGCGACGAGGCATTCGACCTGCTGCGCCTTGCACTCACCGCTCCACGCTTCGATGCCGAGCCGCTGGAGCGCGTCCGCGCACAGACAATGTCGATCCTGCGTCGTGAATCGGTGACGCCCGGCTCGATCGCGAGCAAAAAGTTTTTTGCCGCCGGATTCCCGAACCACCCTTATGCGCATTCGCCGCGCGGCACGCTGGCTAGTATCCCGACCATCGACGCCGACGATCTGCGCGCCTATCGCAAGAAAGTGTTCGCCAAAGATGGTTTGACTGTCGCTGTAGTCGGCGACATCGACGCCGATGCGCTCGGCAAGCTGCTCGATGCAACCTTCGGTACACTCCCTGCAAAGAGCGATCTGGCCCCTGTGCCAGCTGTCACACTTGCGACAAGCGAAAACAGGATTTTTGTGCCGCTCGACGTGCCACAGACCAACATTCTGTTCGGCGGACCGTCGATCAAGCGCGACGACCCCGACTTCATGGCGGCCTATATCGTCAACCACATCATCGGCGGCGGCTCGCTGTCGTCGAGGCTTTATCATGAGGTGCGCGAAAAGCGCGGCCTCGTTTATTCGATCTCGACCTCGCTGTGGTGGATGGACAAAACCTCGATCTTCCTCGGCAGCACGGCCAGCCGCGCCGACAAGGCCAACGAAACGCTCAACCGGATTTCAATCGAACTAAAGCGCATCGCCAACGAAGGACCGACACAGCAGGAGCTGGACGAGGCCAAGTCCTATCTCAAGGGATCGCAGATGGTGGCGCTGGATTCGTCGACCAAGTTCGCGGGCGCGCTGCTGCAATACCAACTCGACAAGCTCGGCATCGACTATCTCGACCGCCGCCCCGCGATCATCGATGCAGTGACGCTGGATGACGCGAAGCGCGTCGCCAGGAAGATCTGGAGCCATCAGATGCTCGCGGTGAGCGTCGGCCGCCCACCTGCAGAAGCCGCCACGCCGAAGCCGATCAAGAACTAGGCCGTTTCCGTTTCGGCTGTGCTATCTGTGACCCATGATCCGGGTCACGCGTGACATCATTGTTGACGAGAGCGACATCGACATTTCCTTCGTCCGCGCCTCCGGGCCTGGCGGGCAGAATGTCAACAAGCTCTCGACCGCGGCGCAACTGCGCTTTGATGTCGGCCGCCTCAACCTCGCCGCCGACACGCTGGCTCGCCTCCAGACGCTCGCGGGCCAACGCATGACCAAGGACGGCGTGCTGGTGCTGCATGCCCAGCGCTTTCGTACCCAGGAACGCAACCGCGCCGACGCCATCGAGCGCCTTGTCGTCCTGCTGCGGGAGGCAGCCGTGCGGCCGAAGCCGCGCCGCCCCACCCGGCCGACGCTTGGTTCGAAAAAGCGTCGTCTTGACGGCAAGAAACGCCGTTCCGACATCAAGGCAGGCCGCAGCGCGCGATTCGACGACTAGGCGAATCAGCACCCAACCTTGTGTGCAAGCACAAAGGCAGCCTCCCTATTTGGACAAAATCTCAGTAAAATCGGCACCATGCCCGTCCGTCAATTGCCCGAACAGATCGTCAACCGCATCGCCGCCGGCGAAGTGGTGGAGCGGCCCGCAAGCGCCGTGAAGGAGCTTGTGGAGAACGCCATCGACGCGGGCGGCAGCCGCATCGACATCTTCACTGAAGGCGGCGGGCGGCGGCGCATCGCTATCACCGACGACGGCAGCGGCATGACGCGCCGCGACCTCGCGCTCGCGGTGGAGCGCCACGCCACCTCGAAGCTTGATGACGAGGATCTCTTACGCATCCGCACGCTGGGCTTTCGCGGCGAGGCGCTGCCCTCGATCGGATCGGTGGCCAAACTTGCCATCACCACGCGCCACGCCAATGAGCCGCATGCGTGGGCGCTTGAAGTCAATGCCGGAACGAAATCCGGCATCGCGCCCGCCGCGCTCGCGCACGGCACGCGGATCGAGGTGACCGACCTGTTCTATGCGACACCGGCGCGGTTGAAGTTTCTCAAGACTGACCGCACCGAGGCCGAAGCGATCCGCGAAGTCGTGCGGCGACTGGCGATGGCTCGGCCCGATATTGCGTTCACGCTCGCGGGCGAGGAACGCGCGCCCATCACCTGGGCGGCGGCGCTGCCCAGCGCGGCGGGGCGGCTGACCCGACTCGGTGACATTCTTGGCAGCGACTTTCGCACCCACGCCATCGAAGTGAGCGCGGAACGCGATGGCGTCAGCATCGATGGCTTCGCCGCAGCGCCGTCGCTGACCCGCGCCAACGCACTCGGACAATATCTGTTCGTCAACGGCCGCCCGGTGCGCGACAAGCTCATTCTCGGCGCGGTGCGTGCCGCTTATGCCGATTATCTGCCGCGCGACCGCCATCCGATCGTGGCGCTGTTCGTCACGCTCGATCCGCAGGAGGTGGACGCCAACGTGCACCCGGCCAAGACCGAGGTACGCTTCCGCAACGCAGGCCTCGTCCGCGCGCTGATCGTCCACGCGCTGAAGGAAGGTCTTGCCCGCGAAGGCCGCCGCACTGCCGCCAACACCAATGGCGCGGCAATCACCACAGCCTTCCGCCGGGAGGACTTGCCGCGTAGCGGTTACGACTGGCGGTCATCACCTGCAGCGCCGTTTGCCTCCCGCGCGCCCGCGATGGCGTTCGCCGAAGCGCCGCAGGCTGCTTTCGATGCTTACACACCAAGCGCGGATGCACGCGGCCATGATGCGCCGTTGTCGGAGGCCGTCAATCAGCCGCTGGGCGCGGCGCGCACGCAGCTGCACGAGAATTACATCGTGGCGCAGACCAATGACGGCCTCATCCTCGTCGATCAGCACGCCGCACATGAGCGCATCGTCTACGAACGGCTCAAGGCATCGCTGGACAAGAACGGCGTGCAGCGCCAGATGCTGCTAATTCCCGAAATCGTCGAAATGGACGAGGCGGTGGTCGAGAAGCTGCTCGCGCGCAAGAACGAGTTGGAGAAATACGGCCTCGCCATCGAATCCTTCGGCCCCGGCGCGGTTGCGGTGCGCGAGACTCCATCGTTACTTGGCAAAGCAAACGCTGCTTCGCTGTTGCGCGATCTCGCCGAACACATGGCGGAATGGGACGAGGCGCTGCCACTCGAAAGACGGTTGATGCATGTCGCAGCCACCATGGCCTGTCATGGTTCGGTGCGGTCGGGCCGCATTCTCAAGGTCGAGGAAATGAACGCGTTGCTGCGTGAGATGGAAGCAACGCCGAATTCAGGCCAGTGCAACCACGGCCGCCCGACCTATGTGGAACTGAAGCTCGCCGACATCGAGAAGTTGTTTGGGCGGCGCTGAGGCTCAACGAGCCGCCCTTAAAAACACGAACTCCGTCTCGTCATAGGCGCGGCGCTCGAGTTCTTCAAAGCCCTCCGGCGCCTTGAGCGCGGCTGACACGGCCTCCTCGACCACAACCAGCGCACCCGGCACGAGCCATTTGCCGTTCCGCAGCGAGACAAGCGCCTTCTCTGCCAAACCCTTGCCATAAGGTGGATCAAGGAAGGCGAGCACGAACGGCTCCATGGGATGGGCAGGCCCCAGTTGCGTGGCATCGCGGCGATAGACCTTGGTGGTGCCGCCCAAGCCCAGCGCCTCGACATTGTTACGCAACAATGCCCGCGCCTCCGCGCCATTGTCGATGAACAGCGTGAACGCAGCCCCACGGGACACCGCCTCGATGCCGAGCGCGCCGGTGCCGGCGAACAGGTCCAGCACCCGCGCATCGACAATGGGATTCTCGTAGGCGTGCATCAGGATGTTGAATACCGACTCGCGCAGACGGTCCTGCGTCGGCCGGATATCTTTCGAGGCGGGCGAAGCGATGTTGCGGCCCCGCAGCCGTCCGCCGACGACGCGCATCTTAGTCCTTCGGCGTCAGATCGCGCTTGCCGTGATAGCCGCGCTTGGGCTTGCGCGGTGGACCATAACCATTGGCCTCGGCTTCGTTGTGCGCCCGCTTTTCTTCGCTGCCGCTGCGCTGAACCACGACGGTGCGGCCCTTGCGGTCCTCGATCTTGGAGCGCTTGATCTTCTTGTTGTCGGCCTTGCTGCGCAGCGGCGTGCCGTCGCGGCCCACCTTCGGGCCCTCATCTTCGCGCACAGGCTTGTCGAACTGTGCGCCGGACATCGTGGCGATCTTCTCGCCGAGTTGCTCGCGCAGCACCCGGCTCTTGATCTCCTCGACCTGCCCTTCCGCGATCTCGCCCAGTTGGAACGGGCCATACGACACGCGGATCAAGCGGTTCACTTCGAGGCCGAGATGCGCCATCACGTTGCGCACCTCGCGGTTCTTGCCCTCGCGGATCGCGAACACCAGCCAGACGTTGGCGCCCTGGTCGCGCTCCAGCGTCGCATCGATCGAACCATATTTGACGCCATCGACCTCGACGCCGTTCTTCAGCTCATCGAGCTGCGCCTGCGTCACTTCGCCATGGGCGCGAACACGATAACGTCGCAGCCATCCGGTGTCGGGATGTTCGAGCACGCGCGACAGGCCGCCGTCATTGGTGAGCAGCAGCAGGCCTTCGGTGTTGAAGTCGAGGCGGCCGATCGAAATCAATCGCGGCAGGCCTTCCGGCAGGTGATCGAACACCGTCGGGCGGCCTTCGGGGTCGTCATGCGTCGTCATCAGCCCGCGCGGCTTGTGATAGAGAAATAGCCGCGTGCGCTCACGCTCGGGCAGCGGCTTGCCGTCGATGGTGATGACGTCGCGCACGGTGACATCGAGCGCAGGCGAATTGATGACGCGGCCGTTGACGGCAACGCGGCCCTGCGTGATCCATTCCTCCGCATCACGCCGCGAGCACAACCCTGCCCGCGCCACCGCCTTGGCAATCCGCTCGCCGGTCTTGTCCTTGTTCGGTGCGGCGCGCGGTGCGCGCTTGCCGGAATCCATAGGCCGCTCGCGATAGGCGCCGCGTCCGCCGAAGGCTGGACGCTTGGCAAAAATCTTCGAATCGTCCTCATTGTCGCGGCGCGGACGCTCGCCACCTTCGTTGCGCGGATGCTCCTGCCAGGCGTTGCGACGCGGGGCGCGGTCCTCACCATCTCGCTCGAAGCGCGGACGGCCAAAGCCCTCGCGCTTGCGCTCAAAACGCTCGTCGCCTTCGGGGCGATCCTCACGCGGACGCGAAAAACGCGGCCGATCGCTTGTCCCGCGATCGTCGCGGCGCGGCGCGCGCTTTTCCCACGGCTTGTCGTTGCTGCGATCGTTACGATCACCAAAATCCTTGCGCGGACCGCGAGACGGCCCTCGCTCATCCCGATTAAAGCGCGGACGGTCATCGCGATTGAACCGGGGGCGTTCGTCGCGTTGCGGACGGTCGTCGCGATCAAATCGCGTCGGACGCGATTCACCGCGCGAACTATCCTTGCGAAAGCCTTCGCCGCGTGGTGTATAAGGCCGCTTCTCACCGAACCTCTTGTCGCCGAATTTCCTGTCGCCAGATCCACCAGAGCGGCTGGGGCGCGCATCGCTGTGCTCGCTACGCGGCGCACGATCGTCACGCGGCTTGAAGGAACGCCCCTCGCCCCGATTGCCTGCACCAAATTCCTTGCGCGGGCCCAACTCTTTGCGCGGGCCACGGGCCGGACGGTCACCGCGATCCTCGCGCGGCTTGAATGGGCGTCCTTCACTCCGGTCGTCGCGCGCAGGCCGGTCATCGCGGTTGAAGCGCGGACGCGGACGCTCGCCATCCTTGCGGAAGCCTTCGCCTTTGGCCGCATAAGGGCGCTTGTCGCCGAAGCTGCGCCCGCCGGGCTTTTTGTAACCGAACTTGCGCTCGCCACGAGGCGCGGAGGACGGCGCGGGGCGCTCGCCGGAAAACCGGCCCTTGCTTCCACCTTCATCCCGGCCACGGCCCGGCGGGCGGCGCGAGCCAGGCCCGCTTCTGTTGTTTTTATCGTTGTCGCGGGGCATGTAAGGTCTCGCTTGAGGAGTGCGCAGGACGCAGAAAGCCGGATCCGAACGGCCGCGTTCCCCTCATGAGGGCCGCCCGTCGCCAAAACCGGTGGATTGAGGGCGCTCTCATAACAGACTTCGCCGCGGGAAACGAGGGATGACGGCACAAAGTTTTATGGATTTGGCCCTGAAACAGGCAGAAATTGCGGCCTCAAGCGGCGAGGTACCGATCGGCTGCGTCGTGGTCCATGACGGGGCAGTGATTGCGCAGGCCGGCAACCGCACCCTCACCGACCGCGACCCGACTGCCCACGCCGAGATGGTTGCGCTGCGCGAGGCAGCGCAGAAGCTTGGCCGCGATCGCCTGACCGATTGCGATCTCTACGTGACGCTTGAGCCTTGCACGATGTGCGCGGGCGCAATCTCACACGCTCGTATTCGGCGGCTCTATTACGGAGCCCTCGATCCGAAGGGCGGCGCGGTCGACAGCGGCGTACGGTTCTTCGGCTCGCCCACTTGTCACCACGTTCCGGATATCTATCCCGCGGTTGGTGAGGACAAGGCCGCAGCGCTGCTGCGGGATTTCTTCAAGGCGCGGCGCTAGTACCCTCTCCCCTCACAAATCCACGGTCATCGCCTCGTGCGACATCCGCAGGCCGATGCGCTCGTAGAAGCGATGCGCGGCGGTGCGGCGCTTGTCGCTCTTGAGTTGCAGCGAGCGACAACCGCGCTCGCGTGCGATACCCATGATCGCTTGCATCATCTTCTCGCCGATCCGCTGGCCGCGCAGCGCGCGATCGACACGCACGCCCTCGGCTTGCGCGATCCATGCGCCCTGATACGACAGGCCGGGCAGGAAGGTGAGTTGCACACAACCGACCGCGAAGCCGTTTTCGTCCCAGACGTAGAGCACGTTGTTGCCGTCGGCTACGATCGCATTGAACGCCGCCTCGTAGGGCGCGAGCCCTCTCGAGGTGTCTTCGCGTTCGTGCGCCAGATCATCGTCCAGCAGCAACTGGAGAATCCGCGGGAGTTCATCGCGTCTTGCTTTACGTAACGGCATTACCCCTGCTCCCGCTTGATTGCCTGCCAACCGATGTCACGGCGGCAGAACCCTTCCGGCCACTGAATCCTGTCGACTGCCTGATAGGCACGCCGCTGCGCTTGTCCGACATGATCGCCAATGGCCGTGACGTTAAGCACGCGCCCGCCATCAGCAAGGATTCGCGTGCCGTCGGATTTGGTTCCCGCGTGAAATATCTCCACGCCTTCGAGACTTCCCGCCTCATCAAGACCTGAGATCACCGAACCCCTCACGTAATCGCCCGGATAGCCCTTCGCGGCCATCACCACGGTGAGAGCCGACTGTGGGTACCAGCGAAGATCAAAATGCTGAAGTTCGCCGTCGACCGCCGCCATTAGCGCGGGCACGAGATCGGACATCATCCGCATCATCAACACCTGCGTTTCGGGGTCACCGAAGCGGACGTTGTATTCGATCAGTTTCGGACCCTCCGCCGTGATCATCAGGCCTGCAAACAGCACGCCCTTGTAGGGCATGCCCTTGTCCTTCATCGCGCGCAATGTCGGACGAATGATCTCGTCCATGGTGCGCACGATCATCGTATCCGTCATCACCGGCGCGGGCGAATAAGCACCCATGCCGCCGGTGTTCGGCCCCTTGTCGCCATCATAAGCGCGCTTGTGATCCTGCGCGGTCGCAAGCGGCAGCGCATGCTCGCCGTCGCACAGCACGAAGAACGAGGCTTCCTCGCCTTCCATGAATTCCTCGATGACGGCTTCCGCACCTGCGGAGGAGAACAACGCATCAAGCGCGGCCTCGGCTTCGGCAAGTGTCATCGCCACAACAACGCCTTTGCCCGCCGAGAGCCCATCCGCCTTCACGACGATCGGCGCGCCTTGGGCATGAACATACGCCTTCGCCGTGGCAGCATCCCTGAAGCGCCCGAAAGCAGCGGTCGGAATGTTGTTCGCCTTGCACAGGTCCTTGGCGAAACCCTTGGAACTCTCGAGTTGCGAGGCTGCCTTGGTCGGGCCGAAAGCTCTGATGCCCGCCGCCGCCAGAGCGTCGACGATGCCAGCCGCGAGCGGCGCTTCCGGCCCGATCACGACCAGATCGATCTTGTTGGCCTTGCAGAAGGCGATCACTGCCGCATGATCGGCCACATCCAGCGCGATGCATTCGGCCTCGCGGGCAATCCCGGCATTGCCCGGCGCACACCACAATTTCGTCAGCTCCGCCGAGGCCGCTATTTTCCAGGCCAGCGCATGCTCGCGCCCGCCGGAGCCGATCAAGAGGATATTCATGGGAGAAGGTCGAACCGCGGTTTATCGTGTGGAAAAACAGACTATCATGGGAATCCCTCACAAGACCAGATTCGATTACCGATGAGCAAAGCTGCCGAGACGTTATCCAATGCCATGGAATTCACGGTTTCCGAGTTGTCTTCGGCGCTGAAACGCACCGTCGAGGACACCTATGGGCATGTCCGGGTACGCGGCGAGATTTCGGGTTTTCGCGGGCCCCACGCCTCCGGCCATTGCTATTTCGCCCTCAAGGACGAGAGCGCCAAGATCGAAGCCGTGATCTGGAAGGGCGTGCATGGCCGGATGCGGTTCAAGCCGCAAGAAGGCCTCGAGGTCATCGCCACCGGCAAGCTCACCACCTATCCTGGCTCATCAAAATACCAGATTGTGATCGAGGCGATCGAGCCCGCCGGCGTCGGCGCGCTGATGGCGCTGATGGAGGAGCGCAAGAGAAAGCTCGCCGCCGAAGGCCTGTTCGATGAGTCGCGCAAGCAATTGCTGCCCTGGCTGCCCGAGGTAATCGGCGTCGTCACCTCGCCGACCGGCGCGGTGATCCGCGACATCCTGCACCGCCTCGAAGACAGGTTTCCGCGCCGCGTGCTGGTGTGGCCGGTGCGGGTGCAGGGCGAAGGCTCGGCTGAGCAGATTGCCGCCGCCATTGGGGGATTCAATGCGCTGGAAGAAGGCGGAAGGATTCCGCGCCCCGATCTTTTGATCGTAGCGCGCGGCGGTGGCTCGCTGGAAGACCTGTGGTCGTTCAACGAGGAGATCGTCGTACGCGCGGCGGCAGCCAGTATGATCCCGCTGATCTCCGCCGTCGGCCACGAGACCGACATCACGCTGATCGATTTCGCCGCCGACAAGCGCGCGCCGACGCCCACCGCCGCTGCCGAAATGGCGGTGCCGGTTCGCGCCGATCTCGCCATCGAGATTTCCTCACTGACACGCCGCTCCTTCGCCTGCTGGCAGCGCGGCCAGGAAAACCGGCGATCTGAGTTACGCGGTGCCGCGCGCGGCTTGCCGAAACTTGCCGATCTCCTTGCGATCCCGCGCCAGCGCTTCGATCGGGCCTCGGCGCAATTGCCGCGTGCGCTGCGCGCGAACACCCATGTCTATGACCGTCGGCTGTCGATGATCGCTGGCCGCCTCACCGTCACCACGCTGCGCAGCCAGATCGAACACGGCAAAGAAAGAGTCGCCCGCCTATCGGCTGGTGCCGTGCGCTGTATGGGTCTACACATCAAGCAGCGCGAGACTCGTTTGGGTTACGTCTCCCAACTTCTCAATGCCTTCTCCTATAAGGGGGTGCTATCGCGCGGCTTCGCACTGGTGCGTGACGACGCGGGTCTGCCGCTGCGCCATGCCGCGCAGGTTGGCGCAGGCGAGCACATCAGCATCGAATTTACAGACGGACGCATCACGGCCACCGCTCACGGCACACCGCCATCCGCAAAGAAGGCGGCAAAGCCCGCCAGGGCTGCCGCTGTGCCGGAGACAAAAAAAGTTCAGGGCGATCTTTTCTGATCGTGCTCAAAGTGCTGACGCTGCAATGACAATACTGTGCAAATGCGATATCACGAACGGGATATCGGATAGCTTGCGGCAACGCGAAAAGACAATGTCTATTTCCACGGGGCTCGTCTGTCGATAGTCTCTGCTCGTGATCGTGATCACGCTCGACCAGAGGAAAGGCAGTTCTGATGACCCTCTTTTCACGCTCGAACCTGAAAAACTGGCTTCCTGGCACACTTGGCGTGATCGCCGTTTTCGCACTGCTCGCCATCGCCGGTATCTCTCATAATCGCGCAAGTTCCGAAACTACGCAGGTGGCTGCCAGCGCTCCGGCGACAAACGAGAGTGCTTCGACCCAACCAGCCACACCGCCAGCGCCTCAAGCTGCCGCTGCGAAAACCGCGCCTCCCCCTGCAGCAAAACCTGCTGCCGGTCATGAGGATAACCAGGCTGCCGCCCCCAAGGCGGCGCCAGCCGCACAGGCTCCCGCCACTACAGCAACGGCCAACCCATCTGCCGCTCACAATCACGCGATGGCCATGGCTCCAGCAAAGACGACTCCGGCACAAACAGCGCCAACAGAAGCCTCCCCTGTCAAGGTCGCTCAAACCAGTCCCGCGCCGTCGGCAAGCTCGGGCGATGTCACGCGCGGCCAGCAGGTTTTCAAGAAGTGCCAGGCCTGCCATTCACTCGAACCCGGCAAGAACGGCCTGGGTCCGTCGCTCGCCGGCATCGTCGGTCAGAAGGCTGCCGACGTTCCAAACTACAACTTCTCTGCGGCGATGAAGTCGAGCGGTCTCACATGGGACGTCGCGACGCTCGACCGCTATCTGACTGATCCGCAGAAGGTGGTACCGGGCAACAAAATGCCATTCCCGGGCCTCAAAACCGAGAACGAGCGCAACGCTGTCATCGCCTATCTCGCCTCCATCTCAGGTGGTGCAAGCGCTGCGGCAGCGGCACCGAAGCAGGCACAAGCGCCCGCACAAAAGCCAGCACCTGCGCAAGCACCCGCCCCGCAACAGCAGGCGGCAGCCCCATCGGCGTCGGCGTCAGGGGCGTATCTGCCCGGCGTCCGCTACACGCTGCGGTCCGGAATCGCTGAAGGCCGTATGGTGTTCATCGGCATCGGCGGCACTATCGACGGCCAGGTCAATCCCCTGCTGTCAGCCGCTGAAGGGCAGGTAGTACAGGTGACGCTGATCAACGGCGAGGGCGCCGAGCACGACATCGTGTTTGATGCGCAGGGGCCGGCCGGCAGTTCACCCCATATCGTCGGGCGTGGCGCCAGCACCAACATTGCCTTCGTAGCCGGGAAAGCCGGCGACTACGCCTATTTCTGCAGCATCCCCGGACATCGGCTCGCCGGGATGGAAGGGCAGTTCCTGGTAACACCGCAGCCTCCAGCGGAGACTGTGGTCGAGGCCGACATTTCGCGGCAAGCCACCGAGGTGCCGCCACCGATCGGCAAACGCGAGCCGCAGACGGTCCGTGTCGACCTCGTCACCGTCGAACTGGAAGGCCGCCTCGCGGAAGGCACGACATTCGGCTACTGGACCTTCAACGGCAGGGTGCCTGGTCCAATGCTGCGCGTACGTGTCGGCGACACGGTTGAGGTGCACCTGAAGAATGCTGAGAACAGCGGCATGGTGCATTCGGTTGATTTCCATGCTGCCACCGGTCCGGGCGGCGGCGCGGCATCAACGCAGGCCAACCCAGGCGAGACGAAAATGGTCAAGTTCAAGGCTCTGGTGCCAGGCTTATATGTCTATCATTGCGCTACACCGATGGTGGCGCATCACATCGCCAACGGCATGTATGGCATGATCCTGGTTGAACCAGAGGGTGGGTTGCCGCCGGTCGATCACGAGTTCTATGTGATGCAGGGCGAGATCTACACGGCCCAACCGTTCGGGCAACACGGCAGCCTGGATTTCGACGTCGAGAAGCTGCTCAGCGAGAGACCAGAATATTTCGTGTTCAACGGCTCGGTCGGCGCATTGTCGAAGTTGCATCCGCTGCAAGCCAAGGTTGGCGAGACGGTGCGCTTCTACTTCGGTGTTGGCGGACCGAACTTCAGTTCGTCGTTCCACCTGATCGGCGAAATCTTCGACAAGGTCTACAATTTCGGTGGTCTGCTTAGCGAACCGCTGCACGGTATCCAGACGGTGACGGTGCCGGCCGGCGGCGCCGTGATCACCGAAGTCAAGCTGGACGTGCCGGGCAACTACACTCTGGTTGATCACGCATTGGTACGCATGGAGCGCGGACTCGTCGGCATCCTGCATGTCGAGGGCGCAGCCAACCCGGATATCTATGACGGGGTGGTGGAGCCCGGCCACTAAGCTGGTGCGTAATACCCTGGAAAGCACTGGGATCGGCGGGTTGACCACCGCTTCCCAGTGTTTATCTAGGGGTGGCGAGGCTTTCGGGAGACTTCCATCTTGTTGAATAAATTCGGGTCGTCCGGCCGTGGTGAAGCCAAGGTCGAATATCTGGACGGCGATTTCCGTATTCTGTCTCCGGGTGCTTATGTGGTGTGCGCCGTGACCGGAGAGCACATCCCGCTTGAGCAACTCTCGCTGTGGAGCGTGGGCCGGCAGGAAGCCTACGCCACCCCGCAGGCCGCGATGGAGCGAACTTTCCCAGGCTCTGTGAAGAAGAATACCTGAGGCTTATTGACGGGATTGGCGCGCGCGGCGCAGCCGATCTTTTAGAAAATCCTCAAGCACGCCTTCATCCTCGATCCGCAGCTTCACCGGAAATGGAACGATCTGCGCGACATAGGCCGCGAGCGCAGGATCGCCTTCAATCCGCGCCAGATCCTTTTCTGTCGTCACCAGTATGAGCGTACCCGCCTGCGCCTCGCGCACCATTGCGCCGATGTCTTCAGCCGTGAATGGATGGTGATCGGCGAACACTCGCTGTGACACCACTTCGATGCCGTGTGTGCGCAGCGTGTTGAAAAACCGTGCCGGGTCACCGATTCCGGCGAACGCAAGCACGCGATGCCCCCGCAATTGCGCGACAACAGATTCCGCCGGCACAAACGCGGCGCGCAATACGAGCCCCCCGCGCTGCGCTACACCTTGTGCGACATCGTTCGCGGTGTTCCCTTCGCCGATCACGATCAGCGCGTTGGTGCGCGCAATCTGCACGGCAAGCGGTGCACGCAAGGGGCCTGCGGGGAACACGCAACCATTGCCAAGCCCACGCGTGGCGTCGATTACGATCACCGATGCATCCTTGCCGAGTGCCGGATTCTGAAACCCATCATCGAGCAGGACCACGCTCGCACCCTCGCCTCGTGCAAGCTCCGCACCCGCCACGCGGTCGCGCGAAATGATCACCGGCATATGATGGGCCATCATCTTCGGCTCATCGCCGACCTCGGTGGCGGATTGATCCGCGACGCGGACCGGGCCTTCAAGACTGCCGCCATAGCCGCGGCTGACAACGAACGGCGCCTCACCGAGTTCACGCAATATTTCCGCTAGCCGCAACGTGGTCGGCGTCTTGCCCGCACCGCCGAGATGGTAGTTGCCGACGCAAATCACCGGTATAGCGGCGCGTGCGCCCTGACGCTTCATGCGCGCGCCTGACACCGCGCCATAGATTGCAGCGATGGGCGCGAGCAATAGCGAGCGAAGCGAAGGCGATGCGTACCAGAAGTCTGGCTCGCGCATCAGCCACCCCCCTGCTCGATCCGGATCTGCAACAGATAAGGCTCCAGCGCCGCCATCGTCTTGTCGACCGCGCCGCCGAGTCGCGTCACGACACCTTGTGCAGATGCGGCAAGACGATTGCGCGCGATCGGATTCCCGAGCAGATGACGCAACAGCGCGACGAATTCTTCGGGATCATGAGCCAGTAGCGCGCCTTCCTGGCGGTCAAGCTGGGTATAAATATCCTTGAAGTTGAACACATGGGGCCCATGCAGGATAGCCGCATTGAGCTTGGCCGGTTCGATCGGGTTCTGTCCGCCATGCGCCACTAGCGAACCGCCCATGAACACCACCGGAGCGATGCGATAGAACAACCCCAGTTCGCCCATCGTGTCGGCGACATAGACATCAGTGTCCGCCGAGGGCAGATCGCCGCGCGACCGCAATTGCACCTGCAAGCGGGAGACGGCGGCCAATTGCGCAATGGCCGGTCCGCGCTGTGGATGACGCGGCACAATGACTGTCAGAAGCGATGGAATATCCTTGGCCAGACGCCGATGCGCATCGATGATGATGTCCTCTTCGCCGGGATGGGTCGATGCTGCAACGAAAACCGTCCGCCGTCCCGTTGCCGCTTTCAGCCGATCGAACCTTTCGGGATCAGCCGGCAGTGCTTTGATGTCGAGCTTCAGATTACCGGAGGTCATGACGTTCGGGCTGCCGAGCGCGGCGAAGCGCTCGTGATCAATGTCAGATTGCGTGAGACAGAGATCAAAGCATGACAGCAGCGCCGAGATGGTGCCGCGCGCCTTGCGCCAGCGCGGAAACGAACGCGGCGACATCCGGCCGTTGATCAGGACGAGAGGCACTCGCCGGTCGGCAGCCGACAGCAGCAGATTCGGCCAGAGATCCGATTCGATGAACAGCGCGAGACCCGGCTTCCAGTGATCGAGAAAACGTTCGACGAAAGCCGGAACATCGAAGGGAATAAATTGATGAATAACATCGGGCGGGAAACGTCTCGCGACAATCTCCGCCGACGTGCGCGTACCCGAGGTCAGAAGGACACGGAAATTGAGCGCGCGCAGCCGGTCAATCAGCTCGGCCGCCGCAAGCACCTCGCCGACGCTCGCACCATGAATCCAGACAAGCGGTCCCGGAGGCCGTGCGAGACCGGGATTGCCACGACGTTCACCGATGCGCTCGGGATCTTCCTTGCCCTGCTTCAGCCTGCGCCCGATAAGAAGGCTCGCCAAGGGTGCCGCCAGAGCCGAGGCCCGTCGGTAAACACCAAGCGTTACCGGCAGGGCATCAGCCATTGAGCCCCTCATCGGGATGGCCGACCCGCGTATAGGCGAGACGGTTCACGGCATTGAGTGCACTTTCAAGTTGCTGGCGCAAATTCTCCATCATCGCGCCGTCAGCATCCGCCGGCACATGGATCAGTTCACCCGCCGCCATGATGCCGCGCCCGAACGGCAGATTGATCACCGAACGGTCCCAGTTATTCAGTCGCCTGAAGCGGCTGGTCGCGATCGCAACCGGCAGAATCGGCCGCCCAGATTCGCGCGCCAGCATGATGACGCCGAGTCCGGCCTTGCGCGCGACCTTCGGCACGTCTGCCGTCAGTGCCATGTTGATATTGCTGTCCAGCGTGCGTAGCATCGCTTTGAACGCCCCCACGCCGCCCTTGCGGTGAAACTCGGAGCCGTGATCGCCGGAGCCGCGCACGGTGCCGACGCCGAGTCGCTCGGCGGCGATCGCATTGATCTCGCCGTCACGGTGACGCGAGATCAAGACCTTGGCCGGATATTTCTTCTTCTTCAGAAACGGCATCATGAAATGCTGTCCATGCCAGAACGCAACGATAACCGGCATATGATGCTCGGCCTGCTCATACACATCCGGCGGCTCGTATTCGAACCTGTTGGTCCACCACACCAGGCGCAGAAACTCGGCCGCGAGGAAACCCACAGTCTGCTGCACCCAGCCGGCTCGGCCCAGTTTACGAAGCGACAAATTCAATGTCCGGTTTTCGAATCGTGTCCGGGATCGAGCAGACGGTGAATATGCACAATGAAGTACCGCATGTGGGCGTTATCGACGGTTTGCTGCGCTTTCGCCTTCCACGCCTGATAGGCGGCAGCATAATTTGGGAACAAGCCTACCGTCTCGACCTTCGACAAATCCTTGAAGGTTGTATCATCCAGGGCGGAAACCTCGCCACCAATGACAAGATGAAGCAATTGAGGCGGTGCGGGATCCGGCATGATGGCCCTTAGAAACACGGACCGGCGCGGTAATTCAAGCCTCAAATAGGCGCATTGGCGTTAAAAACCGGCTTGCGAGCAAGGGTTTCCAGAAGATACCGATGTCGGGGTCGGCCGGCCGCCATCAGTATGCCGTGGGCCACTTTGGGGCCGTTGTAGCGAAGGCTTTCACCGCTCAATTCAGTCATGGCACCTCCCGCCTCGCTAATAATCAGGTCGGCGGCGGCGATGTCCCAGTCGCGGCTATGACCACCGGCAAAGGCGACGTCGAGGGCCCCGTTGGCGACGCGACACATCCTCAGCGCGAGCGAACCAATCCTGGGGGATCCGGCGGCACCGCCCGAAATCTTCGCCACACGATCAAGAATCGACTGTGGCGCGGCAATTCGCGTCAGATTCAAACCGATACCGCGCGCGGCATTGATCGCGCTTGCGTTGAGGGTCGCGCCCTTGCCGCGTTCGGCCAGATAGAATTCATCGCTCATTGGCGCATAGACACATCCGAGCACGGGAACTCCGCGCTCGACCAGTGCGACGCTAATCGACCAATCCTTGCGCTTGTTCAGAAACGCGCGGGTACCATCGATCGGATCGACCACCCAGACACGGGACTTACCGAGCCGCACGAAATCGTCGGCGCTTTCCTCCGACAGCCAGCCATAATCGGGATTGAAGGAGCGCAATCGTTCTTCAAGGAAGTGATTGACCGCGATGTCAGCGTCGGAGACTGGCGACGAAACGCCCTTGATCCAGCTTTTCAGATCAGTGCCAAACATTGTCGCCGCGAGCTGCCCGGCCTCGCGCAGAGTGCCTGCGAGCAGCGCAGCTTCGGCCGCAAGATGGTCGTCAGCGCCCGGCAATCGTCAACCCCTCGATTCTCACAGTTGGCGAGTTCACCCCATACTTGAAGACGAGATCGTTCGCGGGCCGCAGCGATTTGAAGATATCGAACAGATGCCCCGCAATCGTGACCTCGCTCACCGCATAGGTCAGCTTACCGTTCTCGATCCAGAAACCTGATGCACCACGGCTGTAATCGCCGGTCACGCCGTTGACGCCCGAACCGATCAGATCGGTGATGTAAAAGCCCTTCCTGATGTCGGACATCAATTCTTCCGGTGTCACATCACCTGGTTCGAGATGCAGATTATAGGCACCGGGGGAGGGTGACGACGAGACGCCGCGATGAGCGTGGCCGGTGGTTGCCATGCCCAACTCGCGCGCGGTCGCGCAATCCAGAATCCATGTGGTCAACACGCCTTCGTCCACAATCGCGCGCCGCTTCACCGCCACGCCTTCTGCATCAAACGTCTGCGAGCGCAAGCCTCGCACCCGCAGCGGATCGTCGATGATACGGATGCTTCCGGCGAACAATTGTTGTCCAAGCTTGTCCTTGAGAAAGCTTGTCTTGCGCGCGACGGATGCGCCATTTGCGGCACCGATCAGGTGTCCAATCAGTGATCCCGCCACGCGCGGATCAAACATTACGGGGGTCTTACAGGTTGCGACCTTGCGTGGGTTGATGCGGGCAACAGCACGCTCCCCGGCGCTGCGCCCGATCTCGCGTGGCGACACCAGGTCCGAGCCGTGAATAGCGGATGTGAAGTCGTAATCTCGCTCCATGCTGGTGCCCTCGCCGGCAATTGCGGTCATCGAGATGCCTTGGCTGGAGCGCAGATAGGCGCCATGAAATCCGGTGCTGGTGACAAGCACCATGCCGCCGATACCGGACGAGGCCGACGCGCCGCTGGATTTGGTGACACCTTTCACCGCCAGCGCCGCCTCCTCCGCGTCGTGCGCGCGCCGCTCAAGCACATCGAGCGATGGCACGTTGCGGTCGAGCAGATCGAGACTTGGAAAATCCTTCGCAAGCAAGGCGGGATCCGCAAGGCCCACAAACGCGTCTTCCGGCGCGACCTTGGCCATCGCCACCGCGCGCGCAGCGAGCGTTGCGACATTATCCCCGCTGATATCGTTGGTGGATACCACCGCCTGCCGCTTGCCAACCAGCACGCGCAGACCAACGTCGTCGCCCTCGGAGCGCTCCGATTCCTCAACGCGCCCGTCGCGGATTTCGACACCCTGCGACACGCCACGCACCGCCACTGCATCGGCGGCATCCGCGCCCGCCTTTTTCGCCGCGTCGACGAGGCGCTGTGCGATCTCGGTGAGAGCGCTCTGATCGAGCAAATCAGAGACGGATGGCGACGAAGCGGCATTGTTCAGAGAACGAGAAACCGACGATGCTGCGTTTGGTGAAGGGTTCACGAACGAAATCCTGCCGCTTGGGTTGATATACGTTAACGCTGGAGATGTGCCTGTTTTGCGCGGACTGCAAGCATTCCATCGCAAGAACTTACAATATTTCTCGGAGGCGCAAGGTCTCGTCAATCATGTCGGCCAACCTCTTATCAAGCATGCGAATCGAAGGGATGCGCGCAACGTCCGATTAACCAGCCTTCTTAAGCGAATTCCGAGCGGCGCCTGACATTCTCCTCGCATCGACCGGGAATATAATCCCGGCGGGGAGACAAGAACGTGAGGCGTCAATACGGACTAAGCGGGACTCAACCCGCTTCCGGGTCGAGCCGCGATCTGCGGCTCGACCCTCTTTCCTTGCCTGCCCGTTTTGAAGCGCGCGACAGCCGCGCTGATGGCGGGTCACGGCAAATCGAAATCAATCGCGAACGCGTCGTGATGCGGCGAATGGTGCGCGGCATGCGCATGACGCTGCAACTGCGGATGCCGGAATTCCTCGGCATTGCACGGCGGCAAACCGAGGGCGCGGAAGCCCTCGTCCTGATCCATCGCGATCCGTCCTTGTCCGTGCCGCTGCTTCTGAGCGCCGATACTGACGAGATCGAACGACAATGGTCGGTGTGGAGCGACGTGCTGGCGTTGCCGCAAGTCGAGGAAGAGGGTGAAGCCGCAGGCGACCCCGCGCCGCGCCGCCGGCGTCACAACGTCATCCGCATCCGCAGACCGCGCTTCCTGACGCGGCGCAAGGCTGGCCGCCCGGTATCTGAGCCCACCGTGCATCACGGCGAGCGCGAGATCATCGCCCGGAGTTGAAAAAGAGGTAAGTCTAACCCCAGGCCCGCACCAGCGCATCGATGACAAGGCCCGCAAACAGCAGCAAGCCGGCATCACGATTGCTGAGAAACAAACGCAGGCATAGCCTGGAATCCGCAATCCTGAGGCGGATGATTTGCGACGACAGGTGCACGGCGAACGCTGCGAGACCAAACCAGGCCGACAGGCCCGCCGCCGCCGACCACAGTGCGATACCGATCAGGGTTCCAGCCAGACCATAGAACAACGCAAGCCAGCTTCGCGTATTTTCCCCGAACAACAGTGCAGTCGATTTCACGCCGATCAACGCATCGTCTTCAGTATCCTGATGGGCGTAGATTGTGTCATAGCCTATTACCCATGCGATCGAACCCGCATAGAGCCATAATGCAGCGGCATCGATCCGCGCCAGGATCGCAGCAAACCCCATCAGGGCGCCCCACGAAAACGCAAGGCCAAGCACCGCCTGCGGCCAGTAGGTGATGCGCTTCATGAAAGGATAAACCGCAACCACGAGCAGCGAAGCGATGCCCGTCGCCACCGCGAACCAGTTGAACTGCAAGAGCACCACAAGGCCGATCAGCAATTGTACCAGGAGAAAGACTGCCGCTTGCTTCGCTGTCACCTGCCCTGAGGGAATGGGACGCGAACGCGTGCGCTCCACGCGAGCATCGAGATCGCGGTCGGTGATGTCGTTCCAGGTACAGCCCGCGCCGCGCATCGCCAATGCGCCAATCGCAAACAGAATAATCGTGGACGGAAGATGAGAGAGGTTGCCTGCAACACCGGCCGCGAGGGCTGCCGACCACAGGCATGGTATCAGCAATAGCCACGTCCCGATCGGCCGGTCCATCCGCGCCAGCCGCAGATAAGGCCGCGCCCATAACGGCGCATGAGTATCAACCCAGTTCGCCGTCGCATCGGCCACGGGCGCGCTAAAATCAGTCATGAAGAAAAGCCGTCGTCCGGCAGACCAGCGATGCCTTAGCGCGCCAGCACATTGCCGCTCAGGGTGTCGAAGGTGGAGCCCCCATTACGCTTGGTCGGCTTCGCTTCGGGCAACTCCGTTGAAGCGCCGAGAGCCTCGCTAAGACTCATCGCCCCTCCTCCGCGCGGCGCACGGGCTTGTTGCTCAGCGGCGTTACAGACCTTCGCGCGCATCTGCTCGGTGCCCTTGTGCCCCTGCTGCATCTGCTGTGCAACCTGGGCAGGAATGCCGCAACGCTGCGAGTTGGTCTCGATGTACTTGATCATCTTCAGTTCAGACTGAGCGAAGGCTCCGATCGCTTTGCAGGCCTCACTGGCAGGCGCCTTGCGCTTGCCGAGAGCCTTGATGACCTCGGCGCGCTTTTCGGCTTCCTGCTTCAGTGGCGTGAAGCCTTTCATGCAATTCGCCTGGTTACCATCACCCTGCCTTGCACTCGGAGGTTCTGCGGGCGCGGAAAAGCCCTGCCCCATTGGCGCAACGCCCTGAGACGGAAATGCGACTGGCGCGTTCATCGGCTTCATCGGCGCACTGCCGCTGATCGGCGGAAATCCGCCCGTATTCGCCTGCTGTGCCGCAGGCGCGGCCATCTGCCCCGGCAATGGCGCCGGGAATGCCACCTGCGCCGAAGCAGAGACCGATCCGACCAAGGCAAGCGCGCAGGCCGAGACGACGGCCAATGCCCAACGCGGCAAGCAAGATGAGATCACGGCATTCCTCCGGCTACAGCTTTCGCATGCGCCTGCTTTTACGATTCCCGGTCAGCCTTAACAACCCGCCGAATCAGGCAATAGCGCGGCGCTTGGGCGCATTTGAACCCCATTTTGGTCGATTCGGCGGGTTTTCTCGCCCAGTTCCATGCCCTACAACATCGACGGTTTGATGATGCAGCACGATTTCAAAAGCCCCCGCCTGTTTGTTGATGCGCCGCTCAATGTGGGCAGCCGCATCGCACTCGAACGCGAGCAGGGACATTACCTCGGTAACGTGCTGCGGCTCGGGGCCGGTGACAGCATTCTGGTCTTTAACGGCCATGACGGTGAATGGCGCGCGCATATCGAAGGCCGCAAGCGCCTCGAACACCTCATCCTAACCGAGCAGATCCGGCCACAGGAGACGCCCTGCGATCTACATCTGTTGTTTGCGCCTCTCAAGCATGCCCGGCTCGACTATATGGTGCAGAAGGCGGTCGAGATGGGAGCAAGCCTGCTTGCGCCGACGCTCACGCAATTCACACAAGTGTCCCGCGTCAACACGGCGCGGATGCGTGCCAATGCCATCGAGGCCGCCGAGCAATGTGGCATCCTCAACCTGCCCGAAATCAATGAGCCACAGCCGCTCACGCGCCGCCTGACCGAGCGAGACGGCCAGCGCCTGCTGATTTTCTGCGACGAGGCCGCACCGCTGGCCGATCCACTCAAGGCCCTCAGCGCGAACAAACCCGGTGGCCTCGATGTCCTGATCGGGCCGGAAGGTGGATTTTCGGAGGAGGAGCGCACCCTGCTGCTGCGCCAACCCCGCCTCATGCGCCTCTCCCTCGGCCCGCGCATTCTGCGGGCCGATACCGCCGCCGTGGTCGCGCTGGCGTTGGTTCAGGCCGCGCTCGGCGATTGGGGCGACCCAAATAGACCGGATTCCCGTTAAGGGACTTTGAGTTTCCCCATCGAAACCCGGGCTTTGCCGTGTTAAACGGCTGCAAAATTGATCGTTTACGGACTTTCCGATGAATACCGCTTCCACCTCGCCCGTGACCGGGTCCACCGCCCGGGCGGATGCCCTGCTGTCGGCGTTCGCAGGCGCCGGCTATCAGCAGGCCGCGCCAGCGATCCTGCAGCCGGCCGAGCCGTTTCTCGATCTGTCCGGCGAGGACATCCGCAAGGGCCTATACCTCACCACCGATCCGAACGGCGAGGACCTGTGCCTGCGGCCCGACCTGACCATCCCGGTCGCCCGCGACTACCTCGCCTCAGCCCATGCCGGACGGCTCGGGAACTTCTGCTATCTCGGCCCGGTGTTCCGCTTTCGCGGCGGCAAACCCAGCGAGTTCATGCAGGCGGGGGTCGAATCCTTCGGACGCAGCGACCGCGCGGCAGCCGATGCCGAGATGATGGCGCTGGCGCTCGAAGCAACATCCTCTTTCGGTATCCGCGACCTTGACATCCGAAGCGGCGACGCGGCGCTGTTCATGGCGCTGATTGATGCACTCAAACTCGCGCCGGTGTGGCGGCGACGGCTGATAAAGTGCTTCAACCGCAAGACCAGCATCACCGCCGAGGTCGAAAATCTGACGCAGGGTGCGGGCCAGAGCGACTATGAGGGCGTATTGGCGGCCCTCGCGGGCTCCGACCGCAAGGCCGCCCTTGCGCTCGTCACCGACCTGATGTCGATCGCAGGCACAGAGAATGTCGGCGGCCGCACGACCGCGGAGATCGCCGACCGCTTCCTCGAACAATCGACCCTGAAGGGCGGCACGCTGGCGCGCGAAACGCTGACGCTGATCGAACGCTACCTGACCATTGCGGGCGAGCCTGACGAGGCGCTCGCGCAATTGCGCAACCTTACCGCCGACGCCGGCATCAATGTCAACGCAGCACTCGACGAATTCGAAAACCGTATCGGCTTCATGGCGGCGCGCGGCATCGACACCGGCAGAATCGCGTTTTCAGCCTCGTTCGGCCGCGGCCTCGACTACTACACCGGCTTCGAATTCGAGATCCGCCGCATCAACAATGGCGGCGAGCCGCTGGCCGGCGGCGGCCGCTACGACGATCTGCTGACGCGGCTCGGCTCAGCCTCTCCCATTCCCGCCGTCGGATTCTCGGTCTGGATCGACGCCCTGACCAAGGCGGGAGACGCCGCATGAGCAATCCCTTCGTTCTCGCTGTCCCCTCCAAGGGCAGGCTTCAGGAAAATGCCGACGCCTTCTTCGCTCGCGCCGGCCTTGCGCTCGCCAAACCACGCGGCGCGCGCGACTATCGCGGCACCATCGCGGGCCTCGATCAAGTCGAGATTGCCTATCTTTCCGCGAGCGAAATTGCAGCCCAACTTGCACGCGGACAAGTCCACCTCGGCATCACCGGCGAGGATTTGATCCGCGAAAGCGTCGCGGACGCCGACAAGCGCGTGATGCTGATCGAGTCGCTCGGGTTCGGCGGCGCCAATGTGGTGGTCGCGGTGCCGCAGGCGTGGATCGACGTCCGCACCATGGCGGATCTCGACGACGTCGCGATCTCCTTCCGCGTCAAGCACAACCGCCGCATGCGGGTCGCGACCAAGTACATCAACCTGACGCGCCACTTCTTTGCGCTGCATGGCATTGTCGATTATCGCATTGTCGAGAGCGCGGGTGCGACAGAGGGTGCTCCGGCAAGCGGCACTGCAGAACTCATCGTTGATATCACCACGACCGGCGCAACCCTCGCCGCCAATGGCCTGAAGATTCTCGACGACGGCACTATGCTGCGCAGCCAGGCCAATCTCGTCGCCTCCCGCGCCGCCGACTGGACCGCGGAGGCGCGCGAGACCGCGCGCGTCATTCTCGATCACATCGCCGCCCGCGCCCGCGCCGCCGAATACAGGGAAGTCCGCACCCGGCTCGCCAATTGCGACGATGCGCTACTCATCGAGATTCACGAGCGCTTCGGTGCTCTCGCGCCGTTCGGCAGCCCGGTATCGTCCAGCGTCCTGACGTTGCACTGCCCGCCAGCGCAGCTTTACGCGCTCGGCAGCCTGCTGCGCACCCGCGGCGCGGAAACCGTCAGCATCGGCTCGCTCGATTACGTGATGGCCCGCGACAACCCATTGTTTTCACGGCTCGAAGCCTTTCTCGGAACATGAGACGCGACATGCCTGCCCCTTGGCGAAAGTCTCTTGTCGTCGCCATATCGAGGCAGGCCCCTTCGAGGAATTGATATTTATGCCCGGCTCCGAGGTTCCAGTCTCCATTCGCGAGAAACGTCCCGCCACCACGCACGGGCTATCTATCGTGATACCCTTGCTCAACGAGGCGCCAGGCCTTGCAGCACTGCACGACCGCATCTCGGCGCTCGCGATCAAGCTAAAGGAGCGCTACGATCTACCCTGCGAAGCGATCTATGTTGACGACGGCTCGACCGATGCCACGCTGACAGTCGCGCACGATCTGCCCGCCGATAGGCTTGACGTGCAGACGGTGTCGTTGTCACGCAATTTCGGCAAGGAGGCCGCGCTGATGGCGGGTCTCGATCACGCCCGTCTCGGCGCAGTGCTGTTTATGGACGGCGACGGACAACACTCGCCTGATCTCGCCGAACAACTGGTGCGGCACTGGATCAAGGGTGGTTATGATGTCGTCTACACCGCCAAGGCCCATCGCCAGAACGAGTCGGTGTTGCGCCGCTTTGCAGTTCACAACTTCTATTCACTGGTAAACTGGGGCGCGCGTCAGAAAATCCCCGAGGATGCCGGTGATTTCCGCCTGCTGTCTCCGCGCGCGGCGCGAGCGTTGCGGATGATGCCGGAACGCAACCGCTTCTTCAAAGGCCTCACAAGCTGGATCGGCTTCCGCCAGATGCGGGTCGATTACGAGCCCGAGCCCCGCGCCTACGGCACCACCACCTTCAACACAAGGCGTCTGCTGGGTCTGTCGATTGAAGGCCTGACCTCGTTCTCGGTCGCGCCGTTGCGGGTGGCGAGCCTGCTCGGCGTTCTGATCGCCTTCGTCGCGCTCCTGTTCGGTCTCTCGATCTTGTGGGAGACACTGACCACCGGCAAATCGGTTCCGGGCTATCCGTCGCTGGTCGTCGGCATGATGACGCTGGGTGGCGTACAGTTAATCGTGATCGGCGTGCTCGGCGAATATATCGGCAAGATTCTGTCTGAACTGAAGGCGCGGCCGATCTATTTCGTCGCCGAACAGTCACTGCGCACCGCAAGTGAACATACAGAGACTGCCAAAGCCCCCTCGCATACGGCGGATCCGGTGTGAGCGGAACGCGCCGCATCACACTCTGTGCCGACGACTATGGCATCAGCGAAGGCGTCAACCGCGCCATCCGTGACCTGATCGAGCGCAGCCGCCTCAATGCCACTTCGGTCATGGTGGTTGGCCCTGCTGCTACGCGTGAGGAAGCCGAGGCTCTCTCGCGTGCGGTTGCGGGTGGATGCGAAATCGGTTTGCATGTCACGCTGACCGCGCCATTCTCTCCGCTGACGATGCACTTTCGTCCACTCGATGGCGGCATGTTCTGGCCGGTGGGCAAACTTTTGCGGATGGCATTGTTACGACGCCTCGATTCCGAATTCGTCTATGCCGAAGTGATGGCGCAGATCGCGCTGTTCCGCGAATTGTTCGGCACACCACCCGCCTATCTCGACGGCCATCAGCACGTTCAGTTGTTTCCCGGAATCCGCGATGGCTTCATCCGCGCCACCCGCGACGCAGCACCCCTGGCATGGGCACGGCAATGCGGGCGGACCCACGCATCCAGGCACTTCCACAATCCCAAAGCACTGCTGCTCGATGCGTTGAGCACCGCCTTTCGCAGGCGGTGCGCCGCAAACGCCCTGCGCACCAATCCGGCTTTCGCGGGTGCCTATGATTTCCGCAAGCTCCCCGACTTCGGCAGCCTGATGCGCGGCTTTCTCGCATCCCTTCCTGGCGGCGGCCTCGTGATGTGCCACCCCGGTTTCGTCGACGACACCCTGCGGGCGCTCGACCCCCTCACTGATCAGCGCGAACGCGAATACGCCTATTTCGCCGGCGACGATTTCCCGCGCCTGCTCGACGAGCTTGGCATTTCGCTGGAGAAGGCATGAGGGCAGTTCGCCGCAGGGCGGCGCGTTACCTTGGCGAAATTTAATCTCCGCTCCCGCTTACGCCGATCCAAAACCCGCCTAGATCGAGAAGATAATCATTCGCCCAACGAGGAGAGGACGAAGATGACCCCGCAAGAGCGCCAGTTGATTGACGATCTGTTTGGCCGGCTTGAAAAGCTGGAAACCGCGCCGCGCGATGCCGAGGCGGAATCCGCAATCATGGCCGGTTTGCGGCGCGCCCCGAATGCAGTCTATGCACTCGTGCAGACAGTGCTGCTGCAGGACGAAGCGCTCAAGCACGCCGCAGAGCGGATCAAGCAATTCGAGGCAGGCGAAGCTCCGCAAAATCAGGGTAGCTTCCTGGATTCGCTGCGCGGCTCGCTGTTTGGCGAAACCATGACCGCCTCGCGCGGTTCAGTGCCGAATGTCTCGCCCTCCAATCCGAACGCGCGACCGGTATGGAACAGCGGCCAGGCGCTCGGCCAAGGCGACGCCGATCCGCGTAGCACACCAGGCGGGTATGCCCGGCCGGGCTATGGCGCACCGCCGCCGCAAGGCGGCGGATCGTCGTTTCTCGGCACGGCGGCTGCGGCCGCGGCCGGCATGATCGGCGGCTCGATCTTGATGAACAGCCTCCGCGGCCTTGGCGGGCTCGGCGGCAGCCAGCAGCAGAGTTTCGGCAGCAATTCCGCAAGTCCGTGGGGCGGCGGCGGCAACAATGATGCTCTCGCCCGCGATGCCGGCATCAACGACATCGGCAAAGATAACAGTGGCGGCATCGAGGATCGCCGCCAGAGCTTCGCTGATCAGGCGCAGGACGCCCAGCAGGACCGGGATGACGATCAGGATCAATATCAGGACGATGACGACGGCGATTTCGACGATGGCAGCTTCGATTCCGACGACAGCGACTTCGCGTAAACCTTAGGCGTCACGCACCACCAGATAAAAACGGCCGCTGCGACAGTGGCCGTTTTCCGCTCACAGGCGAATTTGGGTCAAAGCACAACGACGCGCGTGCCGACCTTGACGCGGCCATAGAGGTCAATGACGTCCTCGTTGCGCATGCGGATGCACCCCGAGGAGACGTTGCTGCCGATCGTCCACGGTTCGTTGGAGCCATGGATGCGATACAGCGACGAGCCGAGATACATCGCGCGGGCGCCGAGCGGATTTTCCGGCCCGCCCTCCATGTGGCGCGGGAGATCGGGACGGCGCTTGAGCATTTCTGCGGGCGGCGTCCAGTCCGGCCACTCGCGCTTGGCGGAGATCGTCTTCACGCCGGACCACATGAAGCCCGGCTTGCCGACACCAACGCCGTAACGCAGCGCCCGGCCGTTGCCTTGCACCAGATAGAGAAACTTGTTCGGCGTATCGATTACGAGCGTGCCTGGCGCTTCCTTGCCATTATATTCGACCATCTGCTTTTCATAACGCGGATCGAAGCCGGGCTGCGCCGCCTCCACCGCACGATCCTGCTGATAGCCGCGCTGGCGCGGATCGTACTGATCTTCAGGCATCTGCCGGTATGCAGGCGCCATCTGCTCACCGCCACCGAACAGGAATTGGATAAAGCCGCCGCCCATGTTGTTGGCAGGCTGCTGATAGGCGGCGCGCTGCGACTGCGGAGCGTAGCCGACTTGCGACGTATAGTAGACTTGGGAATCGGCGCTCTGGGCGAACGCGGGATAGCTCGCACCGATCAGGCATGCGCCGGCAACGAGCGCGAAACGGATATTTGCGGACATGGACGTACTCTGTACTGTTCGTCACGGATCATGCGGGCGACACAACGCCTCGCGCTCCGATGTAACGGCGCAACCGCGGAAGTTTTGGTAAACGAAAGCCGCATTTTGATTCACCACATCGCGCCGTCGCCCGCGTTCCTTCCGGCAGCGTTTATTTTTAATGAAGGGTGCAACTTCATGGTTAATTGCCGTTGAGCATGTTCGGAATATTTTCCGAAGCACAAAGACACGCATGAACCGGGCGTTAAATAGCAGCCCGCTACATACCTGCGCATTGAGTTTGGGGAAGAATTCCAATGACTGCTCAGCGCAAGCGTTTTCGCATCGAAGAATTACAGTTCGGCGCCATGCCGGAATTGGACGAAGCAGGAGCCAACCAGATGCACGAGCGCATCATGACGGAGCTCCGTCTTATCCGCGAACAAATGGGACGGATTACCCTGGGAGCTCGCACCAAAGTAGAGGACAACGCCATCTCGCACGAAGAAGCCAACGCCAAGGCTGCGCTCGAATCCTATCGCGCGCAGATTGCCCAGTGTGAGAAGCTCAAGGTCGAACTCGACCTCATTCACGAGGCGATCAATCGCACAAAGGAAGAAATCGCCGTGCTGCACGGCACGAGCTTCAGCGGCGACGAGATGGCCAAGGTCACCGGCGAACTCGGCGCCATCGTCGGCGGCACCGAAGAAGCCACCGACCAGATCCTTGCGGCGGCAGAAGCCATCGACCAGGCGGCCAGCGCGCTCGCCAAGGGCACCTCAGTCGATCAGCAGGAGCGCATGGTCGCCGACATCTCCGAGCGCGTCATCAGCATTTTCGAGGCTTGCAACTTCCAGGACCTCACTGGCCAGCGCATCAGCAAAGTGATGAACACGATGAAATTCATCGAGCATCACATCAATGTCATGATGGAAATCTGGGGCGGCGTCGATGCCATCAAGGCGCATGCACCGGCGATTCTCGATGCTCGCGAAGGTGATGCCAAATTGCTCAATGGGCCAAAGCTCGACGGAGACGAAGGCCACGCCTCGCAGAACGATATCGACGCGCTGTTCAACTAAACAAGCCGCCGACCCATTTTCAGCGCTCCCGCCTCGCGGGGGCGTTTTTTGTTTGTCTCATACCCGCCGCAATATGGAAAAGCAAAGCAGCGCCAGCGCAACCGTCGCTATCATGATGTCGAGCGCCGCCTGATCTGACCAACGGTCGATCACGAAGGCTAGAATGAACGGCGCCAACGCCTGCATGATCTGGCCCGGCCTTGAGATCCGCCCGACCACGCGGCCATATCCCGTCGGACCGAATGTCGCGAGCGGCAACGCCCCGCGCGCAATCGTCATCACCCCGTTGGCCGCACCAAACAAAATCGCGAAAATGATGGCATGCAGCGTTTCGATGCCGGCGAACGACAGAACTGCGAAAGCCAGCGCCATGGTGCCCATCGAGATGCGCGCCACCCAGACCGGATGAAGCCGCCCCTTACTGGCGAAGTCCGCAAAGCGCGTCACGATCTGTGCGGGGCCAAACATCGCGCCAATCGTTACAGCAAGCCCAGGATCGATTCCGCCACGCTCCAAAATCGGTAAAAGATGTGTCGTGGTTCCTGACAGCGCGAAGGCATGACCCGCGAAGCCTGCCGCCATCAAGACGAACGGCCCGCCGTGCGGCTGGACGAAGCGCTTCTTCGTAACCAGCTCGCCGGCTGCCGCGGCCGGCATATTCACCTGTGCCTTGCGCCTCGGCAGCATGAACCAGTGCAGTGGCGCAATCAGGAAAGCAAGCACACCTGCCCAGGTGAAAAACACGCTCTCCCAGCTGAAATGCTCGATCAGGAAGTGCATTAGCGGCCAGCCTACCGTGGAGGCGAGCCCGCCGGAAAAGGTCACAACCGTGATCGGCCCGCGAGAGGTCATCCCGTAAATTCGGGTGAGTGTGGTGAAGGCGGGATCGTAAAGGCAGGACGCAATGGCGAGCCCAATCAGAATCCAGGCCAGCAGATAAACCGGGTAATTCGGCGCCAGCGGCAAAAGCAACAATCCGGCGGCCCCGATCAGCGCGCCAACAGACATCACCAGATTACCGCCCCGCTTGTCGATCAGGCCACAGGCATAGGGTGCGCACAGGCCTGACGTGCCGAGCGCGATCGAAAACCCCGACAGCGCCAGCGGCAGAGACCAGCCGTGGGCATCCGCGATATAGGTCATAGTAAGGGCGGGGGGATAGAACAGCGCGCCCCAGCCCAGAATCTGGGTAACGCACAGTACCGCCACCGCGCGATGAGGCCCTGCGATCAGCGCGGCCGGTCCGGCGAAAATGGTCATGTTGCCGGTATGATGTCAGGATTAGCGAATTAAAGAAGCGCGACCCGTGCAGTCAGTTCCATTTTTCTATGCACGCGGCGCGCAGCGCACATAGACCATGGTGCCGTATCGAGTCGCGGCGTCCGGATCGATAAAACGAGTGGTCAGCACGCGACCATCGAAGGAGACAATCTCGCGGTCCTGTGGCCCGCCAGCCGGACCTGCGGGGCCAATGTAGTTCTTGCCGCTGCGGCTGCCCTTGACCCGCAGTTCCTGCGGGGTTGCCTCGTCGGCGAGATGCATGATCACGCCCCCGGTCGGCCCCTTGCCGATCACGTAAGGCTGTTTGCATTGCCCGCGCGCTGCGTTCTCGGTCCGCACACGGTCTTCCGGCTTGTGATAGGCGGCAAGGCCCCAACGGCCGACCAGTTCATCGGCTCGGATGGTGGCGGGAATCTCGGGCTCCGCCGCCGGCTCCTGGGCCACAGGCGTGTTGTTGCCATTGAGGTTGAAAGTGCTGCAACCGCCGATACCAGCGGCAAGAAGCGAAATCATCGCCAATTTCGAAACGGTGCGCAGACTGGCCATAGATTCTCCTAGACAGACTTCATGAACCACGTTTGCCAGCCTGGCAAGCGGCGGCGTCCTCTCAAAGCCTGTTGTTCGAACGCGGATGATGGCCTTCGAGCATCATATAATGACCTCACCAAGGTCTTAAGCTGGCGGCATTGCTTGACAGGAAAAGCTCCAACCCATATTTCCCCTCGGCAACAATGCTAGCACTCCCAAAATGGGACTGCCAATCTCGTTCACCGGGCGACTGCTCGCTTCGCCCGATCCCAAAACACTAAAAACCCAATGCTGAAGGACATCACCATGGCCAAGACCACGTTCCGTCCGCTGCACGACCGTGTCGTCGTCAAGCGCATCGACGCCGAAGAAAAGACCAAGGGCGGCATCATCATTCCCGACAATGCCAAGGAAAAGCCGTCCGAAGGCCAAGTCATCGCGGTCGGCCCTGGCGGGCGTGACGAGAGCGGCAAGCTGATCCCGATCGATCTCAAGGTCGGCAACCGCGTGCTGTTCGGCAAGTGGTCCGGCACCGAAGTCAAGCTCGATGGCGAAGACCTTCTGATCATGAAGGAATCTGACATCCTGGGCGTGCTGGGCTGAAGCAGCCTCTCCCGACATCATTCAAGACATCTCAATTCGAAGGAATTTCTCATGGCTGCCAAGGACGTAAAATTCTCGGGCGAGGCCCGTGACCGCATGCTGCGCGGCGTCGACATTCTCGCCAACGCAGTGAAGGTGACGCTCGGTCCGAAAGGCCGCAACGTCGTGATCGACAAGTCGTTCGGCGCACCCCGCATCACCAAGGACGGCGTCACCGTCGCCAAGGAAATCGAACTGGACGACAAGTTCGAGAATATGGGCGCCCAGATGGTGCGCGAAGTCGCCTCCAAGACCAATGACCTCGCCGGTGACGGCACCACCACCGCCACCGTACTTGCGCAGGCGATCGTGCGCGAGGGCGCGAAGTCCGTTGCGGCGGGCATGAACCCGATGGATCTCAAGCGCGGCATCGACATCGCGGTCGCCGCTGTCATCAAGGACATCGAGAAACGCTCCAAGCCCGTCGCCTCGTCCTCCGAAGTCGCCCAGGTCGGCACCATTTCGGCCAACGGCGATTCCACCATCGGCAAGATGATCGCTCAGGCGATGCAGAAGGTCGGTAACGAAGGCGTCATCACCGTCGAGGAAGCCAAGTCCCTCGACACCGAAGTTGACATCGTCGAAGGCATGAAGTTCGACCGCGGCTATCTCTCGCCCTACTTTGTCACCAATGCCGAGAAGATGACCGCCGAACTCGACGACGCCTATATCCTGCTGCACGAGAAGAAGCTCACCGGCTTGCAGGCAATGCTGCCTGTGCTGGAAGCCGTGGTGCAGTCAGGCAAGCCCCTCTTGATCGTTGCCGAAGACATCGAGGGCGAAGCGCTTGCCACCCTCGTCGTCAACCGCTTGCGCGGCGGCCTGAAGGTCGCAGCCGTCAAGGCACCGGGCTTCGGCGATCGCCGCAAGGCGATGCTGGAGGACATCGCGATCCTTACCGGAGGCCAACTCATCTCCGAGGATCTCGGCATGAAGCTCGAGAACGTCACGCTCAAACAGCTCGGCCGCGCCAAGAAGGCGGTGATCGACAAGGAGAATACCACCATCGTCAACGGCGCCGGCAAGAAGGCCGACATCGAGGCTCGCGTCAACCAGATCAAGGCGCAGATCGAGGAAACCACCTCGGACTACGACCGCGAGAAGCTGCAGGAGCGTCTGGCCAAACTCGCGGGTGGCGTCGCGGTGATCCGCGTCGGCGGTGCAACCGAGATCGAGGTCAAGGAGAAGAAGGATCGCGTCGAGGACGCCCTCAACGCAACCCGCGCGGCCGTCCAGGAAGGCATCGTGCCAGGCGGCGGCACCGCACTCTTGCGCGCCAAGAAGGCGGTCGGCCGCATCAACAACGACAACGCCGACGTCCAGGCCGGCATCAATATTGTGCTCAAGGCGCTGGAAGCCCCAATCCGCCAGATCGCGGAGAACGCCGGTGTCGAGGGCTCGATCGTGGTCGGCAAGATCCTCGACAACAAGACCGAGACCTTCGGCTTCGACGCCCAGAACGAGGAATACGTCGACATGGTCGCGAAGGGCATCATCGATCCCACCAAAGTGGTGCGTACCGCGCTTCAGGACGCCGCATCCGTCGCGGGCCTCTTGGTGACCACCGAAGCCATGGTGGCCGAACTGCCGAAGGAACCCGCGCCTGCGATGCCGGGTGGTGGCGGCATGGGGGGAATGGGCGGCATGGGCTTCTAAGCTCTCACCCGCACTTCTCTCAAGGAAACCGAAAAGCCGCCTCCGGGCGGCTTTTTTGTTGTCGATGCTTTCATCGTGTGCGCAACATCCCCCTTTTTGCCGCAAATAATACCCGCCTCTCATCCGCCCAAAACGAGGAAAACGCTATCCCGGCAATGAGATGACGTTCAAATTGAAACGATAAGCGTCTATGGTCCCCCCGCTTGTTTCGATGAACGTTCTCCGCTTCACGCAGGATACCCCCTGATGCGATTTTCGACCATTGCCTGCTCAGCCTTCATCCTCGGAGTTGTCGTGAGCCCATTCGCGATGGCAGAGACGGCCAAAACGCCCGCGAAAAGCTCGCCTGTTGGTGGCGAGGTTCGCTACTTCACCGGCCTCGGTGACATTCTCGGCGACTTGCCCGTCGACGCCTTCATCAGGGAGATTCACGACAGCGGCAAGATCACGTCGACCGTGCTCGATGTCTGTTATTCGACCTCGATCGGCGCCGAACACAAGGATCGCTTTGCCATTGAACTGAAAGCTGACGGTCAGAAGCTGAGCGGAACCGGCCAAACCACCGAGGACAAGCTGCCTGTCACCGTCAATCTGACGCGCAAACCCGAGAACAGAACGATCACCTTCCAGGGCAAGATCACGATCGGCGACACCACGTCCGAAGTCATCTCGACCGACAACACCGATACCGATCAACGGGAGTTCGAGGCTGCTCAAAGCACGGATGACAGCATTACCCCGAACCCGGCGGACTTCACCGAGTTGTCGCCGCAGTCGCTTGCTCTCAGGGTCAAGCGCGAGAATTTTGCTGACCTTCTGAAAAGCCTGCGCAACGACAATGTCGAGCTGTCACTTGATAGCCTCACCACCGACTGCGCGGCGCTGCGCACCGGCACGCAGATCGTGCGCTTCGACGTCGATCCGCAACGCGCGGACGCCCTCCTCGTACGTTTGAAGACCGCGCCCGGCGTGATCGCCGCAGGCTGGACCACCGGCAGCTACGATACCGAGCGTGCCATCCGGATTCCGGCCGCCGACTGGCGCAAGGACGGCAAACTCGACCGCGACCACCTGGCTTCCGCACTTGCGGCCAGCGCTTCGAAAATCCTCAAGGCGCAGGCTGCCAGCTCCAAGTGGAGCGACACCACGGGCGAACTGACAATCACCATGAAGCGCCCCAACACTCTCGTACCCTCGCTCAACCTTACCGACACACTGGAAGTGTCGGCGCTGGTCGGCCCCGAAAAGCCGGGCAACGCTGAGCGGCTGGTGGTCTGGCTAGGCATGCCGGTGGCGACGACGCGCGACGAAACTGCCGGCCCACATCTGAATTTCGCGGATTCCTCCACCGGCGACGAAACCGAGGGCTCCTACACCGACGACGATGGCCTCGTGCAGGGCATCGCCGCCGACCTCAAGGGGCAACGCTGGGACGCCGAGCAAGCGGCGTGGAAATGATGGTCGCCATTTCTCGCAGTCATCCGATTCAAGACTAATGCCATACGACATCATCATTGTTGGCGCTGGTCTCGGTGGTCTGACCAGCGGCGCATTGTTGGCGCGCGCAGGCCGCAAGGTGCTCGTGATCGAGAGAGGCAATTCCGTCGGCGGTGCGGCGTCGAGCTACAAAGTCGGTGATCTTTTCGTCGAGGGTTCGCTGCACGAAACCGGCGATCCACATGATCCGCGCGACCCCAAGCATCTCCCGCTTGCCCGCTCAGGCATTCTCGAGACATTGAAATGGTCGCCATGCGGCGCACTCTACGAGGTGCGCGGTGGTCCATTATCATCCCCGCTTTTGGTGCCGGATGATTTCGACGGCGCACGCGAAGCACTGAGCGCTCGCTTTCCCGAAGCGCGTGACGCTATCGCGCGGCTGCTCTGCGAGATGAAGCAAATCGCCTCTGCCGCCGGAACGCTGACGCTGAGCGATCCTACGGGTCACCGATCCGGTGATATCTACAGCGCGCTGATGTCGCTCGCGCCGGCTATCCGCGACTGGAAATTGTCACTTTCAAAAAAGCTCCAGCAAGCCTTCGGCGATAACGAGGCGCTGAAATGCGCTCTCGCGGCGAACCTTTGCTATTACCACGACGACCCCGCGACGCTGTGGTGGGTCTATTTCGCAATCGCGCAAGGCGGCCTCCTGCTCAGCGGCGGACGCTATGTCCACAGCGGATCGCAGCGGCTCTCCAGCGCGCTGGCCCGCGAGATCAAGAAAGCGGGCGGCGAAACGATCCTGCGCCGCGTCGTCACCGCCATCGAAAAGGATGGCGAGACTTTCCGCGTCCATCATGCTGCCAAGGGCGGCAGCGATCCAAAAACCGTCGAGGGCGCGCGCGTTGTCTGCAACGGTGCGCCCGCCTCGATTGCCGCGCTGCTGCCGCCAAAACAGGCCAAGCTTTTCCTCGCACCCTATGACTCACGGCGTTCCTCGATCTCGCTGTTCGCGCTGACGCTTGGCCTTTCGAAGCCACCGCACGAATTCGGATTCACCGCCTACTCCACGCAATTGCTGCCGGACTGGATGACAACGCTGGCTGACTATGCGCAAGCTGCGACGCTGATGCGAGGTGAGCCGGGCGAAAAGATGCCGCCGCTCGCGATTGCCAATTATGCCGCGATCGAGTCAGGCGTTCCTGCGCCTCCTTACGTGCTGTCGATCATCGCACCGGACATTCTCTCCAACTGGGAAGGCCTCGATCAGCACAGCTACCGCGCCAAGCGCGCGCGCTGGCAGGGCGCCATCATCGCCTATCTCAACCGGCATTTTCCGGGCCTTGCCGAATCCATAATAGCATCGTCCTTCAATACAGCGTTCTCGGTACGGCAATATCTCGGCTCGCCAGCTGGCGCAGTGTACGGTTTCGCGCCAACACCACCGCGCTCGCTGTTCAGCGCTCCCAAACGGACCCCGGCAACGCCCGTTCAGGGACTCTACCTTGCCTCCGCCTATGCCGGATTCGGCGGTTACAGCGGCGTCATTCAGGCTGCCGGCGAATGCGCCGACATGATCTTGCGGGAAACATAAACGGCTTCGCCGAAGCCCGCGTCAGTTCGAATTGACGCGGAAGCGCAGCGTCGTCGGACCGATGAAGGATATAGCGTCTCCCTGACGCTTCCAGTTTACGGCGGTGCCGAGATTGACGATCAGCGCATCATCGGCCTGAGCCAAGGCTGGCGTGCAGCCATCGTCGGCGATCGTGCCCGGCATGAAAATTACCGTGTCGCCGGCGACCGAGAACTGGCCGCGGCCGGACTTGCACCACAGATCGAGCCTGGCCTCGCCGTTCTCACCGATCTCTAGTGTCGGCAGACGGCGTGCGCCCGCCATTTGCGGCGCATCGAGAGTTATCTCAAGGCCGAAAGGAAATTCCTCCGCCCCCGCGGGCAGCGCCGTCAGCATCAATACCGCAAGCGCGGCCAGCATCCTCGATATGTAGTCGGGCATTCCAATTTCCGTCGTGACAGGCAGGAGATATCTAGGGGCGAATTGTGACAACGGCGAGAGGCGAAGCCCCCTCCAGCACGCCTGCCTTACCATCAACACAAATCCCCGCGGCAAGCCGCGGGGATTTGTCGTTTGGAATACGGCGCTTACTTGACGACCATCGCAGAGAACGGATGGACGTAGGCCTGCAGCATCACGAACAAGCCAACGAGGCAGGCCAGCGTGATCGAGTGCTTGAACACAAAGCGCAGGATCGAGCCTTCGTGGCCATACCAGTTGGTTGCAGTGGAGGCCACCACGATCGACTGGGCATCGATCATCTTGCCCATGACGCCGCCCGAGGAGTTCGCAGCGCTCATCAGGATCGGCGAGAGACCGAGCTGTTCGGAGGTAATCTTCTGCAGATTACCGAACAGCACGTTCGATGCGGTGTCCGAGCCCGTCAATGCCACGCCCAACCAGCCAAGCAAGGTGCCGAAGAACGGATACAGCACACCGGTTGCGGCAAAGGCAAGGCCGAGTGTGGCATCAATACCTGACAGGCGGGTCAGAGTACCGATTGCCAGCATCGCGGAGATCGTGATCAGCGAGTAGGCACAGATCCGGATAGTCTTGGCATAGACCCGTACCAACCCAAATGGGGTATACCCCATCAGGACGCCGGAGATAATTGCGGCGATCAGCATGCCGGTGCCGGTGTAGGACAGCCAGGTGAAGGCAAACACCGCGCCTTCCGGGGTTGGCTTTGCCACGATCGGCGCGACCTTCATGATCATCTTGTCAAGATCCGGAACCGCGTACTTCCACGTCGCCCAGGAATTGACAGCGTTCTTGAAGTGATCGGTGCCCCAGATCAGCAGCACGATACAGACGATGATCCACGGGGTCAGCGACCGCCATACCTCCTCGCGAGTTGGCTTCACTGTCTTTTGCACCACCGGTGCCATGGTATCGGTGGATTCGTCGTGAGCCCCCAGCGTGGCCGAAGTCCAAATATGCTTCGGATGCCAGACCTTCAGAAACAGGATCAGGGCGCCCATCGAAATCAGCGAGGCACCGATGTCGACGATCCACGGATTGACGTAGTTCGAAATCAGGAACTGCGGGACAGCAAAGGACACGCCCGTCACCAGGATGGCCGGCCAGACTTCCTTCATGCCCTTCCAGCCCGCGAATGCCCAGATCACCCAGAACGGGACGATCAGCGAGAAGACCGGCAACTGCCGGCCGACCATCGCGCCAAGCAGAAACGGGTCGAGACCGGTGACACTCGACAGACCGGCAATCGGCGTACCGAGTGCGCCGTAAGCAACCGGGGCCGTATTGGCGATCAGCGACAGGCCCGAGGCCGCAAGCGGCGAGAAGCCGAGGCCGATCAAGATGGCGCCGGTCACAGCGACGGGGGTACCGAAGCCGGACGCACCTTCGAAGAACGCTCCAAACGAGAATGCGATCAACAGGATCTGCAGTCGACGGTCGCGCGTGACACCACCAATGGTGTTCTGCAGAATCTCGAAGATGCCTTTCTCCACCGTCAGGCGGTAAAGATAAATGACGTTGAGCACGATCCAGCCGATCGGAAAGAAGCCGATCACCACCCCGAGCAGCGAGGCGCGGATCGACATGCCTGCCGGCATGGTGAAGACGAAGATTGCGACAAGGTTGGCGACGATCAAAGCTGTGATCGCTGCGATGTGAACCTTGACCTTGTTGGATGCGATCAGAACCAGCAGCGTGACGACGGGAATCGCCGCCGCTATGGTCGATAGGACCTGATTGTTGAATGGATTATAGACTTGATTCCACATGTATTCTGTCTCCCCCACGCGGTTGTGTCGCTCCGGGAGAAGCGAACTACCCGGAGCCTGAGGCGGAGCATCATGAGGGAGGAATATGGGCAGCCGGCGCTAGAAGTAAGCGGGTTCTCTCGCCGACTCGTGAAGTGCTCCCCGGCCCCTGCCGTTATGTCGCATGCTAAAAGCGGTCGGGGATTTCGCACAAGACAACGCAACCGAACCCCGCCCTAACTTTAGTCTTATTCAGTGATTTATTTTGCGCAGGGGTCTGTATCCGATCCACGTCGCTCTCTCGTGGTGTCACCCGGCCACCTTTCAGGAGATTATCCGTGAAACGTATCGTATCGGCGCTCGTCGCGATCTGGCGGCTGGCGACCCCCTATTTCCGTTCGGAGGATAAGTGGGCCGGCGGCGTCTTGCTCGCAGCTGTGGTCGCCATCGAACTCGGCACCGTAGCAATCGACGTCCTCATCAATCAGTGGCGTAATCGGTTCTATACTGCGCTGCAGGAATACAAATGGGACGTCTTCGTTCATGAGATCATCTACTTCAGCGTGGTGGCTGCTGTCTTCATCGTCATCGCGATCCTTCAGCTCTACCTCAACCAGTGGCTCCAGATCCGCTGGCGCAAATGGCTGACCGAGCACTATCTGGGCGAATGGCTGAACAACGCCACTCATTACCGGATGCAGCTCGCAGGGGATCCAGCTGACAACCCCGACCAACGTATCGCCGAGGATGTGCGTATTTTTATCGAACAGTTTCTTACGCTCAGCCTCGGCCTTCTCAATTCAGTGGTGACGCTGGTCTCTTTCGTCGTCATCCTTTGGGGATTGTCGGAGGCGGCCCCCCTCCATCTGTTTGGAACATCTCTCAATATCCCTGGCTATCTGGTCTGGGCGGCGCTGATCTACGCCATCGGAGGCACAATCATCACCCACCTGGTCGGCAAGCCGCTGATCAAGCTGGACTTCCATCAGCAACGCTATGAGGCCGATTTCCGTTTCAACCTCGTGCGCGCACGTGAAAATTCCGAGCAGATCGGATTGCTCAAAGGTGGCGATGCCGAACATCTGCGGCTGTCGGAGCGATTGGGTTCCATCATCCGCAACTGGCACGCCATCATGATCCGCACCACAAAGATCACGGCCGTCACGCAGAGCTATGCGCAAGCCGTTCAGATCTTTCCCTACATGATGGTTGCGCCCGCATATTTTGCACACAAAACCCTGCTTGGCGGCGTGATGCAGGCGGCCTCCGCCTTCCTGAGCGTCCAGGGCGCACTGTCATTCTTCATCGGTGCTTACCGGCAACTGGCTGAATGGCAGGCCGTGATCGAGCGTCTCGAAGGATTTGAACACTCCATGGCAGGTGCGCACGAGCGGCGGCGCGGCAATGTCCGCCTCGACCTCGAGGGCAGCGCGGACGGCATCGTTCTCAGAGACTTGCAGCTCGCCTCTCCGGCTGGCACTCCGCTTCTCGTCGCCAACAACTTCATGCTGCCTCGCCACCAGTTCACGCTGCTGACCGGCCCCTCCGGCTCCGGCAAGTCCACGCTGTTTCGCGCGATTGCCGGAATCTGGCCGTTCGGCGTCGGCACGGTTTCAATCCCAGCGGGCACGACGCTGATGTCATTGCCGCAACGGCCGTACTTTCCGATCGAGCCGCTTGCAGACGCGATTGCGTATCCGGCGATGCCGGGTCATTTCGACGATGCGGCGATAAAAGCAGCTCTTGCAGATGTCGGCCTCCCCTCGCTCGCAGACCAGCTCGACCAATCCGGGCACTGGAATCAGTCGCTCTCACCCGGCGAGCAGCAACGGCTCGGAATTGCCCGCGCGCTTCTGCACAAACCGCAATTTCTGATGCTCGACGAAGCCACCGCCTCACTCGACGAGGCAACGGAGGCTCTCCTGTACCGCCTGATCGCGCAACGCCTGCCGGACAGCACCATCGTCTCAATTGGTCACCGTCGCACGCTTCTGGCCTTCCATCAGCGCCATGTTGCCATGGCGAATCACACTCTCGTCGAGCAATCCGCTTCTGCACCCGCAGGTTGACACAAACAAAAGGGGCGGCGGATGGCGCTGCCGCCCGGCGGTGATTTTGGAGAGAGCCTACTTGATGTTGTTCACCAGCGTCAGGTCGGCCGAGAGCTTGGCGATAAAGGCCGCGCCGCACCATTTCGATCCGTAGCCGGGAGCCGCGTTGATCGGCGTGATGAAACCGGTCTGGCTGGCGGTGTAGTCGCTGGTGAAAGCGTTGCAATCCCCCTTGCTGAGGTTGGTGTCGGAATAGCGCAGATCGAGCGTGAACACCTTATAGGTAAAGCCGATGCCGACGTTCCAGGTGTTGTAGTCTTTGTAGTTGATGTTGCCGTAGAACGAGTCGGATGTGCCGAGCCACTGGCGGCCAAACTCACCGGAGGCATAAGCGCCGATGCCATTCGGCAAGAAGGTGCCCGGGGCCGTGACCTTGGCGGTGACCGATGCGTAGGCGCCGTCCGCCCCCGAGTTCAGGAAGCTCGGCGTGTAGAACAGGTTGCCCCCCATCGCGAAGGTGTCGTTGAAAGTGTAGTTTGCCTTGCCGTAGACCTCGTAGAAGGAAACGTCCTTCTTCAGGAAGTTGCCGTTGGACAGCACGATCTGGCTATCGAAGCCGCAGGAGCCTGCTGCGCCGAACGAACCGGCAACGCCGCTGCCGGCGCAGGTACCGCCCGGATAGAGGTAACCCCAAACACCAAAATCGAGCGCGAGGGCACCGAAGGTCGGGCGGACACCACCATAGATATCGACCTCGGCCGCGGCGCGGTTCGGAAACGAGATGCTTTCGAACGAGGAACCCACATAAAGCTGCAGGTCCTTGGTCACATTATAGCGCGGCTCGAAATAGGCGGTGACCGACGGCCTGTGGTTGGACTGTGTGATGCCGCGAAAGACGTAATCGTTCATAACCCCCGCGCCGAAGGCGATGTCCCACGAATCGAACGCGACCAGCGCCGGAGCCTTTAGGGTCTTGGCCACCAGATCAGCCGCGGCGGCCGCCTGCATCCCGAGAACACTGGCCGCAGCCGCAGCGGCCACTGCCGGAAGAACCGATCTCATAACTGCCCCCACCGTTGGAGCTCACCATGACCGAGGATCGGAACGGCAAGCACTGACTCACGCACGTCTTTCGTGAGGCCAATGTGCAAAGCAGCATGAAAAGGGGAAAGCAAAAATGCCGGGCACCTGCTGCCTTATTAGGCGATTCTAGTTCCAGCCCGACATTGTCGACCGTGATGTTGCATTTCGACAACGGACAAAGCGCACAGCCCTTCAGCCGAGCGATACATCTTAAGCGTCTTTGCCAAAATGTATCGTCTGGAAACATCCAGGCACGGCCCCGCGAAGCCCGACACCATCGGCGCACCAGATGCTTTCGCATCTCCCAAAATAAAAAGCCGCACCCGACGGTGCGGCTTCTTGTTCGGAAAAAATGTTCTTCTTCTCAGGGCAGGTGACCACCCTTCTCCTCGGCAGCAAACCAGTTCTCCTGCGATAATTGCGAAGATTCCGACAGGCTCGCCAAAGGCTCATCAAACGATGGGATCGTCGGGGCGGGGGCGGCGGCCTTACGCGATGCGGCGCGCTTCTTTGCAGCCTTCCTCGGAGCGGCCTTCTTCGCGGCTTTCTTCACAGCCTTCTTGGCCGATTTCTTCGCCGGGCGCTTGGCGGCCTTGCGGCCAGCCTTCTTGGCCGACTTCTTCACCAACCGCTTGGCGCCTTTTTTCGCCGAGGATTTCTTGGCGACCTTGCGACTGGTCTTCTTCGCCGATTTCTTGGCCGACTTCTTCGCGGGGCGCCGCGCGGTCTTCGCCCGGCTCACCTTCTTCTGCTTTTTGACCTTCTTGCTTTTCTTACCCTTAGCCATACCGTCCTCCTGTTTCCCTTCGGCGGGATTATCGATCGACATTTCGAAGCGCTTCCGGGATGGAAGGCTTCCTGCCTCGCGGCAGCCGATCACCTTTTTGCAGGCAGGATATTGTGCGGGGACGGGCCGCCGGTCATCCAGTCGAGCAATTCAATGGTGTGAACCACCGGGATTGGCGCGCCTTCGGCATTCTTCAATTCACCGCCGATCTGCACCATGCACCCAATATTGCCTGCCGACACGATGTCCGGCTTGACGGATGCGATATTGGCGACCTTACGCTCGCGCAATCTCCTTGCAATCTCGGGCTGGAGGATGTTGTACGTCCCAGCCGATCCGCAACACAGATGACCCTCAGGTACATCTTTCACCACGAATCCGCTCTTGGAAAGCAATTCTTTCGGAAGCTCCGTGATTTTCTGTCCATGCTGGAGCGAACATGCGGAGTGATAGGCGACGACGATCTCATTTTGAGGCCGTGGCCATTGCACATTTAACGCGGAGACATATTCGGTGATGTCCTTTGCGAGTTGTGATACACGCGCGGCCTTCGTTGCATAGGCTTTGTCCTCACGCAGGAGATAGCCATAATCCTTGATCGTGGTGCCGCAGCCCGAGGTCGTCACCAGAATCGCGTCGAGCCCGTTTGCATCCGCTTCGCGGACCCAGACATCAATATTGGCCTTCGCCCGGTGCAGCGCGTCGTCGTCACGGCCCATATGATGCGTCAGCGAGCCGCAGCATTGTTCGTCTGCGACCAGCACGACCTCAACACCGAGTCGGGTGAGCAGCCGGATTGCGGCCTGATTGATGTTCGGTCCCAGCACCTGCTGGGCGCACCCCTGCAGCAGTGCGACGCGCCCGCGTCGCGCTCCCTGCGCGGGAAACACCGTACCGCCCGCCGGGCCTGGCGGGGGGAGTAAAGCCGGCGCCAGCGCCAGCATCGCCCGCAGCCGGTCGGACAATGTTGGCGGATGGCTTGGTTCTGCGGAGCCCGGCAACAGCCCGACAAGCGGCTTGGCCAGCCGCGCCGCCATCATGCCGGCGCGGAATACGCCGGGGCGCGGCAGCACATAGGCCAGCAAGGCTCGAATCAGGCGGTCGCCGAGCGGTCGGGAATAACCCTCCTCTACGCGGACGCGGGCCTGATCGATGAGGTGCATGTAGTTCACACCCGAAGGGCATGTTGTCATGCAGGCAAGACAAGACAGGCAGCGGTCGATGTGCTTGACCACTTCCGCCGTCGGTTTCTGGTCCTTTTCCAGCATCTCCTTGATGAGGTAGATGCGGCCGCGCGGGCTATCGAGTTCATCGCCGAGCAGGACATAGGTCGGACAGGTTGCGGTGCAGAAGCCGCAATGCACGCATTTGCGCAGGATGGTGTTGGCTTCCGCAATATCCGGATCGGAGAGCTGAGCAGGAGAGAATTCGGTCTTCATGGGTTGTCGTCCCGGCGCATGCGGCCGCGATTGAGGATATGACGGGGATCGAAACTGTGCTTGAGGCGGCGGCTCAGCGCAGCGACGCCCGGCGCCTGCGGATGGAACACATCCATCGCCGCACGGATGTTCTTCGGCGCGCGTAACAGCATGGCGTGGCCACCGGCCGCTTCCGCATGGGCGCGCACCGTGCTGGCGTGACCATCGGCGGCAGGCGGCAACGCCGCCCAGATCAACCCACCGCCCCAGCCATAGATCACCTCGCCGCCGGTCGCGCGCTTGATCGCCGTGCCAAGGTTTGCTCCCGCTGTCGGCGGGCAGACGATGCGCCAGACCACATGGCCACCCAGCAGCGAAGCTGCCGCGAACGGCGTCACATCGCGCAGCGCCGCCCAGATCGCGGCCGATTCGTCATCCTTGATCATCTCTACCGTGCCGAAGGATGAGAGTGAGGACGCCAATGAGCGCGCACGCTCCGCCACCGAAACATCAATGCCTTCGACACGGATCAGCGTCAGCGCCTGCTGTGGTGCGCCCGTCTTTGCCAGCGCGCCATCCAGCGACTGGAGCCCGGAGACCGGCAGATGCGCCGCACCCGAGACATCGAATGACGAGCCCAGCGCCCTGGTCATCGCCTTGTTGGCAGTGACGTCATCGAGACCGCGAAGCACCAGCGTGGTCTGCGCCTCGGCCTTCGGCACCAGCTTGATGGTGGCTTCAGTCAGCACCGCGAGCGTGCCCCACGAGCCCGCCAGCAGCTTGGAAATATCGTAGCCGGTGACATTCTTGACCACGCGGCTGCCGGCCACAAACGCATCACCGAAGCCCGATACAGCATGGCCACCGAGCAGATGGTCGCGAACGCCGCCAGAACGGATGCGGCGTGGCCCCGCGAGGCCCGACGCGATCATGCCGCCGATCGTGCCCTGCCCCAGCGCCGTGCCGAACAACACGGATGTATCCATCGGCTCAAACGCAAATTCCTGGTTCTTGGCATCCATCATCGCGATCACATCGGCGACTGGTGCTCCGGCTTGCACGGTGACAATCAGCTCGTGCGGTTCGTAGGACGTCACCGCGTTCAGTGCCGATAGATCGAGCACCGCATTGGTCGCGGCGGGCTGGCCAATCTCGCGCTTGCTGCCGTGCCCCACGATCTCCAGCGGCTGTTCCGCCGTGATCGCCTCGCGCACCGCCGTCTCAACGTCCTTGGCGTCGTGAACCTTCAACGTCTCCACCACGTCAAACCTTCCTCAGAATCGTGGAATGTCGGGGAATGGCAGCTTGCCGCCATGCACATGCATCCGACCAAGCTCCGCACAGCGGTGCAGCGTCGGAAACATTTTGCCGGGATTGAGCAGCCCATCTGCGTCGAAAGCGCATTTGACGCGCTGGTGATGGGCCAGATCGATATCGCTTAGCATTTCCGGCATCAGGTCGCGCTTCTCAACGCCGATGCCATGCTCTCCACTCAAGACGCCACCAAGCTTGACGCACAGCCGCAGGATATCGGCGCCGAAATCCTCGGCGCGCTGCATCTCGTCGGCAATATTGGCATCGTACAGGATCAGCGGATGCAGGTTGCCGTCGCCCGCATGGAACACGTTGGCGCAGCGCAGTCCGTATTTCTTGCCGAGTTCGCGAATGCCGGCCAGTGCTTCCGGCAGCTTGCCACGCGGAATGGTGCCGTCCATGCACAGATAGTCCGGCGACAACCGCCCTACCGCCGGGAACGCGGCCTTGCGCCCGGCCCAGAACAAGAGACGCTCCTGTTCGGAGTTGGAAATCTGGCAGGTTTTCGACCCGCACCCCAAGGCGATCTTCTCGACGCGGCGGATCAGTTCGTCAACCTCAACGGTTGGCCCGTCAAGTTCGATGATCAGCAGCGCCTCCACATCGAGCGGGTATCCGGCGTGGACAAACGCCTCGGCGGCGTGGATTGCGTCCTTGTCCATCATCTCCATGCCGCCGGGGATGATGCCCGCACCGATCACCCGCGCGACGCATTCGCCTGCCGCTTCGACCTCGGAGAAGCCGACCATCAGCGCGCGAGCGGTTTCTGGCTTCTTCAAAATACGCACTGTGATTTCGGTAACGACGCCGAGCAACCCTTCCGAACCGGTGATGACGCCCATCAGATCGTAGCCGTCGTTCTCCGGCGCGCGGCCGCCGATCGTCAGGATTTCGCCAGTGATCAGCACGAACTCGCAACCGAGCACGTTATTGGTAGTGAGGCCATATTTCAGGCTGTGAACACCACCGGAATTTTCCGCAATATTGCCGCCGATCGAGCAGGCAATCTGTGAGGACGGATCGGGCGCGTAATAGAATCCCTCGTGCGCCACCGCCTGGCTGATCGCGAGGTTGGTCACGCCCGGCTCGACCACCGCCACGCGATTGTCGAAATCGATCTCGCGCACGCGCTTGAACTTGGACAGGCCGAGCAGCACGCCATCGGCGAGCGGAAACGAGCCGCCCGACAGCGAGGTGCCACTGCCGCGCGGCACCACCTTGATGCCGTTGTCGTGGCAATATTTCAGAACCTTGGCGACCTGCTCGGTGGTATCTGGCAACACTACGACCATCGGCGGCTGGCGATAAGCAGTCAGCGCGTCGGATTCGTAGGGCTTCATTTCCCGCTCGGTCTCGATCACGCCCTCGCCGGGCACGATGGCGCGCAATGCTGCGATGATCTCATCGCGGCGGCCGAGAATGCTCTGATCGGGCAAAGGCATCTTGATCGTCATGGGGTGTCTCCACGCCTACCGAGGCAAATATATCACCGACATATCTAGCGCCAGAAAATAATCGCCCGCAGGTCAAGGACATATTTAGTCGCGGTGATGGTACGAAGCTATCCCCATAACGACTAGCGGGTAAAGGTTCAGCCGCCAACCGCCATCCGGATCGGGAGCACTGCCTGAACAACAAGGCCGCGGGCGCGGGCATCGAGCACGCCGGCCGCACGGAGCGCAAACAGCGAGATATTTTGCACCGCTTCCCGTAATTTGGCCGGATCGCCCGTTGCGTCCATCGCCAACGGCCCCACCAGCGCCTCGTGCAGCGCGCCAATCAGCGCGGTCGCGGTCAGCGCCGTGTCCTGTGCGGGCAGATGGCCCGCCTTGATCGTGGCTTCGAGGCGTTGCTCGAGTTCGGCAGCGATAGCGCGGCGGCTGGTCAGGCGCGAAGCACTGACATCGACATCCACCGGTTCCGCCAGAATACCCCAGGCAAGCTTGCGATGAGATACCACATGAACGGCGATGGTAGTGATGGCGGCAGCGAGCGCAGAAGACGGCCCCGGGGCGGCATCGGCGGCGCGGCGGATTGCGATCAACTCCCTGTCGGAAACGTCCGCGATCAGTTCCGAAATCAGATCAGCCTTGGACGGAAAGTAGCGATAGACCGTGCCCGCTGCGACATTGGCGCGTGCAGCTACCGGAGCAATCTGGACCGCCACCATGCCCCCTTCCGACGCCGTTTCGCGGGCTGCCGCAAGGATGGCGGCGCGGCGCGCCTCCAAACGTTTTACAACTTGGTGTGTACGGCGATAAACCAATGAAATCTCACTCCTTTAAGGAGTGAACACCAATTCAAATATCATGGCAAGGGCTTCCGCACTGTCCTGGACAAATTTGACCCCGGTATCGCTCCTTGCCGGAGCCCTGAACGAGACATCGGTGACATCTAGCGTTGCGGCAGGCGCTTGTGCGCGAGCGCGATGCCAGCAAGGGCGGCAGCCGAAAAACCTGCGCCCGTCAGGAAAGTCGCCTCCGCTCCGCCCTGATCCCACAACAGACCAGCAAGGACACTTGCGATCAGCAACATCGCGCCGCCGAGCAGATTGACGACGCCGAAAGCCGTGCCGCGCAATTCAGCTGGCGCCGTATCGGCGATCATCGCACTCACCACACCTTGGGTGCAGCCCATGTGCAGGCCCCACAGCGCAACGCCGCAGGCAAGCCCGGCGATGCCGGTCGCCAATCCCAGCACGAGATCGGCTGCGATGAGCACGACAAGCCCGAGCGCCAACAGATCGATGCGGCTCATGCGATCCGACAGAACTCCGATGGGATAGGAGGTCAGCGCATAGACGATGTTCATCAGCACCAGCACGAGCGGCACGAGAAAGATCGGCAAGCCCACCGCCTGTGCCTTCAGGATCAGGAAGGCTTCGCTGAAGCGTGCGAGCGTAAACACGGTGCTGATCGCCACCGTAATCCAATATGCCGTGCCGAGGCTGCGCAGCGCAGCGCCACTCAGCGGGATGCGAGCGGTGCCGGTTGCAGCGTGGCGCGCGGGCTCATCCACCAGAAGCACGATCACGACAACCGAGAGCACGGCCGGAATGACAGCAATCCAGAACACCGCCTGGAAATGGTTCGCGGTAAGCCACATCAGACCAATCGCGAGACCCGGTCCGAGAAACGCACCGACAGTATCGAGCGATTGTCGCAACCCGAAGCTTGCCCCGCGCAAATGAACAGGCGCGATATCCGCAACCAGTGCGTCACGCGGCGCACCGCGAATGCCCTTGCCGATCCGATCGATGAACCGCGCCGCGATAAGCCAGCCGACCGAGGGGGCGAGAGGAAATATCGGCTTCGTTGCCGCAGCAAGACCATAACCGACCGCAGCAAGCCACTTCCGCTGGCCGAGCCGGTCCGACAGCGCGCCGGAAAACACCTTCATGACCGAGGCAGTCGCCTCCGCTACGCCCTCGATCACGCCGACAGCAAGCGCAGATGTGCCGAGCACCGTCATCAGATAGACCGGCAGCAGCGCATGGATCATCTCCGAGGAGATATCCATCAACATGGAGACAAAGCCGAGCGCCCAGATGCCGCCCGGAATCTCCCGCAACCGAGCTCGCCGGGGTGATGTCGCTGTCACCGGACTTTCCAAAATCAACTGGTGAATGCCTGGACCAAGGAAAAAGGCGCAGTTTCAATACTGCGCCTTTGTCGATCGGAGAAGCGGGGACCGAACCGCTCACGCCTGCGGCTGCGGCTCCATTCCGGCATCGGGACGCGGACGCGGCTTGCCCGTCGGCGGCACCGCCGAGGTACGGGGCGTCGCCGGCTCAAGCACCGATTCGCGATTCGGCTTCTTGCCCTTGAGCAGGTCGTTGATTTCATCGCCTGACAGCGTTTCGAATTCAAGCAGGCCCTTGGCCAGCGTTTCAAGATCGTCGCGCTTCTCGGTCAGAATCCGCGTCGCCTCGTTGTAGCCTTCCTCGACGAAACGCTTCACTTCCGAATCGATTTTCTGCGCGGTGGCCTCCGAGACGTTCTGCTGGCGATTCACCTGCATGCCCAAGAACACTTCGTCGTTGTTCTCGCCGTAGGCCACCGTGCCGAGTTCGTCCGACAAGCCCCAGCGCGTCACCATCATCCGGGCAAGGCGTGTGGCCTGCTCGATGTCTGACGATGCGCCGGACGTGACCTTGTTACGGCCGAAAATCATCTCCTCGGCGACGCGGCCGCCCATCATGATGGCGAGACGCGAGGTCATCTGCTCGAGTGACATCGACATCTTGTCGCGTTCCGGCAATTGCATGACCATGCCGAGCGCACGACCGCGCGGAATAATCGTCGCCTTGTGGATCGGATCAGTCGCGGGCACGTTGAGGCCGACGATGGCGTGGCCGCCCTCGTGATAGGCCGTCAGCATTTTCTCTTCCTCGGTCATGACGAGCGACTTGCGCTCGGCGCCCATCATCACCTTGTCCTTGGCCTCCTCGAACTCGGCTTGCGTCACCATGCGCTTGTTGCGGCGCGCGGCAGTGAGAGCCGCCTCGTTGACAAGGTTCATCAGGTCGGCGCCGGAGAAACCCGGCGTGCCGCGTGCGATGGTCTTTAGGTTGATATCCGGCGCCAGCGGTACCTTGCGGACGTGCACCTTGAGGATCTGTTCGCGGCCGACAACGTCCGGATTGGGAACCACGACCTGACGGTCGAAACGGCCCGGGCGCAGCAACGCCGGATCGAGCACGTCGGGACGGTTGGTCGCGGCGATCAAAATCACGCCCTCGTTCGCCTCGAAGCCGTCCATCTCGACCAACAACTGATTCAGTGTCTGCTCCCGCTCATCATTGCCACCACCGAGACCGGCGCCACGATGACGGCCGACCGCATCGATTTCGTCGATGAAGATGATGCAAGGCGCATTCTTCTTGGCCTGCTCGAACATATCGCGGACGCGCGAGGCACCGACGCCGACGAACATTTCAACAAAGTCCGAACCTGAAATGGTGAAGAACGGCACGTTGGCTTCGCCCGCAACCGCACGCGCGATCAGGGTCTTGCCGGTGCCGGGCGGGCCGACCAGCAGCACGCCGCGCGGAATCCGTCCGCCGAGACGCTGATATTTACCGGGGTCACGCAGAAACTCGACGATCTCCTGCAGGTCCTGTTTGGCCTCATCGACACCCGCGACGTCCTCGAAGGTGACGCGGCCGTGCGCCTCGGTCAGCATCTTGGCGCGCGACTTGCCGAATCCCATCGCCTTGCCAGCACCACCCTGCATCTGTCGCGACAGGAAAATCCACACGCCGATCAGCGCAATGAACGGCAGCCACGACACCAGCAGCGAGACGAACCACGGCACGTTGTCGCCCGGCGGCTTCGCCGTAATCGATACCTTGGCGTCATACAGACGCTTGATAAGGGTCGGATCGCTTGGCGCATAGGTCTGGAAGGTCGAACCGTTGGTCAGGGTGCCGCGAATTTCGGGACCCTGGATAACAACATCGCGGACGCGGTTCTGATCGACCTCGTTCAGCAACTGCGAAAATGAGATGTCCTGCGAAGAGGTCCGCTGCGTCGGATTCTGGAACAGCGTAAACAGCGCCAGCAGCAGGAGGACGATGATGACCCAGAGGCCAAAATTGCGCAGATTCGCGTTCATTCGTTATCCTTCACGAGCCCGCAACGCAGGCACCTACCCCTTTTTGGATCCATGTCACCCAATCGCTGGCATTGACCGGCCTGGCCCAATCTATGTGTCGCCGCCCGCAATGCCAAGGGAACTTGGCAAGACTATTTAGCGCAATTTACGGCTTTTACGGGCGTTTGAGCCGCTCGACACACGGCCGGACTGTCGCATGGTTAAGAGGGCCTACCCCCGGCCTGCAGACTGGACGCCACGGCGAGGCGGCGCGGGGCAGACCATCAGCCGCTCCTTCTCAACGCTCACCGTCATTCCCGCGAGACTTTGCTTGAACCGCCGCCCCTCGACGCGCGCCTGCGCCAAAGTCCGCAGCAAAGTCTCGATCTGCCCCAGTTCTGGCGGATGTGCTGTCACCCCGCCCGCCAGCACGCGACGAAGTAGCCGCACCTGAATTTCCTCGGCCATCGTGGAGAACAGCGAGATATCGAATCCGCTCGCCGCTCCGCCACGCAGGCGAAGATAACGCTCTGCACCGTCCGTCATCCGCTCGAGCGCCGCATCCGCACGCGACAGCCGCATCGCGAGCCGGGAAAATGTCCTCGCGTCCGCACCCTCGGACGCCAGCATTGGCATCAGCGCACGCAGCCGCGAACGCGCGTAGGCTGGATCGTGATTGGTAGGGTCATCGGCATAACCGACTTTGGCACGATTGAGTGTCGCCACCAGCCGCGCTTTCGGGATCTCAAGGAACGGACGCAACAGCCCGACACCGTGGCGTTCGGTTTGCATCGACATGCCCGCCAGGCCGGTGATGCCGCTCCCACGCGACAGCCGCATCAGAATCGTTTCCGCCTGGTCATCCTGGGTGTGGGCAGTGACGATCCCCACCGCCGATACCGATCGCGCCGCGCGAGCCAGCAATTCATAGCGCGCCTCACGCGCGGCGCTCGGCACGCCGGTTCTCGGTTTCACGCCACGCCAGGTCAGCGTGCGATGGGCGATGCCGAGCGATGACGCCAGCCGCTTCACGTCACGCGCCTCACCCACAGCCGCCGCCCGCAGACCGTGATCGACCGTCACCGCAAGGAGGTCGGGGCCGTTCTTGAGCGATTTGCGCCAGCGCGCGGCGAGCCATAGCAACGCCATACTATCCGGCCCGCCGGAGACGGCCAGAACCAGCGCTGGAATCCGCTTCCATCCGGCGAATAGATGCCGGGCCTCCTGAGCCGAGACAGGTTCAGCAGCCGGAGCGCTTTTGTCCACGCACGACACCTTGCTTCACACTGTTTGATGCCCGCGGATACTTTCGCGCAACTTCACCAAAGGCCGCACAGGCGGCATCCTTTTCCTTCAGCGCAGCAAGCGATTCACCCAATCGCAGCATCGCATCCGGTGCCTTGGCGGACTTGTCATATTTCGAGGTCACGGCAAGAAATGCTTCCGCAGCCTCGCGATATTTCTTGCGCTGATACAGGCTCTCACCGAGCCAGTATTGCGCATCACCAACGAGGCGGTCGTTCGGATATTTCACCGTGAAGTTGCGCATGGTCTCCTCGGCGAGCCCGTAATCCTTGCGCTGCATGTAACCGAGCCCGAGATCGAACTCGTCCTTCGGCGACTGCGTCGGCGGCGCCGTGGTCAGCCCTCCGCCTCCGCCGAGTGGTGGCGAGGCAACGCCGTTATTGCCCTCGAGGTTCATCGGTGCGCCCGGCTGCGCAGAACCCGGCTCCGCATAATTGGATTGGCCCCGCATGCTGCCGAGGGCGCGCGGTGCGCCCGGCGCGCTCGGGTTCTGGCTTGGGTCGAACGCATCGCCACGGCGGCCGGGTGACGGCGCCTGTCCATCATTATACGGCGTCGTGATCGGAGCGCCCTGCTGGCCCTGATAGGCCGGCTGTTGCGGTTGTTGATGCTGCGGGTTCTGATACGGCTGATCTTGATATTGCTGATTTTGATACGGTGCAGGCTCCGCATTGGACGGACCGCGCGCGGCAGGCACACCAGCTGCGCCGGGCGCCGCCCCTCCCTGCAACTGGCGCAGCTGCTCCTCCAGAACCTGATTGCGGTGCTGCAACTCCTCGTTCTGCCCGGTCAGCTTGCGCAACTGATCGGACAATCGGTCGATCTCCATCTGGGGATCGCCCTGAGAATCACCGTCGTATTGCGCGTGCGCCTGCAACGGCAGCGCTAGAGGCGACAGAACAACGAACGCGCAGGCCAACCCCGCTGCGGCGGCAATTTTCAATTTCGATGACATGGCAATTTCGTTCGTGGCGATCTGGCTCTTCATTCCCGCCCTGAAATGGGATCGTACAGAATGAGAGTTTTACTACGCCAAAAATGTGACTGCCGACAGGCCCTGCCTTCTTGCCATAAACAAAAAACGGCGCCCGAAGGCGCCGCTTTCATCCCCGGTGCCCCCGGAAACTCATGAACTCGCGTTAAGCACCGTCACAGCACGACGGTTCTGCGACCAGCAGGAGACATCGTTACAGACCGCCACCGGACGCTCCTTGCCGTAGGAGATCGTGCGCATGCGGCTCGCATTGATGCCGCGCGACACCAGGAAATTGCGGACCGACTGAGCGCGCTTGGCGCCGAGCGCGATATTGTATTCGCGCGTACCGCGTTCGTCCGCGTGGCCCTCGATAGTGAACGTGTAGCGCGGGTACTGCTGCAGCCACTGGGCCTGCTTTTCGAGGGTGTTGATCGCTTGCTGCGACAGTTCGGTCTGATCGCTCTCGAAGAACACGCGATCGCCGACATTGACGACGAAGTCCTGCTGACTGCCTGGCGTCGCGGCGCCGGCCATGCCGCCGTTTAGGTCGCCATTCTTGTTGGCGCAGGCGCCCATCGAAAGGGCCACGGCCAACACGGCCGCGAATTTGAATCCTTGGAGGATACGCATTTGGGAGAACATTCCGGAGCCTCCACGCTCGGGTTTTTTGAACAGATTCCGGTCTACGCCCGCTTGGTTAAGCGAACGTTCCATCAACCTTGATGAGCCGTTGCCAAAGCCCCTCAAATGCCACTGAATCACTTAAAGCAATGGCGATGGTTAATAGGGTGTAAATGTGGCGCGACACCGGAGCCTCTGCGGTTCCCATATGATTATGCGGATGCGTGGCCTGAAAGACGCGCCGCTGCGTCCGGATCAGGACAACAGCGGCGACCAGGCCGGATCCGATGCGAAGCCCGGCGTCGGAACCTGAAGTTCATTGCGGCCGGAAATATCCACGGTGAAAAGATGGGGGCCCGCGCCGAGATCGCGGAAGAACATCACCACGCGGCCGTTCGGTGCAAAGGTCGGACCTTCATTATGGAAGCCCGAGGTAAGGATGCGCTCGCCCGAGCCGTCCGGCTTCATGATGCCGATGGCAAATTGACCACCACCCTGCTTGGTGAAGGCGATGTAATCGCCGCGCGGCGACCACACCGGCGTGGAGTAGCTGCCGTCGCCAAACGAGATACGCTGCGCCGCACCGCCGCTCGCCGCCATCACATAGATTTGAGGCTTGCCACCGCGGTCGCTCTCGAAGCAGATGCGCGAACCATCCGGCGCGTAGGACGGCGAGGTGTCGATCGCAGGCGTATCGGTCAGGCGCGTAGTGGACTTCGAGCGCAGGTCCATCACGTAGAGGTTGGAATTGCCGCCTTGCTGCAGGCTCATGATAATGCGCTGGCCGTCTGGTGAAAATCTCGGAGCAAATGACATGCCGGGGAAGTTGCCGACGATTTCGCGCTGGCCGGTTTCGACGTTGAACAGGTAGACGCGCGGATCACCGCCGCCGAATTCCATGTAGGTGATTTCCTGCGTAGACGGCGAGAACCGCGGCGTCAGCACCAGATCAGCGCCACGCGTGAGATAGCGCACATTGGCGCCGTCCTGGTCCATTATCGCGAGACGCTTGACGCGACGCTGCGCCGGACCGGACTCGTCGACGAACACCACGCGGCTGTCAAAATAACCCTTCTCGCCGGTGAGACGCTCGTAGATCTGGTCGGAGATGATGTGGGCCACGCGCCGCCATGACTCCGGTGACGTAAAATATTGCTGGCCGGTCAGTTGCTGCGCGGCCGGCACATCCCACAGGCGGAATTCCGCCTTGAGGCGTCCATCGCTCTGCCGTGTGGCGCGGCCGGTGACCAGCGCCTGTGCGTTGATCTGCCGCCAGCTTGGAAACTGCGGCGGCACGTCGATGTTGGAGATGCGCTCGATATAGGCCGCCTGATCGATCGGCGCGAACAGACCACTGCGCTTGAGGTTGTTGGTGATGACCGACGCGATGCCGGCACTGACCTCGCCATCGCCCTGACCGCCCGCGACGAAATTCGGAATTGCGATCGGGATCGGCTGGAAGCTGCCTTGGTCGACCTGAACGCGGACCTGCGCGAACGCCTTGGCGAGCGGTGCGGCCACAAGGCCTGCCGCCGTTGCGCCGACCAATTGCCGGCGCGTCATCTTGAATGTCATAGGCGTACCATCGTCCTTGCTCATCGGATCATGTTCCTGCGCGTGCATCACGCGACTTTTTTTAAGACGTACGTTCGGTGAAAACGGGCTCAAAAAACTTCCATTCGTTAAAGAATGACGGCGGCAGCTTGTAAGGCTGGCACTCGATGATCGCGCGGCGGGCGCTTTCCTGATAGACGCGGAAATACGGTGTGTTGCTGCCGGGCAGCGGCACCGGCATCGCCTCGAGCGTGCCGTCCTGCTTCAGGCGGACATCGAAGCTCGCCTGAATCTGTTGCGCCTCGATGCCGCCATACGGCTTCTTCCAGCAACGCTCCACCTGCTGCTTGAACATCGCGCCCCAGGTCGCCGAATTGTCGGCGGAACGGCCGTGCGACAGACCAAGTGCGGCCTGCGAATTCAATTCCGATCCGGTCATCGACTGCCGCGTTGGATCGCGCTTGTCGAGAAGTGCGGCGATCTTGGTCTGATCGAACACGCGCTCGTGCTTTTCCTTCGGCGGCGGAGTCGGCTTCGCCTGCGCCTGTTGCTTCTTTGGCTCGGGCTTTTTCGCCTGCTCCTTCTTCAAAGCCTCGGCGATGGGATCAACCTTCGCGGGATCTGGCTTCTTTTCCGCCGGCTTGGTTTCCTCCTTCGGTTTCTCCTGTGCGACAGGCTTCGGCGGCTCGGGCTTTTTTTCGACCGGCTTTTCGACGGGCTTCGGCGGCGGTTCGGGCGCGGTGTCAGTCACGACCGGAGGCTTCTTATCGTCGATCTTGCCGACCGGATCGTCCTGCGGCGGTGCCGCATCGGCAATCTTCTCGACCAGCGGCTTGGTCACTTCCTTCTTGCCGGTCTTGATACCCTGCGTAACCTTGGCAAACTGATCAGCAGAGATGATGTCGACAGGCAATGACTCCTCAGGAGTCGTCTCGTACATCCTGGTCGAAAACGAGATCAACCCCCAGGAAATCACCAGAGCGTGCAAAGCGACAGACGCGGCAAGTGTCCGGTCGATTTTCACGTCAGCTCCCCTGCTCGACCTCGGTGACCAGAGCAACACGCTTGAACCCGGCAGCCGACAGGCGGCCCATCACCTTCATGATCGTGCCGTAGTCCGCTTTGGTGTCACCGCGCACGAAGATGCGTTCCTCGGTGCCACCGCGTGCATCGGTGATGGCCTTCAGCTTCGGCACCAGCTCGTCGGCAGAAATTTCGGTGTTGTTGAGGAAAATCTTGCCGGACACCTGCACCGACAGTGTCAGCGGCTCCTTGTCCTGATCAAGACTCTTGGCCGCCGTCTGCGGCAGGTCGAGCGGCACGCCGACGGTGAGCAGCGGCGCGGACACCATAAAAATGATGAGCAGCACAAGCATCACGTCCACCATGGGCGTGACGTTGATCTCGGCCATGACGCTGGCGCGCTGATGACGGCGCCGACCGCCACCGCCTGCTCCCCCGCCCATGCTCATGCCCATGTCGTCTGTCCGTCGTGTTGATGCTTACGCCCGCTCGTCGATCTGACGAGACAGGATCGCGGAAAACTCATCAGCGAAGCCTTCCAGGCGCTGGGCCTGACGGCCCACCTCGGAGATGAACTTATTGTAGAAAATTGTCGCCGGAATGGCGGCGATCAGACCCATTGCGGTCGCGAACAGCGCTTCGGCGATACCCGGCGCCACGACCGCCAGCGAGGTATTCTTCGAGGCCGCGATCGACTGGAAGCTCGACATGATGCCCCAGACCGTACCGAACAGACCGACGAACGGGCCGGCGGAGCCCACGGTCGCGAGCACCAGAAGCCTGCGATCCAGCCGCTCGATCTCGCGCGCGATCGATACGCTCATCACCTTGTCGATGCGTGTCTGCAATCCTGCAAAAGAGCGGGAGTGACTCTCGAACGAGCGCTTCCATTCGCGCATTGCCGCGACGAACAAGGCCGCCATCGAATGCGTCGGCTTGGCGGACAGCGCGCGATAGAGGTCGTCAATCGACTGCCCCGACCAGAACGCCTGCTCGAAGCGATCCATCGCGCGACGCGTACGCGCATACAGAAAGATCTTGTCGATCGCGATCGCCCAGACCCAGACTGAGCAACTCAGCAGGCCGAGCATCACGAATTTGACGACGATGTGCGCCTGCCAGAACAGCGCGATCAGCGATACGTCGGAGGAGGCCACCGGCAAGGCGGACTGTGCCACGTCGGCTGGGTTCATGATCGGAATCCTCTCAACGCAATGTTCTCCAAAATGATTGCGGGAGCGCGACAACGGTGGCGCACCCTGCGGGGTGCCGCAAAAAAGCACCGGCATGGCCGAAGCGTCGGATCGGAACAAGAACCGCCGTCATGTTCACACGGAGCGGCCTCCCCAAGGCCGGCTCCTCCATCCTCCGCCAACATGTCAAAACAAGGGCTGTCAGCGCTGTTTCAGCCCTCTCACCAGACGCCTCGCGTAGTTAAAAGGGGGTTAAGACGATGGCTTTTAATTGCTAAAACATCTGCCAGATCAAGGCCAAATCTTGCCTCCACAAGTGAAACCGCCCACCTGAGGCCAGGTGGGCGGTTTGAAGAAGACTCAATTGAAGGCGGGGTGGAACAGCCGGCCTAGCCCTGCGTCGCGGGTGAGTCGGGCGACGCCGGGCGCTGGCGATGCTGGGCCATGAAGGCATCGAACTCCTCCTTGTCCTTGGCTTGGCGCAAACGATCGAGGAAGTCGCGGAATTCCTTCTGCTCCTCCTCAAGGCGGCGGAGCGTTTCCATCCGGTACTCGTCGAACGCGCGGTTGCCGCTGGACGGGCCCCAGAAGCCACGACCGTAACTACGGCCATCCATGCGTTCGCGCATCCGCTCCATCTTCCACTGCATTCGTTCCATCCTGTCGGCGAAACGCCCGTGATGATTCCAGCAACCCATTTTCTTGCTCCAGAAGGTGTACGCGAGCGCCGCCAGACCGAGCGGCCACCAGACAATGAAACCGGCGATCACGATCAGGACCGAGGCCGGGTGACAGGACCACTGCCGTTCGTAATTCGGCCAGCGCATATTGCGGGGTGGTCCGCCCCAACCCGGCTGGCCCGAGCGGTCGAAGTCTGCCGTATTGGTCATACGTGCCTCCTCATCGTGAATGTAAATAACATTTACATAGCTAAACCACCCGAATGAATTGTCAAGCGCGGCACAATCGCCCGCCTGTAATTTAATCCAGGGGGGTGGGGTCCAGGCGCTGCGGGAAGCCAAGGCCCTTGAGATAAACAAGTACGCCAGCCTCGAGCAAATCTTCAGCCGACATCGGTAGCTTGCGCGAAGTCGCGTCCCCTCGCCCGAACAGCGAGGCGATGCCGTGCGACAGCGACCAGATGTGCAGCGCCATCATCATCGCGGGCGGGCGCGGCACGTTCGGTGGCGCGAGCGCTACCAGCCGCTCGGCGGCAGCGCGAAGGATCGCAAAGGCGCGTTCGCTCGCCATCAACAGCGCGGGATTGTCCTGCACCGGCACGCCGGATTCAAACATCGCCGAGTAGTAGGCTGGATGCTCGCGCGCGAAAGCGAGATAGGCTTTGCCGACCCGCGAGAACGCCGCAAACGTATCAGGCCGGCCATCATCCCACGCCGCCGAGAGTTGCTTCTCGAACAACTCGAATCCTTGCTGTGCAATGCTCACCAGCAATTCGTCGCGATCACGGAAATGCCGGTAGGGTGCGGCTGGACTGACGCCTGCGGAGCGTGCGGCTTCCGCAAAGGTGAAACCCGCAGGACCCTTCTGCGCGATGAGATCGAGCGCGGCCTGGATCAGCGCTTCCTTGAGATTGCCGTGATGGTAGCCGCCTTCCCGGCGGCCGCGATGCCAACTCATGTGAAAGGCCTTAACATGGTGTCAGGTGTGCGCACCAGAGCGCAACAGCTCACGCGCCGGCGTCCTGATCCGCCTTCATCAATAACCGCAGCGCCTTCGGGATTGGCCGGGCGCGGCCTTCCGCGATGAAGGCGACCTTGACCTTGGCTTCGATCAGAAGTTCGTCGCCGCGCCGCACCTCCTGCGCGAGCATCATCGAGGCGCCCTTCACCTCGTGCGGCACGGTCACGACGGTCAGGATGTCGTCCATCCGCGCCGGCCGCAGGAATTCGAGTTGCATGGAGCGCACCACGAAGGCGAAGCCGGTTTTTTGATTTGTCGTGTTTTCTTCACGCGAACCGGTGCCCACTTCGCTTGAAAACGTTCCGGGTGTTTCCGCGTCTGCTTCCGCGAACAGCACGCTCTGCTCGGCACCGAGCAGCCGCAGATAGTTGGTCCGCCCGCGCTCCATGAAGCGCAGGAAATTGGCGTGATAGACGATGCCGGAGAAATCCGTGTCCTCGTAATAGACGCGGATCGCCATCACATGGCGGCCTTCGCGAATTTCGCCATTGAGGGACAAGGACAGTTTATCTGTATCGGTCATCGCATCAATCTTGAAAATCAGTCTTCATCGTCTTGCCCGAACATGCCGAACTGCGCGGCGTCGCGTGACGGCTCGGCAAGCCCAAGATGCTTGAACGCATGCGAGGTGAGAAGCCGCCCGCGCGGGGTGCGCTGCAGATAGCCGCACTGGATCAGATACGGCTCGATGATGTCCTCGATGGCGTCGCGCGGTTCCGACAGCGCCGCCGCCATCGTCTCGACGCCGACCGGGCCGCCACCGTAATTCAGCGCGATGGTAGAGAGATAGCGGCGATCCATCGCATCGAGCCCTGCTTTGTCCACTTCGAGCGCGCCGAGCGCGTGATCGGCGATCGCCCGATCAATGGCATCGGCGTCCGCGGCGGAGGCGAAGTCCCTCACCCGGCGCAGCAATCTTCCCGCGATGCGCGGCGTGCCGCGCGCACGGCGGGCGATCTCGTTGGCGCCATCTTTTGTCATGCCGATGCCGAGCACCCGCGCTCCTCGGGTGACGATCTTCTCAAGCTCATCCTCGGTGTAGAAATTCAGCCGCAGCGGAATACCGAAACGGTCGCGCAGCGGATTGGTGAGCAATCCTGCGCGCGTCGTCGCGCCGACCAAGGTGAATTTCGCAAGGTCGATCTTCACCGAGCGCGCCGCAGGCCCCTCGCCGATGATGAGGTCGAGCTGGAAATCCTCCATCGCGGGATACAACACCTCCTCCACCGCCGGATTGAGGCGATGGATTTCGTCGATGAACAGAACGTCGCGTTCCTCGAGATTGGTCAGCAATGCGGCGAGATCGCCCGCCTTTGCGATCACCGGGCCTGACGTGGCGCGGAAGCCGACGCCAAGTTCGCGCGCGACAATCTGCGCCAGCGTGGTCTTGCCCAGTCCCGGCGGGCCGACGAACAGCACATGGTCGAGCGCCTCGTTGCGCTTGCGCGCGGCGTCGATGAACACCTGCAGGTTCGCGCGCGCCTGCGCCTGGCCGACGAACTCCGACAGGTTCTGCGGGCGCAGCGAGGTGTCGCCGATGTCATCGGCGCGGCGCTCGGGCGTAACCAGACGGGGGCCGGTCATTTCGCCAATTCCTTCAGCCCGAGCCGAATGAGCCTGGTCGTCTCGGCGCCCTCACCTGCGTCGCGCGCGGCACTTGCGATTGCCGCAGCGGCCTGCGGCTGACCGTAACCGAGATTGACCAGCGCGGAAATCGCATCCCGCACCGGACCCGGCGCACGGTTCTCGTCCAGCGCGCCGGCGAGATGCACCACCGCCGGATCGACGCTGGCGAAGGCGGGAGCCTTGTCCTTCAGTTCGGTGACGATGCGCTCGGCTACTTTTGGGCCGACGCCGGGCGTGCGGGCCACCGCCGTCTTGTTGCGCATCGCAATCGCGTTGGCGAGATCGGTTGGCGGCAAGGTCGAGAGTACCGCGAGCGCGACTTTCGCGCCAACGCCCTGCACTGTCTGCAGCAGGCGAAACCACTCGCGCTCGATGTCGCTGCGAAAACCGAACAGCCTGATCTGGTCCTCGCGCACGTAGGTCTCGATCGACAGCACCGCAGCCTCGCCGGGCGAGGGCAGTGCCTGCAGCGTGCGCGCCGAGCAATGCACGAGATAGCCGACGCCCTGCACATCGAGCACGACATAATCCTCGCCATAGGAATCGATCAGGCCCTTGAGTTTGCCGATCATGCGCCGGCCACCTTCCGCATCAGCGCCACACTTTGCCGGTGATGCGCGTGGGTGATGGCGATAGCGAGTGCGTCGGCGGCGTCGGGAGTCGCGGGCTGAGCCTTCGGCAGCAGCACGCCGAGCATGACGCGAATCTGGTTCTTGTCGGCATGGCCCGCACCGACCACGGTCTTCTTCACCTGATTGGGCGCATATTCGGCAACGGGAATCCCCGACATTGCCGGAGCCAGCATTGCGACGCCGCGAGCCTGCCCGAGCTTAAGCGTCCCTGCACCGTCCTTGTTGACGAAGGTCTGCTCGACCGCTGCCTCCGTCGGCCCATGTTCGCTCATCACCTTGCGAAGCCCTTCATGGATCGCCAGCAGCCGTTCCGACAGCGGCATGCTGTCGCGCGATTCAACGGAGCCACAGCCGACATAGATCAGCCGGTTGCCGTCGACGTCAATCACACCCCAGCCGGTGCGGCGCAGGCCCGGATCGATCCCCAGAATACGAATCGTGCGCAAAATCATGCCTTATGATAGCCGAAACTGCCGCAAAGGTCGTTACAACAAGGTTCCACGCAAGATCAGGAGCGCGACGCTGAAATAGATCATCAGTCCGGTAACGTCGACCAAGGTGGCGACGAACGGCGCTGAGGCGCTGGCAGGGTCGAACCCGACCCGTTGCAGCAGGAACGGCAACATCGAGCCCACCACCGATCCGAATGTTACAACGCCGACCAGCGCCGCGGCGACCGTCACGCCGACCAGAATCCAGTGCTCGCCATAATTATAGATGCCGAGCTTCTGCCACATCACAACCCGAAATAACCCGATGATGCCAAGACCTGCTCCGAGCAGGAGCCCGGTCGGCAGTTCACGCAGCATCACGCGCCACCAGTCAGACAGTTTCACGTCATGCAGCGCCAGCGCCCGGATCAGGAGCGACGTCGCCTGCGAACCGGAATTGCCACCCGAACTCATGATCAGCGGGATGAACAGCGTCAGCACCAGCGCCTTTTCCAGTTCCCCCTCGAAATGCTGCATGACGCTTGCGGTAAGCATCTCGCTGACAAACAGAACAGCCAGCCAGACGCCGCGCTTGCGGATCATATTGCCAAGCCCAATCTGTAGGTAAGGTTCCTCAATCGCCTCCATGCCGCCGAACTTCTGTGCGTCCTCGGTGCTTTCCTCGATGATGGTGTCAATGACATCGTCGAAGGTGACGATGCCGAGCAGATGCGAGGCCTTGTCCACCACAGGCACGGCAAGAAGGTCGTGACGCGCAATCAGCCGCGCAACGTCTTCGCGGTCCGCGAGCGGCAGTGTGGTAATCGGTGTCACCGCGAGCGCACCGATCTTCTCGCCCGGCTCACCCGCGATCAGGCGGCGCAGCGACAGCGCGCCCACCAAGCGGCGAGTCACAGGATCGAGCACATAGATTGCATAGACCGTCTCGCGGGTCCGCTCGACCTGGCGGATATGCTGCAGCGTGCGCTCCACCGTCCAGTTGCTCGGGGCACTGACAAATTCGATCGTCATCATCGCGCCGGCGGTGTTCGGCGGATAGGCCAGCAGGCTTTTGATGGCATTACGCGACGCAGGGTCGAGTCCACTCATCAGTTCGCTGCGCGGCGGGTCTCGCAACTGCTGGATCAGGTCTGCTGCCATATCCGACGACATGCCCGCGAGCAGCGGGACCGCAACATCAAGTGGCAGCGCTTCGATGATCTCGGCTCCGAAATCGAGTTCGGGCTTGTCCAGAACCTCGATTGCCTTTTCGCGCGGCAGCAGCCGCAGAACTTTGGCCGCCTCCTCAGGTTCAAGCCTGTTGAGAACGTCGACCGTGTCGGCGGTGTGCTCGTTGGTCAGGCCTGCCGCGACCACAGCCGCATTGAAGCCATCCTCGGAGACTGTGTGGATGTCTGTCATGACTCACCTTCGGATCTGCCGACACCGGCAGCGGGCGAGCCTCAGAAGCGCTCAGACCGCACGGGCCGCTGTCGGCAAAGTACGTTGACTGTCGCTTGGCATAATTGAGGGTTTCCGGTGACACAGCGCGCGATCCAGCGATCCCGCGCCGCCTGTTGTCCACATGGGCTTTCGCTTTCGCGGCGTCAAGAAAAAACCGCGCACGTCACAACGAAAGAGCAAGGGAGTACGCCTCAGCCCGCCATCTTGGCGGCGAGCGCGTCGGAGACTTCGAAATTGGCGTACACGTTCTGCACGTCGTCATGCTCATTCAACTGGTCGAGCAGCTTGAACAGTTTCTCGCCGACCTCGTCGCTCACGGCGATGTTGTTCTGGGGCTTCCAGATCAGCGCAACCTTGCGCGGCTCACCGAACCTGGCTTCCAGCGTCTTGGCGGCGTCGCGCAGCGAATCCTGCGCGGTATAGATTTCATGCCCATCCTCGGACGAGACGACATCGTCAGCGCCAGCGTCGATGGCAGCTTCCAGCATGGTGTCGGCATCGGCCTTGGCCGCGTCATATTCGATCACGCCGACATGATCGAACATGAACGACACCGAGCCGGTTTCGCCGAGGTTGCCGCCGGACTTGGTGAAATAGGATCGGATGTCGGACGCCGCACGGTTGCGGTTATCGGTCAGCGCCTCAACGATCACCGCGACACCGCCTGGGCCATAGCCCTCGTAGCGGATCTCATCATAGCTCTCGCCCTCGCCGCCGATCGCCTTTTTGATGGCGCGTTCGATGTTGTCCTTCGGCATGTTCTCGGCACGGGCGGCGATCACGGCGGCGCGCAGGCGCGGGTTCATCGCCGGATCGGGCGTGCCGAGCTTGGCTGCCACGGTGATTTCGCGGGCGAGCTTGCCGAATATCTTGGACCGCACGGCATCCTGCTTGCCCTTGCGGTGCATGATGTTCTTGAATTGGGAATGTCCAGCCATGCGAACGGTCTCTGTGGGGGCGCATCGCGCCTTGCATTGAAGATCAGGTTGGGTGGCGCGTTATAAGGCCGCACTCGCCAAAATCAAAGATTTTCGGAAGCCGGCGGACCTTAACCCTGCTGCCAGAATCCGGGCAACACCGGCTCCAACACCGGGCCGATCCGCACCGGGGCGACCCTTTCGGCAAGGCCGGTCGCATCGTCCGTCTCTACAGCAATGCCGCTCAGGGTGCCGGGGCCGTCGCCCGCCGCAAAGCGCGCCGCCGGGTAACCGCGCAGGAAGCGGCCGAGCGGTTCCTCACGATCCATGCCGATGATGGTCTCGTAGTCGCCGGTCATGCCGGCATCGCTCATGTAGGCGGTGCCGCGCGGCAGGATGCGATGGTCGGCGGTGGGCGCATGGGTGTGGGTGCCGACGACGAGGCTCGCCCGCCCGTCACAATGGTAGCCGAACGCCTGTTTCTCGCTGGTCGCCTCGCCGTGGAAATCGACCACGATGGCATCGGCCGCCTCGCCCAGCGGACAGGCGTTGAGCTCACGATCGATGGCCACGAAAGGATCATCGCAAGGCGACATAAAAATGCGTCCGATAGCGTTGATGATCAGCGCGCGCTGGCCCGTCTTGGTCTCGATCATCGCAGCCCCGCGCCCCGGCGTGCCCGCCGTGAAGTTGAGCGGGCGGATCAGGCGCGGTGCGCGCTCGATGAACACCAGCGCCTCGCGCTGGTCCCAGGAATGATTGCCGAGCGTGACAGCGTCTGCGCCGGCATCAACCAATTCCTCATAGATTGCCTCAGTAATACCGAAACCGCCGGCGGCGTTCTCGCCATTTACGACAACCAGATCGAGCGTCCAGTCCCGGATCAGGCCCGGCAGCGTTTCCGTTACTGCGACACGCCCGCTGCGCCCCACAACATCGCCGACAAAGAGAATCCGCACCCCGCCTACTCCCGGAAATCGATCACATCCCGTTCCGTTAGCACGAGATCGAGCGGTTCGTCGTGGGCATCCTCCGGAATCTGGTCCATTTGCTGCACGGAAAACGCGAGGCCTGCGGCTATAATACGCCTGGCTCGCCGCAACCCATGCAGCGTGCGGTCGTAATAGCCGCCGCCATAGCCGAGACGATGGCCGCGGCAGTCGAAGGCTGCGAGCGGCACAAGCACGATGTCTGGTTCGACGTCCTCGGCATCTGATGAAGGTTCGAGAATGCCATACAGGCCGCGCACCAGAACAGTGTCCGCCGTCCATGCGCGAAAGACCAGCGGCTCGCCACGACCGATCGCTACCGGCAACGCCAGCGAAGCGCCTCGTGCACGCAATGCCTGCATCAGCGCAGATGGATCGATCTCGGTGCGGATCGCAGAAAACCCTGCGACGATGCAACCCGGGCCGACCTCGAATTGCGTCGCATGTCGTGCGAGAGCCTCGCGGGCGGCACCACGTTGGAACGCATCGAGCGCATCACGACGGGCAAAGGCCGCGGCGCGGAGGTCGTTCTTGGATTGCTGCAAGGAAGGATCGTCCACCGCGTCCTCAGTGAAAATCCGGTCATGCCTGGGAGACAAAAGAAAGTGCGAGGCCACGGTCGCCGTTGGAGCACTCGATCCCGGAGTTCCCTACGAAAGTAGGTGGGCACCATATGTCCGGGTCCACGGACCCGGCCAGGGACAGTTCCCTAAAGGATCGATAAGGCCCCGGGGATATATGGCTCCTGACGCGCGCTGCAGCCTCGCTCGCGCAATGTAGCCACGATCACGCCGCGCCGCCAGCCGCAGCCAGAGAATTTCAACTACTGAGATGTCAGCGACCAATTCAGCCGAGCGCGACATTTTCGGCGAGCGGCTTGTTCAATTCCTGCGTCATCCGCTCGATACGGTCGGACGCGGCATTGAGCGCATTGGCAATGGCGGTCTGAGTGGCGCGGGCGCGATCCGTAGCCGTCACACGGCCCTCGCGCAGCACCTCGATCTCCTCCTCGAAGCCGCGGATGCGCCGCTCGGCGTCCTGCAACTCATCGGCAATGGTGAGCGACGCCATCACCGTCAGCCGCTGATCGCCGATCTCGCCGAATTTGCCGCGCAGGTCGGTGACGCGGCTTTCCAGCATTTCGGCGAGGCGCAGCAGCCGCGTCTCCTGCCCTTCCTCGCAAGCCATGCGGTATTGCCGACCGTTGATGGTGACGTTGACGTGGCTCACGAGGCATCCTCCTCGATCACCGAACGTATCGTACCGATGGCAACGTCAAGGCGCTGTGCAATTTCGCGGTTGGCACGCTCCAGTTCGCGCGAGCGCACCAGGGTGCCGTCGAGTTCGTTGGCGAGACGCGAACGATCCACGCCGAGCGACTGGATGCGCGCAGCAAGCTCATCGCTGCCGCGATCATACTCGCGCCGACGCTCGACTGCGCTCTCCAGTGCATCGAGCGCCGCCGCCAGCCGCCGTGTGGCCGCCTCGATCTCGCTTGCGGCGGAAGGCGCGGCTGGCGCCGCGTGCTCCCCAGCGGCGAAGGCGTTGGGCATACGGTCGTTCATGTACGAGCCATTTGGTCTCGGATGTTGAACCATGGAAGGTTGAGCGGCCGATCTCATCGGAAAATCCCGGTCCAGCAAGCATTTAGTTGGTGAATCTACGGTCCGATTCGCGCTCTTGCAACGTCGCGTTGATGCTATGCACCGTTAAGCGCATCAACCGCGCGACATTCGTCTTTCGGACATCTCCTCCGCGCATTGATTTCCCGTTTGTTTCTTGGACTCGCGAGTGCGTCGGTGCTATCCACCGGCCGCGGTCATACGGTCGCCACATCCCGCCTTTTTTGGAAACATTTTTCAGGTCCGCATCCATGACGTTTCAAGCGAAGACCCCGCGTGTCGATCCGTCCCGCATGGCCAACGCGATCCGCGCCCTTGCGATGGACGCTGTGGAGAAGGCGAACTCCGGTCACCCCGGCCTGCCGATGGGCGCCGCCGACATCGCCACCGTGCTGTTCACCCAGTTCCTGAAGTTCGATGCGCACGATCCGAAATGGGCCGACCGCGACCGCTTCGTCCTTTCCGCTGGCCACGGCTCGATGCTGCTCTATGCGTTGCTGTATCTCACCGGCAACGAAGCGATGACGATCGAGGAGATCAAGAACTTCCGCCAGCTCGGCTCACTGACGCCGGGGCATCCAGAAAACTTCGTCACCCCCGGCATCGAAATGACCACCGGCCCGCTCGGTCAGGGCATTTCAACCGCTGTCGGCATGGCGCTCGCGGAGCGTCATCTTGCGGCCGAGTTCGGCAGCGACATCGTCGATCATTACACCTATGTGCTCGCCTCGGACGGCGATCTGATGGAAGGCGTCAGTCAGGAAGCGATCGCGCTTGCGGGCCACCTCAAGCTCAACAAGATGATCGTGCTGTTCGACGACAACGGAATTTCCATTGACGGCACGATTTCGTTGTCGGATTCGGTCGATCAGGTGCGGCGCTTCGAGGCCGCGGGCTGGGCCGCCGAGCGCATCGACGGCCATGATCACGACGCCATCACCGACGCGATCGCGCGCGCACAGAAATCGGATCGCCCGACACTGATCGCCTGCAAGACCACCATTGCTTTTGGCGCACCGACCAAGGCCGGCACTTCAAAATCGCACGGCTCACCGCTCGGCACCGAAGAAATCGCGGGCGCGCGCCAACAACTGAACTGGGATGCGCCGCCGTTTAAAATCCCCGCCGACATTCTCGAGGCGTGGCGTGCTGCCGGTTCGCGCGGTGCAGCGGTTCGGGCCGATTGGGCAAGGAAGCTTGCCTCCAAGGACGCCGGGGAGCGCGCCGAATTTGAGCGTCGGATGAAGGGCGATCTGCCTGCAAAGGCACTTAAAGACGCAGTCGCCAGGATGAAGGCGTCGCTGGCCGAGAGTCCGAAGGACATCGCCACCCGCACCGCATCCGAGCGCACGCTGGAAGTGCTGATTCCGGCGGTGCCGGAAATGGTCGGTGGTTCGGCCGACCTCACCGGCTCCAACAACACTCGCATCAAGGACATGGTCGCAATCTCCGCTAACAATTATGGCGGGCGATACGTGAACTACGGCATCCGCGAGCACGGCATGGCGGCGGCGATGAACGGCATGACCCTGCATGGCGGCATCATTCCGTATTCCGGTACGTTCCTGGTGTTCTCCGACTATCTGCGTCCGTCGCTGCGTCTCGCCGCATTGATGGGTGAGCGCGTCATTCACGTACTGACCCACGATTCCATCGGATTGGGCGAGGACGGCCCGACACATCAGCCGGTTGAACATCTTGCAGCCCTGCGCGCGATCCCGCACCTTAACGTGTTTCGGCCTTGCGACACCGTGGAGACGCTGGAGTGCTGGCAGCTTGCGCTCGAAGCAAAGGATCGACCCAGCGTGCTGGCACTGACGCGCCAGAACCTGCCGCAGCTTCGCCGCAGCAACGACACAGAGAACCGTTGTGCTGCCGGGGCCTACGAAATCTCCAAGGCCGATGGCGAGGCGAAAGTCTCGATCTTCGCCTCGGGCTCGGAAGTCTCACTTGCCGTCGACGCGCAAAAGCTGCTCGCTGCGCGCGGCATCGCGACGCGGGTCGTCTCCGTGCCCTGCATGGACCTCTTTCTGGAGGCTCCGGAAGCTACGCGTGCAGCGCTGATCGGCAATGCGCCTGTGAAGGTCGGCGTGGAAGCCGCGATTCGACAGGGCTGGGACGCCATCATTGGATCCGATGGAATCTTCGTCGGCATGAGCGGATTCGGCGCCAGCGCCCCATATAAGAAGTTGTACAGCCATTTCGGCATCACGGCGGAGGCACTCGTCACCGCCGCCGAAGCCCGGCTCGAGCGGTAATCCTGCATGGATATTGCCGCTTCGGATAATTGCATCAGGGCGTCATTCAGGGCAAAACCGCCCCGAAAAACGTCAATTCAGGCTTTGAGGAGAATGGAATGACCATCCGCGTCGCGATCAATGGATTTGGCCGCATCGGCCGTAACGTGCTGCGTGCGATTCACGAGTCGAAACGCACCGATATCCAGGTGGTTGCGATCAACGATCTGGCTCCGGTTGAAACCAACGCCCATCTGCTCCGCTACGACTCGGTGCATGGCCGCTTTCCCGGCGAAGTAAAGGTCGATGGCGACACCATCAATATCGGTAACGGCAAGATCAAGGTCACCGCGATCCGCGATCCGGCGACGCTGCCGTGGAAGGAACTCGACATCGACATCGCGATGGAGTGCACCGGCCTCTTCACCTCGCGCGAGAAGGCTGCGGCTCATCTCACCGCTGGCGCCAAGCGCGTGCTGGTCTCCGCCCCCGCCGACGGCGCCGATGCCACCATTGTCTACGGCGTCAACCACGACAAACTGACCCGCGAGCACACCGTGGTCTCGAACGGCTCCTGCACCACCAACTGCCTCGCGCCGGTTGCCAAGGTGCTGAACGACACAGTGGGTATCGAGGCCGGCTTCATGACCACGGTCCACGCTTACACCGGCGACCAGCCAACCCTGGACACCATGCACAAGGATCTCTACCGCGCCCGCGCCGCTGGCCTGTCGATGATCCCGACCTCGACCGGCGCGGCCAAGGCGATCGGTCTCGTGCTGCCTGAACTCAACGGCAAGCTCGACGGTGTTTCAATCCGCGTACCGACGCCAAACGTCTCGGTGATCGACCTCAAGATCGTCGCCAAGCGAAAGACCACCAAGGATGAGATCAACGACGCCGTGCGCCGCGCTTCCGAACAGCAACTCAAGAACATCCTTGGCGTCACCGATCATCCCAACGTATCGATCGACTTCAACGGCGACCAACATTCCTCGATCGTCGCGATCGATCAGACCAAGGTGCAGGGCGGCACCCTGGTGCGCGTGATGTCATGGTACGATAACGAATGGGGCTTCTCCAACCGCATGGCCGATACTGCCGTCGTAATGGGCAAACTGATCTGACCTGAATTCTCCGGGCGATGCGGTCCATTTAACGGCGTGCCGCCCGGAACCGTTTCACGAGGATGACGGTTCAAACTTCCGTCGTCCGCGCTCCGGTGACGCAAATTCATGCGCAATGGCGATGCATCGGCTCGGGGACAAGGAGACCCATGACCAGCCTCTTTCGCACCCTCGACGACGTCGACGTACGCAACAAGCGCGTCCTGCTGCGTGTTGATCTCAACGTCCCCATGGACAATGGCCGCGTCTCCGACGCTACGCGCCTTGAGCGCGTCACCAAAACTATTACGGAGATCGCGGAAAAAGGCGGCAAGGTTATCCTGCTCTCGCACTTCAGCAGACCCAAAGGCGTGATCAATCCGAAAGAATCGCTGAAGCCTGTCGCGATTACGCTCGCTTACATGCTGCGGCGGCACGTCGAGTTCGTCGACGACTGCGTCGGCAAGAAGGCGGAAGACGCCGTCTCCTGGATGAAGCCCGGCGACATTATCTGCCTCGAGAACACCCGCTTTCATAAAGGCGAGGAAAAGAACGATCCCGCTTTTGTCGCCGAACTCGCCAAGCTCGGCGACATCTGGGTCAACGACGCCTTCTCCTGCGCGCATCGCGCCCACGCCTCGACCGAAGGTCTCGGCCACGTGCTGCCCGCCTATGCCGGACGCTCAATGCAGGCTGAACTCGACGCGCTGACCAGGGCGCTGGAAGCACCGGCCCATCCGGTCGCGGCGGTGATCGGCGGCGCAAAAGTCTCGACCAAGCTCGATCTTCTCGAAAACCTCGTCGCCAGGGTCGATGCGCTGGTGATCGGCGGCGGCATGGCCAACACTTTCCTGCATGCGCAGGGAGTGAATATCGGCAAGTCGCTGTGCGAAAAGGAACTGGCGCCGACGGTGTTGCGGATTCTGGAAAAGGCGGAAGCGGCCAAATGCGCTGTTATCTTGCCGGTGGACGCTGTGATCGCGCGCGAGTTTGTCGCTCATGCGCCGTCGGAAGTCTGCGGCCTCGACGCGATCCCCTCCGACGCCATGATCCTCGATGTCGGCCCCAAATCCGTGGATCGCGTCCGCGCTGCGTTCGATGACGCCAAAACGGTGGTGTGGAACGGCCCGCTCGGCGCGTTCGAACTGTCCCCGTTCGACCGCGGTACCGTGCAGGCTGCGCGCCATGCCGCGGGCCGCACCCGCGAGGGTAAGCTGATCTCGGTGGCGGGCGGCGGCGATACTGTCGCGGCCCTCAACCACGCCGGGGTCGCATCCGACTTCACCTATGTCTCGACCGCAGGCGGTGCCTTCCTCGAATGGATGGAAGGCAAGCCGCTGCCCGGCGTTGAGGTGCTGCGGGTCAAATGACAATCCCGCTCCGTTTGGATAGATTAGCCTGGACGGAGCGGAACCGGCCAACCCGTCCACGAATTACAACAACCGAAACCCCACCCCTTAATCAGTTTGCTTGCAGGAGAGCTCGATGAATCTCGCTGACCTCAACAAGGTAGCCAACGCCATGGTCGCGCCCGGGCGCGGCATCCTGGCTGCCGACGAATCCTCCGGCACCATCAAGAAACGCTTCGATCCGATCGGTGTAGAATCGACCGAAGACAACCGTCGCGACTATCGCGAACTGCTGTTCCGCTCGAAGGAAGCGATGACCAACCACATCTCCGGCGTCATTCTCTATGACGAGACGTTTTGGCAGAAAGCGAAGGACGGCACGCCGCTGGTCAAGCTGATCGAACAGGCGGGCTCCATTCCCGGCATCAAGGTCGATGAAGGTACGCAAGCGTTGCCCGGCTGTCCCGGCGAACTCATCACTGTCGGCCTCGACAAGCTCGCCGAGCGCCTGAAGAAGTATTACGAGCACGGCGCACGCTTCGCAAAATGGCGCGGGGTCATTGACATCGGCAAGGGGATCCCGAGCTACACAGCCGTGCGCACCAACGCCCATGCACTCGCGCGCTATGCCGCGCTGTGCCAGGCAGCGCAGATCGTGCCGATCGTCGAGCCGGAAGTGCTGATGGACGGCGACCACGATATCGACCGCTGCTACGAGGTCACCGAGTTCGTGCTCAAGGAAGTCTTCCAGGAACTTTACGACCAGAAGGTTGCGCTGGAAGGCATGATCCTGAAGCCGAATATGGCGATCTCCGGCAAGAAGGCCGCCAAGCGCGCCTCGGTGCAGGAAGTCGCGGAAAAGACCATCCGCATGCTCAAGAACACCACGCCGTCGGCGGTGCCGGGCATCGCGTTCCTGTCGGGCGGCCAGTCCGACGAGGAGGCGACCGCGCACCTCGACGCCATGAACCGGGTCGGCGGCCTGCCGTGGAAACTTACCTTCTCCTACGGCCGTGCGCTGCAGGCTGCGCCGCAGAAGGCCTGGTCCGGCAAATCCGAGAACGTGCCGGCCGCACAGAAGGCGTTCGAGCACCGTGCCCACATGAACGGCCTCGCCAGCAAAGGCGAGTGGAAGGCCGATCTTGAAGGCAAAAAGGCGGCGTAATCCGCTTTTTTCTGATTTGCTGAATTCGTAAAATGCGCCGCATCTGCGGCGCATTTTTGCTTCAAGGCTTGTGGCCTCCTCGATCGTCGGTTACCGATTTTCCTCATGGCCTCATCCAAATCTTCCTCACCCGCCCGGCCCGCGCCCCGTCTCTATCTGGCCACACCCGCGCTCGACGACACGGCGGCGTTCGCCGCACTCTTGCCGCCGATGCTTGCCGAATTCGACATCGCGGCGCTGTTGCTGCGCCTTGCGGACGCCGACGAGCGCACTTTGACCTCGCGCATCAAGACACTCGCAGCCCCCGTGCAGGAGGCCGGTACGGCACTTTTGATTGCGCATCATCACAACCTTGTCGCGCGCGCGGGCGCTGACGGCGCCCATGTCGATGGCTTGCAGGAGATGGAGGATGCCTCATCACTCAAGCCGCAGCGCATTCTCGGCGTTGGCCAGTTGCACACTCGCCACGACGCCATGCTCGCGGGCGAACACGGTGCGGACTATCTGCTGTTCGGCGAACCCGACAGCCATGGCGAACGCCCCTCCCCCGACGCGATTTTCGAACGCCTGCAATGGTGGGCTGAATTGTTCGAGCCGCCCTGCGTCGGCTATGCCGCGACGCTGGACGACGCCGCACTGTTCGCGGGCTCTGGCGCCGACTTCATCATGGCCGCAGATTTTATCTGGAGTGACGCGCGCGGACCAAGGGCCGCATTGGCCGAGGCGCAGGCCACAATCGCCGAGCGATTCACGCACGCGTTTGGCGCAACACAGGCGTCGCGCATATGATCCGCGCGTCTTGTCTCATCACCATGCTGACCACAGCGATACTTTGCCTCGCGAGCGGCAACGGCTTCGCGCAGATGGCGCTGCCTTCCGCGCAACCCTCACCTGCGCAACCGCCGAAAGCTGCACCCAAGCCGAAGGCTGCGCCGAAAGCCGTACCCAAGGTGGTGCCGAAAACCACACCAAAGGCGTCCGCAAAACCCACTGCCGCCAAGACGGACGCCCTGCCGCCGGAATCCGACGATCCAAACGTCGATCTCGCCTACGGTGCGTTTCAGGAAGGCCGTTACAAGACGGCGCTGGCGCTCGCCACCCGGCGCGCGACCGAGAAGGGCGATCCGAAGTCGATGACGCTGATCGGCGAGATCTACTCGAACGGATTCGGCGTCAAGCGCGACGAGCCGCTCGCCGCAAGCTGGTACAAGAAGGCCGCCGACCGTGGCGACCGCGAGGCGATCTTCGCGCTTGGCATGATGCATATCTCTGGGCGTACCGGCACTGTCGATCGCACCGAAGGCGCGAAACTGCTGGCCGCCGCCGCCAAGCTTGGCAAGCCGGAAGCCGCGTACAATCTCGGCCTGCTCTATCTTGAAGGGCAGGTATTTCCGCAGGATATCAAGCGCGCCGCCGAGCTATTCCGTCAGGCCGCCGATGAGGGCAACCCGGAGGCGCAATACGCGCTGGCCACATTTTACAAGGAAGGCCGCGGCGTCGAAAAGAATCCGGTCGAGGCCACGAAGCTCTTGGGCGCCGCCGCGCTCGCCAACAATCTCGATGCCGAGGTCGAATATGCCATCGCGCTGTTCAACGGCACCGGCGTCAACCGCGACGAGCGTACTGCTGTCGCATTGCTCAACCGCGCCGCACGGCAAGGCAGCGCGATCGCGCAGAACCGACTGGCCCACATCCTGATCGAAGGCAAGGCCGCACCGCAGAACAAGGTCGAGGGCTTCAAGTGGCACCTGATCGCGAAAACTGCCGGTGCCAGCGATCCCGACCTCGACGCCCAAATGGCGCAACTGCCGGCGGAAGACCGCGCCAAAGCGGAAGCGGCCGCAAAAAAATGGTTCGGCATCAAATAAGCCAGGTGTGCCAAGCAGCCCTGACTCCACTGCACTTGACCTGATAGGGCTTTGACGCCAATACCCTCGCCTGAACGCTGGATTATTCCGCCTTTTCCCTCACCCAAGATCGCGCAGCATGAATCATTCCGCTCTTATCAACGTCATGGTCAAGGCCGCGCGCCGCGCCGGCCGCAGCCTCAAGCGCGACCTGGGCGAAATCGAAAATCTTCAGGTGTCGTTGAAGGGACCCGCTAATTTCGTCTCCGCCGCCGACCGCCGCGCCGAGCAGATGCTCTACGATGACCTTATCAAGGCACGCCCGGGCTACGGCTTTCTTGGCGAGGAAGGCGGTACCCGCGAGGGCGCCGACAAGACCAACACCTGGATCGTCGATCCGCTCGACGGCACCACGAACTTCCTGCACGGCATCCCGCAATTTGCGATCTCGATCGCCTTGCAGCGCGAAGGGACGGTCATCGCGGGCGTGATCTACAATCCGGGCAATGAAGAGCTCTACATCGCCGAGCGCGGCAAGGGCGCTTTCCTCAACGACACCCGACTCCGCGTCGCCGCCCGCAAGAAGCTCGAGGACTGCGTGATCGCCTGCGGTCTGCCGCATATCGGGCGTGGTGATCATGAACTGTCGCGCCGCGAGATGGCCGAACTGCAGCCGCGCGTTGCCGGCCTGCGCCGCTTCGGCGCGGCCTCGCTCGACATGGCGTTCGTCGCTGCTGGCCGCCTCGATGGCTATTGGGAGCGCAACCTCAAGCCGTGGGATGTCGCAGCCGGCATCATCATGGTGCGCGAAGCAGGCGGCACCGTGAGCGGCATCGAGGGCGGCGACACTGCGCTCGAGACCGGCAATGTCATCTGCGGCAACGAGATCATTCAGCGCGAACTGGTGAAGATCCTCAAGCCGCTCGGCTGACCGAGCCGCACAAGGCGCAGCCTCGAACGCTCTATCGCCTTAAATTCCCCACATGAAGTCTTTCGCTACTGGTTTCCTCAACGCCCCGTGCCATAGTAGGCTCACGCATGGCGTCTCAACGAGGAGCGATAGTCCCGCATGGCGAAGCACCCTCCTGTTACCGCTGATGACATCGTCGTCACGAAACTGTCGGCGCCACGGATCTTTCTGGTCCGGATGCTGGTGTTTTTGGTGCTGTGCGCCCTCGTCTGCGTCATCCTCTACAAGCAGATCTGGACTGCCTTCCTCGCCAACCCCGGCCTTAACGCGCTGATTGGCGGCGTGATGCTGATCGGAACGCTGCTGTCATTCAGGCAGATAATCCGGCTCTATCCCGAAGTCGCGTGGGTCAATCACTTCCGTGTCTCCGATCCCGGCCTCGCGCTCGACCGGCGGCCGGTACTGCTGGCACCGATGGCGGCGATCCTCTCCAACCGCTCTGGACGCATGAGCATCACCCAGCAGACCATGCGGCACATGCTGGATTCCATCGCTACGCGCCTTGATGAGTCGCGCGACATCTCGCGCTACATGACCGGCCTGCTGGTTTTCCTCGGCCTGCTCGGCACCTTCTGGGGCCTGATCGAGACCGTCGGCTCCGTCGGCCATGTGATCGATGGGCTGAAAGTCGGCGGCGAGGCTGGCGCGATGTTCGATACGCTGAAGGAAGGCCTCGCCGCACCGCTCGGCGGCATGGGCATTTCATTCTCGTCCTCGTTGTTCGGCCTTGCCGGATCGCTGATTCTCGGCTTTCTCGACCTGCAATCGAGTCAGGCGCAGAACCGCTTTTACACCGACCTGGAAGACTGGCTCGCGGGTACTGTGCGCGAATATGCAGGCGATACTGCATTCACCGGCACCGCGGCGGACATGGGGCCCGCAATCGAGCGTCTGCGCGAGGCGGTCGAGAACATGAGTTCGAACCGCGCCGGCACCACCGCGATGGCCAATCTCGCCGAAGCGATCCAAGGGCTCGTTAATCATATGCGCGAGGAACAGGGTCTGATCCGCGAATGGGCGGATTCACAAGGTGAGCAGAACGCCGAGATCAAGAAACTGCTGGAGCGCATCGCGCGCGACTCCAGCACGCTCGAGCGGGAAACCTGACGTCATGGCGTTAGGTCGTTCACGCCACAACGGCGGCACCGGTCTCAACTACTGGCCGGGATTCGTCGATGCACTTTCCACGCTGGTGCTTGCCATCGTGTTCCTGCTGTCGGTGTTTTTGGTGGTGCAGTTCTATCTGTCACAGGAAGTCTCCGGCAAGGACAAGGCGCTGGAACGGCTGAACGCGCAGATCGCGCAGCTCACCAATCTCCTCTCGCTGGAGAAGGTTTCGAGCGGCAACCTCAACGACCAGATCACGCAACTGCGCGCGAGCCTCGTAACGGCTGAAGCCGAGCGCGACCGCGCCAAGGGCATGGCGGAAAGCCTCGGCGGTGCTGGCGGTGGCGGCGACCTCAACAAGCAACTCGCCACCGAAAAGCAGATTTCCGAGCGCGCGCTGGCACAGGTCGAGGTACTGAACCAGCAGATCAGCGCGCTGCGCCGACAGCTTGCAGCATTGGAAGACGCGCTGAACGCCTCCGAACAGAAAGGCAAGGAATCGCAGGAAAAAATCGCCGATCTTGGCCAGCGTCTCAACGTCGCGCTGGCGCAGCGGGTGCAGGAACTATCGCGTTACCGGTCCGAATTCTTCGGACGCCTGCGCACGATCCTCGGCGACCGACCCGACATCCGCATCGTCGGTGACCGCTTTGTATTCCAGTCGGAAGTATTTTTCGACTCGGGAAGCGCCGCTCTGCTGCCCGACGGACGCACCGAGCTCGACCAGCTCGCAACCGCAATTATCGACCTCGAAAAGAAAATCCCGTCGGAAATTCCGTGGGTGTTGCGCGTCGATGGCCATACCGACGTGCGTCCAATCAACAGCCCGCAGTTCAAGTCGAACTGGGATCTGTCGGCAGCGCGCGCGATTTCGGTGGTGCAATACCTGATCTCGCGCGGGGTGTCGCCACAGCGGCTGGTCGCCGCAGGCTTCGGTGAATTCCAGCCACTCGATACCGGCTCCACGGAGGACGCCTACAAGCGCAACCGCCGCATTGAACTCAAGCTCACCGAGAAATGAGGCTGCGCCCCTACTGCGCAGCCGATGAAGATGCGCTGATCGCGCTCTGGCAGCGCGCCTGGCAATATGCATATCCGTCGATCGATTTCGCGGAACGCCTGCTCGCGTGGCGGCAGCGCTGGCGCACCGAACTCGTGCCGGCGGCGCGCATCACGGTCGCGGAGAATGGCCCGGACGCCATTGGCTTCGTCACCCTCGACGGGTTGGGTTACCTCGACCAACTGGTAGTCGCGCCGGAGGCATGGGGATCGGGCGTTGCGCATGATCTGATCGAGGAGGCAAAGCGGCAATCGTCCGGGACAATCACGCTGCTGGTGAACGCCGACAATACCCGCGCCACCCGCTTCTATCAGCGCCACGGTTTCCACCACACTCATGACGATATAAACCCGACATCGGGCCGCAAGGTGCATGGCATGAAGTGGGAGAAGTAAGCTCGCGTTGAACCAGGTTCCAGCAAGATAATTCGTCGTGGCCGCGCTCGCCTCGGCCATCCATCTCCTATCCCAATGTTGTCAGAAAAGACGTGGATGCCCGGCACAATGCCGGGCATGATAGCGAATATATGAAATACATTCTGAAAACCTACACGCCCTCGAACTGCAGCCGCGCCAGCCGCGCATAGAGCCCGTTCGCCGCAACCAGCGAAGTGTGCGTCCCCTGCTCCACGATCCGGCCGCCTTCCATCACCAGAATGCGGTCGCAAGACAGCACAGTGGCGAGACGATGCGCGATCACCAGCGTGGTGCGGTGCTGCATCAATTCTTCCAGCGCAGTCTGCACCAGCGTTTCGCTTTCAGCATCGAGCGCGGAGGTCGCCTCGTCGAGCAGCAGCAGCGGCGCGTCGCGCAGAATCGCGCGCGCAATCGCGATGCGCTGGCGCTGGCCACCCGACAAGGTGACGCCGCGCTCACCGAGTTGCGTCTGGAAGCCGTCCGGCAGACGGCGCAGGAATTCCATGGCATGGGCCTGCTCGGCAGCACGCTCGACCTCGGCATCGGACGCATTGGGGCGGCCGAAGCGGATATTTTCCCGTGCAGTCGCCGCAAAGATCGCCGAATCCTGCGGCACCAGCGCGATGCGGGAGCGCAGATCTTCTGGCGTTACCTCATCGATCGGCACGCCGTCGAAGGTGATCGAACCGTTCTTTGGGTCGTAGAATCGCAACAACAGATGAAACAGCGTGCTCTTGCCCGCGCCGGACGGGCCGACCACGGCGATCTTCTCGCCCGCCTTCACCGAAAACGACACGCCGTCCACCACGAAGGCATCCGGCCGCGTCGGATACGCGAAGCGAATTTGGTCGAACATGATATCGCCGCGTGCAGGCTCCGGCAGGGGCCTCGGATGGGCGGGCGCGGTGATATCGGACTTCACGTTGAGGATCTCGAACAGCCGCTCAGCCGCGCCTGAGGCCTGCGCGATCTCTCCCCAGACCTGGCTCAACTCACCGAGGGCGCCGGCAGCAAACGCCGCATACAGCACAAACTGCCCAAGCCGGCCTGCGGTGATCTGTCCGGTCACGATGTCGTGGGAGCCGACCCACAGGATCGCCACCACGCTGGAGAAGATCAGGAAGATCACGACCGCAGTGAGCCACGCGCGCGCGCGTGTTGAAGCACGTGCGGCCTCGTAGGCCCGCTCGACTTCGCCGCCAAAGCGGGCTTGCGCCAGCAGTTCGTTGGTGAAGGCCTGCAAAGTGCGAATCGCGCCGATCAGTTCGGACGCATAGGAGGATGCCTCCGCCAGCGTATCCTGCGCGCCGCGCGAGAGCTTGCGTACGCGCCGACCGAAGGCCACGAGCGGCAGCACGATCAGCGGGATTACAGCAAGCACAAAACCCGACAGCTTCGGGCTCGACACCACCATCATCGCCGCAGCGCCAACGAACAGCACGAGATTGCGCAAGGCAATAGACACCGACGCGCCAACCGCCGACTTGATCTGCGTGGTGTCGGCGGTCAGCCGAGACACCAACTCGCCGCTATGAGCAGTGTCGAAGAAGGATGGCGACAGCCGCGTGAGATGCCTGAACACATCGCTACGCAGATCGGCGACGATACGCTCGCCGAGGGTGATGACGAAATAATAGCGCATCGCGCTGGAAGCGGCGAGTACGGCAACGACGCCGATCATGACGCCGAAATAGTTGTTGATCATCGCCACGCTTTCGGCGCTGAACCCGAAATCGATCATGCGCCGAACCGCAAGCGGCACAGCAAGCGTGGCGAGCGACGCAATAATCAGGGCAATGAGCGCACCAACGGCGCGGCTGCGGTAGCGGGCAACATAGGGAGCCAGCGCGAGCAAGGGGCGCAGGCCGGGCCGGCGGGTCTTGGTCTCCGGCGGCGCAGCCGCTGGTTCATCTGCCTTTACTCCGGCCGAAGCCGGCACGACCTGCCCCTCCGCCGGGATGCGTTCCACCACATTCATCGCGCCAACACCGCTGTCGTTCTTCAGGCTTCCCCAATAGGCTGCAGATACCGCTCTGGCAAATGCAACGCTCTGCGATGGGTCAAGCTGCTTGTCTGGAGCCGCCCCGTGGGGTATAGACCCGCCAAATTCGTCCCACAAATTACCGATCAGCAAGGCGCGAGCCGCCGAAGGATTTGTCATGAAAGCCGAAATTCATCCGGATTATCATACGATTAAGGTTGTGATGACCGATGGAACCGAGTACCTCACGCGCTCGACCTACGGCCAGGAAGGCGACACGCTGAACCTCGACATCGATTCCAAGTCCCATCCAGCATGGACCGGCGGCACCCAGCAGATTCTCGACCGTGGCGGCCGCGTTTCGCGGTTCCAGAAGAAGTTCTCGGGCTTCCTCAAGAAGGATTAACGTCCTACTTTTGACGGCTGTCCAAATCAAAACGCCCCGCGCCTGTGCGGAGCGTTTTTCGTTTGAGTGACGGCAAAAGCTCTCAGCCTTCGAACGCGGCCCGCAACCTGTCGAGTTGCGGCATCAACGGATTGCCCGGGGCACCGGCGTCCGTCTTCTCGGCATGCATGGTGGCGTCGAGGCGGCGCACCTTCGCCTGCAGTTCCATCGAGCGCGTGATCAGCGCCTGTAACTGCGACGGCAGCTTCTCGATCAGATCGGCTGAACCCGGTTCAGCTGCGGTCAGTTTCACCTTGGTTTTTTCGCGGTTGGCCTGGTTCAGCGTCATCTCGCCTTCACGCACCGCGCGATGCAGCAGCAGCCACGAGGCCAACTGCATCAACCGTGTAGTGAGGCGCATGCTCTCTGTCGCGTAAGTCAGGCCGACGGCGCGCTCAAGCGACTTGGCCTCTGCGCGACCTCCGCCGTCCAGATACGCAGCCGTTTCCTCAACGAGATTCATGCCGTCGCGGAACAGATCCTGGAACGCGGCCGAATTGGTGAAATGTTCGCTCAGCAGGATGAGACCATCCCGCGCCTGATCCGACATGGTTAACGCCTTGAACTTGTACGCCTGTTACGCGACTGGTTTCTTATAATGAACAAATCATTGCCTCCCGGCAGCGCCGGAGTCCAGCCGTTCAACCGATCAAATCGGGATATGGTTTCCATGACATCTGCGTGAAGCAAACAAATCCATGGCACAAAAAAAGAGCCGCCGGAAACCGGCGGCTTTTGAAAGTTGATAACAGGGAGGCGTCAAACAGAGTGGACAGGAGCCACTCGATGTCCAAACAAGGACACTCTGGTCATAAACTCGAAAGCTTAATGTGCCGTAAATGAACGAATTCATTTACCTTTCGTTCGCAACGGCGGCGGCGGTCACGATTTAAAGAAACTCGCCGCAGCGTCACGCGATGCACGCTTCTTTGCAGCCTCCGTTTTCAACCGCCCGATCTCCGCCTCCAGCATCGCGATGTGCTCGTTCAGATCGTCAAGCGACAGAAGCGATAGATCCTGTCCGATCTGATGCATCATCTTCGGCCGCGGCCGGTCATCCTCGTCGATCGGCATATCGTTCTCCCTATGATGGCACCTGCTTGTTCCACAGCCTGCCACAACGCAGCGCTTGCGGTCGAGCGCCGGGGCTGACTTGCCTGCCGTTCGGTGGCATACCCTGCCTGTCTCAATTCGATTTTCCGAGGACCGCCGCATGGATCAGCTCCCCACCCACATGACTGCCATCGCCATCTCCTCGCCGGGCGGCCCGGAGGTGCTGGTACCGGAGCAGCGCGAACTGCCGAAGCCGCGCCCGGGCGAGATTCTGGTCAAGGTGGAAGCCGCCGGCGTTAACCGCCCCGACGTGCTGCAGCGGATGGGCAAGTACCCCGTGCCGGCAGGCGCGAGCGATCTGCCGGGCCTCGAAATCGCGGGCACTGTCGTCGCGCTCGGCGAAGGCGCGAGCAAGCACAAGATCGGTGACCGGGTGATGTCGCTCACCGCAGGCGGCGGGTACGCAGAATACTGCGTGGCGCCCGACGCGCATGCCATCACCATTCCCGATGGCCTGTCGATGAAGCAGGCTGCGACGCTTCCCGAAACCGTGATGACAGTGTGGCATAATGTGTTCGAGCGCTGTGCGCTCAAGCCTGGTGAAACACTTTTGGTGCACGGCGGCTCGTCCGGCATCGGCACCACTGCGATCCAGATGGCAAAGGCTCATGGCGCAAAGGTGATCGTCACCGTCGGCTCGCAGGACAAGGCCGCCGCCTGCCTCAAGCTCGGCGCCGATGTCGCGGTGAATTACAAAACCCAGGATTTCGTCGCCGAGGCCAAGGCCGCGACCAGCGACAAGGGTGTCAACGTCATCCTCGACATGGTCGGCGGCGAATATGTCGACCGCAATTACGATGCTGCCGCCATTGAGGGCCGCATCGTGCAGATCGCCTTTCTCGGCGGGCCGAAGGCCACCGCCAATTTCGGCAAGCTGATGATGAAACGTCTCTGGCACACCGGATCGACGCTGCGGCCACGCTCCAACGAGGATAAAGCGGCCATGGTTAAGGCCATCGAGGCCAAGGTCCTGCCCTGGATCCTGAAGGGGCAGCTAAAGCCCCTGATCGACAGCGAGTTTTCGCTCCGGGACGCCGCCAAGGCGCACACCAGGATGGAAAGCGGGCAGCATATTGGCAAGATTGTGCTCACGGTTTGAGGGGATGAGGGGGCTGTAAAGCCTTTGATTCATCTCGCTTTCGTGTCATTGATCGCGCTCCCGCCGGGGCCCTGAGAGCCCTGCGCCCGACTGCGGAGACAGACACCTTGCGTTCAATCAGATGCTACGCGCTGCTCGCGCTCAGCTTCCTGATGTTGGCCGCCCTACAGCCGGCACACGCGGTCGACGCCATCAGCGTCCGCACCGACGCGTCCGCCATCGACCTCACCGGCGTCCTCGAGTTCCAGCACAGCGACACCGACCGCATTCAGGTTTCGACCGCGCCCGGCCCCGACGGCATCGTCCGCCGCATCGAGGTCCGCGCGCGTGAAGGCGGCAAGAACTGGGTAGTGTTCGCGCTGACCAACACCACCGACGAACAGATCGACCGCCTGATCGTGGTGCCGCATTATCGTATCGTCTCTTCCGGCCTGTTGTGGCCGGACCTCGGATTGTCACGCATCGCCACCATCACGCCGTCGGCCGGCGACCGGCCCGACCGGCAGGACAGTTCGACCGCCGACATTTTCCGCATCACGCTCGATCCCGGCGCGGTTGTCACCTACGTCGCGGAACTGCGCACCACCACCATTCCGCAGCTCTATCTGTGGGAGCCGGAAGCCTACAAGGACAAGGTCAATTCCTTCACGCTGTATCAGGGCATCGTGATCGGTATCGCGGGCCTGCTCGCGCTGGTGCTGACGATCCTGTTCGTGGTGAAGGGCAGCATCATGTTCCCCGCCGCCGCGGCGCTCGCCTGGGCGGTGCTCGTCTATGTCGGTGTCGATTTCGGATTCTGGGGCAAGGTGTTCGACATGTCGACCGACGCCGAGCGGGTCTGGCGCGCATCCGGCGAGGCGATGCTGGCGGCGACGCTGCTGGTATTCCTGTTTGCCTATCTCAATCTGTCACGATGGCATGTGCGATACTCGCATATCACGATCGGCTGGCTCGTCTTTCTCGGTGCGCTGGTTGCGCTTGCGCTGTTCGATCCCGCGGTCGCCTCGGGCATCGCGCGCATTTCGCTGTTCCTGATCGCGGGTGCGGGCTTCGCGCTGATCGTCTATCTCGCGACGCAAGGCTTTGACCGCGCCGTGCTGCTGATCCCGACCTGGTTTCTGCTCCTGATCTGGGTCGTCGCGGCCGGCATGACCGTCACCGGCGCCGTGACCAATGACATCGTCGGGCCCGCCCTGCTCGGCGGTCTCGTGCTGATCGTGATGCTGATCGGTTTCACGGTGATGCAGCACGCCTTCGCCGGCGGCACCACGGCCGGCGCCGTCTCCGATGTCGAACGTCGTGCGCTGGCACTGACCGGCTCGGGCGATCTGATCTGGGACTGGGACGTTTCCGCCGACAAGGTGTTCACCAGCCCGGAAACCGAGGGGCTGCTCGGCCTCAAGCGCGGCACGCTCGAAGGCCCCGCGGCGCGGTGGCTCGAGGTGCTGCACCCGCTCGATCAGGATCGCTTCCGCGCAGCACTCGACAGCGTGCTCGATCAGCGTCGCGGCCGCCTGGTGCAGGACTTCCGGCTGCGCACACCCGACGGACATTTCATGTGGTTCGCATTGAAGGCGCGCCCGGTTGTTGGCTCCGACGGCGAAGTCGCGCGCGTGGTCGGTACGCTGTCCGACGTCACCGAAAGCAAGAACGCCGAAGAGCGCATGCTGCATGACTCGGTGCACGACAACCTCACCGGGTTGCCAAACCGGCAATTGTTCATGGACCGGCTCAACGCGATGGCGGGTTTCATCAAGACCACGCCGAACCTGCGCCCCACCGTGATGGTGATCGACCTCGACCGCTTCAAGCAGGTCAACGATTCCGTCGGCATTGCGGTCGGCGATTCCATCCTGCTGACGCTGGCGCGGCGGCTGGCGCGGGTTCTCAAGCCGCAGGACACGCTGGCGCGGCTCGCCGGCGACCAGTTTGGCCTGCTGCTGACCTCCGAGCACGAGCCCGCCAAGATCACCGCGCTGGCCGAGACCATCCGCAAAACCATCCGCGCGCCGATCGCCTTCAACGAGCGCGAGATCTTTCTCACCGCCTCGATCGGCCTTGCGTTGAGTGATCCGCAAGCGCCGCTGACCGACGAGATCGTCAAGGATGCCGAACTGGCGATGTATCATTCCAAGCGGATCGGCGGCGACCGCATCGACGTCTACAAGCCGCCGATGCGCGCGCGCAAGACCGATCGCCTGACGCTGGAATCCGAACTGCGCCGCGCCATTGAGCGACAGGAAATCACCATCCTCTACCAGCCGATCATGCGGCTGGAGGATCGTGCGGTGGCGGGCTTCGAGGCGCTGGCGCGCTGGGATCATCCCAAGCTCGGACGGATGTCGCCGTCCGAATTCATCTCCATCGCCGAGGAAATCGGCCTGATTATCGATCTCGGCCAGTTCGTGATGGACACGACCGCCCGGCAACTGAGCGCATGGCAGCGCGCTACACGCACCCGCGTGCCGCTGTTCGCGAGCGTCAATGTCTCGTCGCGCCAGTTGCTGCGTCATGACCTGATCCACGACGTGCGCGGCGTGTTGTCGCGTTCAGCGGTGGCGCGAGGTTCGCTCAAGCTGGAATTGACCGAGTCGCTGGTGATGGAAAACCCTGAGCACGCGGCGCAGATGCTGCACCGGATCAAGGAACTGGGCATCGGCCTGTCGCTCGACGATTTCGGCACCGGCCATTCCTCGCTCGCCTATTTGCAACGCTTCCCGTTCGACACCATCAAGATCGACCAGTCGTTCGTGCGCACGACGCGCAACGGCGCGCGGCCGACGCTGCTGAAATCCATCATCGCGATGGCGCACGATCTCGGCATGGAAGTGGTGGCGGAAGGCGCGGAGACGGATTCGGACGCCGTGGAACTTTACCAGCTCGGCTGCGAGTACGCGCAGGGCTTCGCATTCGGCGAACCGATGGATATAGCGAGTGCTACGCGCCTGTTGACCGACGACAAGACCGAAACACCGCGTCCGCGCCGCCTGTCGCTGCGTCGCTCGCCGTCAACATCCTCTTCAACCGCTGCGGCTGCTGCAGCGGCAACCCCGACATCACCACCGCCGTCTGCGACACCCGCCGCGGCGCCTCAGCAAAACCGCTAAACGGCCGCCTGCCCTTTATACGGCATCTCAGGCGTGACCGGCGCTATTGGAGAGCATGGCAAGGTCGATGCCGATCTTCTTGAGTGCGCGCTGATACTTGTCGTCCATGTCGCGGCCAAAAATCAGATCGGGATCGGCCGGGCAATGCAGCCAGCCATTGTGCTGGATTTCACTCTCCAATTGTCCCGGTGCCCAGCCGGCGTAGCCGAGCGCAAGAATGGCCTGCCTTGGCCCCGTGCCCTGCGCGATCGCCTTCAGGATATCGAGCGTCGCGGTGAGGCAAATGCCGTCGTCGATCGGCAGCGTCGCATCCTTGATCGAATAGTCGGATGAATGAAGGACAAAACCGCGACTGGTTTCAACCGGCCCACCGCGCAGAATCTTCACTGTTTCGCCATCATCGGACAGTTCGATCGGTGCCGCGTCGTCGACGATATCGAGTTGCCGCAGCAATTGCGGGAAATCAATACTGCCGGCGGGGCGGTTCACGATAATTCCCATTGCACCATCTGCGGAATGCGCACAAACATAGATGACAGAGCGTGCAAACCGCTCATCTTCCATCACCGGCATCGCAATAAGGAGCTGCCCGTCGAGATAAGTCGTTCCCGTCGAAACAGACTTTCCCGGACCCCTGTCAGAACCGGCCGGCTGCGCTCCAGATGTCCGTTTCTCGTCCATCAAACAGTCTCTTTGTTCTTGCCTGATCCTGATATTGGGTGTCCTTCCTGTCAATCAACCAACTCTTCCTCCGCACCGTGTTTGTAAGACGTCGCATGAATGACATTGTTCCCGTAACGTTTCGCGCTGCCCTGCTCGTGGCTGCAACGCTCGTTGCGCTGCCATGCGTCTCACACGCACAGGATGCATCGCCATGGACGCGCGACAGCCACGCAGAGCTTCGTCTGCTCGCGGGCTCGCGCAATGGGCCCGTGCTGCTCGGCGGCATCAATTTCAAGCTCGATCCGGGCTGGAAAACCTATTGGCGTACGCCCGGCGATTCCGGCGTGCCGCCGCGATTCGATTTCTCCAAATCCGAGAATGTCGAGGCCGTCACGGTGCTGTGGCCTGCACCACAGGCCTTCCCCGATGGCGCGGGCGGCACCGCGCTCGGCTACCACAACGACGTCGTGATCCCGCTTCGCATCGCGGTGCGCGATGCAAGCAAGCCGGTGACGCTGAACGCGAATATCCAGTATGCCGTCTGCGAAAAGCTTTGCGTGCCAGCACAGGCCGATTTGTCACTGCCCTTCACCAGCGTCGCCAGCACCGAGGATAGCACGCTGAGTGCGGCACTCGATCGTGTGCCGAAACCCGCCAATGTCGGGGATCCGAATCCCCTGACCATCCGCGACGTCAAGCGCGTCGGCCCCAAGACTGTGCAGGTCGATGTCACTTCGGAGAAGAAGGTGGAGCCAGCGCTGTTCGTGGAAGGCCCCTCGCCGGACTGGGCATTGCCGGTGCCGAAACTTGCCGCGCATCATCCGCCCGGCGTGAAGCGTTTCGTATTCGATCTCGTCGGTCTGCCGTCAGGCGTCAACCCGGAAGGTGCCGCGCTCAAATTTACCCTGACGGGCGGCGAACGGGCCTATGAGTTCAACGTCAATCTCTATTGAGCGGCGAAATGCGCCACTGACGCATTACCGTCTCTCGTCTAAACTCGCGACATCGTTTTAAGGAGACATTGATGACCATTAAAGTCGGCGACAGCCTGCCGAAGGCGACATTCATCGTGATGACGGAAGAAGGTCCGAAGCCAAAAACCACAGACGAGATTTTCAAGGGCAAGAAAGTAGCGCTGTTTGCCGTTCCCGGCGCCTACACCGGCACCTGCCACAAGATGCACATGCCAAGCGTGTTTCAGAATGCGGCCGCAATCAAGGCCAGGGGCGTCGACACCATCGCCGTCGTCGCTGTCAACGATGCTTTCGTGATGAAGGCCTGGAAACGCGACACCGATTTCAAGGACGAGGCGATTTACCTCGCCGACGGCAGCGCCGATTTTGCCAAGGCGCTCGGTCTCGACATTGACCTGTCCGCGCTCGGTCTCGGCATCCGCTCAAAACGCTATTCCATGCTCGTGGACAACGGCGTGGTGAAGAAGTTCAACCTCGAATCCAATCCCGGAGAAGTAAAGGTGTCTGGCGGCGACACGTTGCTTGGGGAACTGTGAGATCGCGGTCACAGCCTTTGTAATGCGCATGATGCCCGGCCCCGTGCCGGGCATCGACGTCTTTGGAATATGGAATAAGACGTAGATGGCCGGGACAAGCCCGGCCATGACGAAAGCCTTACCTGTTCTCCGCCAGCCCATCGCGCGCGAGCTGATCGGCGCGCTCATTCTCGGCGTGACCGGCATGGCCCTTGATCCAGTGCCAGCGCACCTCGTGCGGCTTCAGCGCCGCATCCAGCCGCTGCCAAAGCTCCGCATTCTTCACCGGCTTCTTGTCGGCCGTGCGCCAGCCGTTTTTCTTCCAGTTGTGAATCCAGCTCGTGATGCCCTGCCGGACATACTGGCTGTCCGTGGTAAGATCGACACTCGCGGGCTTCTTCAGCGCCTCCAGCGCGGAGATTGCTGCCATCAACTCCATGCGGTTGTTGGTGGTCGGGTTTTCACCGCCCTTCATTTCCTTTTCGACCTCACCGAACCGCAGGATCGCACCCCAGCCGCCCGGCCCCGGATTTCCCGAGCAGGCGCCATCAGTGAAGATCACCACATGGGGGCGCAGCGGCTCGCTCACGTCACGCTTTCCGAGGTGGCGAGGCCGTAATCGGCAATCGTCCTCACGCTTTGATGAAAGCGCAGCTTGCGGACATATTCGAGCGGGTCTTTGGGCTTGACCATCGCGCCAGGCGGCACGTTGAGCCAGTCCACCAGCCGCGTCAGCAGGAAGCGCAACGCAGCGCCGCGCGCCAGCAACGGAAATGCCGCCTGTTCCGTTGCACTCAGCGGACGCACCTTGCCGTAGGCGTTGAGAAACGCGCGCGCCTTGGTGACGTTGAAGGCATGATCGGCCTCGAAACACCAGGCATTCAGACAGATCGCGACGTCGTAAGCGAGCAGATCGTTGCAGGCAAAATAGAAATCGATCAGCCCCGACAGTGTCTCGCCGACGAACAGCGCGTTATCGGGAAACAGGTCGGCGTGAATGATGCCGCGCGGCAGATCGGAGGGCCAGTCTGCTTCGAGGTGAGAGAGTTCGGCGGCGAGGAAGTCACGCAAGCCCGGCTGCACCGTGTCGGCGCGCGCTTCAGCGGCCTCGAACAACGGCCGCCAGCCTGAAACGGATAGCGTGTTGGCGCGCGACATCGCAAAATCCGCTGCCGCCAGATGCAATCTCGCCAGCGCCCCGCCGATCGCGGTGCAATGCGCCAGCACTGGCTTGCGCGGCCATGCGCCCTCAAGAAAATCGATGATCGCGGCCGGACGCCCTGCAAGCACACCAAGCGTCTCGCCGCTTTTGTCCGCGACGGGCTGCGGGCAGATGATGCCGCGCGCAGCGAGGTGAGCCATCAGATTGAGGAAGAACGGCAGGTCGCTTCTGGCGACGCGCTTTTCATACAGCGTCAGAAAAAAATAGCCGCGCGTGGTGTGCAGCAGAAAATTGGAATTCTCGACGCCCTCGGCGATGCCCTTGTAGGACAAGAGGTCGCCGAGATCATAACCAGACAGGAAGCCCGCAAGCTCGTCGGCGGCAACGTCGGTATAAACCGCCATCTGAAGTGTTCCGATTCCGAAATTAGCTGTCGTTATCGCCCCCGATGGAATGCCGGAATCAGGAGCATTGCGCCATCATACCATCGGCAGGCTGCCGGATTGAAGATACCGGAGCGGTGAATTGCCCCGCGTCTCCTCAGCCGGCTACCTTTTCCGCAGCCGCCGCTTCATTGCGCAGCGGGCGCGGCAGCGGGAAGAATTCATCCTCCTCGGCGGCAGAGACGGTTTCGACGTGCAGCTTATAGTGCGAGGCAAAGGCGTCCATGATCTCCTCGACGATCACCTCCGGGGCGGATGCGCCCGCGGTAATGCCGAGACGTGTGATGCCCTCGAACTTCGACCAGTCGAGCTCGGAGGCGCGCTGCACCAGCACGGAGATCTTGCAACCCTCGCGCTCAGCGACCTCGCGCAGGCGCTGGGAATTAGACGAATTCGGCGAGCCGACCACGATCATCGCATCGACCTTCGGCGCCACCTTCTTCACCGCGAGCTGGCGGTTGGTGGTGGCATAGCAGATGTCTTCCTTGTGCGGGCCGTCGATATCCGGGAAACGCTCCTTCAGGAGCGCGACGATTTCCTTGGTATCGTCGATCGAGAGCGTGGTCTGGGTCACGAAAGCAAGCTTGGAGGCGTCCTTCGGCTGGAACGACCGCGCCGCCTCCATGGTCTCGATCAGCACCACCGCGCCCTTCGGCAACTGGCCGAGCGTGCCGACAACCTCCGGGTGCCCGGCATGGCCGATCAGCAGAATTTCGCGGCCGCGCTTGAAATGAATCGCCGCCTCACGGTGCACCTTGGTCACCAGCGGGCAGGTCGCATCCAGCGTGAAGAAGTTCCGCTTGCCGGCCTGGGCCGGGATCGCCTTCGGCACGCCATGGGCGGAAAATACCACCGGAGCGTCGGTGTCCGGGATTTCATCAAGCTCGGCGACGAAAATCGCGCCCTTGTCGCGCAGGCTTTCCACCACATAGCGGTTATGCACGATCTCGTGACGCACATAGACAGGCGCGCCATAAATCTTCAGGGCGCGCTCGACGGTGTCGATCGCCCGCACCACCCCGGCGCAGAAGCCGCGAGGGGAACAGAGCACGATCGAAAGTGGCGGTTTCTCAGTTTGCAGAGTCATTTTTCAGCCGAAACAATGGTTTAGAGCAGATCATGGACCGATGCCTTCGGATATAAGAACTCGGTCACGCCAGGCCAAGCCGATCAAGCCTATCTAAAAGGGAGTGCCAAGGAATAGGAGCCGCATCCCCTCCCCTGTCAAGCCCGCCCTCCACGCCGTTTGGCGGATTTCTGGCAGGTTGCGCGGCAAGGCGGTGACGGATTATATAGGTGCCAATTCCCGTCATCGTCGATGACCAGATGGCTTCGCCCTTCAAAAAGGCGGGCGAAGCACAAAGGAGATTTGCCATGAGCAATGCCCCGCTGATGCCGAAAGCGACGGCCGTATGGCTGGTCGACAACACCGCGCTGTCGTTTGACCAGGTTGCTGATTTCACCAAGATGCATCCGCTCGAGGTTCGCGCCATTGCCGACGGCGACGCCGCGCAGGGCATCAAGGGCATGGACCCGATCTCCACCGGCCAGCTCACCCGCGAGGAAATCGAAAAGGGCGAGAGAGACCCCGATTACCGCCTGAAATTGCAGGAATCCAAGGTTGTGCTGCCGACCGCGGCAAAGAAAAAGGGACCGCGCTACACCCCGGTCTCGCGCCGCCACGAGCGCCCGAGCGCCATTCTCTGGCTGGTGCGCAACCATCCCGAATTGAAGGATGCGCAGATCATGCGCCTCGTTGGCACCACCAAGACCACGATCGCGAGCGTACGCGATCGCACGCACTGGAACGCCTCGACGCTGACGCCGATGGACCCGGTGACGCTCGGCCTGTGCACCCAGATCGAACTCGATTTCGAGGTCCAGCGCGCGGCGAAGGAGAAGCCCGCCCAGCAGGAATATGGCGGTGTCACGCTGCTGCCCGCTTCCGAGACGACGCGCCGCGAGGCCGAACACGAGACTCCGCTTTCCGCCAAGGAGCAGGAAGACATCAACGTCGATGCGGTGTTCGCCAAGCTGAAGACGCTCGGCCACGACAAGAAAGCCGACGGGGAATAAGCGGGCTCGCGTTGCGTTATCGCGGACGCCGTGATCGGCCGTTTGTCATTGCGAGCGTCAGAGTACTTCCGATTATTACGGAATCTCTCATTCGTCATGCGCGGACTTGATCCGCGCATCCATCTTCTTGAAGAGGAAGCATTGGATTGCCGGGTCAAGCCCGGCAATGACGCATTGAAACTATTTCGATCAAAATGTGAAATGCTCTACTAGCGAAGCTAGTCCGGCCCCCAGACGGGGTTGAGGCGCCGCGCTATTTCGCCGGCGCTTCTTTCGTTTTCGGCGCCGTCTTGTTCAGCTCGGACTTATTTGACTCAGACCTGGATTTGCTCTTGGCCTTCGGGGCAGCCTTGCCGCTTTCGGCCTTCGCCTTGGCGCGCGCATCGGCTATCGCAAGCTTGAACAGTTCCGGCTTCATCACGCCCGGAATACGGAACGTGCCGACGATAAAGGACGGCGTGGAATTGAACCCAAGTCCCTCAGCCTGCTCATTGTTGCGCGCAAGCAGCGCCTCGATCTCGACCTTGTGCGCTTCAAGATCTGCGTTCGCCCGCGCCACATCGACACCGGCACCCGCAAGCGTCTCGTCGATGGTGCCCGTGGTAAGCCGTCCGACTCGGGCCATCAGCGCTTTGTGCGCTACCTCAAACTTGCCTTGATACTTCGTGGCGAGCACAAGGCGCGAGGCTTCGGGCGAGGGTGGCCCCAGAATCGGCCAGTCCTTCAGCACGAACCGGACGTGGCCGTCTTCCTTGATGATCTTTTCAAGTTCTGGCGCCAGTGCCTTGCAATAGGGACACTGATAATCGAACCACTCCACGATAGTGACATCCCCATCGGGGTTGCCGAGCACGGGAATCTCCGGATCGCGCAGGATACGTTCGCGGCTTGTGACATTGTCCGGTTGAGCGCGCGCGCCCGATGCTATGCCAGCAACGAGCATCAAAATCGCCATGGCGAGGGTGGAGGCACGAAGTCCCGATATTGTTCTCATCATGATCCGTTCTACGGCGGAAAGCGCGCCACGTTACACCCGGCTCACCGGCCGTTGAGCATGTCGTTGGCGAGGTTCTTGTGTGCGCGTTCGACGCCCACCTCGGAGCGCGAAGCCCGAGACGCGGCAACGTCGCGGTCGCGGCGGCAGGCGACATAAGGCTGCGAACCGGGTTCGCCTTCCTTGCGGCAGATCGCGTCGTCATCGGTTGCTGCCGCCTGCGGCAGCGCCGTGCGGTCGAACTGCGCGCAGGCCGACACCAGGAAGCTCGCGGCCAACGCCCCCATTACAATTGCAGGTTTCAAGGTCACGATATTTTATTCGAGGTCGATGCGTGCTTCCACGACATGGGTGAAGTCGATGCCGCCGAGATGCAAGGTGACCTTGGCGGGGAGCTTCTCATTGCCTTTCAGCCGCCCGTCCGCGAGCGCGCCGCGGATTGCCGCTTCGATCTCACGCTGGCTGGTAATTCCGACTTTCTTGAGAAAGCCCCGCAGGCTGATATTGAAAGTGTCCTCGTTCATCTCGTACTCCTTCGAGCCGCAAACAGCGGCCGCCCAAAAACAGACAGTACCCTCGTCTGGCTAGTGTGGTGGTTCAGAAGTTCGCTTCATTACTCCGCGACTTCTTCAAGCGAACTTCTGAACCTAAACCACACTAGAATTATAAGATTGCTCGTGCCCTTTCGAATCCGAAGTTTGCTCCGGAAGATGCCGCATAGTGAGGCGAACTTCGGATCCAGAACACCAGTAGCCGCTTTCCGAAGTTCGTAATCCGTCGCAGCATCCACCTTAACGAACTTCGGAAAGCAACGGGTACTCGCAAGCCATGATGCTAGTACCGCCCTCGATTTGAAGTCCCTGCCACGAACTTGCCAAACGTCATGCAGGACTTCAAGCTGGCGGTACTAGGCTGGATGGCAGCGCTTCTCAAGCCCTTTCTGGCGTTCATTCCTTCAGCGCCGCGCTGATATCGTCCAGCGCTTTCGGATCCTCGATCGTCGCCGGCATGCTCCAGGGGTCGCCATCGGCGATCTTTTTCATGGTCCCGCGCAGAATCTTGCCGGAGCGCGTCTTTGGCAGGCGCGGCACAGTGACCGCACGCTTGAAGGCCGCGACCGGGCCGATCCTGTCGCGGACCATGCCAACAACCTCGCTCTCAACTTCCTTGGCGCTACGGGTGGCTCCCGATTTCAGCACCAGAAAACCGCAAGGTACCTCGCCCTTGAGTTGATCCTTGATGCCAAGCACGGCGCATTCGGCAACGTCCGGATGCGAGGCGAGAATTTCCTCCATGCCGCCGGTGGAAAGCCTGTGCCCGGCGACATTGATGATATCGTCGGTGCGACCCATCACAAACACGTAGCCGTCCTCGTCCTTGTAACCGGCATCCGAGGTTTTGTAATAGCCGGGGAATTCGCTGAAATAGGCCTCCTTGCAGCGTTCATCCTGCTGCCAGAGTGTCGGCAGACAGGATGGCGGCAGCGGCAGCTTGATGACGATCGAGCCCGTGGTGTTCGCAGTCACCAGCTTGGCCGATTCATCAACGATGTCGACCTGATAACCCGGCATCGGAACGGTGGCTGACCCCGGTTTCACCGGCAACACGCCGATGCCGACGGGATTACCCACGATTGCCCATCCGGTTTCGGTCTGCCACCAATGGTCGACGACCGGGCGTTGCAGCCGCGCCTGCGCCCATTCCACCGTCGGCGGGTCGGCGCGTTCACCGGCAAGAAACAGCGTACGGAAGCACGACAGGTCGTACTTCTTCATCAGCGCGCCGTCTGGGTCTTCTTTCTTGATCGCACGGAACGCGGTCGGAGCTGTGAACAGCGCAACCGCCTTGTGCTGTGCGATGACGCGCCAGAACGCGCCCGCATCCGGCGTGCCGATCGGCTTGCCCTCGTAAAGAATCGTGGTGTTGCCGTGGAACAGCGGCCCGTACACGATATAGCTGTGGCCGACCACCCAGCCGATGTCGGACGCACTCCACCACACCTCGCCCGGCTTGACGCCGTAATGGTTCGACATCGACCATTTCAGCGCCACCATGTGACCGCCATTGTCGCGCACCACGCCCTTCGGCACACCGGTGGTGCCTGACGTGTAGAGAATATAGAGCGGATCGGTCGCGAGCACCGGCACGCACACGGCGCGCTTGCCGGCATCGAGAGCCTTCTTGCGCAGGTTTGCCCAGTCGTGGTCGCGGCCGGACACAAGATCGCATTCCTGCTGCGGGCGCTGGAGGATGAGACAGGCCTCCGGCTTGAAGGACGCGAGCCTGATCGCCTCGTCCAAGAGCGGCTTGTACTGCACGGTGCGGCCGGGTTCGACACCGCAACTCGCGGAGAAGATCAGTTTCGGCTTGGCGTCGTCGATGCGAGTCGCAAGCTCTTTCGAGGCGAAGCCGCCAAATACAACCGAATGAATCGCTCCAATGCGCGCGCAGGCGAGCATTGCGATCACAGCCTCCGGCACCATCGGCATGTAGATCACGACGCGGTCGCCCTTGGTGACGCCGAAATCCTGCATCACCGCGCCGAGCGTCTCGACCTCTTGCTGCAACTGCGCAAAGGTGAACGTCGTGATCTGATCCGTCAGCGGGGAATCGTGGATGAGAGCGAGCTGCTCGGCGCGCCCGCCTTTGACATGGCGGTCGACCGCATTGAAACAGCTGTTGACGACACCGCCCGCAAACCAGCGGCCGTACAGGCCCATCGCCGGATCGAACACTTTCTTCGCAGGCTCGAACCAGTCGATTTCCTTGGCGGCTTCCCCCCAGAACCCCTGCGGGTCGCGCAGCGAGCGCTCGTAAATTTCGGCGTAACGGGTTTTTGCATCGCTCATCGGACAGTCTCCGGACCCTAGATTCCGTCTTTTTTAGTGACGGTTACAGTCCTTTATACCGGCCGCACAGGCGAGCGTCGTATGCGACTTTTGGCCCTTTCCGGCGAGCCGCGCCACCTGCAGAGTGAGCGCATCGCGGTGGTCACGCGCGATCATGAGATCAGGATCGAGTTGTAACGCCATGGAAAAATCGGCATAGGCGCGCACCGACTCACCCTTGTCGCGCGGCGCGACGCCCCGGTTGTTGTAGGCGAGAGCCACGCGGTCATCGAGCGCCTCTCATCGTTCTTCAGACCGACCCAGGCGTTGCCGCATATCTCGAAGGCATCCGCATTATCTGGGCGCGTCAGAATGAGCTTGCTGCTGATCGCGAGCGCTCCCCCTCAAAATCGCCCTTGGCATAATCCGGGCGGGCCGGCGCAAGCTGTATGGCGGCACGTTCACCGGTGATAGCGGCATTATCCGTTGCGCCGCTATCCGCCTTCGGTGCGGTCGTGCTGCTGCAGATTTTCATGATCGTCGGTTCGGCGCCGAGATGACGGCCGAGGACATCGGACAGCGTGCGGCACTGGCCGTCGCTACAAATCCGCCATTCGCCGGCAAGACCGGAATTGCCCAGCACTACCTGAGGTAGCGGTGCCATCTTCGGCGACCATTGAAACCAGTCGTTGACGAGACGGGCTTCGGGCGGCGGCTCCATGCCCGCGCCCGAGCCCTTCACGCGCGCCTCAACCAATTGCAGCCCTTGCGGGGTGACGTGCCAGTCTTCCTGCCATTCGATCTTCTCGATCGAATGGGTCCACGCCAAGGTAAATGCCGCCACGGACAGCACCTTGACAACGCCGGCAGCGGCAAAACAAAGACCCAAGACACCCTCGCTTAGAGACACCCTCGCTTAGAGACACCCTCGCTTAGAGACGCCCTCGCTTAAAGACAGTCCAGCTGACAAGGCGGCTTCATCCGGACGATGATTCCGACGCCACTTTTGCTTCCGGCACCACCTGTGGCGGCGTCACCGGACGTTTCCGCCATTGCCAGATCCAGACAGCGGCGGCCAGAACATAGCCCAGTTCGTCGCTGTAGGTGAATTCGCCGAGCAGCATCAGCGCCGCCGCAAACGAAACAACCCGCTCGATCACCGTCATCCGGGTGAACAGGAAGCCGATCGCCACCATGCCGAACAGCGCGATCGCGACCACCGCCTTGAAGAAGGCATAGGCCACCGTGCCGTAGAAGCCGAGCACCGGCACCATCGGATCGTGGGTCTGCATCATCAGCGCCGGCGAATACACCGCGATAAAGGGGATGACGTAACCGGCAAGTGCGATCCGCATCGCCTCCCAGCCGATCTTGTCGGGGTTTTCCTTGGCTATCGGCGCTGCGGCGAGCGCCGCCAGTGCAACCGGCGGCGAGAGGTCCGCCATGATGCCGTAGTAGAACGCAAACATGTGGCTGACGATCAACGGCACGCCGAGATGTGACAACGCCGGCGCGGCCAGCGCCGCAACGATGATGTAGGTCGGGATCGTGGGGATACCGGTGCCGAGCAGGATTGACAGCAGCATCGTCATGATGAGAGCCAGGAACAGGCTCTGCTTGCCCAGCCCGATCACCCAGCTTCCAAAGATCGTACCAACGCCGGTCTGCGTCATCATGCCGATGATGGTTCCGACGATGGCGCAGGCCATGCCGACCGTCAGCGCCGACTTCGAACTTTCAGCGAGCGAGTCCCGGCAGGCGATCAGAGTGGCGCGGCCACCGCGCGTTACAGCGGAGAACAGGACCAGCGCCAGCACAACGGCGGCAACATAGCGGATATCGACATTGCTGCCGTTGCGAAACAGCGACCCGACGATCAGCGCAAGGCCGATCCAGAAGATATAACGTGTGACCTGGTTTGGAAATCCTGCAACGATGCTGGTGCCGAGGATCAGCGTCACCGTGAGGGCGAGGCCCATGCTGCCGGCATAGAGAGGCGTGAAGCCCTCGAACAGCATGAAGACCAGCGCGGCCAGCGGCAGGACCAGATACCAGTTCTTGACCAGCGCCTTCCACGCATTCGGGATTTCCTCCTTCTTCATGCCGACAAGGCCGTATTTGCCGGCCTCCAGATGGACCATCCAGAACGCCGAGCCGAAATACAGGATCGCGGGAATGACGGCGGCCTGCACGATGACGGAATATTGCACGCCGAGTGTTTCAGCCATGATGAACGCGACCGCGCCCATCACCGGCGGCATGATCTGGCCGCCCATCGACGCGGTGGCTTCGACGCCGGCCGCGAACGCACGGCGATAACCGAACCTGATCATCAGCGGGATGGTGAACTGGCCGACCGTCACCACGTTGGCGACGCCCGAGCCGGAAATGGTGCCCATCATGCCAGAGGCCACCACCGCCACCTTCGCCGGACCGCCGCGCGTGCCGCCGAACAGGCCCAGCGACACATCCGTGAAAAGCTGGATCATGCCGGCGCGTTCAAGGAACGAGCCAAACAGGATGAACAGGAAGATGTAGGTCGCCGACACATAAATCGGCACGCCGTAGAAGCCCTCGGTGCCATAGGACAGATGCGTGACGATCTGGTCGAAATAGTAGCCGCGATGATCGAACGGCGCCGGCAAGTATTGGCCAAACGCCCAATAGAGAATGCAGGCGCCGCACATCAGCGGCAGCGCCCATCCCATCAAGCGCCGGGTTGCATCGAAGATCAGAATGCCGAGTACGGTGCCGACGACAAGATCAAGATGGCTCGGGTCGCCATCGCGCTGAATGAGGTCAGCGTAATAGAGCCACTGATACAGGCCGCAGTAGAAGCCAACACCGCCGGTGGCCCAGCCCAGCAGACGCTGCCAACTGGTTTTGGCCGTGAAGTTGGCCACGAGGCCGTAGGACAACAAGATAAGGAAGCCGACATGGATGCCGCGCACCGCCTGGCTCGGAAGAAAGTTCCATGCGGCCACCATGATCTGGAAGGCGGAGAATGCGATGCCGATGACATACGCCATATAGCCCCACCAGCCGGGGCCGAAGCCATCAGGAAAGCCATGCTCGAAATTGTCGAGCTCGACTTTCACTTGTTCCTGCGTTCCCTGTTCCTGCAGCATCGGTTCCCCGCTCTATCGATGCAGCGACGTTCAAATCGTCGCCCTCTACGTGCCCGGCGACGCTTGATCCGCGTTCTTTGGCGAGCCCGAGATATGGATGGCCGGGACTAAGCCCGGCCATGTTTCAGTTCAATAGCATTCTTTTGGAATTCTACTTGAGAATGCCTTTTTCCTTGTAGTAGCGGATCGCGCCCGGATGCAGCGGCGCGGGGCTACCCGTCGCGGCCGTCTCCAGCTTGATGCTCTTGCCCGCCGCATGCGCGTTGGCGAGTTCCGGCAGGTTCTCGAAGATCTGCTTGGTCATCTGGTAGGCGATATCATCCGAGACGTCGGAGTTGGTCACCAGATAATTGATCACCGCAGCGGTCTCCACATCGGACTTCTGGCCGGTGTAGGTGTTGGCCGGAATGATGACCGATACGAACGGAGGGCCGATCTTTTCGACCGTCGCCTTCGGTACCGCCACCACATTGATCTCGGTCGAACTGGACAGGTCCTTCAGCGAAGCCACGCCGAGGCCGGCTGACTGCAAGGTCGCATCGAGCTGACGGTTCTTCATCAGGTCGACCGATTCCGCGAACGGCAGATACTGCACCTGCTTGAGATCCTTGTAGCTCATGCCCGCAGCCTTCAGGATCGCGCGCGAGTTCAGTTCGGTGCCAGACTTCGGCGCACCGACGGAGAGGGTCTTGCCCTTCAGATCAGCCAGCGTCTTGATGCCACTATCGGCCGTCGCGACAATCTGGATGTAGTTCGGATAAATCGCCGCGATCGTGCGCAGCTTGGAGAGCTTCTTCTTGAAGCCGGCCTCCTCGTCTCCCTCGACAGCCGCCTTGAGTGAATCGCCCAGCGTGAAAGCCAGTTCACCGCGCCCCTGCTCGATCAGGTTGAGATTCTCGACCGAGGCCTTGGTGGCCTGCACCTGCGCGCGGATACCCGGAATCTTGTCGCCATAGATTTTGCCGATGGCCACCCCGAGCGGATAATAAACGCCGGATGTGCCGCCGGTCAGAATGTTGATGAACTGCTCCGCATGCGCGGCCGGAGCCGTCATGCTCATCGCCGTGACCAATGCAGCGACTGTGGATACGAACTTGAACCTCATAATCCCTCCCTGGGTCTTTTTGTGGTTGCCCGGAGGTTGAACGGACAGACGCGTTCGGTCAACTTCTTCTATAGGTGAGGATTCGCATGACGTTAGACATTCGTATCAGACAGGGACGCCGCCTTTATGTGCACCGCAGTACAGTCTGCGCGGCGCCGGCATTCGTATTCCTGGCTATTACAGGGCTTTCGGCGGCAATTGCCGCGCCAGTTCAGCAACACGCCGCCTCGTCCGCGAGCTCTTTCCGGGCTAACGAATATCACCAAAAACTTGCTGCCTACCAAAAGGAGCGTGAGCGTTTCGAGGTTAAGGCCGAGGCTTACTGGTCCGCGATTGCGGAGAAGCGGCGTGTCCGCAATGCGCGCCGCCGCAATGGTGAGGCCATCGGCCTCGAGCATTACGTCCTGGCGCAGCCGCCGGTTTATGCCGGACCGCCAAGGCCGGTCGATCCGGCCGCCCCGCACAAGCCGCAGCCGAAGCAGGTTCCCTTGCCCGTAGTCGCGGATTTCGTCCGCCATGCAGCCGAGCAGTTCCGGTTCACGCCGTCCCGCCCCCGCAGCGAGGGCGAGTTCAAAAGAGCCTATGCCGCAATCGCCGCCTCACTCGGCGTGAGCCGCGAGCAGGCGGTGCGGGTCTACTGCTTCGAGGCCGGGGGCAACGGCAAATACGACGTACAGGCCGGTCTCGAATCGCCACGAGCCAACGCCCGCGCAATCTCGACTGCACTTGGCTACAATCAATTGCTGACGACCAACACGGTTGAAGTTCTCGCCGAACAGGGTGACGGCATCCTCGCTGGTCTCACCGCCGCCATGCACCGCGCACCGGAGCCGCACCAGAAGACCATGGCCAACAAGATCGTCGTGCTGCGCAGGATGGTTGCCTTCGCCAAATCGGTGCCCGACGACTGGAGCGCGCATGCGCGGCTCGCCAGGACACCAAAGGGCCTCGCTATCCACGCGCTCAATCTTGATGTTGATATCGGGCCATGGCTGCAGACGCACAAGCTGCTCACCTCGGTCCACTTCGCGCGGCGCAAGGGCTACACCAAGCCGCTCAGCGCCGCCGAACTGGAGATGATGAATCTGACCGGCGACGGCAACGGCTTCGACATGGCCTCGATGCCGGACTCATTGCGCGCGCGGGTGCCCACCTCGAACTTCTTCCAGCGCGGCGGCTATGAGCGAAATCCGGTTGCAATCCGCAATAACACGGTGGCGAAGCTGATTGCCGCCACCAACGCGCGAATGGACAGCGAGAGCAGCCGTCCCGGCGCAAAAGAACTTGCCGCCGCGTTTTGAAGCGCGGCGGCGGGGGATGCGTGGATTGGGGTGATTTCGTTTTGATGGAAACAGAGCCTGTCATTGCCGGGCTTGACCCGGCAATCCATCATTTGAAGCGACTCTTCTTTTCGATGGATGCGCGGGTCAAGCCCGCGGACGACGGTTTCTAATAAAGCTGAATTGCTCTAGCAGTTGCTCATGCACTCCTTGTTGTGCACATCAGGGCGCGGGTCTGGAACGAACCCGTTGCGGTTGGACATTTTGACGGCAGCAAGCGACCTGGCGTCCAGCGTCGTATTGTCCGGCACCACGCCGTTCATGTTCAGAATATACGCCGAGACCGCATAGACCTGATCGTTGGTCAGGGACTGCGGCGCATTCTGTGGCATGGCACGGCGGATGTAGTCGAACAGCGTCGGCGCGTAAGGCCAGAAGCTGCCGACAGTCTTCACCGGCTTCGCTGCGGTCAGCGTGCCCTGCCCGCCGACGAGCTTGTCGCCGATGCCGCCTTCGCCCTTCGCGCCATGACACGATGCGCACTGAGCCTCAAAAACATCATGCCCCTGCGCGACGCTGCCCTGCCCTGGCGGCAAGGCCTTGCCATCGCGATCGACATCGATATTCCAGCCGGCAATTTCCGCCGATGTCGCGGCTTTTCCGAAGCCGTATTTCGGTTGCGCATAGGCCGCTGTTGCGACAGCAGCAAGAATGATGGCACCACCTGCCAGCTTAAGCCTTGACGTGCGCATTGCTGACCTCCCCGTTCTCCGCGACCTTCCACGGTTGCATCGCATTGTTGTGGTAGAACGAATTCAGGCCGCGCACCGTCTTCAATTCCTCGAAGCTGGGCTGCACGTAGCCGGTTTCATCGGTCGCGCGGCTCATGATGACGGTGGGTTTGCCGTCCCAGACCCACGGGAAGCGGAAACGTGTCAGGGCACGGGTCAACACCGGATCCTGCAATTTGGCAGGCTGCCAGGTTTTACCGCCGTCAGTGGTGATATCCACCTTGGCGATCTTGCCGTGGCCGCTCCATGCGATGCCGGTAATCTCATTAAAGCCCTTTTCGATGTGCTGCGTACCCGACGGCCGGGTGATGATCGATTTCGCCTCCATGTAGAAGGTGAACTGCCGCGCGGTGCCGTCCGGCATCAAGTCGGTGTATTTCGACGTCTCCTCGCGGGTGTAGGCCGGCTCGCTCGTGACATGCAGGCGGCGCAGCCACTTGACGTTCATGTTGCCTTCGAATCCCGGCAGCAGAACACGCAACGGATAACCCTGCGCGGGGCGCAGCCGCTCGCCGTTCTGGCTATAGACCAGCATCGCATCGTCAAGGCACTTCTCGATCGGAAGACTGCGGGTCAACGCCGCGGCGTCTGCGCCTTCGGCGATGATCCACTTGGCCTCCGGCTTCAGGCCAACCTCCTCCAGAACCAGCTTGAGAGGCACACCGGTCCATTCAGCGCAGCTCGTCAGCCCGACCAGATCCGACGCCGTCTTGCCGTAGATCGCCTTGAAGCCTGGATTGCCCGAGCACTCGAGAAAATGAATGCGCGACTCGGACGGATATCGCCGGATATCGTCCATGGTGAAGACCGTCGGTCGCTCGACAAGGCCGTGGATCATCAACCGGTGCTGCGCCGGATCGATGTCCGGGATGCCGCCATGATGGCGCTCATAGAACACGCCATTCGGCGTGATGATGCCATCCAGTTCCTGCAACGGAGAGCGGCTCGATGCCGAGGTGTACTGCTTCAGATTCTTCGGAACATTGCGGATGACCTTCTTCTCGAAGTGCGACGGTGTACCATAGATCTGGCTTCCCACGTCGGCCCCGGGGTGCTTCATCCATTCCGGAATATGCGGCGGCCCGTTCGGATCGGCCGTGGCGTCAAGCGCGGCAGCTTTGCCGCCACTTGCCGCCGCAATCGCCGCACCGCCCAGCACCGCCGAGCCCGCACCGATGAATTGCCGTCGCGTCGTCGCCGACACGCGGTCAGGATCCTTCTGTCGTGATGTCACGTCATCCTCCCTGCAAACATATTCTGCATAAGACGCCGGTCACACTGGATCGGGATTACGTCCCGTGACAGCCGACCAGCCCAAGCAAATAGAAGACAGCATCTTGATGTGTCTCTATCCACTGATCCTCATACAGGAATCTCGGCGCGTCAATTTTCCCAGTATGCGATACGATCGGCGCGATGACGCGCTTGCCGCAGCGGCTTTGTCTTCTCGATAGTTTTGCACGCGCCAGTTCTTCATGGTCCCCTCCCTAAGAGATGTCATGCTTCACTGGGCGATAGCCGCTACGCCTAGCGGGACCGCGACGTTCAAAATGCCGGTGAAATCCTCCCTGGCTCTGCATGCCAGCCGCCTGCCGCTTTTTGCAGATGGCTGTTGCACAATCATTTCCAGCAACCTACCTACTAGGCTCAGGACTCATTGATCAGAGCCAGAAGATGACGGTTGCTGCGATGCAGATAGCTGACATGAAGGTATGGGCGCATCGGTCGTAGCGGGTGTGGATGCGCCGCCAGTCCTTGAGCCTGCCGA
>Ga0209916_1000137_pt1 | contig 157550 bp, 141 predicted proteins | sample ThiBio_1000_plan_FD_183956 | JGI IMG/M metagenome (GOLD analysis project Ga0209916, IMG submission 183956) | Wastewater bioreactor microbial communities from Cape Town, South Africa - Thiocy_solids_2 (SPAdes) | ecosystem: Engineered > Bioreactor > Thiocyanate-remediating > Anaerobic-Aerobic ...
TGGCCCACCTGGACCCGGCGCGCATCGCCACGCTGTACGGCGCCAGCCAGGAAGAGCGCCGCTTCGTGCGCCTGGCCGACGTGCCGCCGCTGCTGGTCAGCGGCCTGCAGGCGGTCGAGGACCGTGACTTCAACCACCACATCGGCATCGACTTCAGCGCGATCGCGCGGGCGGCGTTCGCCAACCTTCGCGCGGGGCATACCGTGCAGGGCGGCTCCACGCTGACCCAGCAGCTGGTGCGCAACCTGTTCCTCAGCCGCGACCAGAACTTCACCCGCAAGATCAACGAAGCGCTGATGTCGCTGCTGCTGGAAGCGCATTACAGCAAGGGGCGGATTCTCGAGGCCTACGTCAACGACGTCTTCCTCGGCCAGCAGGGCAGCCAGGCCGTGCACGGCTTCGCGGCCGCGTCGGAGTTCTACTTCGGCCGGCGACTCGAAGACCTGCGCCCGCAGGAAATCGCCTTGCTGGTGGGCATGGTCAAGGGCCCGAGCTTCTACGATCCGCGCCGATCGCCGCAGCGCGCGCTGACCCGCCGCAACCTGGTGCTGAAGGAATTCTTCGAGACCAACCTGATCACCGCGGCCCAGCTCAACGCGGCCCAGGCCGCGCCGCTGGACATCGTGAGCAACGGCCAGTTGCCGCACAACCGCTTCCCGGCGTTCATGGACCTGGTGCGCAAGCAGATCACCGCGGACTTCGACGAGGACGCGCTGCGCGAAGGCAACCTGTCGATCTTCACCACGCTCGATCCGGCGGCACAGATCTACACCGAGCAGGCGATCACCAGCACGCTCAAGGGTCTGGGCAAGCGTGGCGACGGCGTGCAGGCGGCGGCGGTGGTGACCAATGCGCACAGCGGCAGCGTGCTGGCCGTGGTCGGCAGCAAGATCCCCGGTGATCCGGGTTTCAACCGGGCACTCGATGCGCGCCGGCCGATCGGCTCGACGATCAAGCCGTTCGTCTACCTGGTGGCGCTGACCCAGCCCGAGCGCTGGAACCTGGCCAGCCTGGTGGACGACAGCCCGGTCAGCATGCGCCAGCCCGACGGCAGCCAGTGGACACCGCAGAACGACGACCATCGCAGCCACGATCCACTGATCATGGTCGACGCGCTGGCGCACTCGTGGAACCTGGCCACGATCCACCTGGGCATGGACGTGGGCCTGCCGCGCATCCAGGCGTTCCTGAAGTCGTTCGGCATCGGCGACATCAATCCCAGCCCGTCGCTGCTGATCGGCGCGCTGGACCTGGCGCCGCTGCAACTGACCCAGCTCTACCAGTACCTCGCTGCCGACGGGCACGCGCTGCCGCTGGTGGCTGTGCGCGGCGTGCTCGACGGCAACGGCCGCACGATCAAGCGCTACCAGGTGCAGGGTGGCGCGGGCGAATACCAGGAAGCCGTGCGGCTGACCACCTGGGCGATGCAGCAGGTGGCCGAATACGGCACCGCCAGCGCGCTGGGCAATTCCGCCCTGGCTTCGCTGCATGCCGCGGGCAAGACCGGCACCAGCAACGACATGCGCGACAGCTGGTTTGCCGGCTTCACCGGCGAGCACCTGGCGGTGTTCTGGATGGGCCGCGACGACAACAAGCCGACCACGCTGTTCGGCGCCAGCGGCGGCCTGCGCGCGTGGCGCGACCTGTTCGCCAAGCTGCCCACGCGACCGCTGTCGGCGGCCCCGGGCACCGGCCTGGAGATGGCCTGGCTCAATCCCGCCACCGGCAAGCGTACCGAACCGCAATGCGAAGGTGCGCAGCAGGTGCCGGTGATCGCCGGCACCGTGTCGGCCGACACCGAAGGCTGCTTCTGGCAGAACCTGTTCGGCAGCGGCGACAACCCGCCGCCCGCCGACGCGCCGGTCGCGGCGCCTGCCATACCGAATGGAAACTGATCATGCTGTTCCGTGTCAGACATCTGCTGTCCCTGCTCACCGCCGGCCTGCTCGCCGGCTGCGGCATGTTCGCCACCACGCCGCCCGCGCCGGCGCAGGTGCCATTGCCGACCTATGACCAGGTGGCGGCGATCCGCGCGGCCGGGGCCCGCGAGAAGTCGATCATCGACGTCAATCCGCTGCGCGATCCCGGCGTCGACGCGCTGCAGGACGCCGCCAAGCAGGACGAGCAGACCGGCAAATACGGCGCCGCCGCCGGCAAGCTCGACCAGGCCCTGAAGCTCAGCCCCGATTCGCCGGAACTGCTGCAGGAACGCGCCGAAGTGGCCGTGCGACTGAAGGATTTCGGCGCCGCCGAGCGCCTCGCCCATCGCTCGTGGAGCCTGGGCCCGCGGCTGGGCCCGCTGTGCGCACGCAACTGGCAGACCATCGTCGAAATGCGCCTGCAGGCCCGCGACCAGGCCGGTGCCGCCACTGCCCGCAAGTGGGTGGGGCAGTGCCACAAGGCCGGCGTGCCGCGGTACTGAGTCAGCCGACGGAGTAGTGACTCAGAACAGCGCCGTCAGCACCAGCACGATGCCGACGATGCTCACTGTCCAGACCACCGTGCGCAGGTAGGGGATGCCGGCGGCATATACCGGCAGGTAGACCAGTCGGCTCCAGAAATACAGCTGGGCGCCGAGCGCGATCGTGCCGTCGTGGCGTTGCAGCACCAGGGCGAGCAGCGCGACCACCGCGAACAGCGGGAAGGTTTCGAGGAAGTTTTGGCTGGCGCGGCACAGCCGCGCGGGGATGCCGGTCAGTGCCTTCGGTTCACCGTCGCGGGCGCTGGCGGCCCAGCCCAGGCCGCGCTGGCTCACCGAGCCGGTGGCGGCCAGTGCGATCTGCACCAGGCCCAGCACCACGCTCCACAACAGCATGCAAAGTTCGGTCGTCATGCGGCACATCTCCCGGTGGCGGTGCCCGCATGGTGAACGATTGTCGCGGGCGCGGCCAGTGACGCCGATGCGGCTCAGGCCACCTTCCGAAGTCGACTGGCCGGCAGCAGCTGTTGCACCCGTTCCAGCGGAATGCGGTCGCCGGCGTCGCGGCCGTAGTACGCCTCGACGATGCGGCCGTGCTCGTCGATCACGAAGTCGGCCGGCATCAGGTTGCCGGTGTTGAGCCCGGCCAGGCCGACCAGGCGCATGCCCTTCAGCAAAGTCGGCACGCGCGTCACGATCGCCTTCAGCTTGCGCCACAGCGAGCGCTCGATGCCGTAGATCTCGTGCGCGCGCGAGGTCGGGTCGGCCGCCAGCGGGAACGGTCGCGGCCGATGTCCGGCGAAGCGCAGCACGTCCGCCTGCGAGGCGCTGAACACCGCCACGATGTCCAGACCGCGCGCGGCCAGTGCCGCATGTTCGCTGGTCAGTTCGTAGATGCGGAAATTGCAGAACGGGCAGGCCGCGTCGCGGAAAAACGAGAGCAGGGTCAGTCGCCCCGCGCGATGGATCGCGATCGGACGGCCGTGGATGTCGACCAGGTCAAGCGCGGGTGCGGCGGCGGGTGCGAACAGTCTCACGTGGATTCTCCCTGGGGTGGTGTCAGGCAAGTTGATGCAGTGGAGCGCGCCAAGGTTCCGCCCCGGGTTTTGTGGCGCGTCGCCGCTCCGCCATACTTGCCGGATGACTGCCCTCGACGACACCGGGTCCGACGACCTCGACGCCCTGCTCGGTGCCGACGGCCCGTTCGCCCGCGAGCTGCCGAACTTCGCGCCGCGACTGGCCCAGCAGGTGATGGCGCGCGCCGTGCAGCAGGCGATCGCGGGCCGCGACACGCTGGTTGCCGAGGCCGGCACCGGCACCGGCAAGACCTACGCCTACCTGGTGCCGGCGCTGCTGTCGGGCGAGCGGGTGATCATCTCCACCGGCACCAAGGCGTTGCAGGACCAGCTGTATTTCCGCGACCTGCCGAAGGTGCGCTCGGTGCTGGACGCACGGCTGAAGACGGCCTTGCTGAAGGGCCGCGCGAATTACCTGTGCCTGTACCGGCTGGACCAGACCGTGCGCGAAGGCGCCACCTTCGAACGCGCCCAGGCCGCCCAGCTCGCCACGATCCGTGCCTGGTCCGCACGCACCCGCCGCGGCGACCGCATGGAACTGGCCGAGGTGCCGGAGGAATCGCCGCTGTGGCCGCGGGTGACCTCCACCGCGGAGAACTGCCTCGGCGTGGAGTGTCCGTTCCACGAGGACTGCCACGTGTTCAAGGCGCGCCGCGAGGCGATGGAGGCGGACGTGGTGGTGGTCAACCATCACCTGCTGTTTGCTGACCTCGCGCTGAAGCAGGAGGGCTTCGGCGAGATCCTGCCCGGCGCGGCGGCCTTCATCCTCGACGAGGCGCACCAGATTCCCGAACTGGCTGGCCAGTTCTTCTCGCAAAGCCTCAGCGCGCGCCAGCTCACCGACATGGCGCAGGACGCGCTGACCGAATGCAGCGGCGTCACCGGCGCGATCGGCCTGCTGCTGGAACCGGTCGAGGCGCTACAGGACGCGCTGCGCAAACTGCGCCTGGCGATGGACCCGCTGCCCACGCGCGGTGCCTTCGCGCTGCTGGAGGATCGCACCGACGTGCGCACCGCGCTGCACGAGCTGGGCGAACTACTGGCCACGCTGGCCGAGCTGCTCGCCTCGCAGGCCGAGCGCTCGCGCGGCTTCGCCAACCTGCACGAACGCGCTGCGCTGTTCAGCGAGCGGCTGGAGCGCATCGTCGAGACGCACGGCGACCAGGACGTGCGCTGGTACGAAACCTTTCCCCCCGGCTTTGCCTTGTACGCCACGCCGCTGGACCTGGCCGCGCCGATGCGCGGCCTGCGCGAGCGGACCCAGGCGGCGTGGATACACACCTCGGCGACCCTGTCGGTGGCCGGCAACTTCGACCATTTCGCGCGCCAGCTCGGCCTGGACGAGCCGCAGACGCTGAGCCTGGAAAGCCCGTTCGACTATGCGCGGCAGGCCTTGTGCTACCTGCCGTCGGGCTTGCCCGATCCCAACGCGCGCGACTACACCGAGCAGGTGATCGACGCCGTGCTGCCGGTGCTGCACGCATCGAATGGCCGCGCCTTCCTGCTGTTCACCTCGCACCGGGCGCTGCGTCGTGCCGCCGAACTGTTGCAGAACAAGGTGCCGTGGCCGCTGTTCGTGCAGGGCACCGCGCCGCGCCCGCGCTTGCTGGAGGAATTCCGCGCCAGCGGCCACGGCGTGCTGCTGGGCGCGGCCAGTTTCTGGGAAGGCGTCGACGTGGTCGGCGAGGCGCTCAGCGTGGTGGTGATCGACAAGCTGCCGTTCGCCGCGCCCGACGATCCGGTGCTGATGGCGCGCCTTGCCGCGCTCGAACAATCCGGCATCAACCCGTTCATGGGCTGGCAGGTGCCCAGCGCGGTGATCGCGCTGAAGCAGGGTGCCGGCCGCCTGATCCGCAGCGTGCACGACCGCGGCGTGCTGGTGCTGTGCGACCCGCGCCTCACCGGCAAGGGCTACGGCAAGCTGTTCCTCGCCAGCGTGCCGCCGATGCCGCGCACCCGCGAGCTGGCGGACGTGCAGGCGTTCTTCAGCGACGAGCCGCAGGTGACCGCGAAGGATTCCTCCCGGGCGTAGCGCAGCGAGGTCGAAGGGGATTACCCTGATCCCGCCCACAACCCGATCGGGAGAACATCGCAACATGGCCAAGGTCATCGGACTCGGCGGCATCTTCTTCAAGTCGCGCGATCCCGCGGCGCTCACCGCGTGGTACGCGAAGCATCTCGGCCTCGATGCCGAAGCATGGGGTGGCGCGCGCTTCGTCGAAGATGAGCAGCGTCCGGGCTACACGCTGTGGTCGCCGTTCGCGGCCGATACCGAATACTTCGGCCCCGGCCCGCAAGGGTGCATGATCAACTTCCGCGTCGACGACCTCGACGCGCTGCTGGCGCAGCTGCGTGCCGCCGGTGTCGCGGTGGACGAGCGCGTCGAGCAGAGCGAGTTCGGTCGCTTCGGCTGGATCACCGACCCCGAAGGCGCGCGCGTCGAGCTGTGGCAGCCGCCCCGGTAAGCGTTCGTTTCCTGTCGCAGCGCAACCAGGCCATGAGCCCGACATCGCACCGCGACCGCGAGCGGAACGGCCATCCGGCGGAACCCGACCTGGTCACGGCCCCCGAACTGCTGCCCGTGCTGGAAGCCCTGCGTCGGCGCGAGCCGATCTTCCACCGGCCGGAATTCGGCAGCCGCCGCGCCGACTTCGAACGCATGGTCGAAGCGGATTTCTGGGAAGTCGGCGCCTCCGGCCAACGCTACAGCCGTGCCCACGTCCTCGACGTCCTCGAACACCGCGCCCCCGATCCTGCCGAACACGGCTGGACAACCCGCGACTTCCACTGCCGCGAGCTCGGCCCAGACACCTACCTGCTCACCTACACCCTGGAGCAGGGCGAACGCGTGAGCCGTCGCAGCACGATCTGGCGACGCCGGGCAGATGACTGGGTGATCCTGTTCCATCAGGGAACGCTGGTGGCCGCGTCCTGAGGCGACCACCCCCAGCTGTTGGCGAACGCGAAACCGGTAGTCGCGCCCATGCTTACTGTCCAGGCGAAGGAGTTGCTGTCGATGATCCGCAAGCCCCGTGGTGCATGGCTGTTCCTGGCGTTTCTCGCCCTGAGTGCGGGGACGGCAGCCGCGCACGATGCCGATCCCGAGAACAAGGCGACCTCCACCGCCACGGTGGACACCGGCGTGCTGAAGGGCGCGCCGTACCGGGTGGACATCCCCGCGCACTGGAATGGCGACCTGGTCATGCAGCTGCACGGTTTCGAGCCGATCGGAACGCCGCGCCCCGCGCCCAGGCCGCCCGGCGAGGAGGCGTCGCCGTTTCTGGCGGCCGGCTACGCGCTGGCGCAGAGCAGCTATGCCTCGCAGGGCTGGGCGGTGGATGACGCGCTGCGCGACAACGAGCGCCTGCGCGCCTGGTTCGTGCGGCGGCACGGCCAGCCCCGGCATACCTATGTCGTGGGTTTCTCGATGGGCGGCTATGTCGTGCTGACCAGCCTGGAACATCACGGCCGGCACTACGACGGCGGGCTGTCGCTGTGCGGTGCCAACGTGCCCGGCACACGCGTGTTCGATGACATCCTGACCTCCGTCGTCGCGTTCGACTACTTCTTTCCCCGCACGCCCGGCTTGCCCCCGGGTGGCCTCGCCGATCCCGCCGCGCCCGCGCTGAGCCAGATGGAAGTGATGCATGCGGTGGATGCGGCGTTGCAGACCGACAAACACGCCGCGCAGCTGCTCGCCACGCACCTGCACGTATCGCGCGAACGCCTGGCCGGTGCCATCGGCGTGCATTACCTGGTGTTGCACCAGATGCAGCAACGCGCCAAAGGCATGCCGGTCGACAATCGCGCCACGGTGTACGCCGGCTTCGGTGACGATGCGGCCTTCAATCGCGGCGTGCGCCGCTACGCCGGCGACCCGCAGGCCATGCGCTACCTGGCCGTGGCCACCTCGCTCAGCGGCAAGATCCACAAGCCGCTGGTGCTGCAGTACAACCACGATGACTTCCTCATCCCCGTGCGCTACCAGTCGGAGTATCCGGCCATGGTGCAGTCCGCCCGCGGCCGTGCGCCGACCCTGCTGCCGTCGGTCGGCGAAGGCCATTGCGGCTTTGCGCCGGAGCAGATCATGCAGGCATTCCGGACCCTGACCCGCGAGGCCAGCGGCGGGCCCACGGGGTGAAGACGATCCCGCGCTGACTTCCTCCCGTCGTGGGCTCCACAGCTATCCCGGGCAGCGGCGCCGTCGAACGCCACGCCGCTCCCTTCAGTGCGGTGCCGGCCGGCTCCTGCGCACCCGTCGCGCCACCGGCACCAGCGCGAGCAACGACACGATCGCGAAGCCGGCGCCGGCGAGGAAGGTGGCGCGTGAACCGAAAGCATCCCACAGCCCGCCGGCCACCACGCTGGCCACCAGCAGGGCCAGTCCGCTGACCAGGTTGAACATGCCGTACGCCGTGCCGCGCAGGTCGGTCGGTGCCGCGTCGGCGACCATCGCGGCCAGCAGGCCCTGGGTCATGCCCATGTGCAGTCCCCACAACGCCACGCCCAGCGCCAGTCCAGCCAGTCCGCCGACGAAGGCCAATGCCAGATCCGACAGCACCAGCACCAGCACGCCCAGCGCGAGCAGGCTGCCGTGGTCGAAACGATCGGCCAGCACGCCGACCGGGTAGGACGACAGTGCATACACCACGTTCAGCACCACCAGCACCAGCGGAATCAGCACCAGCCCCAGGCCCAGCTCCTGCGCACGCAGCACCAGGAACGCCTCGCTGAAACGGGTCAGGGTAAATACCGCGGCGATCACCACCACGCCCCAGTACAGCGGCGGCAGGCGCGCCAACTCGGCGCGCGACAACGGCGAACGCGCCCGCCTGCTGTCCCGGTCGCGCGGCGCATCATGCACGCCGAACAGCACCAGCGCGAACGCTGCAAGGCCTGGCACCACCGCGAACCAGAACACCCGCGGGATGTCGTCGGCGGTCAGCCACATCAGGGCGATCGCCAGCACCGGGCCGAGGAACGCGCCGGTGGTGTCCAGCGACTGGCGCAGGCCGAACGAGGCGCCGCGCAATTCGGCCGGTGCCAGGTCGGCGATCAGCGCGTCGCGCGGTGCGCCGCGGATGCCCTTGCCGACACGATCCACGAAACGCGCCGCGACCACCCAGCCGAGCGTGCTTGCCAGCGGAAAGACCGGCTTGGTGAAAGCGGCCAGGCCGTAGCCGATCGCCACCAGCAACTTGCGCCGTCCCAGCCAGTCCGACAGTGCGCCGGAGAACACCTTGGTGATCGCCGCGGTGGATTCGGCGATGCCCTCGATCACGCCGACCGCCAGCGCCGAGGCACCGAGCGTACCGACCAGGTACACCGGCAGCAGCGCGTGGATCATCTCCGAGGAGGTGTCCATCAGCATCGAGACCATGCCCAGCGCCCAGATGCCGGGCGGAATCCGGCGCAGCACGGAAGGCGCTTTCACCGTGGTGCTGCGGGTTGCTTCCGGGGACTGGCTCATCGTGGTGCCTATCGGAATGTCGCGGGTGGCTCGGGCCGCCTGGTGGCGGGCAGGGTGCAGGCGAGATCGTAACCGCCGAGATCGTAACCGCGCCTGCCTCAACTCGGGCATCCATGCCGATGCCTGAAGCGCGGCCGCTGCTGCGGCTACTTGCGGCAGCACACTTGCGTGATGCCCCTGCTCGGCCTTCTATCCTTGCGCCCGCGCATACCGCATCGGCGACTGCCCGACGTGGCGGGCGAAGGCGACGCTGAAGGTGCTGGCGGAGCTGTAGCCGACGCGTTCGGCTACTTCGGTCAGTGCGCCTTCCCGGCGCCGCAGCAATTGCTTGGCCAGCGCCATGCGCCAGGCGAGCAGATAGGCCATCGGGGCGATGCCGACGGCGCGGCTGAAACGTTCGAAGAATGCCGAGCGGGACAGCGCCGCCGCTTTCGCCAGTTGCGCGACCGTCCACGGCCGAGCGGGATTTTCGTGCATTTGCCGTATCGCCTCGGCGAGACGGGTGTCGGCGAGGCCGTGCAGGAGACCGGGTGACGCAGCCGTCCCCGCGCCGGATCGAAGCGCTTCGATAAAGAGCACTTCCAGCAGGCGGGAGAGGATGACATCGCGTGCGGGGCGACGGGCGCGGGATTCGTCGGCGACAAGCTGCACCACGGCAGCCAGCCTCTTGTCGTCGTGCACGTGCACCAGCCGCGGCAGCAGCGAAACCAGCAAGGCCGCATCCGGTGAAGCGAAGCTGCAGTGGCCCACCAGCAATCGGACATCGGGCGGACCGGCAGGGTTGCCGAGCCGGAACTCGCCATCAGGCATTGGCATCGGCGGTGAGTCGACGTCTTCCGGGGTCAGCGCTTCCTGGCTGGTCATGGTGAAGTTCTGCGCCGCCGGGATCAGCACGAAATCGCCCGCATGAAGCATGATCGGCGCGTCGTCGTCGACCTTCAGGCGGCACGATCCGTCAATGACCACGCAGTAGAACGGTTGCCCGACTTCCTCGCGACGGACACGCCAGCGACCGGCGCCCACCACGACCTTGGAGAAGCGGGCGGCTGGCTGCAGCAGCGTGACAATCTCCGCAAGCGGGTCGATCATGCAGGACTCCTACAAAAGAATAATAGACTGTCTATCATAGCAAGTCCTGACCAACCCGCCTATCGTTTCGACTCCGCCCACCATTACGGAGTCATCATGAAAACCATCCTGATCACCGGCTGCTCGTCCGGCTTCGGCCTCGAGATTGCCCGCCATTTCCTCGACCGCGACTGGAATGTCATCGCCACCATGCGCACGCCGCGCGAGGACCTGCTGCCCCGCTCCGCACGCCTGCGCGTGCTCCCCCTCGACGTGACCGATCCGCAAAGCATTGCTGCAGCAGTGGACGCGGCGGGGCCGATTGACGTGCTGGTGAACAACGCGGGGATCGGCGTGCTGAACGCACTGGAGGGCACCACCATGGACATCGCGCGCACGGTCTTCGAAACGAACACGCTGGGCACGATCGCGATGACCCGCGCGGTGCTGCCCCGGTTTCGTGAGCGGCGGGCGGGGCGCATCGTGAACATCACCTCCAGTGTGACGCTGAAGCCGCTGCCGCTGCTTTCCGTCTACACCGCCAGCAAGGCGGCCATCAATGCATTCACCGAATCGCTGGCGCTGGAACTGCAGCCGTTTCATGTGCAGGTGAACCTCGTGCTGCCGGGGCGGGCTCCGGACACGGCCTTTGGCGAGAACGCACGGCCCCTGATGCAGGACGGCTTTCCCGAGGCCTACGACAGCTTTGCGCAGCGGGCTCTTGCGGAGTCGCGGCAGTCGTCCGAGATCACGCTGTCACGCGACGTGGCCGAAGCGGTGTGGCGTGCGGTGAACGATCCCGCGTGCCCGCTTCGCATTCCCGCGGGTGCGGACGCGGTGGCGGTGGCCGGGGTGCCCTGATCAGGGCCTCGCATGGCGGGTGCGGGTGACATGGCGTTGAATGCCGTCAGCTCCGCGCCGAACATCGCGCGCAAGCGCGCTCCTGCAGGCAAGGTGATTCGATCGCCGAAGGCGATGGATCACTCAGGGCGGCGATCACCGCGCCGCATCCCACCCCGGTACCGCAAACGCCTCCACCAGGAAATCCACCAGCCTGCGCGTCTTGATCGGCAGGTGCTTGCGCGACGGATACACCGCGTGGATGCCGAGCGTCATCGTGCTGTAGGTCGGCAGCAGTTCGACCAGGTCGCCGCGGCGCAGGTCGTCGGCGATGATGAAGTCCGGTTGCAGGATGATGCCCTGGTGATCGAGCGCGGCGGCACGGCAGGTGTCGCCATTGTTGGCGTGGATGCGGGCGTGGGTGCGGGTTATCGCGAGTTGTCTGCCCCGGAGGTTTTCGCCATCAACGAACCATCAATTCAGCGGCGCGCAAGGCCAGCCTGGAAATGACCCGAAAGAGCAGGTCAAATACGTACTGCACGAACGCAACGGTGATATTCATCGTGGCGGTGATGGTGCGGCCCATGAAACGCATCGCTGCAGACATCAATTGTCGAATCATCCCGGCAAGCTTGATCGACTGCAGGGCGCCACTGTAGAGCAGATGTGCCAGGCGATCGACGATCGTCGCACCGCCCAGCAGTGCGAGGCCTACGCCGTGACCTATCTGCTTCAATATCCAGTCCAGCGAGGACAGGATCATTCTCAATGCCGTGGCCGACAACATGATACTCGGCCCACTGACATCCGCGGCAGCAGCAAGCCAGACTTGAGCAGCTTCGAGGCTGCCCAGCGACGCCTCCCGGATAGGTAACCCGATCCATCCGAGCGACCCTACCGAGTGCGCGTATGTGGTCATCGAATGTGCGGCGGCGCTGATCACCTTGCCGGGCCCCTTCATGGCATAAGCACGGGATCCATAAGGTGCATGGCAATACGGATAGACAGGCACCATCGGCACCAGGTCTGTGTCGTGATATACGCGAAAGATGTTGTTGGTACCAAGTTTGTTGGTCAGATATTCAGCGTGCTGTCCGACCCCGGCGCGAGGTGCGCCGAAGGTATACAAGATCAGTCGGCAGCCGGTATCGCCGAGACTATCCGCCAGCAGCGTCGCGATCGCGCCACCGAGACTGTGGCCCACAAGATGGATGGTCGATACATTGCGACCACGCAATGCCGACCTTACCTGCGGAAGGATGGTTTGCGCGGCCGCCCAAAATCCTGAGTGAACGCAGAACCCACTCGGCCCATTCACGCCGCCCAGCCGCGCATTGGTCATCCAGTCGCAGGCACTTGGCATAAATGTTCCTCGAATCGACACGAGGCATTCGCCTTGCCTGGCACCCTCGCCCCATGCGACGTAGCCGAACCCGGTGGTTCTATTCAACGGCGCACCCAGGCCCGTGGTTCCTGTCAACCTTGTGGCGTCGAGCAACCGGAAGGCGTGGCGGGTCAGTGGCGCGGCAGCTGCCATGCGACGCATGTCCGTGGAGTCGCGGAGTGTGTAAGCGCTACTGGCGATTTCGGCTGAATCGGCAGGTGAAAGTTCCATGAGCCTGGCTCCCATTGCGTGGTGTTGTCTTGCTGGCGTCAAACAGCCTTGCAGATTCCGTAATGCTTTCCTTCAAAGTCCGGCTCGCGAGAAAGTTCGCACTGCAGACGAAGTGGATGGCCGTCCAGCTCGGAGTTGAGCTCATAGCTGTTCTTCGTATGGATCCATGCCTCGTACTCTTTACCGGCGTACGTGATGATGATCGTCTGCGTGATCACCGGTTCATGCGGCACGATTCTGCTAAGGCCCGCTCGTCGTTCGACTATCGCAAAATGAAACCGGCCCGATGAATCGCTCAATGCTCGTTGCACGGGCAACTTCTCGTCAAACAACCTCAATTCCTGCCGAATCTCCGCCTCCTCCACTGGCGCGCCATCCTTCAGCACTACGCCAGACACGGGCGAAAACAACACCAGCGAAGTAAACAGACCCATTGCACTTCCCCCGGAAATAACCAGCAGCAAAGCGGCCGCAACCAGCAGGCGATGCAGAATGCTCCGCTTCCTGCACTTTCTCGCCTCGCGTGTGCCGACCGTAGCGTTTGGCAATGGCACGTAGGCGTCCCCGATAGCTGCGGATGCGGTTGATCTTGCCTGCCGCACAAGCGCCGTGCAATCCCGGGGAGACTGAGAAATGCAAGTCGGGTTCACTTCCTACAAACGATATAGCTGATGCCCTGCCGGCCGCTGCGACAATGGACGTTATCGCGAGATAGGGTCCACACGAAAACCGGGGCGAGGGAAGTTGAGCAGGGCGAAACCCGATGAGACTGCATGTTGGAGTGTCCACTTCTGGGCCAAATCGACACTCGCCCGACTGGCAAGATCCCGCCTTAGGTCGCCACTGATCACCGCGCCACATCCCACCCCGGCACCGCAAACGCCTCCACCAGAAAATCCACCAGCCTGCGCGTCTTGATCGGCAGGTGCTTGCGCGACGGATACACCGCGTGGATGCCGAGCGTCATCGTGCTGTAGGTCGGCAGCAGTTCGACCAGGTCGCCGCGGCGCAGGTCGTCGGCGATGATGAAGTCCGGTTGCAGGATGATGCCCTGGTGGTCCAGCGCGGCGGCACGGCAGGTGTCGCCGTTGTTGGCGTGGATGCGGGCGTGGGTGCGCACCACGACGGGGCTGTCGTCGGGCGCGGTGAAGGTCCATTCGTCGCGGGCGGCGAAGTAGCTGTAGGAGATGACCTCGTGCTGGGCCAGTTCGGCGGGGTGTGTGGGCGTGCCGTGCTGCGCCAGGTAGGCCGGCGATGCGCAGGCGATCATGCGGGTGGTGGCGAGTCGCCGGCTGACCAGCTGCGAGCTGGGAAGGTTGGTGATGCGCACGGCGAGGTCGTAGCCCTCCTCGACGAGGTCGACGACGCGATCGCTCAGTTCGATGTCCAGCGACACTTTCGGATACCGCTGCGCGAAGCGCCCCCATAGCGGGGCCAGGTGCAGCACGCCGAAGGTGAGCGGCGCATTGATGCGCAGCCTTCCGCTGGGCTCGCCGCTGCGCGAGCTGATTTCCGATTCCGCCTCGTCGACCGCGGCCAGCACCTCTTTCGCCCGGGCGAAGAACAGCTGGCCATCGTCGGTCAGCGACAGTCGCCGCGTGGTCCGGTGCAGCAGGCGCGCCCCAAGACGTTGTTCGAGTTCGCCGACATGGCGCGACACCGCCGCCTTGGACAGGCCGGTGGCCTCCGCGGCGCCGACGAAGCTGCCGGCTTCGACCACCGCCACGAAGCTGGCCATTTCCTGGAATTTGTCCACGGCACGGTCCCTTTGTCTCGATTTACGGAACAGTAAGTCAATCCAGATCCAGTTTATCGGTATTCCTTTGGCGAATAGAGTGTCTTCCATCAACTCGCTCCATCACCCCATCACCAAAGGACTTGTCATGAACGCCTCGCTTGCGCTGTTTGGCCGCATCGGCCTTTCGCTGATCTTCATCATCTCCGGCTGGGGCAAGATCGCCGCCTACGCCGGCACCCAGCAGTACATGGAATCCGCAGGGTTGCCGGGCGCGCTGCTGCCGCTGGTGATCGCGCTGGAACTCGGTGGCGGCCTGGCCATCCTCACTGGCGCATTCACCCGCTGGATCGCGCTGGCGATGGCCGCGTTCTCGCTGGTCAGCGCCGTGGTGTTCCACGCCCATTTCGATGATGCCGCCCAGGCGATCAACTTCTGGAAGAACGTGGCGATGGCCGGCGGCTTCCTGATGGTCGTCGCGCACGGCGCCGGCGCGCTCAGCCTCGACCACTTGTGGAACAAGCGTCGCAACGCCTGAGTGCCGCCATCCCGCAGTCACGCAACGGGCGCCTCGCGCCCGTTGCCCATGGAGAAAACACCATGATCACCGCCCCTTCGCTGTTCATCTCCCACGGTTCGCCGATGTTCGCGCTGGAACCGGGCCTGCTGGGCCCGAACCTGCGTGCCATCGGCCAGGCGCTGAGCGACACCACCGCCGTGCTGGTGGTGTCGCCGCACTGGCAGACGCGCGGCGTGCGCATCGGCAGCAGCACCGCGCCGGAAACGATCCACGACTTCGGCGGCTTCCCCGAGCCGCTGTACCAATTGCAATACCCCGCGCCGGGCGCGCCCGCGCTGGCGCAGGATGCGGCACGCCTGCTTGCGTCGGCGGGTTTTGAAGCGACCCTCGACGAACGCCGCGGCCTCGACCACGGCGCGTGGGTGCCGATGCGCTATCTGTTCCCCGACGCCGACGTGCTGGTGTTCCAGGTGTCGCTGCCGCAGAGCATCGATGCGGCCGGTGCCCTGCGACTGGGCCAGGCGCTCGCGCCGCTGCGCGAGCGCGGCGTGCTGGTGGTCGGTTCCGGCAGCCTCACCCACAACCTGTACGAATTCCGCCAGCACATCCGCGATCCGGAGTACGCCCGGCAATTCGTCGACTGGGTTCGCGACGCGATAGCCGCGCGCGATGTCGAGGCGCTGCTCGACTACCGGCGTCGTGCGCCGCACGGTGAACGCGCGCACCCGACCGAGGAGCACTACCTGCCGCTGCTGGTCGCCGTGGGGGCAAGCTCTGCGACGGACACGGCACAGCTGGTCGAAGGCGGCATGACCTACGGCGTGCTGTCGATGGATTCGTTCGCGTTCGGTTTGCCCGATGCCGTGCAGTCCGCGCTCGGGAAAGCAGCATGAAGACCTTGTCGCCGTTGTCGAATGATCCGGCCTTCGCGCTGGCCTTCCGCACCTTGCAGCCGCCGCCGGCACAGCCGACGTCGCTGCTGGTGCTGCTGCACGGCGTGGGTGGCAACGAGAGCAACCTCGCCGCGCTCGGCGCCGAGGTCGACAGCCACACGCTGGTGGTGTTGCCGCGCGGGCCGATCACGCTGGGCCCGATGGCGTTCGGCTGGTTCCGCGTGGCCTTCAGCAGCAACGGTCCGCAGATCGTGGCCAGCGAAGCCGACGCCAGCCGTCGCATCCTGATCGACTTCATCGGACAACTGCAGCAGGCCCACGGCATCGACGCGGCGCACACCGTCGTGGCCGGCTTCAGCCAGGGCGGCATCCTCAGCGCCAGCGTGGCGTTGACCGCGCCCGAACGCGTCGCTGCGTTCGCCGTGCTGGCCGGGCGCATCCTGCCGGAGCTCGAGCCGTTGTTGGCGAGCGCGGACCGTCTGTTCGCCTTGCGGGGCTACATCGCGCATGGCACGCACGACGACAAACTGCCGGTGAGCTGGGCGCAGCGCAGCGATGACTGGTTGACCCGCCTCGGCGTCGCCCACGAGACGAAGCTCCATCCGACCGGCCACGAACTGGATGCGTCGATGCGCGCCGACTTCCTGGCCTGGCTGGCCCGGGACGAGCAGCGCGGAAGCCGATTCGATCCGGCGAATTAATCCCTGGCCGTACGGCCAGGGTCAGTGCAGTGCGGCGCCGAAGCGATCCCCGCGCGGCAGGTAATGCTGTTGCGGGTCCAGCGAGACCAGGACGTGGTGCGCGCGGCCGACGATCTCGCCGCGGGCGAAGAAGCCGAAGTAGCGCGAGTCCATGCTGTTGTCGCGGTCGTCGCCGAGCAGCAGGTACTGGCCGGGCGGCACCCTGGTCGGGCCGAAGTTGCTGAGCGGACTGGGGTGACGGTTGGACAGGCGGATCGCGTGGCGCAGCGCGCCGTAGCGTTCGGTTTCGTAATGCGCGGGATCGCTGAGGTCGTCGTGGATGCCCTGATAGCCGCTGGCCGCGTAGCTGGCCGCGCGGCCGTTGATGAAGAGCACGTTGGCGCGCATCGCCACCTCGTCGCCGGGCAGGCCGACCACCCGTTTCACCAGGCGCTCGTGCGCGGCCGGCGAATCCAGCACCACGATGTCGCCGCGTTGCGGATCGGTCAGGTGGCGCAGCGAGACATGGGTCAGCGGCAGGCGCACGTCGTAGGCCAGCTTGTCGACCAGGATGCGGTCGCCGATGCGGATGGTCGGCTGCATCGAGCCGGTCGGCACCACGTTCCAGTCGGCCACCGCGCTGCGGAAAACCACCATGCACAGCATGAAGGTGATGAAGCCCCGGTTGCGGGTCAGAAAGCGGACGAGCCTGTGCATGCGGATCTCCGGTCTTGTCATATGGCAGTGCGATGCGCCGACCGCGTCGGCACCTCATGGTGCCTGACCGCGGCCCGGTGATGAAGTTTCAGGATCGGGCAGGCCGGTGCCGAAGGTCATAGAATGCACGCGCACGACGGAGAGCACGGCAGCATGTGAGCGACATGATTCATCCATAGACCCATCCTGGATTCCGGGCGCCGCCAGTCAGGCGCGTCGCGTCGGCCGTCCTCCTGGTTCATCGCCGCGGGCAGCAGCTGCCCGTGTGCTGTCGTGGAGAATCCCATGTCGGATGCACGCATTCGCGTCGTCAATCTCGTTTTTTCATGGCCTGACGGCACGCCGGTGCTGGACGGTCTTTCGTTCGCGCTGGGGCCGGTTCGCACCGGCCTGGTCGCGCCCAATGGTGCAGGCAAGAGCAGCCTGCTGAAGCTGCTGGCGGGCGAGTTGTCGCCGCGGTCCGGTCAGGTGGCGATCGACGGTGTCGTCGGGTATCTGCCGCAAAGCGTGTCGCTGGATGGCCAGGCCACGGTGGCCGAAGTGCTGGGCATCGCGGCCAGGTTGCAGGCGCTGGATGCGATCGCCGCCGGCCAGGTCGATCCCGTGCACTTCGATGCGGTCGATGGCGACTGGCAGGTGCGCGAGCGCAGCTTGGCGGCACTGGCGCGATTGGGTCTGGTTGACGTTGCGCTGGAGCGCCGGCTTGACACCTTCAGCGGCGGCGAGGCGATGTCGCTGGGCCTGGCGGCGCAACTGATGCGACGCCCGGACGTCCTGCTGCTGGACGAGCCGACCAACAATCTCGACCGCGCTTCGCGCCTGCGGCTGTATGCCGTGCTGCAAGAGTGGAAGGGCTGTCTGCTGGTCGCCAGCCATGATCGGGAATTGCTTGAGCGGATGGACCAGATCGCCGAACTGACGCCGTCCGCATTGCGCCTGTACGGCGGTGGCTTCGCGTTCTATCGCGAAACGCTGGAAACCGAACAGCGCGCCGTCGAACAGCAGGTGCGCAACCTGCGCAGCGAATGGAAGCGGGAGCAGCGCGACATGCAGCAGGCACGCGAACGCGCCGCGCGGCGATCGGGCAATGCCTCGCGCAACCTGGCCGATGCCGGGTTGCCACGGATCGTGGCCGGCAATCGCCGCAGCGCGGCGCAGGCTTCCGCAGCCAGGGCCGACGCGACCCATGCCGCACGGATGGAACAGGCGGGCTCGCGCCTGCAGGACGCAAGGCACGCATTGAACGATGCGGCGGTGCCGGATTTTTCATTGCCGGCCACGCGGGTGGCCGCCGACCGGTTGCTGTTTTCGGCCGAGGGCCTGCAGGTGGTGCAGGGCGGTCGCGATCTTTTCGGCAGGCACGGCCTGAGCTTCACCATCCACGGTCCGCAACGCATCGCGTTGTGCGGCGCCAACGGCGTGGGCAAGACCACCCTGCTGCGGGTGATCGCCGGCGAGTGCAGGCCGGGCCATGGCGACGTGCGGCATGGCCCGGGTCGGGTAGCCTACCTGTCGCAGCGGCTGGAGCTGCTCGATCCGGACCGTACGGTCAGCGAGAACCTTGCGCTCGCCGCCCCGGACATGCCCGCACAGCAACGCGCAAACCTGCTGGCACGGCTGCAGTTCCAGGGCAACCGGATGGATCTGGCCGCCAGCGCGTTGTCCGGCGGCGAGCGCCTGCGTGCGGTGCTGGCCTGCGTGCTGCACGCCACGCCGGCACCGCAGCTGCTGTTGCTGGACGAGCCGACCAACAACCTCGATCTTCCCGGCGTCGACCTGCTGGCGCAGGCGTTGCGCGCGTACGAAGGTGCTCTGGTCGTGGTCAGCCACGATCCGGCCTTCCTGGCCGGGATCGGCATTACCCGGTGGGTCGAACTCGTGGATGGTCGATGGGTGGAAGACCTTCGGCGGTGACACCCCGCCAGCCTGCCCGCCGGTAAATCCGCGACTAGATCCGCGATCGCTCCCTCACCGCCTCGTGGATGCCATGCCCGTGCCCCCGAACGGCCTGCTTGCGACGCGTTGCGGGCCGTTGCGTCTGCTCTGATGCGCGCTCCATCCGGGGAGTGTGGACGCATGATTGCTTGGACACAGACGGTGACCGCCAAGGTGCTCGGGGTCGGGGTGCTGGCGTTGTTGATGACGATACCGCTGATGCAGGTACGCGGGCTGGTGGGCGAGCGGCAGCAATTGCGCACCGATGCGATCAGCCAGATCGCGCAAGGCTGGGGCGGCAAGCAGGTGTTGGGCGGGCCGGTGCTGGTGGTGCCCACCTTGCGACAGGTAGCGGCGGAAGGTCAGGCGACGCCGCGCTGGCAGGCGGGCAGCGCAAGCATGCTGGCCGACGCGCTGAAGCTGGACGTGGCGATGGCGGTGACCACGCGCAGTTATGGCATCTACACCGCCCCGGTATTCGTCGCCACGGTGAAGCTCGGCGCGCAATTCCGGGCGCAGGACATTGCCGAGTATCGCCATGCCAGCGACGCGCCGTGGCAGGGCGGCAAGGCCGAACTGCGACTGCCGATCGGTGACTTGCGCGGCCTGCAGGAAATTTCCGACCTGCGGGTCAACGGTCAGCCGACCCGTTTCGAATCGTCGGCCGATCGCCTTGGGGGATGGCCGAACGTGGTGGTGCCGATCGACCTCGACGTGCTGGGCGACCAGCCGATCGACGTGCAGATCAGCCTGAAGCTGGCCGGCACCGAGGCGCTGCAGATGCTGCCGCTGGCGCGCGGCACCGACGTGACCATGCGCGCGCCGTGGAGCGACCCCAGCTTCATCGGCGCCGCGCTGCCGCTGGAACACGCGATCGATGCCAGCGGCTTCAGCGCCCACTGGCGCCTGCTGGACCTCAATCGCAGCTACGGCCAGCACTGGACGGACGGCGACGCCATGACAGCCGCGCTGCAGGCGTCGACCTTCGGCGTGCAGCTGTACCAGCCGGTCGACGTGTACCAGCGCAACGTGCGCGCGGGGAAGTACGGCCTGCTGTTCATCGCGATGACCTTCGTGGCGTTCTTCCTGTTCGAGGTGCTCAAGCGGCTGCGCGTGCACCCGGTGCAATACCTGCTGGTCGGCGCGGCGCTGGCCACCTTCTACGTGGTGTTGCTGGCGTTGTCCGAGCAGATCGGTTTCGGTCTGGCCTACGCACTGGCGGCGGCCGCGGTGGTCGTGCTGGTCGGTGGCTATGCGATGGCGGTGCTGCATGCACGGCGCGCCGGCCTGCTGCTGGGCGGCGTGCTGGGGCTGATCTACGCGATGCTGTACGGGCTGATCGCGGCCGAGCAGTACGCGCTGCTGATCGGCGCCCTGGTGCTGCTGGCGATGGTCGCGCTGATGATGTACCTGACCCGCCGCATCGACTGGTATGCGTACGTACCGACCTCGACCGAGCCGCCAGCGGCTATCATGGGACAATCATGAATCTGCTCGCGATCGAAACCGCCACCGAAGCCTGCTCCGTCGCCCTGATCCACGGCGACGAGCTGATCGCCCGCAGCGAAATCGCGCCGCGCCGGCACACCGAACTGGTGTTGCCGATGGCCGACGAGCTGCTGGCCGAAGCCGGCATCGGCCGCCACGCGCTCGACGCGATCGCCGTGGGCCGCGGCCCCGGCGCGTTCACCGGCGTGCGCCTGGGCGTGTCGCTGGCGCAGGGCATGGCGCTGGCGCTGGACCTGCCGGTGATCACCGTCTCTTCGCTCGCCGCGCTGGCGCTGGAGGCGCCGGAGGAGGAAGGCACCGCCATCCTCGCCGTGATCGACGCGCGCATGGGCGAAATCTACGCCGCCTGCTACCGCCGCGACGACAATGGCGGCCTGGTCGCGCTGGACGACGAGCGCATCTGCACCGCCGAGACCCTGGTGTTGCCTGAAGCGGACGCCTGGCAGGTAGTCGGCAGCGGCTGGGCCACCTACGCCACCGTGCTGAGCCAGCGCCTCACCGGCACCCTGCATTCGGCCGATGGCCATTGCTACCCGCAAGCTGCGCACGTCGCCGAACTGGCCATGCGCGAGTTCGCGGCTGGCCATGCGCAAGCGCCCGAGCTGGCCTTGCCGGTGTATCTGCGCGACAAGGTGGCGTTGACGCTGGTGGAGCAGGGAAAGGCGTAAACGTCGAGGGTCATGCAGGAAGGCAGCGTGGAATATCCCGTTGCCATCCTGCCAGCGGAGCATCGCGATGCTCCGCGTGATGCCCATTCTTCAAGCTCTACTTGTTGCGCCGGCCTTCGTCCATGACGCATTTTCGCAGGGCCGACGGATCGTTGGCCTTGCTCATGCAGTTGTAATACTTGCGATGGGTTTTGCGCGCAACGCACTTGGCCACGAGATCGGCACGGTCATCTGCGTGGGACTTGCGAATCCAGTCTTCGGCCTCAGGCATGGCCGAGACGGCGAAGTCGATTTCCTTGTCGATCAGCGTTCCGCATTCATCGGCAGAAAGCTTTCTGGAACTGCAGGAAGTGAGAAGACCGAGCGCCAGGGCGGCAAAAATCACCTGTTTCATCATTCGACATTTCCCTATGTGCCGCTGGATGCGGGCGTGGTCGGCAAAGCATGGCAGATGGCTGGCGCAGGGTCACGCCTCGCGCAGTGGCTCAAAGCCGCCCGATCACCAGTTGCACCAACAGGCTGCTCACCGCCACCGCGATCCACACGCCCAGGCCGAGCAGGATCGGGCGGGGGCCGCTGGAGATCATCTTGCGCAGGTTGGCGGACAGGCCGATCGCGGTGAGCGCCACGATGATCAGGAATTCGGCGAGCAGGTGAATGGACGGCTGGATGGCCACGGGGATCAGCCCGGCGGTGCGCAGCGCCGAGGCGACCAGGAACCACAGGATGAACCACGGGAAGATGCTGGCCAGGCTGAAGTGGCCGGCGCTGCCGGCCTCGGCATGCTTGCGCTTCTCGCGGGCGGCGACCACGAAGGCCAGCACCAGGCAGATCGGGATGATCAGGGTGGCGCGGGTCAGCTTGACGATGGTGGCGTAGTCGCCGGCGGCGTGGCTGTAGCTGTAGCCGGCGGCGACCACCGACGAGGTGTCGTTGATCGCGGTGCCGGCCCACAGGCCGAAGCCGAGGTCGGTCAGGTGCATCAGGTGGCCGAGCAGGGGAAACAGCAGCACGGCGACCACGTTGAACAGGAAGATGGTGGAGATCGCAAACGCGGTGTCGTGGTCGTCGGGGCGGATGATCGGCGTCACCGCTGCAATCGCCGAGCCGCCGCAGATCGCGGTGCCCACGCCGATCAGCACCATCAGCTTGTCGTGCACGCCGAGCCAGCGGCCCAGTGCCCAGGCGGAAAGAAAGGCCATCGTCATCGTGACCAGGGTGACCGAGAGCGACTCCAGTCCGGTCTTCGCCACCTGGTCCAGGCTGAGTCCGAAGCCCAGCGCGATGATCGACCACTGCAGCACCTTCTTGCCGGCGAACGCGATGCCCGGCGCGTAACGCGCCCCCAGCGGCAGCGTGTTGCCGACCACGATGCCCAGCACGATGCCGATCACCGGCCCGCCGATCAGCGGTACCCAGCGGCCCAGCAGCCAGGCCAGCAGCGCGATAGTCACCGCCAGCAACAGGCCGGGCGCGCGTTGCAGCAAGGGGTTGGGGGTGGCGACGGAAACGGGGGCGGACATGGCGGGCTCCTTGAATGGCGCCCATTGTCCGCCCCGCGATCCATAACCAGAACTTGGAATATGTGATTGGTCGTATAAACTTAGCTGATGATCAACATCAGCCCGCGACAGATGGACGTGTTCGTGCAGATCGCGCTGCTCGGCAGCGTGCGTGCCGCCGCCGAACGCCTGCACCTCACCCAGCCGGCGGCCAGCATGGCGCTGGCCGAGATGGAGCGACAGCTGGACGGGCCGGTGTTCGACCGCGAGCGCGGCCGCTTGCACCTCAACGCCCGCGGCCGCGAGCTGTTGCCGCTGGCGCAGGAACTGCTGGAGCGCCACGCCGAGTTCGGTCGCCGCGGCCGCGAGGACGGCGCCGAACTGGGCGGCGAGCTGCGCATCGGCGCCAGCAACACGGTGGGCAATTATCTGGTGGGTGAATTGCTGGGCGGCTTCGTGCGTGCGCATCCACAGGTGGCGATCCGGCTGCGCGTGGCCAACACCGAGACGATCACCGCAGGCATGCTGGAGCACAGCCTGGACATCAGCTGCGTCGAGGGGCCGGTGGCCCATCCGCTGCTGGAAGTGCGGCCCTGGCGCGACGACTCGCTGGCGGTGTGCGCGCCGCCGGAGCATCCGCTGGCGCGCAAGCGGGGTCTGAAGCCGGCGGATTTCGCCGGCGCCCGCTGGGTGCTGCGCGAGCCCGGTTCGGCCACCCGTGCCACCAGCGAGCGGGTGCTGTCACAGCTGCCGCCGGGCGAGACGGTGCTGGAGCTGGACCAGATCGAGGCGATCAAGCAGGCCGTGGTCGCCGGCCTGGGCATCGCCTGCCTGCCTTCGGTGGCGGTGACCGATGCCCTGGCGACCGGACGGCTGAAGGCGCTGAAGACGCCGTTCCTGGATCTGCAACGCCGGCTCTCGCTGCTGCTGCACCGGCAGAAATACCGGGGTGCGTTGCTGGATGCGTTTCTCGACAGCATCGGCTTCCGGCACGGCGCCTGAAGCCCATGCCGTGTTGCCCGGCCGGGAACCCGCGATGACTCAGGTGGAAGCGCTGGCGGGGAGCGCCGGCTCCTGCGAATGGTCCAGGATCTCGCGCAGCATCGCTTCGGCCTGCTCGTGGGTGTGGGCCCGCAGCAGGCGGGCCAGGTTGCGGCGCAGGCTGGCGTGGTCGAGCGTGGCGAGGCGGTCGCGCACCTGCAGGATCTGCGCCGGGTGCATGCTGAATTCGTTGAGGCCCAGCAACAGCAGCAGCGCGGTGAAGTTCACGTCGCCGGCGATCTCGCCGCACAGGCTGACCGGTTTCTTCGCGCGGCGGCCGGCGCCGAGCACGTGCGAGATCAGTCGCAGCAGCGCCGGCTGCAGCGGGTTGTAGATGTTCTCCAGCGCGTCGTTGCCGCGGTCGGCGGCCAGCACGTACTGGGCCAGGTCGTTGGTGCCGATGGCGAGGAAGTCGGCGTGCTCCAGCAGGGCGCGCACGTTGATCGCCGCCGCAGGGACCTCGATCATCGCGCCCAGCGGCAGTTTCTCGGGCAGGTCGATGTTCTCGCGCTTCAGGTCCTGGCGCGCCAGCTTGAACAGCGTGCGCACCGCGATCAGTTCGTCAGGCTGGGTCACCATCGGCACCAGCACGCGCACCGGACCGTAGCAGGCGGCGCGCAGGATCGCGCGGATCTGCGTGGTGAACACCGCGGGATATCGCAGCGACAGGCGCACGCCGCGCACGCCCAGCGCGGGGTTGTCCTCGCCGCGCAGGCTGAGCCCGGCGGCGTCGGCCTTGTCGGCGCCCAGGTCCAGCGTGCGGATGGTGACGGGCAGGCCGCCCATGCCCATCACCAGGTCGCGGTAGGCGATGAACTGCTCGTCTTCCGAGGGCAGCCCCTTGTGCTTGAGGAACAGGAATTCGGTGCGGTACAGGCCCACGCCATCGGCGCCACGGGCGCGGGCCATGGCCACGTCCGATGGTGTTTCGGCATTGGCCAGCAGGGCGATCTCGACACCGTCGCGGGTGCGGGTGGGCGCGTTGGCCAGCTTGGCCAGGCGGCGTCCCTCGATCGCCGCCTCGCGCTGCCAGGCGCGATAGCGCGACAGGTCCTGTGCGGTCGGATGGACGATCGCCTCGCCGCCTTCGGCGTCGAGCAGGATCAGGTCGTCATCGTGGATGTTGGACAGCGCATCGCGGGCGCCCACCAGCATCGGCAGGCCCAGGCTGCGCGCCAGGATGGCGCTGTGCGAATAGGCGCTGCCGGAACTGGCGACCACGCCGAGCAGGCCGTTGCCGGCCAGCTGCGCCATGTCGCCCGGCGCGATCGAATCGGCCACCAGGATCTCGCCCACGCGGGCGGCCAGCTTGCGTTCTTCCGGACTGGTCTGCCGCTGCAGGGCGGAGATCACCCGGTTGATCACCTGTTCGACGTCTTCCTTGCGGCTGCGCAGGTAGGGATCGTCCATCGCCTCGAACACGGCGGACAGGCGATCGCGCTGCTTCTTCAGCGCGGCACCGGCGCGGTAGTGGCCGATCCGGACCAGGTCGTCGAGCCCCCGCAGCAGTTCGGCGTCGTCCAGCAGCAGGCTGTGCGCGTCGATGAATTCGTTGACCTCGCGGGCCAGCGCGCCGTGCAGCCGGTTGCGCAGTTCGCGCAGTTCCTGCCGCGCCGTGTCGAGCGCGCGGTGCAGGTGTTCCAGTTCGCCCTCGATTTCGTCCTCGCCCAGCGGCCGGTTGTCGACCGCGTAACGACTGGGCTGCACCAGCCGCGCGCGGCCAAGCGCCATGCCGTGGGCGGCGACGGTGCCGGGAAGGAGGTGTCTCACGCTCGGCTCCCTGCGGAGCCGGGAATGGGGAATGGGGCATGGGGCATGGACCGGAGCTGGGCGCGCGCAGGCCGGCGATGCACCGTCAACCTGGTGCAGCCGGCCTTGCCGATTCCCGATTCCCGACTCCCGATTCCCTGCATCACTACGCTCCCTCGTCGAACTTGCGCTCGAACAGCTCGACCACGGCGGCGAGTGCAGGTTCCTCGTCGGGGCCCTCGGCACGGATGATCAGCGGGCTGCCCAGGCCGGCGGCCAGCATCATCACGCCCATGATGCTCTGGGCGTTGACCTCGCGGCCCTTGCTGACCAGCCACACGGTGGACTTGAAACCCTGCACCAGCTGTACCAGCTTGGCCGAGGCGCGGGCGTGCAGCCCGAGTTTGTTGGAGATGACGACTTCTTGTTCAAGCATGGATGGATTCAGGCATGGTCGATGAAAATTCCCCCGCGGCCACCGCTGGCCGCGATCTCGGCCAGTTCGTCCAGCGGCTTTTCCGCATAGTTGAGTACGCGCAGCAGCATCGGCAGATTGAGTCCGGAAACGCAGCGCAGGCGCACGCCCAGCGCGCCCAGCGACAGCCCGATGTTGCACGGCGTGGCGCCGTACAGGTCGGCAAGGATCAGCACGCCGTCGCCGTGGTCGAGTTCTCGCGCGTGGTGGGCGGTGAGCGTGCGCATCACGTCGGGATCGGCGTTGGGTGGCACCTCCACCGCGTCCACCCGCAAGGGCAGTTTCGGCATCACGTGGTGCGCCGCCGAAATGATCGCGTGACCGACCGCTTCGTGGGTCATCAGCAGCACGCCCACGCTCATGGCTGCTGCTTCCTGAGGATTGCCGAAGTCATGCCGGTTCACTCCAGCTCGCGATGGAAGGCGAGCACGCCTTCACGGCGGTCACGATAATGGGCGGCGAGCTTTTCGACTAGGTACACCGAGCGGTGACGGCCGCCGGTGCAACCGATCGAGATGGTCACGTAGCTGCGGTCGTCCTGTTCGAAGCGGGGTAGCCAGGCGTCCAGCCAGCGCGCGGTGTCGGCGAAGTATTCGCCGACCAGGGGTTCGGCTTCGAGGAATTCGCGCACCGGCGCGTCCTTGCCCGACAGCGGACGCAGGTGAGCCTGCCAGTGCGGATTGGGCAGGCAGCGCGCGTCGAACACGAAATCGGCGTCCAGCGGCAGTCCGCGCTTGAACGCGAACGACTGGAACATCAGGGTCAGCCCTTCGGTGGCCTGGGCGTAGCCGGTGGCCACCAGGCGGCGCAACTGGTGCACGTTGAGTTCGCTGGAATCGATCACCTTCTCGGCAATCGCCATCAGCGGGCGCAGCAATCGGCGCTCCTCGACGATCGCATCGGCCAGCGACACGCCGCGGGTGGCCAGCGGATGGCGGCGGCGGGTTTCCGAGTAGCGCTTGATCAGCACTTCGTCGCGGCAGTCCAGGAACACCAGGTGCACCTGCACGCCGGCGGCGGCCAGCTCGGACAGCACGGTCGGCATGTTGGCGAAGTCGGTGCCGCGATTGCGCACGTCCACGCCCACCGCGATGCGCCGGTGCTTGCTGCTGCCATGGATCACCGCGTTGACCAGCTGCGGCAGCAGGGCCGATGGCAGGTTGTCGACGCAGTAGAACTCGAGGTCCTCCATCGCGCGCAGCGCCACTGTCTTGCCACCACCGGACATGCCGGTGAGCACGATCAGGTGGATCTCGCTGGGGTCGACCTGCGGATTGAGCAGGGGAGTGTTTCCGTTCATGCGTTCACCATGGAGGCAGCCGCCGCAACTGGTGCGCCTGGCGGTCAATGAAGGTCTGCGCCGGATCGATGCCCTTGCTCTTCAGCGCATGGCTGCGCACGGCGGCCTCGACCAGCACGGCGAGGTTGCGGCCCGAGGCGACCGGCAGGGTGATCATCGGCACCTGCACGTCGAACACCTCGCGGTGGCCGATGTCGCCGGTCAGACGGGTCAGCGCATCGATGTCCTCGCCGTCGCGCAGCGGCTTCAGGTGGATCACCAGGCGCAGGTATTTGGACGTCTTTACCGACATGTGGCCGAACATCTCGCGCACGTTGAGCACACCCAGCCCGCGCACTTCCAGCAGGTCCTGCAGCAGGTCGGGGCAGGTGCCGTCGATCACGTCCGGCGCGATCAGGGTGAACTCGGTGGCGTCGTCGGCGACCAGCCGGTGACCGCGGCTGATCAGCTCCAGCGCCAGCTCGCTCTTGCCCGAGCCGGCTTCGCCGGTGATCAGCACGCCGATCGAGAAGACTTCCATGAACACGCCATGCAGGGTGATCTTCGCCGCCAGCATGCGCGCCAGGTGGTACTGCAGGTAGGTCAGCAGTTCGTGGCCGCGCTTGGAACTGGTCCACAGCGGCGTGCCGGTTTCCTCGGCCACCTCGCGCAGGTCGGCGGGGATCGGCTGGTCCTTGGTCACGATCAGCGCCACCGGCTGGTAGGCGGCGATCTTGTGCATCACCTCCCAGCGCTGGCGCGAGTCCAGCCCGTCGAGGAAGTTCAGCTCCTCCGAGCCGATGATCTGCACCTTGTTCGGGTAGATCACGTTGAGATAGCCGATCAGCGAAGGCCGCCGCGACTGCGCAACGCCCGGCTCCAGCACGCGCGATTCGCCACGCATGCCCGACACCCAGCGCAAGGCCATGCGTTCGTGGACGCCGTCGAAGAGTTGTCGTGCGCTGATCCGGTCCAAGCTCAGTCCTCTGCGCCGCGTGTCGTTGCCCGGCGGGGCTTCGCGGCGACGCGGCCATTGTGCCAGCTTGGATGGTGGTACGTGTTCAGAAAAGGAAACGGCCCGCGCGAGGCGGGCCGTTCCGGGTGGCGTTCAAGCGACGGGATCAGCCGTACTGGCGCTCCTCGCGCCCTTCGCGTTGATGCTTGTCGGCGATTTTCTCGCGGTGCTTGCGCAGCTGGGCCACCAGCTTGTCGAACAGCACGTCGATCGAGGCATACATGTCGGCCTCGGTGGCTTCGGCATGCAACGTGGCGCCGACCGCGTTGAGCGTGCCATCGGCGCGCTGCTGCAGCTTGTCGACCGAAAGCACGATCGCGAGGCTCATCAGCTTGTCGTCGAGGCGAGTGAGGCGGTCGAGCTTGGCCGTGGCGTGTTCGCGCAAGGCCGGGGTGACTTCAATCTGCTGGCCGCTGAGTTGGAATTGCATGGGTCGCCTCCTCTGGTGGTGCAGTGCCGCGTCGTCGCGGCGGGGTGGACGCGTCGGGCCACAGGCGCCGACACATCGTCAGTCATTCTGTAACAGGTATGGGAGCGAATTTTCGTTAACCAAGTTCCCGCCGCGACGAGACGGTTCAGCCCGCGCGCTGGCGCTCGCTGGAGGTGGGGATGCGCAGGCCTTCCCGGTACTTGGCGACGGTGCGACGGGCAACCTGGATGCCCTTGCGCTTGAGCTCCTCTGCGATGGCGAGGTCGGACAACGGCTTGCGCACGTCTTCGGCGTCGATGAGTTTGCGCAGCATGGCCTGGATGGCGGTGGCCGAGGCGCTGCCGCCGTCCTCGGTGGATACGCCGCTGGAAAAGAAGTATTTCAGCTCGAAGGTGCCGCGCGGGGTGTGCAGGTACTTACGCGTGGTGACCCGCGAGATGGTCGATTCGTGCATGCCGACCTCCTCGGCCACTTCGCGCAGCACCAGCGGGTGCATCGCCTCGGGGCCATAGTCGAGGAAGGCGCTTTGCCGCCGCACGATCGCGTCGGCCACTTTCAGCAGCGTCTCGGCGCGCGATTCCAGGCTCTTGATCAGCCAGCGCGCTTCCTGCAGCTGGCCGCGCATCCAGCTGGCATCCTCGCCGCGCGCCTTGGCGATCAGCCCGCAGTAGTGCTGGTTGAGGCCCAGTCGCGGCTGCGCGTCGGCATTCAGGCTGACCCGCCAGCGGGGGCCGTCGCGCAGGGCGTAGACGTCCGGCGCCACGTATTCCACCGGCGTGGTGTCCAGCGCGGCGCCGGGGCGCGGGTCCAGGCTGCGGATCAATATCGCCGCCTCGGCCACGTCGTCCTCGCTGGCGCGCAGCCGCCGGGCCAGCCGGGCGATGTCGTTGCGGGCCAGCAGGTCCAGCTCGCTGTCCACGATCTGCAGCGCCAGTTCGCGCTGCGGCGTGGCGGCATCGAACTGTTCCAGCTGCACGCGCAGGCAGTCGCGCAGGTCGAGGCTGGCCACGCCGGTGGGGTCGAATCCCTGCAACTGGCGGCGCACGGTCTCGATCTCGATCATGCTGGCATCGAAACCGGCGGGCAGGGCGGCGATGACCGCATCGAGACCCTCGGCCAGGTAGCCGGCGGGGTTCAGCGCGTCGATCAGCACCGTGGCGATCAGGTGCTGGCGCGGGTTGAACGAGGCAAGGTTGAGCTGCCACAGCAGGTGTTGCTGCAGCGTTTCCGGCGCGACGCTCTGCGGCTCGAAGTCGTCGTCGCCACGCGAGCCGGAGCTGCTGCCCGAGCTGCTGCCGGAGAAGTCGATGGGCGCTTCCGCCGTGCCGCCGCCGTCAGCCCACTCGCTGCTTTCGCCCTCGTCGTTGCTGCCGGCCGTGGCCACCGCCTCGACGCTGGGGTAGTCGAATTCGGCCTCGCCGACTTCGGGCGCTTCCTCGTCCTCGACTTCCTCGGCAAACTCCAGCAACGGGTTGCTCTCGGCGATCTGCCGCAATTCGGTTTCCAGTTCCAGTTGCGACAGCTGCAGCAGGCGTATGGCCTGCTGCAATTGCGGCGTCAGCGTCAGCTGCTGGTGGAGGCGAAACTGCAGTGCGGGTTTCATGCCAGCCGGGTCGAAAGATGACGCGGCCATCGTACCCCGAGCCCGCGCAGGCGGCCATAGCCCGGGCCAGGCTGACGAGGCTGCCGCGACAGCTTCCTCAGAGCCGGAACTCGCGGCCCAGGTACACCTCGCGCACCTTGTCGTCGGCCAGGATGTGCGCCGGCGTGCCCCGCGACAGCACTTCGCCCTCGTTGAGGATGTAGGCGCGGTCGCAGATGCCCAGGGTCTCGCGCACGTTGTGGTCGGTGATCAGCACGCCGATGCCGCGTTCCTTGAGGTGGCGCACGATGCGCTGGATTTCGCCCACGGAGATCGGATCGACGCCGGCGAACGGCTCGTCCAGCAGCATGTAGCGGGGGTTGGCGGCCAGCGCCCGGGCGATTTCCACCCGGCGCCGCTCGCCGCCGGACAGGCTGATGCCTTTCTGTTCGGCGATGTGGGCGATCTTCAGCTCGTCCAGCAGGTTTTCCAGCTCGGTCTCGCGCTGCTGCGCGGTCAGGCCGTCGCGCAGTTCCAGCACCGCCATGATGTTGTCGGACACGCTGAGCCGGCGGAATACCGACGCTTCCTGCGGCAGGTAGCCGATGCCGAGCTTGGCGCGCGCATGCACCGGCAGGCCGGTGATGTCGAGCTTGTCCAGCTTGATGCTGCCCGCGTCGGCCTCGATCAGCCCCACCACCATGTAGAAGCAGGTGGTCTTGCCCGCGCCGTTGGGGCCGAGCAGGCCGACCACTTCGCCCTCGCGGATCGAGAAACCGAATTCGCGCACGACCTGGCGCGACTTGAAACTCTTTTGCAGACCTTCGGCGGAGAGCATCGGTTACGGCTGTCCCTGCGTGGCCGGCTTGGCCGGTGTGCTCGAGGATGCGGCGGGCGCCGCGTCTCCGGCAGGTTTCGCCGTCGGCTTGAAGGTCATGTGGACCAGGCCGTCACCGTTGCTTTCGCCGGTCATCTGGCTGGTCTCGGTGTTGTAGGTGAGCCTGTCGCCGTGGGCGTCGCCACGTCCCTTCTGGGTGATCGAGGCGTTGCCGCTGAGCACGGCGATCCCCTTGAGGTTGTCGTAGTCGAGCGTGGCGGCGTCGCCCAGCACCAGGTTGTTGTTCTCGTCCAGTTGCTCAAGATGGGCCGGGCTGCCGGTGATCACCACGCGGCTGATCTGGCTGTCGCCGTCGAAATACACCTTGGCCTGCGCCCCGGTGGCTTTCAGGGTGCCCTGGGTGATCACCACGCTGCCGCTCAGCGTGCTGACGCTGTTGGGCTTCTGGAAACCGTCGAAATGTTTCGCGCCGACGTGCATTTCCTGCTGGCGGTCGCTCTTTTTCGCCAGGGCAGGTTGTGCCGCGAGCAGGCCCAGAGCGGCAATGCCGAGCGCGAACCTAGCGCTTGCGCGGCGGGAAGGTGGCATGAACGTCATCGAGCAGCTCCAGGTGTTTGTCATTCAGGTCGGCGCGCATGCCGATACCGCTGATTCTAGTGCCGCCTTGCACCATCTGCGCGGGCGCGGCGGTTTCCAGCCGGTTCTGTTTCGGCCAGGCGGTGATGTCGGCGGTCTGGATCTGCGCGGCGGGCGCGTCGCGGAAGGCTGCCCGGTGCATGTCGACCGGACCTTGCAGCTTCAGCTCGGTACCGCTCTTGTTGACCCAGCCATACAGCGACTTGCCCTGCCAGTCGGGTACGCCGGCCTGGTTCGCCGGCAACTGGAACGTGGGTGAGTTCAGGTATAGCGAGTCGTCGCCCTCGCGGCGCTCCAGGTGCGGCGACTGCAGGTGGAAGCTGGGCTTCCCCTCGGCGTTGAACTCGGTCATGCGGGCGTCGGTCAGGGTGTAGCCCGAGCGGGGAGGGCCCACGAAGTCGTTGGTCCTGGGCGCCGGACCGAACCACCACAGCAGGATCTGGGCGACGCCGGCGGCCAGCGCGATGGCGATGGTCGCGGCCGGCAGGCGCCGGTCGCGCAGCCACAGGCGCAGGCTCACTGCCAGCGCTCCCGTTCGGCGTCGCTCTTGCCCTGGGCGTGCAGGATCAGGTCGCAGGCCTCGCGCGCTGCGCCCATGCCGCCGCTGCGGGTGGTCTGCCAGTGCGCCGCCTCGGCCACCCAGGGGTGGGCGTTGGCCACCGCCACGGCGAGCCCGGCGATGTGCATCGGCGGCAGGTCGGGCAGGTCGTCGCCGACGAAGGCGGCCTGTTCGGGCGTCAGCTGCAGGGCGTCGAGCAATTGCTGCAGGCAGCCGCGCTTGTCGCCCTGGCCCTGGTAGACGTGGCTGATGCCCAGTTCCTCGGCGCGCAGCGACACCGGGTGGCTGATGCGTGCCGTGATGATGGCCACCTGCACGCCGTTCGCCTGCAGCCGCTTCAGGCCCAGGCCGTCATGCACGTGGAAGACCTTGGTTTCGCGGCCGTCCTCGCCGTACCACAGGCGGCCATCGGTCAGCGTGCCGTCCACGTCGAACACGGCCAGGCGAATTTTCGCGGCGCGGGTGAGGATGTCGGCGGAGAGGTTGGCGAGGTAGGGCATGAGTCCATGGTTGCTGTGAAAAGCCTCGAAAGGCGGGTTTGCCGGCTTTCCGATTTGCCAGGGCAAATCGGGATCAGACCACACGCGCCCGGAGCAGATCATGAATGTTCAACGCGCCGACCACGCGCTGTTCGTCGTCGACCACCAGCAGGGCGTGGATCTGGTATTTCTCCATCAGCTGCGCCGCCTCGGCCGCCAGCTTGTCGGCGCCGATGGTTTTCGGGCCGCGGGTCATCAGCTCGGCCACGGTGGCCCCGCGCAGGTCCACGCCTTCGTCGTCCAGCGCGCGGCGCAGGTCGCCGTCGGTGAACACGCCCAGCAGGCGCTGATCGGCGTCGACCACGGCGGTCATGCCCAGGTGCTTGCGGGTCATCTCGACCAGGGCGGCGGTGATCCCGGCGTCCGGCGAAACCCTTGGCACGTCGTCGCCGGTATGCATCACGTCGCTGATGTGCAGCAGCAGGCGGCGGCCCAGCGCTCCGGCCGGGTGCGAGCGGGCGAAGTCGTCCGAGGTGAAGCCGCGCGCTTCGAGCAGGGCGATCGCCAGTGCATCACCCCACACCAGCGCCACCGTGGTGCTGGTGGTCGGCGCCAGGCCCAGCGGACAGGCTTCGCTGGAGATGCTGCCGTCCAGGTGCACGTCGGCCTGGGTGGCCAGCGAGGAGGTGGGGCGTCCGGTGATCGCGATCAGCGGGATGCCCTGGCGCTTGATCACCGGCAGGATCAGCAGCAGCTCGTCGGTCTCGCCGGAATAGGACAGCGCCAGCACCACGTCTTGCGGCAGGATCATGCCGAGGTCGCCATGGCTGGCCTCGCCCGGATGCACGAAGAATGCCGGGGTGCCGGTGGAGGCCAGGGTGGCGGCGACCTTGCGCCCGATATGGCCGGACTTGCCCATGCCGCTGACCACGACGCGACCCTTGCAGCCCAGGATCAGCCGGCAGGCCTCGACGAACTCCGGCCCGATCCGCGATTCCAGGGCCAGCGCGGCGGCCGCCTCGGTGGCGACCACCGTGCGCGCGCTGCGGGTGACCAGGTCGGCATCCAGCGAGGTCGGGAGGGGTGGGGCGGTGCGTGCGTTCATGGGGGCTCAGGCAAGGGTGGCGGGGACACGGAGGGCGATGGGAAGCGGGCCGGTTCCGCCTGCCGCCGAACCCTCGTCATTTCTGCGCCAGCGTATTTCCATTACCATGGCATCTTCCCATTTTAACGTCATAAGCCAGCACAAAGGATTCCGGTCCAGCGGGAATCCGCCTTCCGGCTGGCCCGACCACCTCACGGAACACTACCCGATGGACTCCAGCCGCATCCAGGCGATGATCGAACAGGGCCTGCCCGGTGCGAAGGCGGAGGTCAGCGGCGCCGATGGCGTGCATTTCGAGGCCACCGTGGTGGCCAGCCAGTTCGGCGGCAAGCTGCCGCTGGCCCGGCATCGGCTGGTATACGCCACGCTGGGCGAGCTGATGGGCGGTGCGATCCACGCGCTGGCGCTGAAGACACTGACTCCGGAAGAAGCCGGGAACAGGGAATAGGGAACGGGGAATGGTCAAAAGCCATTCCGTCCAGTTCCGCGCCCGACCTCGGCTCCTCCGATTTCCCATTCCCGATTCTCCATTCCCGATTCCCTGCACCCATGGCCAAAATCCTGATCAGCGGCGGCACGCCACTCAACGGCGAGGTTGCCATTTCCGGCGCCAAGAACGCCGTGCTGCCCATCCTCGCCGCGTGCCTGCTGGCCGACGAGCCGGTGAGCATCGGCAACGTGCCGCACCTGCATGACGTCACCACCTTCATCGAACTGCTCGGCCAGATGGGCGTGCGACTGGTGCTCGATGACCGCATGAAGATGCACGTCGACCCGCGCACCACCAGCACCTGCGTGGCGCCCTACGACCTGGTGCGCACGATGCGCGCCTCGATCCTGGTGCTGGGGCCGTTGGTGGCGCGCTTCGGCCAGGCCGAGGTCTCGCTGCCGGGCGGTTGCGCGATCGGCTCGCGTCCGGTCGACCAGCACATCCGCGGCCTGCAGGCGCTGGGTGCCGAGATCACGGTCGAAAACGGCTACATCAAGGCGAAGGCATCGCGGCTGAAGGGCGCACGCATCGTGATGGACATGGTCACCGTCACCGGCACCGAGAACATCATGATGGCTGCCACGCTGGCGCAGGGCACCACGGTGATCGAGAACGCGGCGCAGGAGCCGGAAGTGGTCGACCTGGCGCACTGCCTGATCGCGATGGGCGCGCAGATCGAGGGCGTGGGCACCTCGACCATGGTGATCCATGGCGTCGAACGACTGCACGGGGCCCAGCACGACGTGCTGCCCGACCGCATCGAAACCGGCACTTACCTGGTCGGCGCGGCGATGACCGGCGGCAAGGTGCGTGCCCGCCATGCCCGGGCCAGCTCGCTGGAGGCCGTGCTGGCCAAGCTGGAGGAGACCGGCGCGCACATCTCCACCGGCGACGACTGGATCGAGCTGGACATGGGCGGCCGTCGGCCAAAGGCGGTCAACATCAGCACCGCGCCATACCCTGCGTTCCCCACCGACATGCAGGCGCAGTTCACCGCGCTCAATTGCGTGGCCGAAGGCACCGGCGTGGTGACCGAGACGGTGTTCGAGAACCGCTTCATGCATGCGCAGGAATTGCAGCGACTGGGCGCGAACATCCAGCTCGAAGGCAACACCGCGGTGATCCAGGGCGTGTCCCGGATGAGCGGCGCGCCGATCATGGCCACCGACCTGCGCGCCTCGGCCTGCCTGGTGCTGGCCGGCCTGGTGGCCAAGGGCGACACCACCGTCGACCGCGTCTACCACATCGATCGCGGCTACGAGAACATCGAGGAGAAGCTCGGCGTGCTTGGCGCGAAGATCCGGCGTCTGCCGAACTGATCCTTCGTGTTGCGCCCTCCTCTGCACAGCAGGGGGAGGGTTGGGGTGGGTGCTCTTGATCTTCGGCGAGGGGTTGGGCTACCTGCTTCCTTTCGCCCATCTTCTGCGAGGGCCTGGGCTAGCCCGCTGTTCCGCCGATTTTTCGCGAGGGCCTGAGCTACCCCCTCCCTTCCTCCCCCTGCGAGCAGGGGGAGGGATCAAGGTGCTCTCGGGGCTACGGGGTTGCCGGGGCCGTGGTTTGCCGGGACGGCTGGTTTATCGTGCTCTTACTCGGCCCGGTAGCTCACCAGTTCCAGCACCAGGTCGCCGCCGTCGTGCTGGGCCAGTTTCACCGGCAGCGGGTAGCGGTCGGGGGCGTACCAGGCGCTGAAGCCGCGGTCGGCGTCGGTGCGATCGATGCGCTCGGCGTCGAAGCTGCCCGCGGGTACCTTGACGGTTTCCGTGCCGCTGACCTTGAAATTCTGTGTCTGCACTTCCTGGCGTACCGCCACCGGCAGGGCGATCTGCTGCCTGCCGTCGCGCAGCGCCAACCCCAGCGCCAGCGCCAGGGTGTTGCGCTCGACCATGCCGGGACTGGCGGGATAGCTCTGTGCGCCCTTGCCCTCGTCGACACTGACCTGCTTGTTCGCCCAGTCCACCACCAAGTGGCGCTGCTTCTGCTTCACCGCGGCCTGCATCCGGTAGTCGTAGCTGATCGCCTCGGGCACGTCGCCTTTCCAGCGGAAACGCGAGGTTTCGCTGACACTGGCGCCGAGCAGGGCGGCCAGTCCGCCGGTGCCCTTGACGTCCTTGCTGTAGATCCACTGGCCGTCGCCGGCCGCGTGCAACCGGATCGTGGCGACGCCCATGGGCTGGCCACCCTGCAGCACGTCATAGGTGGCGGTGAAGGCCTGGGGTTGGGTGGCTGCGGCGGCGTGGCTGCCGAACAGCAGGCCAAGGCCGAGCAGGGGAGCGAGCAGGGATCGGATAGTCATGCGCCGAGTCTGCGCAGGCAGGGCTGAACCTGCTTTAAGGCTGCAGCCCGTGTGTGCCCAGCTGCAGTGGCATCGACAGCGGCCGGCCGTCGAAGCGTGGGCCGTGGCCATCCCATTGCAGCCGGCCGCCGGCCAGTTCGGCCAGCACCGCCGGCAGCAGGCGGTGTTCCAGTGGCAGCAACCGCTGGGCCAGCGACTGTTCGTCGTCATCGGCCACGATCGGCAGGCGCGCCTGGGCGATCACCGGGCCGCCATCCAGCTCGGCAGTGACGAAATGCACGCTGGCGCCATGCTCGGCGTCACCGGCTTCCAGCGCGCGACGATGCGTGTGCAGGCCCCGGTATTTCGGCAGCAGCGAGGGATGGATGTTGATGATGCGCCCCGCCCACGGTCGCAGCGCCTCGCCGTCGAGGATGCGCATGAAGCCGGCCAGCACCAGCCATTCGGCGCCGCTGTCGGTGATGCGTTCGAACAGGTCGAGATCGAACGCGCGCCGATCCGCGTAGCTGCGCGGGTCCAGCGCCAGGGTGGCGATGCCGGCGGCTTCGGCCAGCCGCAGCGCGCCGGCGGTGGCCTTGTCGCTGCCCACCAGCACTAAGTCGACCGGCAGTTCGCCACGCGCACGCGCGTCGAGCAGGGCGGCGAGATTGCTGCCGCGCCCGGAGGCGAGCACGGCGACCTTGGCGGGTGCGGAGGCCAAACGGATCAGCCGATATGCACGCGCTCGTCGCCCTGTGCGGGCACGATCTCGCCGATCACCGAGCTGGCCAGGCCGTGCGTGGCCAGCAGCGCGGACGCGCCTGCCACCGCATCGCGCGGCAGGATCACGGTGAAGCCGACGCCGCAGTTGAACGTGCGCCACATTTCCTCGCGCGCCACGTTGCCTTCGCGCATCAGCCAGTCGAATACCGGCGGCAGCACGATCGCGGTGGCATCCAATGCAATGCCGAGCCCATCCGGCACCACGCGGATGATGTTTTCCTTCAGGCCGCCACCGGTGATGTGGGCCATGCCGTGGATAATTGAAGAGTCCGCACATGGATGTGCGGGGTTTTGCGAGGGACTCGCATCCAACTTCAGCAATTCCAGCATCGGCTTGACGTAGATCGTGGTTGGCGCCATCAGCGCGTCGACCAGCTTCACGCCGCCGAGGTCGAGATCCAGCGGGCTGCCCGCCCGATCGAGGATCTTGCGCACCAGCGAGTAACCGTTCGAATGCGGGCCGCTGGAGGCCACGCCCAGCACCACGTCGCCGGCCACGATTGCGTCGCCGGTCAGCATCTGCGACTTTTCCACCGCGGCCACGGTGAAGCCGGCCAGGTCGTATTCGCCCGGCGGATACATGTCCGGCATCTCGGCGGTCTCGCCGCCGATCAGGGCACAGCCGGCCAGTTCGCAGCCGGTGGCGATGCCGCCGACCACGGCCGCAGCGGTGTCCACGTCCAGCTTGCCGGTGGCGAAGTAATCGAGGAAGAACAGCGGCTCGGCGCCCTGCACCAGCACGTCGTTGACGCACATGCCGACCAGGTCGATGCCGATCGTGTCGTGGCGGTTCAGCATCTGCGCCAGCTTCAGCTTGGTGCCCACGCCGTCGGTGCCCGAGACCAGCACCGGCTCCCTGTAGCGGCCGGAAAGGTCGAACAGGCCGCCGAAGCCGCCCAGCCCGCCCATCACCTCGGGGCGCAGGGTGCGCTTGACCAGCGGCTTGATGCGTTCGACCAGCGCATTGCCGGCATCGATGTCGACGCCGGCGGCGCGGTAGGTGAGGGCGTCAGACATGGCGAGCACCTTGGTCAGGATCTGCGGCGTGGGTGAAACGCGCAAGTTTACCAGCTTGTGGCGCCGTTGCCGTGCGCCTTCGCCGGCTTCAACACCGTCGCGATGGACGCTGGGGACACTATTGGGCAGACTTCCCGGGAGATTTCTCCAAGAAGATGCCTGCCCCATGCGCCTGTCCCGCCTGCTGATGCTCACCTTGCTGCTGGCTTTTGCCGCCTTGCCGTCCCTGCATGCCCAGCTCGCCGGCTCGCCGTATTCGGTGGTGGTGCCGGTGGCCGACACCAGCGACGCCCAGCGCGACCAGGCGTTCTCCACCGCGCTGGCCCAGGTGCTGACGCGGGTCGCCGGCGGGCAGGACCTGCGCAGCAACGCCGGTTACGCCGATGCCCTGGGCAAGGCCACCTCCATGGTGCAGAAATTCCAGTACCAGCGCGCCGCCACCGGGCTGATCCTGAACGTGGATTTCGAGCCCGGTTCGGTGCGCCGGCTGGTCTCGAAGCTGGGCGTGCAAAGTGCGGGCATCAAGCCGCCCGTGCTGTTGCTGGTGCAGGACGGCAACGGTCATCTGCTCGACCAGACGGCACTGGCCAGCCTGGCGGCCAGTGCCAACGCGCGCGGCATCAACGTGGTGTATCCCGATGCGGCCAGCGCGCCTGATCCGGCGAAGATCGCCGCCGCCGACCCTGTTGCACTGGCCGGGGTCAACCAGCAGTACCGCACCGGCCTGGTCCTGCTGGGCAAGCTCGCCGGCAACAGCGCGGACTGGACACTGATTTCCGGCGGCCAGGCCCAGCACTGGACTGCGCAGGGCGCGAGCGCGGACAACCTGCTGGGCGATGCCGGCAACGGCTTGGTCGACCGGCTGGGCAAGCAGCTCAACGTGATTGGCGCCGGCCCCAGCGAGGGCAAGCTGTGGGTCAGCGGTCTGGACAGCGCGATGGATTACGCAAGGCTGATCTCGACCCTGCAGGACGACCCGACGGTGAAACAGGTGCTGACCCTGGGCGCGCAGAACGATGCCGTGCTGCTGGACATCAAGGCGGCGGTCCCGATCAGCGCGCTGGCCGCCAACCTCGCCGCGGGCGGCCACCTGCTGCTGCAGGGTGAACCGCATCCGGGCGCCGATGCGAACCTGCGCTGGCTGCGGTGACAAGATGAATCAGGACAGGGACATTTCGCGGCGCTGGCAGCTGCTGGCGATCGTGCTGGTGATCGGCTACCTGATGTGGCTGCTGGCGCCGGTGCTGATGCCGTTCGCGGTGGCCGCGATGCTGGCCTATCTGGGCGATCCGCTGGCCGACCGGCTGGAGCGGCTCGGCCTCAACCGGATGTGGGCCGCCACGATCGTGTTCGTGGTGATCCTGGTGGCGGTGGTCGGCGTGCTGCTGCTGCTGATCCCGCTGGTCGCGCGCCAGGTCGAGAACCTGGTCGGCAACCTGCCGCGCTACGGCGACTGGGCGCAGAACACCGTGTGGCCGTGGCTGCAGGCGCGACTGCACCTGGACCCGCACACCTTCGACAGCGACCGGATGCTGACGGCGATCAAGGAACACATCGGCTCGATCGGCGGCGTCGCCACCGCGGTGATCGGCAAGGTCTCGCGTTCGGGCCTGGGCATCGCGATGGCGCTGACCAACCTGGTGCTGATCCCGGTGGTGGCGTTCTACCTGCTGCGCGACTGGGATCGGCTGGTGGCGAAGATCGACGGCATGCTGCCGCGCTCGATCCAGCCCACCATCGCGCACCTGGCCAGCGAGTCGGACAAGATCCTCGGCGCCTTCGTGCGCGGCCAGTTGCTGGTGATGCTGGCGCTGGGCGTCTTCTACGGCGCCGGCCTGGGCATGGTCGGGCTGCAGGTGGGCCTGCTGATCGGCATGGTCGCCGGCCTGCTCAGCTTCGTGCCGTACCTGGGTTTCATCATCGGCTTCGTGGCGGCGATCATCGCCGCGCTGGTGCAGTACGGCGACTGGACCCACGTGCTGCTGGTCTGCGGCGTGTTCGCGGTCGGCCAGTTGCTGGAAGGCTACGTGCTGGTGCCCAAGCTGGTCGGCGACAAGATCGGCCTGCACCCGGTGGCGGTGATGTTCGCGGTGCTGGCCGGCGGCTACCTGTTCGGTTTCCTCGGCGTGCTGCTGGCACTGCCGGCGGCGTCGGTGATCATGGTGCTGCTGCGCTACCTGATCGAACGCTACCGGATGAGCGAGCTGTACAACGAGGAAGGGCCGGACGATCCGGTGATCACCGAGGTGGATGTGGCCGTGCACCGCGGTGGTGAGGTCGAGACTTCCGCGGTCGACGTGGCATCGCCGGGCGACTCATCCACGCCATGATCCCGCAGTTGCCGCTCGCGCTGCGCTGGCCGCGTCGGCAGCGCTTCGAACATTTCCACGCCGGCGCGAATGCCGCCGCACTGGCCGCGGTGCAGGCGCTGGCGCTGCAGCCCGGTGCACCGTGGGTTTACCTGCACGGCGCCAGCGGCAGCGGCCGCAGCCATCTGCTGATGGCCGCCTGCCAGGCCGCCATCGCCGCCGAACGGCGCGTGCAATACCTGCCGCTGGCGACGATCGCCGACCACGCCGCGGCCTTGCGCGGCGTCGCCGGCAGCGAACTGCTGGCGCTGGACGACCTGGGCGCCATCGCCGGCAACCGCGACGCGGAACACGCCCTGTTCGATCTCTACAACCGCGCCCGCGCCGAAGGCAGCGCCCTGCTGTTCGCCGCCGACGCCACGCCCACCCGGCTCGGCATCGAACTGCCCGACCTGCGCTCGCGCCTCGGTGCCTGCACCCAGTTCGCGCTGAAACCGCTGGACGACGACGAACGCCGCATGGTGCTGAAAGCGCAAGCCGCGTCGCGCGGCATCGAACTGGACGACAGCGTGCTGGACTGGCTGTTCACCCGTTATGCGCGCGATCTCGGCGCGCTGCTCGACCTGCTCGACAAGCTGGACCAGGCCTCGCTGGCGGCGCAGCGGCGGATCACCGTGCCGTTCCTGCGCGGAGTGTTGAAGGATGGCGGGTCAGAGTCGTCTTGATGTGATTGACGCAGTCAGCTCGTCCCAGACGCCTTTTCGTGCAAGGCCAATTGCGGATGTGTTCTTGCGTGGCTTGTACAATAACATCATTTGACGGTTGTATTGACGCACGTAATTTCGCGCATCGATCCTGATCTGGTGTTCTTCCGGGTTACACGACACATCGTTGATGTCGATTGCTCGAAGTTCGTACCCGGACTTGAAAGGGTCGCCGGCCAGTTCGGGAACCTCAAATCCGACTCCTGCATTGATGCCGATCAACCTGTGATCACCTCGGGCGAAGCTGTGACGCGCGTCATTTTCAGCACTCGCTGGTTGCAGCGATCTCAAGACAGTCAAATCGGTGCCAGCATTGCAGGCTGTTGCTGGAGCAGGGTGAGAGCATCCTGCCGCCAATGATGTTGCCGCCAAAAGCCATGCAACTCCGTGCAATTTCATGACGGTCGCCTTGCATTCGAGAATAGCCTCGTGACTGAATGGGCTGATCAGGGTCAGTGTGTGGTTTCAGTGCAGCGGTGGCAAGGGGGCGGATGCCTTCACGGCCATCTCTCGTTCGGTGCTCAAGGCGCAAGCAAAAGGCGCCCGAAGGCGCCTTTCCATTTCAACGGGCTGCCACGCATCAGGCCTTCAGCAGCGCCGGCGTCGCCTGCTGGCCGATCGCGTCGACCAGGGCCTTGGCCACGTTGAGATTGCCGGCGACGATGTTGCCGCTCTCCGGGATGCCGTCACGACCGGCGAAGTCGCAGTAGCGACCACCCGCTTCGTGCACCAGCAGCACGCCGGCAGCCATGTCCCACGGCTTCAGGCCGATCTCGAAGTAGCCGTCGTAGCGACCGGCGGCGACGTAGGCCAGGTCGAGTGCGGCCGAGCCGGAGCGGCGGATGTCTTCAGCCTGGCCGAGGATCGCGCGGGTGATGTCCAGCTGCGGCACCAGGTGCTCGCGCTGGCGGAACGGGAAGCCGGTGGCGATCATCGCGCCGCCCAGGTTCTCGCGCTTGCCCACGCGCATGCGGCGATCGTTGAGGTAGGCGCCGTCACCCTTGCTGGCGGTGTACAGCTCGTCCCGCAGCGGGTCGAACACCACCGCGTGGATCGGCACGCCCTTTTCCAGCAGCGCGATCGACACGCTGAAGTGCGGGATGCCGCGCAGATAGTTGTGGGTGCCGTCCAGCGGGTCGATCACCCAGGTCAGCGGGCCCTTGCCGATCGCGCCGCTTTCCTCGGCGAGGATCGCGTGGTCGGGGTAGGCGCGGCGCAGTTCCTTGATGATTTCCGCCTCGGCCAGCTTGTCGACTTCGGAGACGAAGTCCATCTGCTGCTTCTCGACGATGTTCAGCCCGTCGATGCGGTTCATGTAGCGCAGGATCACATTGCCTGCTGAACGCGCGGCGCGCGCCGCGATCGTGACGTGTGGTCTGGCCATGGGTATCGACTTTGGAAGAGAGCGGGTTTGCGGCCGGCGATTCTAGCAGAGGCGAGCCCCGGACGCCCTTGTCCACTATCCTTGTCGACCCGCACCGCCAATCTGCCCAGCGCATGACCGATCTCCACGACCTCGCCGCCCGCATTCGTTACGTGCTGGTGCGCACCTCGCACCCGGGCAATATCGGCAGCGCGGCGCGGGCGATCCGCACGATGGGCTTCCAGCGACTGGAGCTGGTGACGCCGTACCGCTTCCCCGACCCCGAGGCCAATGCCCTGGCGGCGGGCGCGGACGACGTGCTGGAACAGGCCGGCATCCACCGCGAGCTGGTCGATGGCCTGGCCGGCACCAGCCTGGCGCTGGGCTTGTCGGCGCGCCGGCGCGGGGTGAACCTGCCGGAAATTTCCCCCCGCGAGGCGGCGCAACAGGTGCTGGCGGCGGCGATGCGCGGGGAGCAGGTGGCGCTGGTGTTCGGCAACGAGCGCACCGGGCTGGAAAACGAGGAGCTGGCGCGCTGCCACGCGATGGTGCGGATTCCCAGCGTGGACGACTTCAGCTCGCTGAACCTGTCGCAGGCGGTGCAGGTGATGGCCTACGAGGTGCGCCTGGCGATGCTGGGCGACGACTTGCCCGCACCACCGCCCGAGCACGACGAGCCGCCGGCCGACGCGGCGCAGATGGAACAGTTCTACCGCCATCTGGGGCAGGCCCTGGACGACATCGAATTCCACAAGGGCCGCGAGCCCACCACGATCATGCTGCGCCTGCGCAAGCTGTTCCAGCGCGCCCAGCCGGACGAACGCGAGTTGCGCGTGCTGCACGGCATCCTGGCAGACGCCCAGCGGATGGCCGGGCTGGCGAAAGATCGGTAACTAGCTTGCCTTGATCCCTCCCCTGTGCAGCAGGGGAGGGCCGGGGCGGGGTGCTCTTGACCTTACTGCTCGTCGTCGGACGGTTCCAGCGACGGTGCCGGCGTGACCAGCAGCTTGTCGATGCGGGCGCCGTCGAGGTCGACCACCTCGAAGCGGATGCCGTGCCAGGCGAACACTTCGCCGGTCTGCGGCACGTGGCCCAGCGCCGTCATCACCATGCCGGCGACGGTGCGGAAATCGTGTTCGTCCTCGCCCGGCAGCGTACTGATCTGCAGCAGTTCGCGCAGGTCGTCGGTGGGCAGGCTGCCGTCGATCAGCCAGCTGCCATCGGCGCGCTGCATGATCGGGCTGGCCTCGTTGCCGCCGCCGTGGCCGATCTGGCTGGCACCCACCACGGCGGCCAGCAGGTCGTTGACGGTGACCACGCCCTCGATGTCGCCGTACTCGTCGACCACCAGCGCCAGCGGCGTCTCGGCGTCGCGGAATTCCTCCAGCAGGTCCAGCGCGCGGGCGGCGGCGGGCACGAACAGGGGTTTCGACAGGTGTTCGAACAGTTCCGGCATGCCTTCGGCGAAGCTGTGCAGCAGGCGCTTGACCTCGACCACGCCGACCACGTCGCTCTCGTCGCCGCGGTAGACCGGGTAGCGCGAATACGGCGTTTCGCGCAGCACCTCGATGTTTTCCTCGCGAGTGCCGGCGATGTCCAGCCAGGCGATGCGCATGCGCGGGGTCATCACGCTGTCCACCGTGCGGTCGCCCAGGCGCAGCACCCGGTTCACCATGTTGTGCTCATCCGGGTCCAGCACGCCCTGTTCGGCGCTCTCGGCCACCAGCAGGCGGATCTCCTCCTCGGTGACCATGCCGCTACCGAGCTGGTTGACCCGCAACATGCGCAGCAGCAGGTTGCTGGAATGGTTCAGCAACCACACGAACGGCGCGGTGATCCGCGACAGCACCAGCATCGGGATGGCCACGTAGGAGGCCACTTTCTCCGGCGAGGCCAGCGCCAGCCGCTTGGGCACCAGCTCGCCGAACACGATCTGGATGTACGAGATCAGCACGAAGCCGAGCACGATGCCGATGATCCGCGCATACGGCAGCAGCCAGACCAGCCCGCCGCCGCGCAGCGCATCGGCGATATGGCCGCCCAGCGCGTCGCCGGCGATCGCGCCGGTGATCAGCATGACCAGGGTGATGCCGACCTGCACGGTGGACAGGAAATGCTCCGGCGCCTCGGCGTGGCGCAATGCCGCGGCCGCCTTGCGGCTGTTCAGGGCCATCTGCTTGAGGCGGCTCTTGCGCGAAGCCACCAGGGCCATCTCCGACAGCGCGAAGAAGCCGTTGCACAGGGCCAGGACGAGGACGAGCGCGATTTGGGTCAGCATCGCGGCGATGATGGGGGAGGGTGCATGGGCACAGTGTAAGTGGTGTTGACCCTGCGCATCACCCCGTCGATGGACGCGGATTGATGCAGGGCAGCACGGCAGTCCTGTAACATCCCGGTCATTCCGTTCGATCAGGCGTGGCCCGCATGTTTTCACTGCAGACGATTTTCGGCAAAGGCGACAAGTTCTACGGTTTGCTCGAACAGAGCGCCGAGACCGCCCACGAAAGCGCCAAGGCGCTGCACGAACTGCTGACCCGGCCGGGCGCCGAGCAGGTGATGGCCGCGTTCGCGGTGACCCGGGCCCGCGAAAAGGAACTGGCCGCGCAGATCAGCGAAGGCCTGGTGAACACCTTCGTGACCGCGCTGGACCGCGAGGACATCGAGGCCCTGAACTCCGCCCTGTACAAGATTCCCAAGACCGTGGAGAAGTTCGCCGAGCGCTACGAGATCGTGGCCGGGCGCCTGGTCGGGGTGGATTTCGCCCAGCGCGCGCTGGTGCTGGAGCAGTCCAGCGCGGTGGTGGTGCAGATGGTGCACGAGCTGCGCCGCGGCCTGCGCATCGACCCGGTGAAGAAGCTGCAGGATCGCCTGCAGGCGCTGGAGTCCGAAGGTGACCGCATGCTGCTGGCGCCATACCGCACGCTGTACGTGGAAGGCGGCGACGTGATGCGGGCGATGTTGTCCAAGGATCTGTTCGAGCTGATCGAGAAGGCCATCGACAAGTGCCGCGACGTCGGCAACATCGTCTACTCGATCGTGCTGAAGAACTCCTGAGGCCACGCCCGTGACCCTGTGCATTGCAACCCGGCAGGCGACGCCGTGCGGGATTTCTCCCAGCTGCGGTGAGCGCCCATGAGCATCGTCATCGCGGTGGTGGTGATCGCGCTGACCTTCACCTACATCAACGGTTTCCACGATACCGCCAACTCGATCGCCACCGTGGTGGCGACCAAGGTGCTGACGCCGGGGCAGGCCGTGCTGATGGCGGCCGGCACCAACCTGGTCGGCGCGTTCATGGGCACGGCGGTGGCCGCCACGATCGCCTCGGGGCTGATCAATGCCGGCGTCATCGAGATGAGTTCGCAGTTGCTGATCTGCGCGCTGCTGGCGGCGATCGTGTGGAACCTGATCACCTGGTGGCTGGGCCTGCCGTCCAGCTCCAGCCATGCGCTGGTCGGTTCGCTGGTCGGCGCGGCGATCGCCGCCTCGGGCAACAACTTCGATTCGGTGATCTGGGTCGAGGGCAGCGTGCTCAAGGGCCACGGCGTGATCCCCAAGGTGATCATCCCGATGGTGCTGTCGCCGCTGGGCGGTTTCGTCATCAGCTTCCTGCTGATGGGGGCGCTGTACGCACTGCTGGCCTGGTTCGCCAACCGACAGGGCTGGTTGCGCCGATTCGGGCGCACGCCGTTCGTCAACGCTTTCTTCGGCAAGGCGCAGATCCTGTCGGCCGGCGCCATGGGCGTGGCGCACGGCATGAACGACGCGCAGAAGAGCATGGGCATCATCGCGCTGGCGCTGGCCGGCGGCACCGCCGCCCACCAGTTCGACCAGCTGCCGCATTGGCTGGGCTTCCTGCGCATCGACGGCAACCCCGCCGGCGGTTTCGAAATCCCGGTCTGGGTGAAGGTGGTGTCGGCACTGACCATGGCCGCCGGCACGGCCGGCGGTGGCTGGCGCATCATCAAGACGCTGGGCCACAAGATGGTCAAGCTGCATCCGATCAACGGCTTCGCCGCCGAAACCAGCTCCGCCGCGGTGATCCTGGTGGCGTCGGTGTTCGGCATTCCCGTGTCGACCACGCACAACGTCTCCGCCTCGATCATGGGCGTAGGCGCGGCCAAGCGCTTCAACGCGATCCGCTGGTCGGTGGTCGAGCGGATGGTGTGGGCGTGGATGCTGACCCTGCCGATCACCGCGCTGCTGGCCTACGGGCTGGTGGTGGCGTTCAGGCTGCTGTTTCAGGCGTAGGGTGGGCATTGCCCGCCGGCTCTTCGACGATGCCCACAATTACAGCGAATCGCTGCTGTTGGCGATGAGCTGTTCCAGCTCGTCGCCCAGCGTGCCCAGCTCGCCGACCACGCGTTGCAGCTCGGCCTGGTCGAGGAATTCATAGGGGCGGTTTTCGCACAGATGCAGGTAGGGCGAGCCGTCCAGGTCGGCGACCGCGAGGAAACCGGTGCGCTGTTGCCAGTTGAAGCGCAGGCAGCGGTTCGGGTCGGTGCCGGACAGCGGACCCACCGGCGTGGAGATGCGCAGATAGCGTCGTCCCGCCTCGTCCTCGAGCTCGGCCAGGTAGATCCCCTGGCAGCGATCCTGCGCCAGCTGCAGGTCGAAGCTGATCAGGTAGGGATCGTTGTGGCGCAGCTCGTGCAGGCTGCCGATGTGGGAACGCACGGCTTCGAAGTGGCGCATGGTGCGGCTTCCGCTGGCGAAGGTCGGAAGCTACTCTGACACGGATTCCCCTGCGTCGCGTGAACCATGAATGATGCCGCCGCCCGCATCTACGCCGCCATCGCCGCCATTCCGCAAGGACGCGTGGCCAGCTACGGCGCGATCGCGGCGCGCGCGGGCCTGCCCGGTCGTGCGCGCCTGGTCGGCCGGCTGCTGGGCGAAGTGCCCGACGGCATGGAACTGCCGTGGTACCGCGTGCTGCGTTCCAGCGGGCACATCGCGATGCCGCCGGGCAGCCGCGGCTTCCGCGAACAGTCGCGCCGCCTGCGCGCCGAAGGCGTCGAGGTAAGGAACGGTCGCGTCCCCCTGTCGCGTTTCGGCCTCGACGCCGATCTCGACCACGCGCTGTGGGGCCCCCCGCTCCAATAAAGTAAAAGCGCCTCTTGCCTTCGCCTCCTCTCCCGTTTGCGGGAGAGGATTGAGGAGAGGGAAGCCCCCCGCTCCCATAAAGCCAAAGCGCCCCTTGCCTTCGCCTCCTCTCCCGCCCGCGGGAGAGGATTGAGGAGAGGGAAGCCCCCCGCTCCCATAAAGCCAAAGCGCCTCTTGCCTTCGCCTCCTCTCCCGCCCGCGGGAGAGGATTGAGGAGAGGGAAGCGCCAACAAGCCAAAGCGCCTCTTGCCTTTGCATCTTCTCTCCGCCCACGGAAGGGGAGAAGCCCCCTGTCATCGCCAACCCACAAGCCCTCGCGCGTCCCGCGCACACCCGCTTGCGCGAAGCGGCGCCCCTGCATTTGCTAGCATTCCCGGAATGCCCACTTCCCTCGACATTCTTCAAAGCGTTTTCGGCTATCCCAGTTTTCGCGGCCAGCAGCAGGCGGTGGTCGAGCATCTGGGCGAGGGCGGCGATGCACTGGTATTGATGCCCACCGGCGGCGGCAAGTCGCTGTGCTACCAGATCCCCGCGTTGCTGCGCCAAGGCACCGGCATCGTGGTGTCGCCGCTGATCGCGCTGATGCAGGACCAGGTCGACGCCTTGCGCGAGGCCGGCGTGGCGGCGGCGTTTCTCAATTCCAGCCTGGCGGGGGACCAGCAGCGCGAGGTCGAGCGGCAGCTGCTGGCCGGTGAGCTGAACTTGCTCTACGTGGCGCCGGAGCGATTGCTGACCTCACGCTTCCTCGACCTGCTCGAACGCACCGAAGTGGCGCTGTTCGCGATCGACGAGGCTCACTGCGTGTCGCAATGGGGCCATGACTTTCGCCCCGAATATCGCGAACTGGCGATCCTGCACCAGCGCTTCCCCGACGTGCCGCGCATCGCGCTTACCGCCACCGCCGATCCGCGCACCCGCGAGGAAATCGTCGAGCGCCTGTCATTGCAGGACGCGCGGCAATTCGTCTCCAGTTTCGACCGGCCCAACATCGGCTACCGGGTCGGCCAGCGCCACAACGCGAAGCGCCAGCTGTGCGAGTTCCTGCTCGGCCACGAGGGCGAGTCCGGCATCGTGTACTGCCTGAGCCGGCGCAAGGTGGACGATACCGCCGCGTGGCTGGCCGAATCGGGCATCGAGGCACTGCCGTACCACGCCGGTCTGGATGCGGCCACGCGTGCGAAGAACCAGCAGCGTTTCCTGCGCGAGGATGGCGTGGTGATGGTCGCCACGGTCGCCTTCGGCATGGGCATCGACAAGCCCGACGTGCGCTTCGTGGCGCATCTGGACCTGCCGCGCAGCATCGAGGGCTACTACCAGGAAACCGGACGCGCCGGCCGCGATGGCCTGCCCGCCGAGGCGTGGATGATCTACGGCCTGTCCGACGTGGTCACCATGAGCCAGATGATCGCGCAGTCCGAATCGGCCGACGAGCGCAAGCGGGTCGAGCGGCAGAAGCTGGAATCCCTGCTGGCCTACGCCGAGGCGATCGACTGCCGCCGCCAGCTGCTGCTGGGCGCGTTCGGCGAAAGCTATCCCGGCCCCTGCGGCCATTGCGACAACTGCGTGGCGCCACCGAAAACCTGGGACGCCACGGTGCCCGCGCAGAAGGCGTTGTCGGCGGTGTACCGCACCGGCCAGCGCTTCGGCTCCGGCCACGTCATCGCGGTGCTGCGCGGCGAGGAGAGCGAGCGCGTGCTGAGCTTCGACCACCATCGCCTGAGCACCTTCGGCATCGGCGCGGAGCTGGACGACAAGCAGTGGCGCTCGGTGTTCCGCCAGTTGCTGGCGGCCGGCCTGCTCGAAGCCGACGCCGAAGGCTATGGCACGCTGCGGCTCACCGCCGCCAGCCGCGCCGTGCTCAGCGGCGGCAAGCAGGTGAGGCTGCGCGAGGACGCCCGCCCCGAACGCGCCACCCGGCGCCGGCGCGACAGCAAGCTGGTCACCGGCGATCCCCGTCATGGCGGCAGCCTGGGCATCGAGGCCTACGAGCAGCCGATGTGGGACCAGCTGCGCGCGCTGCGCACCCAGCTGGCGAGACAGCAGGGCGTGCCGCCCTACGTGGTGTTCCACGACGCCACCTTGCTGGCGATGCTGCGGGCGTTGCCGGCCAACGAGGACGAGCTGGCCAGCGTCAGCGGCGTGGGCGAGGCGAAGCTGAAGCGCTACGGCCGCGACTTCCTCGCGGTGATCAACGCGGCGGACTGATCCCGCCACGGCGCACGATTGACGCCCAACGGTTCCATACGCCTGGCGCACGGCAGCGTCCGGGCGCCGTCAGCCGTTCCGCAATCAGCATGGGAGCGCGGTTCCAGCGAGGTTTTCGGATCACGCTTGGCGAAACATGACAGCGCTGTCATAGTAGCCGCCGATGGCGTCTGGCGCAGGAGCGGGCAGGGTGGGCACGGGCATTCCGTGTGGGTTCCTGCATACGTATTCAGCCGGACAGCGCCGCACGCACACCGCAGAATCGACTGCGATGACTGGTCATGACGTTGGGGAGACGCGATGAGCACGATGGATGCAACCGGAGATGGCCTGGGGCGGCACGCCACGGCGCGGGTGGTGTTGATTTCGGCGGCAGCCGCGCTGGGCGGATTCCTGTTCGGTTTCGACACGGCCGTGATCAACGGCGCGGTCGACGCGATCCGCGGCAGCTTCGCGCTGGACGCGGCGCAGATCGGCTTCGCGGTGTCCTGTGCCCTGCTCGGTTCGGCGCTGGGCGCCTGGTATGCCGGCATGCTGGCCAACCGCTTCGGCCGCGTGCGCACCATGCAGGTGGCGGCGGTGCTGCTGGTCGCCAGCGCGATCGGTTCGGGCATGGCCACTGCGGTGTGGGACCTGATCCTGTGGCGACTGGTCGGCGGCATCGGCGTGGGCGTGGCCTCGGTGATCGCGCCCACCTATATCGCCGAGGTGTCGCCGGCAAACATCCGCGGCCGGCTCGGCTCGATGCAGCAGCTGGCGATCGTGCTGGGCATCTTCGCCGCCCTGCTCAGCGATGCCTGGCTGAGCGGTGCCGCGGGCGGCGCCAGCCAGCCGCTGTGGCTGGGCCTGGCGGCGTGGCGCTGGATGTTCCTGGTGGCCACCCTGCCGGCGTTGATCTACGGCGTGCTGGTGCTGGGCGTGCCGGAATCGCCGCGCCACCTGGTGGCCAAGGGCCGCATCGACGAAGCCCGCGTCGTGCTGCGCAAGGTGCTGAACATGCACAGCGAGTCGGCGCTGGACAGCAAGCTGCATGACATCGAGGGCAGCCTGCGATCGGAACACAAGCCGCGGCTGAGCGACCTGCGCGGCAAGGCGGCCGGGCTGTTGCCGGTGGTCTGGATCGGCATCCTGCTGTCGGTGTTCCAGCAGTTCGTGGGCATCAACGTGATCTTCTACTACTCGTCCACCCTGTGGCATTCGGTGGGCTTCAGCGAGGCCGACTCGTTCACCATCACGGTGGTCACCTCGATCGTCAACGTGCTGGTGACCCTGGTGGCGATCGCGCTGGTCGACAAGGTGGGGCGCAAGCCGCTGCTGGTGGTCGGCTCGGCGGGCATGGCGATCACCCTGGGCGTGATGGCGTGGTGCTTCTCGCAGGCCACCGGCAGCGGTGCGGAGCTGAGCCTGCCTGGCTCGGTCGGCATGGTGGCCCTGGTCGCGGCGAATGCCTACGTGGTGTTCTTCGGCGTCAGCTGGGGCCCGGTGGTCTGGGTGCTGCTGGGCGAGATGTTCCCCAATTCGATACGCGCCACCGCGCTGGCGGTGGCCGCCGCGGCGCAGTGGCTGGCCAACTTCGCCATCACCAGCAGCTTCCCCGCGCTGGCCGAGCTGGGCCTCACCTTCGCCTACGGCCTGTATGCCGGCTTCGCCTTGCTGTCGCTGCTGTTCGTATTGTCCGGCGTGCGCGAGACCCGCGGCGTCGAACTGGAGGACATGCGCGCATGAACGCCGTCCCGCAAAAAGACCTCGCCGTGGTGCAATTTGCCTGCCCCGCGCGCGAGCAGCGGCGGAGCCGATACGACGCGCGCCGCGCAAACCGGCTAGGATTCGGAAACGACGGCACGGCGCCGTCGCAAGGGATGCCGGCGGATCGCGTTGCGGATGAAGGCAAAGGCCACTTCAATCGACATTGCCCACCTGGCCGGGGTATCCCAAGCCACGGTGTCGCGTGCGCTGCGTGGCAGCCCGCTGGTCAATGAGGAAACCCGGCGGCGCATCCAGGCCGCCGCCGACCAGCTCAACTACAAGGTCGACAAGAACGCGTCCAACCTGCGCAAGATGCACACCGGCACGTTGGCGTTGCTGTTCTTCGAGGACCCCACCGCCGACGACTCGCACATCAACCCGTTCTTCCTGTCGATGCTTGGCTCGATCACTCGCGCCTGTGCCCTGCAGGGCTACGACCTGCTGATCTCGTTCCAGCAGTTCTCGCACGACTGGCATGCCGACTTCGCCGACAGCAAGAAGGCCGACGGGCTGATCCTGCTGGGCTACGGCGATTACCTGGCCTATACCGACAAGCTGGAAAAACTGGTCGACCAGGGCACCCGCTTCGTGCGTTGGGGCGCGGTGCTGCCGGATCAGCCCGGCGTGTCGATCGGTTGCGACAATTTCGCCGGCGGCCTGGCGGTGGCCGAACACCTGCTCGAGCGCGGCTGCCGCCGCATCGCGTTCCTGGGTGATGCCTCCAGCCACTACCCGGAATTCTTCGGTCGCTATCGCGGCTACGTGCAGGCACTGGAACAGGCCGGCATCACGGTCGATCCGGACCTGCAGCAGAACGCCGAAAGCACCGAGCATTCGGGCTACGAGGCGATGCGCGGACTGATCCTCAACGAAACCGGCTTCGACGCCGTGTTCGCCGCCAGCGACCTGATCGCGATCGGTGCAATGCGCGCATTGAGCGACCACGGCCTGCGCGTGCCGCAGGATGTTGCGCTGGCCGGCTTCGACGACATCGCCACCGCCAGCTTCGTCAACCCGCCGCTGACCACCGTGCTGCAGGACACGCGCCAGGCTGGCGAAGTGCTGGTCGACAGCCTGCTCGGCCTGATCCGCGGTGAGCCGGTGGACAGCGAAGTGCTGCCGGTGAAGCTGATGGTGCGTCGCTCCAGCTTGCGCTGATGCCATCGGCCTGGTGCCGTTGCGGCTGGTGCGGATGATCCCTTAGTCTGCCCAAGTTGTCCGGATCCCCCCGCATGACAGGATCGAGAGCGCCATGGATCGCACCACGTCCGAGCTGGAATTTCACCAGATGTTCGAACGCATCACCGATGCGTACGTGGCGCTGGATCGGGACTGGCGCTACATCTACCTCAACGCGAAGGCCTGCGAGTTTTTCGGTCGCCGGGCAGAGGATCTGATCGGCCGGCATATCTGGACCGAATTCCCCGAAGGCAAGGGCCAGCCGTTCCAGCGCGCCTACGAACAGGCGATGGCCGACCAGCAGCCGCGGCAGATCGAGGCCTGGTATCCGCCGTACCAGCGCTGGTTCGAGAACCGCATCTATCCGTCGGCGGAAGGCCTGACCATCTACTTCCTCGACATCACCGAGCGCAAGCGGGCCGAACAGGAGCTGCTGCAACACCAGCGCATGCTGTCGCAGGCGCAGCAGGTGGCGCACGTCGGCAGCTGGGAATGGGACATCGCGGAAAACCGGGTGACCTGGTCGGAGGAGCTGTATCGCATCTATGGCGTGACGCCGGAGCAGCACGCCGCCACGTTCGAGTCCTACCTGGCGCTGGTGCATCCGCAGGATCGCGAACGCGTGCAGCAGACGATCGCCCAGGCCGTGACCGGCACCCAGCCGTTCGAGTTCGAGGAGCGCATCGTGCGCCCGGACGGCGCGGTACGCACCCTGCTCAGCCGCGGCATGGTCGAGGTCGATGCCGCCGGTCGCGCGGTGCGCCTGATGGGCGCCTGCCAGGACATCAGCGAACGCAAGCGCGCCGAACAACTGGAGGCCGGTCAGCACGAAATCCTGGCCGGCATCGCGGCGCAGCGTCCGCTGGCGCAGAGCCTGGCGCAGATCGCGCACCTGCACGAGGCGATGAACCCCGGCGCGCTGTGCTCGCTGCTGCTGCTCGACGAAAGCGGGCAGCACGTGCTGCACGGTGCCGCACCCAGCCTGCCCGAGGCCTATAGCCGCGCCCTGCATGGCCTGGCCATCGGCGAAGCCCAGGGTTCCTGCGGCACCGCCGCGTGGCGGCACGAGCGCGTGGTGGTGTCCGACATCGCAAGCCATCCGTATTGGGCCAGCTATCGGTCGCTGGCGCTGGCGCACGGCCTCAAGGCGTGCTGGTCCACGCCGGTGCTGGGCAGCGGCGGCAAGGTGCTGGGCACCTTCGCGGTGTATTTCCGCGAACTGCGCGAGCCGCGCCCGGAAGAGCTGTACAGCATCGATCGCATGTTGCCGCTCACCGGCGTGGCGATCGAAAGCGAGCAGCTCATCCGCCGCCTGCGCGAGCGTGATCGCTTCTTCGAGATGTCGCTGGAAATCTTCTGCATCATCGATCCGGCCGCGCAGCGGCTGGTGCAGTTCAATCCCTCGTTGACGCGCGTGACCGGTTACTCCGCCGACGAATTGAAGTCGCGCAGCTACCGCGAATTCCTGCGCGTGGAGAGCGACGTGTTCGACGTCGACCCGATGCAGCAGCTCGATGCGGCCGGCCAGCGCATGCACGATTTCGTCAGTCGCTGCATCTGCCGCGACGGCAGCGAACGGCAGCTGGAGTGGGTGTCGTTCGTGGCGCCTGACGGGCTGGTCTATGCCGTGGCGCGCGACATCACCGAGCGGCGGCGGGTCGAGGCCGAACTGGCCTACGCCTCCAGCCACGACCCGGTCACCGGCCTGCAGCACCACCTGTTGCTGGAGCACGCACTGGCGGAAATCCTGAGCTATCCGAACGTGCCGGCCTCGGTGCTGGTGGTGGGGCTGGACCGCTTCCAGCTGGTCAATGCCTCGGTCGGCCATCCCACCGGCGACGACGTGCTGCTGCGCCTCGCCACCCGGTTGCAGACGGCGCTGGGCGGACGCGGCCGGATCGCCCGCTTCGCCGGCGACGAATTCATGGTGACGGTGGCCGGGATGCCGGCCGCCGCGGTGCTGGAGCTGGCCGAAGTGCTGCGCGCGGTGGTGGCCGAGCCGATCGAGGGTTCGGACTACCGGTTGCTGCTGACTGCCAGCGTGGGTGTCAGTCATTCGTCCGCGCATGGCACCGATGCGAGGAACCTGCTGCGCCGCGCCGAGGCGGCGATGAGCCAGGCCAAGCAGGAAGGGCGCGACCGTGTCTGCGAATTTTCGCTGGCCCAGATGCAGGAGCTCGAAGACCGGCTGCTGCTGGGCAACCATCTGCGCGATGCGATCCGGCTGGGCGAGCTGGAGCTGCACTACCAGCCGCAGCATGAGGCCGCAGACCTGCGGCTGACCGGTTTCGAGGCGCTGCTGCGCTGGAACTGCCGTCAGCTCGGGCAGGTGTCACCGGCCCGCTTCATCCCGATTGCCGAAGCGCTCGGCCTGATGCACGAGATCGGCGGCTGGGTGCTCGACGTGGCCTGCCGGCAGGTGCGCGATTGGCTTGACCTGGGCTATCGCGACTTCACCGTCGCGGTGAACGTCTCGGCCCAGCAACTGCAGCGGCCCGGGCTGCTGTCCCAGGTGGCCGCATCGCTGCAGCGTCATGCCGTGCCGCCGGCGATGCTGGACATCGAGATCACCGAAAGCTCGCTGATGGAAAACGTGGGACGGGTGCAGCGCACCCTGGCCGAGCTGAAGGCGCTGGGCATCAGGCTGTCGCTGGATGATTTCGGCACCGGCTATTCCAGCCTGGCCTACCTCAAGCAATTCCCGATCGACAAGCTGAAGATCGACCAGATCTTCGTGCGCGACCTGCCGCAGGACGCCGCGGATGCGGCGATCGTGCGCACCATCATCGCGGTGGCGCACGAGCTGGACATGAGCGTTGCCGCCGAAGGCGTCGCGACCGCGGAGCAGGCGCAGTTCCTCGTCGGCGCCGGTTGCGATGAACTGCAGGGTCACCATCTCGACCATGCCCTGAGCGCCAGCGAAGCGGCGCGGCGCCTCGACGCACGCGGCTAGCGGCTCTCCGCGGGCACCGGCAGACCCTGGATCAGCCGCTTCGCCAGCCGCGGCTGGCGCAGTTGCTGCAGCCACCAGCTCAGCGCGCGACCTTCCTGGTCGCTGCGCCAGGCGACGTAGAGCGTGTTCGGTTCGCGCGGCTCGCTCATGCTCTTCTCGACCAACTGGCCACTCCGCAGCAGGGCGCTGGCGCGATGTCGCGGCAGCCAGCCCGCGCCCAGGCCATCGCGCTGGGCAAGGATCTTGGCGCGCATGCTGGGCACCGCCAGCGTCGCCTGCCCACCGACGATGCCGTAGGCGCGGCCGACGTTGCGCGAGGAGTCGGCCACCACCACCGAACGATGGGCGCCGACCGCGTCCTGTGACAGCGGCTCGCCCGCCTTCGCCAGCGGGTGTCGCGGCGATACGGCGAACACCCAGTCCATGGTGCCCAGCTCGAACCAGCGCAACTTCGGCATCGCCGGCGGTTCGTTGGTGGCGCCGACCACCAGTTCCGCCCGGCCTTCGCGCAAGGCTTCCCAGGTGCCGCCGAGCACCTCGTGGGTGAGGCGCAGGCGCACGCCGGACTGCAGCGCATCGAACGCACGGATGACCGGCAGCAGCGTCTCGAACTCCAGGATCTCGTCGGTGACGATGTGCAGCCGGTCTTCCCAGCCGTTGGCCACCTGCTTCACGCGCTGGTTCAAGCGGGCCACGTCCTGCACCAGCCGCGCGGCCTCGTGGGTGAGCAGCTCGCCGGCCGGGGTCAGTTGCAGGCGGTAGCGGCGGCGGTCGAACAGCAGCGCGTCGAAACGTGTTTCCAGCTGGCGTGCCGCATGCGAGACGGTCGAGGGCGCCTTGCCCAGGTGGGCCGCCGCGCGGGACAGGCTGCCGGTGCTGCGGATTGCCTCCAGCAGGGCCAGTTCGTCGTCGGACAACATGTGCAACTCCTTCGAACGAGTTCGTCGAAACGATGGTACGGCAAACACCAGGCGGGCGATCAGGATGGCTCCACTGAAACACCACCCCATCGCTGGAGCACCTCATGAATCGTTTCGAAGGCAAGTCCGTACTCGTCACCGGCGGCAGCAGCGGCATCGGCCTGGCCGCCGCCCATGCGTTCGCCGCCGAAGGCGCGCGCGTCATCATCACCGGCCGCGACAGCGCCGCGCTGGCCGAGGCGAGGGCAGCGCTGGGCGGCGACACCATCGCCCTGCGCAACAACGCCGGCGTGGTCGCCGAGGCGAAGGACCTGGCGGCCACGCTGGCCAGCCAGCAGATCCGCCTCGACGCCGTGTTCATCAATGCGGGCAGCGCGAAGTTCGCCTCGCTCGCCGATGTCGACGAGGCGCTGTGGAACCAGGGTTTCGACACCAACGTCAAGGGCGCCTACTTCCAGATCCAGGCCTTGCTGCCGCTGCTCAATGCAGGCGCCTCGATCGTGCTGAACGGTTCGATCAACGCGCACATCGGCATGCCGAATTCATCTGTCTACGCCGCCAGCAAGGCCGCACTGATCTCGCTGGCCAGGACATTGTCGGCCGAATTGTTGCCGCGCGGCGTGCGTGTCAACGTGGTCAGCCCCGGCCCGATCAGCACGCCGCTGTACGGCAAGCTGGGCATGGACGCGGCCACGCTGGAAGCCACCGCCGCGCAGATCCAGTCGCAGATTCCGCTGGGCCGCTTCGGCACGCCGCAGGAACTGGCCTCGACCGTGCTGCACCTGGCCGCAGCGGAATCGGCCTTCATCGTCGGCAGCGAAATCATCATCGACGGCGGCATGAGCCAGCTCTGACGCCTATCCCTGTTGCCGCGCGATGACCGTCGCCATCGCGCCATTTCATTGGAACGCTGGCGTGAAGCGGTCCGGCTTGCCCCGTCGACTTCCAGCCGGGCAGGCCGGTGCGTCCGATGCCGTGATGGCGTGGTTCGCGCCCATGTTGCGCCGTACCGACTGCTCCGGGGTCATCCACGCCAGCCCTTGCGCGGCGCACCCGGCGGCGAAGTCGAACAGCGCCAGCATCTGCGCCTGGTCGAAGTCGATGAAGCTGATCTGTGGATAGTCCACCGGAATTTCGGTCAGCAGGAATTGCATGCCCAGCCGGCGCGAGGCGGCGATGTTGTCCACGATCGCCTCGCGTGTCTTGTAGGTGAGTTCGGCGGCCAGTGCATTGGAGACGATGTCGATGGTGTTGTAACGGGTGGTCTGCGGCGCCCGCGCCAGCTGGCCGTTGACCAGCATGTACAGGTGCGCGCCGCGCAGCAGCGGCAGCTCGGTCGACTGGATGCCGGCGATCAGCGGCGTGCTGAACACCGAGGTGGTGACGCCGCCGTCCACGTGCATTTCGTCGTAGACGTGATCACCGTCGCGCACGCGGATCAGCACCGGCGGGAACACGCCCGGCACGCTGGCCGAGGCGATCAGCACGTCGCGAAACAGCGTGCGCGCCGCGTCGCCGCCATGCCGGGCGATCTTGCCCAGGTCCCACAGCACGGTCTCGTGCTTGTCCAGATCGGTGGTGGCCACCACCAGTCGGCGGCCAGTTGCCGCTTCGCGCGCCACCGCTTCGATCATCTGCGGCGTGACGAAGTGATCGACCAGCTGGAAAAGCGCGTTGCGGTGCGGCAGGCCGCGCGGCGACAGCAGGCGGGCCAGCACCGTGCGGGTGGGCGAATGCAGCAGCCGCGCGCTGCGCTCGCCGGTGAATGCCTCCTGCATGCGGGCATCCCACTGCGGCCCGAGGAACGCAAACGGGGCCAGCAGCGCGCCGGCGCTCACGCCGGTGACCATCTCGAATTGCGGTCGCGCGTGCGCGCGCGTCATGCCGGCCAGCACGCCGGCACCGTAGGCGCCGCCCGAGCCGCCGCCGGACAGTGCCAGGATGTCGACGGTGCCGTCGCGCGCCGCGCTGCGCATGCCGCCGAAAAAGTCGGGGGCCAGCGCGGTGAAGTTTTTCAGGTCGGTGGTGACCAGTCGCACGTCAGGCGAAAAGCCCTCCGGCGCCGCCGGGCCGATCAGTGACGATGGCGCGGGCAGCCGCGGGACGGTCCCGCAACCGGCCAGCAGCACCAGCGCAAACATCAGCAGCCCCGGCTTGCATCGCATCGCGTGGTTCCCGGCGATGAACAGTGTTCGCCCAGTATGCGGTCTGGCGCCGTGGCGCATCAATGCGCCACCGCCGGCGTCTCAGTCCGGGAATCCCGCCATGCGCGGAATCGTCTCCAGGGCCTCGTCCCAGTCGGCCCTGCTGGCCACGAAGAGGTGCGCGTCGGGTCGGAGCGTGACAGCGGTATCAAGGCTGCCGGCCGGAACGACCAGCATCTGGCCGTCCATCGGCGTCACCGGCAACGCCGAGCCACAGATCGAGCAGAAGCACCGGACGTGTCGGCTCTGCGGCAGCTCGAAGCGCGTCACCTTGTCTTCGCCGCTGAGCCATCGCAAACGGGCCTGCGTGGAAAACAGGTTCGCGCCGTGGGCCGAACCGGAATCCTTGCGGCAATACGTGCAGTGGCAAAGGTAGAAGTGCTCGAACTCGGCTTCCACCTCGAAGCGCACTGCGCCACAAAGACAGGAGCCGGCGTGGACACTCATGTCCCGACGTCCTCGCCGCGTCGCGGCAGGCGAGGGGAGTTTGCCACGTCGCCGCCGCTCCCAATGTAGCTGGGCCACGCCCTCATCAGCCAGCGCCCGGCACAAGGAGGCGGTCGACGATCGCCGGCAGCATCGGATCGACGGCGAGTGTGTAGTGGGTGGTGTTCGGCAGAATGGCGAGCTGGTTCGCGGGTCGCAGGGAGCCGTCGACCCCGGCATCGCGCTGGCCGCCTCCCAGGGCTTTCCAGAACTCGACCATGTGTCCCGGCCGGATGGCGTCGGCGTCGGCAAAGACCAGCAGCGTGCGAGCCTTGATCCGGGCGACGTCGGCGCTCCAGTCGAAGGGGCGTTTGGTCAGGTCGCCGACCTTGCGGAACAGATTTGTCCAGTCGACGTCGGGATAGGTCTGTCCCAACGGCGATGCCTTGACGCCGGGGCCGTAGGCGGCTGCATTGACCTCCAGTTGCCTGAAGGCCTCCACCCCCTCCGGGTAGAAGCCGTCCTGCTTCATCGCCGCGGACACGAGCACGAGCCGGTCGACCACGTCCGGATGGCGGATCGCGGTCTGCAGGGCGACGCTGGCGCCCAGCGAATAACCCATGATGTCGGCCTTGCCGAGCTTCAGATGGCCGATCAGCGCGGCGATGTCGTCGCCCAGCGTCTCGCTGCGCAGTGGCCGGTCGGTGTCCGGCGTACGTCCGTGCGCCTGGAGATGGGGCGCGATCACCCGCCGGCCTTTCGCCAATGCGGCCAGATTGCTGCCGAAGCTGTCGGGGTCGATGCCGCCGTGAAGAAGAATGAGTGGCTTGCCGGCGCCATGCACGCTGTAAAAGATGTGCTGGCCATCGACGTCGGCAAAATGCCCGTTCGACATCGCGGGAGTCTCGCTGGCTTGAATGCGGAGCGCCGCCGTCATCGCGGCGGAAGCCATGGCTGTCTTCAGGAAATCGCGTCTGAGCATATCGTCCTCATCGCGCTGGAGTGGCGGGTGAAAAACGTTCGGTCCGAGGTTCCGGACAGCATCATGCATCATCTCTGCTCCCGGGCGCTTCCCCGGAAGCATGGCTTCCGGATGGCGGAGTCGGCAGGCAAGCCGGTTTCCCCGCCGCGTTCGTCCGGGAGGCACCTGGCGACCGTCGATGTACAGCGGCTCCGCGGCGCGAAAAACGGTGCTACTTCGACGCGAGTGCCCTGACCATCACGAGGTCCCGCTGCTGATCGCCGCCCAGCGAAAACACATGTTCACCCGCCACGACGAAGCCGAATTTCCCGTAGAACGCGATGGCCCGCGGATTGTGTTCCCACACACCGAGCCAGACGGCATCTGCGCCGCGCCGTTGCATCGCCTCGATGCAGGCATCCATGAGCGCCTGCGCCACTCCCTTGCCGTGCCAGTCCTCAACGACATACAGACGCTGGATCTCGCCCGGTCGCTTCGCCGCCACACATCCCGGTGCCTCGCCCAGGCGCAGCTGGGCATAGCCGACCAGGCACCCCTTATCCTCGCTGAGCAAGGTGAGCAGGTCCGGGTCGGCAATCTCCGCGGTCTGAATATGCAAGCCATAGCTGCTTCGGCAATGAAGCTCCATGTGCTCGGTGGTGTTCGTTGCGCCGAACGTCGCCCTGAAAGTCGCCTCGGCAAGTTCGGACAGCCTGCCGGCATCACCGGCGTGCGCTTTTCGTATCGTTGGCATCGTCACTACCTGGGGTATGCGGGAATGAGGTCCCCGGGCGCGGTTTATACCCCGGTCCGAGCCGGCACCATCGGCTCAACAAGACCATCTAGGGAAATGCAGTCTGGCAACGTTTGACGCCGCATCGAACTGACAAGCAGCACGCGACACAAAGCACAACACGATCGCCAGCAGTCGCCCGAAAGCTAAGGGCAAAAGCATCATGCACCCGGGGTTGACGGGAAGTCTCCTAAGGAATTGTTAGGTGTCGGCCTCGCCTGCGCCGCCACCCTGTGCCTGTTGCCAGACTACAAGACCCGGGCCGCCCGAGCCTGGGAACTGCCAGCCCATATGCGTGACCGTGTTGATTACCGCACAGGCCAGATCTGCGACCGCCTTCTGTAGCTGACGCAGGAAGGCGCAATCGACGGCAGTCTCGAATTTCTCGCCTTGTTTGTTTACGTAGAACGGGATGCTCCGGCCGGCACTGTCGGGAGCGCGCCACGACCCGTGACAAATTGCATTTCGTGTCTTGCACGCGGCTCGAAGATCAGTCAGCAAGTCATCAAGGCCTTCAAGACGAGCGTCTGGATGTTCCCGTGCGGCCTTCCCATAAGTATCGATGAGGTTCCCTAGTGGATCAGAAAGCGAACGCGTGATCTTAGGCAGCCATGCGGCATATGCAGCTTCAAGCTCGCTTTCCTCATACGGTGTTGTCACGGTAAGCGCGAAAATTGCCCTGAGCAGCACCTCTTCAAGGAAGCCGAAGGTTGCCACCGCTCGACCGAGCGCTTCCCAGAAACCGGGATCGTGAGCGTGAGTGGGATAGCCGGCGGGCAACCCCGCTTGGTTAATGATGTAGCCATTGGCTTCTTTGTCTTTCAATCGCAGTGACCTCGCACCCGGCACCTAACACTAAGTAGACCCCAAAAGTGGGGTGTTGCATCGAGTACGCAGTTCGGTGACTGGTCGTTCAAGCGATGAATTCCTGCACCGGATCATGGGTTTGGATAGCGGTGGCTTCGCTGGTGCGGCTGCGTCCTGCCGTTGTTATCAGCGACTTTTGAGGGTGTATGAGTTAACGGGCGGAAGTGAGGGTGTAACGGCGGCGGGAATGGCGCAGTGGCTGGATCGGCCGCGAAACGATATACGCAGGCCGCTTGACGGCGTGCTGCAAGCTGATGCGTGGCGGGGTGCGACCTTCGTGTTGGCCTGCCCGGGTCGACCCGGATGGTTCAATGGGGCGGATGTCCGCGCTCGCGGGTGAGTCGGGTCAGTTCGGCAATCAGGTCGGGGCGGGTGGCGGGGGCATCGAGCAGATAGACCTGCACGTCGTGTGCTGCCACCGTCGCGTGCAGTTTTCCGCCGGTGCCGACGTCGACTGCCTTGTCGCCGAACGCGGATGTCCAGCGGCCAGCTTGCAGATAATCGCCAACGTCAAACGATGCGGCAGCATCGCCCTTGTTGAGCAGCACCAGTGCGATCTGGTGCACGTCGCCTTTCTGGTACACGCGATAGAACGCGGCCTGGTTGCCGGCGAAGTGCAGTGGCAGCATCAGGCCGCGTTGCAGTGCCGGGGTATTTTCGCGCAACTGGGCGATGCGCTTGAGCTGGCGATAGATCGGACTTTTCGCTGCGGCGTCGATGCGTTGCTGGCCGTAGTAGTTGCGGTTGCCCTGGTGTTCGGCCTTGCCGCGCTCGAAGCCGGTTTCGGAGCCGTAGTAGACCGCCGGGATGCCGCGGGCGGTGAACAGCCAGTTGTTGGCGTCGATGAAGCCGTTGTCGCTGGCGGCCAGGCGCGCCATGTCGTGGTTGTCGTAGAAGGTGACCAGTTCGTACGGGTTCTGGTACGGGCCATTGGTGAGGTAGAGGCGGTCGAGCAGTTGGGCGTAGTCGCTGCCGGGGTGCTCGAACACGTCGGCGATGCGCCCGCGCAGCGGGAAGTCGAGCACGCTGATGCCGCCGTTTTCGGGCCAGGTGTACTGGCCGATGTTGTCGGGGCTGTAGTCGAACGCTTCGCCGAACATGAAGAAGCCGGGATGCTTCGCCCGGATGCGCGCGGCGAATTGTTTCCAGAAGGTGGTGGACATGTGGCTGATGGTGTCGATGCGGAACGCGTCGGCGCCCTGGTCGGCCCACTGGTTGTACGCGCCCGCGAAGTAGTCGAGCACGGCCGGGTTCCGGTCGTCGTTGTTGGACAGCTGAACCAGGTCGTCGTAGGCGTGGTAGAAGCGGTGCAGCGGGTTGCGCACGGGATCGAGCTCGTACGGCGGCAGGTTCTGCTGGTCGGCGACGAGCTTGCCGTCCCTGTCGTAGATCTGGCCGAACATCGGTTGCGCCTGCGGCATGCTGAAGGCGGGCGAGCCGTGGTTGGCCACGATGTCGAGCACGGTCTTCAGGCCCTGCGCCCGCATCGCCGTGGTGAACTGGCGGAAGTCGAGGTTCTTGCTGGGCAGGTGTTCGTCGAGCTGGTAGAAGTTGACGCCCCAGTAGCCGTGGAAGCCGGTCTTGCCGCGGTCGGTGAACTTGGAACCCCAGCTCACCGGATCGCCGCCGGTGAAGGCTTCGTCGGGGTTGTCCACGATCGGGGTGATCCACACCGCGCCGAAGCCCATGCCGCGGATGTAGGCGGCGTTGTCCAGCACGCCCCGGAAGTCGCCGCCGAGGTAGCCGATGTTCGCGCTTTCGCCCTTCGGCGCGCCGGCCACCGGGACGTCGAAGGTCGGGTGGGCGCCGCCCTGGTGGCGCTGGTCGTTGGACGGATCGCCGTCGACGAAGCGGTCGGTCATCACGAAGTAAATCGCGTTGGACGCCATCGGCGCGTCGGTGCCGACGAATTCGGGCGTGGTATCCGCGGCGTGCGCGCCGCCGCAGAGCAGGGTGAGCGTGGCAAGCGCCAGTACGGTGGTGCGGATCATCTCGTCGTTCCGGTGATGGCGTTGGCGAGGCTGGGCTAGCCGGGCTCGCGCACGCGCAGGGTGAACAGGCCGGCGACCAGCAGGCAGGCGCCGCCCAGCGCCAGCGCCCAGATCGGCTGGTTGTGGAAGCACAGCCGCAGCAGCAGGCCGAGCACGCTGGCGGCGAGCAGCTGCGGAATCACGATGAAGAAATTGAAGATGCCCATGTAGACGCCCATCTTCCCCGCGGGCAGGTTGTCCGACAGCAGCGCGTAGGGCAGCGACAGGATCGAGGCCCAGGCGAAGCCCACGCCGACCATCGAGGCCAGCAGCCATACCGGGTCGCGGATCAGCAGGAACGACAGCAGGCCGGCGCCGCCCAGGCACAGGTTGATCAGGTGGCTGATGCGCAGGCCCCAGCGCCGCACCATCAGCGGAATCACCACCGCGGCCACGGCGGCGAAGCCGTTGTAGGCGGCGAACAGCACGCCGACCCAGTTGGCGCCCTCGTTGTACAGGGCCGAGTGCACGTCGGTGGTGCCGTAGATGGTCTCGGTCACGCTCGCGGTGGTGTAGATCCACATCGCGAACAGCGCGAACCACGAGAACAGTTGCACCCACGCCAGTTGCCGCATCGAGACGGGCATGCCGTAGAGGTCGCCCATCACCTCGCGCAGCATGCCGCGGCCGCGGCTGAAGCTGAGCCAGACGAACAGCAGGCCGAACACGAGCAGCCCGCCGCCCAGCACGTAGACCTCTTTCTCCAGCGCGAAATGCTGGATCGCGAACAGCACCGCGACGCCGACCACCAGCAGCAGCACGCCCCAGCGCCAGGCCTGCGACACGTCCACCGCCAGCGGTTCGGCCACGCTGTCGCTGAACGACTGCAGCCGGTCCGGCGGGTATTCGCGGGTGCTGAAGATGGTCCACAGCACCGCACCCAGCAGCACCGCGCCGCCGGCGTAGAAGGCATATTTCACCGTGTCGGGAATGCCGCCGTCAGGCGCCACGTTGGCCACGCCGAATTGCGTCAGTATCCACGGCAGCGCCGAGGCCACCACCGCGCCCACGCCGATGAAGAAGCTCTGCATCGCGTAGCCGGAGGGCCGCTGGCGGGTCGGCAGCTGGTCGCCCACGAAGGCGCGGAACGGCTCCATCGACACGTTGATCGAGGCGTCCAGAATCCACAGCAGGCCGGCGGCCATCCACAGCACCGGCGCGTTCGGCATCCACAGCAAGGCCAGCGAGGCGAACACCGCGCCGGCCAGGAAGTAGGGGCGGCGCCGGCCCAGCCGGTTCCAGGTGCGGTCGGAGAAGTGGCCGATGATCGGCTGCACGATCAGCCCGGTCAGTGGCGCGGCGATCCACAGCGCGGGGATGTCGTTGAGGTCGGCGCCCAGGGTCTGGAAGATCCGGCTGACGTTCGCGTTCTGCAGCGCGAAGCCGAACTGCAGGCCGAGGAAGCCGAAGCACATGTTCCAGATCTGCCAGAACGACAGCGCCGGTTTGGAGTTCGCGGAAGTACCGTCGTTCATGGTGAGCCGTGGCCGGGGGCGAGCGGAGCGATCAGCAGATCATGCACCACCGCCCGGTTCAATGGGCCATCGCTGCCGCCCTGTCCGCCGGTGTAGTGGGCGAAGTGGGCCAGGTAGCTCATGTTGAAGCCGTCGTCGAGCGTGAACCGGCAGGTCGCGCCCGCCTTCGCGCCGAAGCGGCCCCAGCTGGATGACTGGGTGCGCACGCTGTGCGGCATCACGATCGGCAAGCGTTGCTCGGCGCTGCCGTCGCAGCGGATCACCAGCATCTTCACCGCCGCGGTGATGCCGGTGTTGATCGGGCCGTGGTCGTTGGCGTAGTCCAGCGCGACGCGCCAGTCGCCGCTGGCCGGTGCCGTCCACTGGCGTGGCCAGTCGCCGCCGATCCGGTTCGTGTCGCCGACGCAGACGGTGGGGCTGTGCAGCGATTCCAGCCCCTGCGCGTCGATGCGCGTGGCGCTGAAGCAGGCCAGGCCCGGCTGTCGTGCGAGCGTGCTGCTGGCGTCGATGTCGCCGTGCGCCACGCCGTTGAGGTAGAGCCGCTGCCTGCCCTCGACGCGGATCTGCCAGCGCTTGCCGACGGCCTGCACCTGCGGCGCGGCGGGGGCTAGCGGCGCGTACAGCGGCGCGTCGGTGCGCAGCGGCACATCGGCGACCTGCACCGCTTTCAGCGTGACGGTGGTGGTGTTGCCCTGCGTGCGCAGCTGGTCGGCGACGAGCAGGTTGCCGTCGAGCGCGGCAGGAAGCTGCAGGGTGATCCGGCGTCCGGGCAGTTCGAGCGTGATCGCATGGCGCGTACCGAACAGCATCGGCACCAGCGCGGTGGGCAGCTTCGGTGCGACCCGGCCATTCTCCTCCAGGCCGAACACGCCTTCGCTGACCATCGCCAGGTAGGCCGCCACCGACCACAACTGGCGCGGCGAATTCACCACCGGTCCGCTCAGCTTGCCTTCGTCGACGTGCTGGCCCTGGGTCAGCAGTTCGTAGTTCTCCATGTTGGAGCCGTACAGCGCGGCGCCGCGCATGATCGAGGCGATCTCGTGGGCGATGCGGGCGGGCTGCTGCGTTTCGCGTGCGGCGCGCAGCGCGTACATGCTGACGAACGGCCAGATCGCCCGGTTGTGGTAGATCGGCTGGTCGGCGCGCTCGGGCCAGATCACCGGGCTGCCGGCCGGCCACGTGGGGTAGTTCGCCAGCGTCCGGCGGGCGCGTTCGCCTTCGGCCACGCCGCTGTCGACCGCCAGCGCGATGCCGAGCAGGTCGTAAGTGTCGTACGGTGTGCCGTCGCCGCCGAGATAGCTCATGTACATGCCGCGATCGGCGCGCCAGAAGCGGGCGTTGATCGCCGCCTTCAGCGCCGCCGCGTCGTTGCGGTAGCCGGTGGCGGCCTTCGCCTCGTGGTGTTGGTCGGCCAGCGTGGCGGCCAGTTGCAGCGCCTGGTAGTGCAACACGTTGGTGGACAGCGCGAACGATTGCGCGATGAAGCCCACTTCGTCCGCGGTCCACGCCGGGTAACTCTGCTCGCGCCAGTCGAGGAAGGAGGTCTCGCCCCGATACAGGCCGAGGCGCTGGTCGAACGCGTATTGCCGATCCTGCGCCAGGGTGGCGCCGAGTGCCTGGTAGACGTCGCCGGCGAACGCGGCGTCGTCGAGCAGATGGCGCGCACCGAGGAACCACACCACGCGATCGGTGCTGATCGGCCAGCTGCCGCCGGAGCCGGTGTCCTGCATCGGATAGTACGGTTTTGAATCCGGGCCCTGCGCTGCGCCGGCCACGCGCACGCCGGACAGCTTGAACTTCAGCCCGTTGCGCGAACGGGCGGGATCGAAGCGCCACAGGCCGAGGTCGATCGCGTAGGACAGGTCGCGCGTCCACACGTAAGGCCACTTCAGCCCGGTGACGAAGCAGCGGCAGGGAATCGGCTGGCCGTGGTCGAACGCGCCGTCGCGGATCGCCTCCACCGAGTCGAGCGCGAGGTCGTCCTGCGCCATCGCGAACAGGCCGTCGAACAGTGGGCTGGCGGTGTCGCTGCGCAGAGGCTGCGGGGCGATCACCCGCTGGCCGTAGGGCCACGCCAGCGTGTAGCGGTGCTGCGCGTCGTGCTCGATGCCGACGTGCACGCCGTGCCAGTCCAGGCCGTCCTGCGCCAGGCCTTCCTGCCGCGCAGGCGTCGCGGCGCTGGCGGCCAGCGCGGCTCCCAGCAGCAGGCTCAGCATGGGCAGGGGCGCGCTGGCGGAAGGCGAATCGTGGTGGTCATCGGTGACAACGCTCCGGTGGCGGCGGGCTGGCGCGACGTCCGCAGGGACGATGCCTCCTGCATGGTAGGCAGCGTCGCACTGCAGCAACCAGTGGTTGCATACGTATTCATGGCGCGCGTGCGTTTTCGCCCGGCGCGCCATTCGCGCGGCGCCTTGTAAAGCGGCGGGCGATGACGGCATAGTCGTTCGACGGCCACGATCACACGGGAGATTCCATGCGGGTACGCCTCGAAGAAGTGGCGCGCGCAGCGAGCGTATCGCCCAAGACGGTGTCCCGCGTGCTCAACGACGAGGCCAACGTGAGCGAGGAGACGCGCAAGCGCGTGCGCGCCGCGATGGAAGAGCTGGACTATCGCCCGCATCCCTCGGCGCGCAGTCTCGCCGGCAACCGCTCGTTCGTGGTGGCGATGCTGTACGACAACAACGACAACCCGGCCTCGACCTACCTGGCCGAGATCCAGGACGGCGTGCTGGAAGCCTGCGACGCGCATCGCTACAGCATGATGGTGCGACCGCTGCGGATGCGTGGCGACGACTTTATCCGCCGGCTCGACGCGCTGATCTCCGACCATCACCCCGACGGCGTGGTGCTGACGCCGCCGATCACCGACTACGCGCCGCTGCTGAAGCGCCTGCGCGAGCGCAACGTGCCGTATGCCAGCGTGTCGCCGCAGAGCGACACCAGCATCGGCGTGCGAATGGACGAGCAGGCCGCCGCGCGGGCCATCGTCGAGCATCTGCTGGGCCTGGGCCACCGGCGCATCGCCCACGTGCTGGGCATCGCCGACCACGGCGCCAGCCGCTGGCGGCTGGCCGGCTACCGCGAGGCGATGGCGGCGGCCGGCGTGCCCGAAGATCCCGCGCTGGTGGTGCAGGGCGCCTTCACGTTCGGCTCCGGCGTCACCGCGGCACGCGAACTGTTCGCCCTGAAGCAGCGGCCGACGGCGGTGTTTGCCGCCAACGACGACATGGCCACCGGAGTGATGTGGGCCGCCGGCGAATACGGATTGAAGGTGCCGCAGGACCTGTCCGTGTGCGGCTTCGACGATACCCCGCTGGCGCGCCAGCTGTGGCCGGCGCTGACCACGGTGCAGCAGCCCAGCCGCGAGATGGGCCGCATCGCCGCCCAGCAGCTGTTGAACCTGCTGCGCGGCCGCGGCACCGGCGAGCTGGTGCAGATGCCGTTCTCCCTGCAGATCCGCGGCTCCACCGCGCGTGTTTCCTGAAGTTCGCCGCCCGGCCGCGAAGAGCCGGCGGACGGTGTCCGCCCTAAGCGTCCCTCTCAGCCGCCCCCTCCGCAGGGCGGGCACCGCCCGCCAAGCGCCGTCGCAGGCCGCCACTTCCCTTGGCCGATGCATCGGCCGATGCGTCGGCCGACGCGTCACACCGCCACGGCGTGTCTGACCAGACCCGCCGAATCCAGCCATGTTGCGCAGCGAATTGACAGCGCTGTCATCCGTGTCACTATGCGGTTCAGACCGCGTGCCGTCGGCGCGCCAGCCAGGAGCCTTGCCGTGCGATTTCCGCCCCCACCGAACTCGTTGCCGGGTCGTCTTGCCCTCTTCGCCACCCTCGCCGGCGCGTTGATCATGCCCATCCATTTCGTGCTCGCCGGGGACACCGCCGCCACCGTCCATCCCGATGCCTGGCCCCGCGTGCGCTCGCCGTTGCCGCCCGATCCGGCGCTGGAGGCGCGGGTGGGGGCGCTGCTGGCGAAGATGTCGGTGGAGGACAAGGTGGGCCAGATGATCCAGGCCGACATCAAGTCGGTGACGCCGGAGGACGTGCGCGAGTATCGGCTGGGCTCGATCCTGGCCGGCGGCAATTCCGGGCCGGACGGCGGCCAGTACGGCACCGCGGCGCAGTGGCAGAAGCTGTCCGACGCGTTCTACCGCGCCTCGATGGATACCTCGGGCGGCCGGCTGGCGATCCCGGTGTTGTTCGGCATCGACGCGGTGCATGGCCACAACAACCTGGTCAACAGCACGCTGTTCCCGCAGAACTCCGCGCTGGGCAACGCGCGTGATCCGCAGCTGATCCATGCGATCGGCGCAGTCACCGCCCGCGAGCTGCGCGCCAGCGGCATCAACTGGACCTTCGCGCCCACGCTGACGGTGCCCCAGGACGGCCGCTGGGGCCGTGCCTACGAAGGCTATTCGGAAAACCCCGCGCTGGTGGCGCAATACGCCGGCGCGGTGATCGAGGGGCTGGAAGGCAAGGTCGGCACGCCGCAGTTCCTCGACGCCGACCACGTGATCGCCACCGCCAAGCACTTCCTGGGCGACGGCGGCACCAGGGACGGCAAGGACCAGGGCGATGCCGAGGTCAGCGAAGCGGTGTTGCGCGACGTGCACGCGGTCGGCTATCCGCCGGCGATCCGCGCCGGGGTGCAGGTGGTGATGGTCTCGTTCTCCAGCTGGAACGGGGTGAAGATGGCCGGCAACAAGGGCCTGATCACCGACGTGCTGAAGCAGCGCATGGGCTTCGGCGGCATCGTGCTGGGTGACTGGAACGCCCACGGCCAGGTGCCCGGCTGCACCAACGAGGATTGCCCGGTGGCCTACAACGCCGGGCTGGACATGCTGGAGGCGCCCGACTCGTGGAAGGGGCTGTACAGGAACACCCTGGCCGAGGTGAAGTCCGGGGTGATCCCGATGAGCCGCGTCGACGACGCGGTGAGCCGCATCCTGCGGGTGAAGCTGCGCCTGGGCATGTTCGAGGCGGGGCTGCCTTCGGCCAATCCACTGGTGCGTGATTCGGTGAAGGTGATCGGCAGCGCCGAACACCGCGCGCTGGCCCGCCGCGCCGTGCGCGAATCGCTGGTGCTGCTGAAGAACGACGGCGTGCTGCCGATCGATCCGCGCAAGCACGTGCTGGTCGCCGGCGATGGCGCGGACAACATCTCCAAGCAGAACGGCGGCTGGACGCTGACCTGGCAGGGCACCGGCCTCACCAATGCGAACTTCCCCGGCGCCACCTCGATCTGGGCCGGCATCCGCGACCAGGTGCAGGCCGCCGGCGGCAGCGCCGAGCTGTCGGTGGAAGGCCATTACAAACGCAAGCCCGATGTCGCCATCGTGGTGTTCGGCGAAGACCCGTACGCCGAGTTCCAGGGCGACCTGCCGAACCTCGCCTACCGGCCGGGCAACGATCACGACCTCGACCTGCTGCGTCGCCTGCGCCAGCAGGGCGTGCCGGTGGTGGCGGTGTTCCTGACCGGACGGCCGCTGTGGATGAACCGCGAGATCAATGCCGCCGACGCGTTCGTGGTGGCGTGGTTGCCGGGCAGCGAAGGCGAGGGCATTGCCGACGTGCTGCTGCGCACCCGCGACGGCCACATCGCCCACGACTTCCACGGCAAGCTGGCCTACTCGTGGCCGCGCACCGCGGTACAGATTCCGCTGGCCGGCGGCAAGGCGCACTACGACCCGCAGTTCCGCTACGGCTTCGGGCTGAGTTATGCCGAGCCCGGCAAGGGCGGCAAGCTGTCCGAAGACCCGGGCATCGCGCTGAGCAGCGCCCGTGCCGGCGTCTACTTCACCCACGGCAAGCCGGCGCAGGGCTTCGTGCTGCAGCTCACCGGCGCCAATGGCGCGGACAGCAATGTCACGGCGACGCCATCGGTCACGGCGGACGGCACGCTGAGGGTCGGCGCGCTCGACTACAAGGCGCAGGAAGACGCCCGCAGCCTGGCCTGGTCCGGCGGCGGCAAGGCGCAGGCCGCGCTGGTCGCGCCGGCGCCGCTGGACGTCGAGCGCGAAACCAATGGCGATGTGATGCTGGTGACCACGCTGCGCGTCGATGCGCTGTCGGCCCGGGGCGCCAGCATCGGCGTCAGCTGCGGCAGCGGCTGCGGTGCGCAATTGCCTATCGGCACGCAGCTCACCGCCCTGCCGCGCGGACAATGGATGAGCGTCGGCATCCCGCTGAAATGCTTCCGCGACGCGGGCGCCGACATGAGCAAGCTGGACCGGCCGTTCGAGTGGGCCAGCGGCAGCGGCGAACGCATCGCCGTGGCCGAAGTGTCGCTGGGCACGGTGGCCGACCACACGCTGGACTGCCCCGGGCACTGAGCCGGGCAGCCAGGCCGGAGCCGGAACAGGTTCCGGCAAGGCGCGGAATGAAAACTTAGCGGCCTGCGGGCCGCTTTTTCGTGGGCCTCGCCTGCCGAGACGCCGCCGGTCTGCTCATATGGACGGCCAAAAAAATGGATGCCCCGTTGCCGGTGCATCCAATGGGCGACCCGGAGTGCGGTCGCGGGGAGCGTGTCCTGATCGTCGGTTCGGTGAGGCTGCGGTTCCCATTCAAGCGCCAGGTGCGGCACGTGTCCGTGTCCGGCTGCGCAGATTGCGGCGACAGCCCCGAGTGATCGCGCGGAGTATGCGGACGATCACACTGGCGCGGGCGAGCGCAAAAAAAAGGATGCCCCGTTGCGGGGGCATCCAGTGGCGATGGGAGGGGAGGAATCCGTCGCCAGGAGAACGGTGTCAGCCTTAGAACCAGACCCCGACGGTCACGCCGTAGGTGCGTGGCGGCAGGTACTGCGAGGTGTAGATGAAGCTGCCGTCGGGCAGGGCGAAGCGACCGGCGCTGGTGCGCACCTTGCCATCGGTGACGTTCTGCACATAGGCCGAGACCCACCAGCGATCCTGCGGTTCGGTGTAGCGCACCGAAAGATCACCGCGTGTATAGGCTTTCTGCTGATCGCCTTCGCCGAGGTTGAACGTGCTCAGCCACTGCGTGCTCTGGTACTGCGCGGACAGGCGCGGGGTGACGCGGCCGCCGTTGGTCAGGTGGAAGTCGTGCTCGTAGATCGCGGTGAGCGAGGTGTTCGGCGCGTGCGGCAAATCGTTGCCGCTGACGTCCACGCAGGCGCTGATGCCCGAGGCCGGATCGCAGGCGGGCAGGCCCTGGTAGTCGTTGCTGCCGGCGTACTTCAGCGTGCCCAGTTCCTTCTTGGGGATCGCCGAGAACACCAGGTTGAGGCGGTCGTCCTGGCTGGAGTAGGCCAGTTCGGATTCGAAACCCATCACCTTGGTGGTGCCCTTGACGTTGGAGAAGCCCAGCCCGCGGTTGCCGTCGGGGTAGGTGATCGGCGCGGCCAGCTGGAAGTTCTTGAACTGCTCGTAGTAGATCGCGCTGTTCCAGGTCAGGTGGCCGTCGAGGAAGCTGAACTTCGAGCCGACTTCGTAGTTGGTCAGCGTCTCCGGCTCGTACAGGGTGCCGGCATCCTGGGTGCCGCCGGACTTGTAGCCGGTGGATACGCTGGCGTACACGAGGCCGTGCTGGCCCACGTCGGCATCGAGCCGGCCCAGCCAGGTCACCTTGCTCTTGTCGTACTTCGCATCGTTGACGGTGGAGACGTTGAAGCCCACGTTGCCCGGGTCGACGTCCGGCGCGATCGGCACCTGCGGCACGTTCGGGTCGTACGCCCAGCCCCAGCCGCGGCCGCCCACGTTTTCCTTCTTGTCCTTGGACCAGCGCGCGCCGCCGGTCAGGCGCAGGCCGTCACTGATGTGCCAGGTGGCCTGGCCGAAGAACGCGGTGGACTTCACCGTTTCCTTGGGCTGGATGAACGAGCCCTGCCAGCTCACCGTGCCCTGGGCGGTGCCGTTGAGGATCGGGATGTCGAAGCGGATGTTGTTGTCTTCGGCCGCGTAGTACGCGCCCAGGATCCAGTCGACCGCGTTGTCGCCGGTGGACTTCAGGTCCAGCTCGTGGCTGTAGTTGCTGTAGTTGGAGAAGTTGGTGCGGTCGGCCTGGTACGAAGCGCCGGTGTTGAAGCTGGTCGGCACCTGGGCGCCGTTGTCCTGGTCGAAGTTGCTCTTGCCGGAGAAGCGGTTGAAGCCCGCCACGTAGCTCAGCAGCATCGAGTCGCCGATCTTGAAGTCCATCCGGCTGCGCACCGTGTTGGAGTCGCGCTTGAGGTAGGGCGCGGTGTCGATCAGCGCGGACCAGAAGTCCTGCCCGGCGCGGGGATGCTGCATCAGGCTCATGCCCGGCGTGCCGCGGTCGCGGAAATATTCCCACGACAGGTTCCAGGTGAACTTGTCGCTGGGCTGCCACAGCGCGCTGACGCGCGCGGCGGACTGGTCCTGCGCGTTGTACTTGTCGCCGGCGGTCACGTAGTTGGCGGCGTTGATCGGCTGGAAGCTGGCCAGCGAACCGCCGCTGGCCAGGTACGCCGCCTGCTGGTCGGCCACGCTGGGCAACTGCTGCGACGGGTTCTGGAAGGCGACATAGCCGTCGTGCTGTTCCTGCGCCATCGCCACGCGAATGCCGAAGGTGCTGCTGATCGGCAGGTTCACCGTGGCGCGCGTGCCGACGTGGCTGTAGTTGCCGGCCTCGAATTGCGCGTTGCCGTAGAAGCCGCTGAGGTCGGGCTTGCCGGTCTGGAAGTTCACCACGCCGGCGGTGGAGTTGCGACCCCACAGCGTGCCCTGCGGACCGCGCAGCACTTCCACGCTTTCGATGTCCAGCAGCAGGCCGGCGGCGGCTTCGGGGCGCGGCGAGTAGACGCCGTCGATGAACATCGCCACTTCCGGATCGGCGTATTCGGTCTTGGCGCTGTCGTTGCCGATGCCGCGCATGGTCAGCGTGACCACGCCGTGGTCGCCCTGCGAGGTGGCCTGGAAACCGGGCACCAGCTTGGTGATGTCCTGCACCGTCATCACCCGCTCCTTGTCGAGCGAGTCGGCGCTGATCACGCTGATCGCGACCGGGGTTTTCTGCAGCGGCGTTTCGCGCTTGGTCGCGGTGACCTGGACGCTGTCCAGGTCCTTGACCTTGGTGCGTGTGGCGGCGTCGGGCGCAGCAGTCGTGTCCTGACCGGCTGCATGGACGGCGCCCGAGGCGAGTATCGCGGTCATCGCGAGGTACAAAGCCGAGTAGCGTAATTTCATTTCACCCTCTCCCCAAAGATCGTCGTGGACATGCAGTGGTCGCGGACATGCGCTATTGTGCTGAATGACAGCGCTGTCAAAATGTATGACAGCGCTGTCATCGGGGCCGATCCTACTGCGAATTTCCATGCTTGGCTTGTTGCTCCGCAACAAGCCGCGGAGGGGCGAGATGTCACGCATTCAGAAGATCCTGGTGGTGGGCGGCGGCACGGCTGGCTGGCTCACCGCTTGTTACCTCGCCAAAACGCTCAACAGCGCCGCGCCCGGCAGCATCCGGGTCGAGCTGGTGGAGTCGCCGAACATCGGCCTGCTCGGCGTGGGCGAGGCCACGTTTCCCTCGATCCGCGGCACCCTGGCCGCGATCGGCCTGGACGAGCGGCGGTTCCTGGTGGGCGCCACCGCGACCTACAAGCAGGGCATCCAGTACGTGAACTGGGTGCGCCCGCCCGGCGAGGCGGGTGCGGATCGCTTCTTCCATCCTTTCAGCCAGCCCAGCCAGCGCCCCGGCAGCCCGGAGCTGTTGCCGTACTGGTTGCTGGGCGGTGCGCCCGAAGGCATGTCGTTCGCCGAGGCGGTGAGCATGCAGCAGCGCCTGATCGAACAGGGTCGCGCGCCGAAGCGGGCCGGCGATCCCGACTACCAGGGGCCGATGAACCACGCCTATCACTTCGATGCGGCCTGCTTCGCCAGGGTACTGGCCGAGCATGGCCAGGAGCTTGGCGTCACCCGTCATCTGGCCACGGTGGAGCGGGCGGAGCTGGACGCATCCGGTGCGATCGATCGCATCGTCACCCGCGAGATCGGCGAGCTGCGCGCCGACCTGTACGTGGATTGCACCGGCCTGCGCGGCGCGCTGATCGGCGGCGCGATGCAGTCGCCATTCCACAGCCGGCGCGACGTGCTGTTCGGCGATCGCGCGGTGGCGCTGCAGGTGCCGTATGCGCGGCCGGATGCGCCGATCCTGCCGTTCACCCGCGCCACCGCGCAGGAGGCCGGCTGGATCTGGGACATCGGCCTGCAGAAACGCCGCGGCATCGGCTACGTCTATTCTTCGCGACACACCGATGCGACGCGTGCGGAGGAAGTGATCCGCCGCTACGTGGGCGAGCAGGCGGCAGGACTCGAAGCGCTGCACATCAAGTTCGAGACCGGCTACCGGCCCGAGCACTGGCGGCGCAACTGCGTGGCGGCGGGCCTGGCCGGCGGCTTCGTCGAGCCGCTGGAATCCACCGGCATCGCCCTGGTCGAACTGGGCGCCTACCTGATCACCCATCTGCTGCCCGGTGACCTCGATGACATGGAACGCAGCGCGCGCCATTACAACCAGATGATGGTGGCGCGCTACGAGCGCATCATCGACTTCATCAAGATGCACTACTGCCTGTCGCAGCGGCGCGACCACGCGTTCTGGATCGACAACGCCGACCCCGCCAGCATCCCGCAGACGCTGCAGGACCGCCTGGCGCTGTGGCGGCATCGCCCGCCGCACCGGCTGGACTTCGTCACCGACCTGGAGATGTTCCTGCCGTGCAGCTGGCAGTACGTGCTGTACGGCATGGAATTCAGGACCGACCTGGAGCCGATGCGCAGCGCGTATCCGCAGATGGCCGCGGCGCAGCGCGAGTTCGCGATGATCCGCGAGATGGCCGGCCATGCACTCGTCGATCTGCCCGACCATCGCACCCTGGTCGAGCAGTTGTGCCGCGAGCACGCGCAGCGGACGGCGCAGCACGAGGGTTTTGCCGCCTAGGGCGGAGCTCGCTCACCGCGCTGCGCTGTCGGGGCCGCTTCAGCGCAGCTCGATCACCACCAGGCCCTGCACCGGCACGTCGACCGCGAGCTTGCCGTCGCGCAGGTCGATCGACTCCGGCGCGGCCAGCTTGCCCGCTTCGCGCAGTTGCACGATCTGCGCGCGGCTGGGCGAGTCGGGGCGGCCCATGCGGTCGAACGCGGCGACCGCGTTGCCATGGGTTTCATCGACGCGCCACGCGGTGGCGCGGGCGGTGGCGGGCAGGTGCCGCACGTCGAGGCTGAAGTGCTTCGTGCTGCCGGCGGGCCTGCCCGGCGTGTAGCTGGCGGTGTCGCCCACCGGCGGGGCGTAATTCCACAGCGCGATCACCAGCGTGCCGTCATCGCGCCGGGTGACCAGGGCGGAGTCGGAGGCGACGGCCAGCCGCTGTCCGCCCAGCTTGTGCAGGATCGCGAACGCGTTGAACGCGGGCTTGGGAATGCGGTTGGCGGCGATCAGGCCGAAACCGCCGTAGAACGGATTGCGCACGATGCCCTGTTCCTCGAACACGTCGGAGAACGACCAGTAGCTCATCGCCTCGACCTTGCCCGCGCACTCGCGGATGGTGTTGGCCAGCCACGGGCCCATGAACACGGTGTCGGTGACGTTGGGCAGGTTCGCGTAGCTGGCGTTGTACTCGCTGAAGATCAGCGGCATGTGCGGGTAGGGCGAGGCGGCGATTTCCCGGTGCACCTTGTCGACCGAGCGGCAGACCATGTCGCGGCGCTGAATGTTCTCGCTGGTGTGGAACACGTTGTCGGCGGTGTCGTCGCCGTAGACGTGCGTGCTGACGAAGTCGACCGGCACGTTGTTCCTGTGCGTGTGGGCGAGGAAGTCGGTGGCCCACGCCGCCTGGGCCGTGGCCGGGCCGCCCACGCGGATGCGCGGGCTGACCGCCTTGAGCGCGTGAGCAGTATGGTCGTACAGGGTGAAGTAGCTGGACTGCGCGGGCTTGCCGACCCAGAAGCCGATGTTCGGCTCGTTCCAGACCTCGAAGTACCAGCTGGCCACTTCATCGATGCCGTAGCGTTCGACCAGGTGCCTGGCCAGCGCGTCGATCATCGCGTCCCACTCGGCGTAGTCCTTCGGCGGCGCGATGTTCGGGTGATACCAGAACGGGTGCAGCGCGGACGGGTCGGAGGTCAGTTCCGGCGGCATGAAGCCGAGTTCCACGAACGGCTTGAAGCCGTGTTCGAGCAGGCCGTCGTAGATCTGGTCGATGTAGGAGAAGTTGTAGGAGATCTTTCCCTGCGCATCGCGCTGGATCAGGCCCACGTCGTGGTCGAGGATGCCGTGGAAGCGGATGTAGCCGACCCCGGTGGCTTGGTGCACGGCGTCCAGGTCCTTGCGGTAGTCATCGCGCAGCGCCAGCGCGGCGCGGCCGGAGCCCAGCATCTGTTCCCAGAAATGGGGGAACGGCGTGCCGCTGGCAGTGGCGTCGATGTGGATCCGTTCACCGGCTGCCGGAACGGCCTGCACCGAGCTGGTGACCAGCAGGGCGGCGGCGCAGACGGACAACAGGAAGTGGCGGGCAATAGACATGTGGTTCATGGCGTCGTCCGGATGGATGCGGGCAGGGCGGGCCGTTGCGGGACAAGGATGTAAACGTTTACATCGAAGTGTGCAGTTTCGTACGGATTGGCGGCGGCGTCCACTGCCGCCACGAGTCGCGCGATGCTCAGCGTTTCGGCGAGACCCGCACGCTCCGCGTCGCGCCGGCGGCAACGCGTACCCAGGTGACCTCGCCGTAGCGATCGCGGCCGCTGGCCCAGCCTTCCCCCTGGCTGTCCTGCAGCGAGTCCGGGTCGGCGAAGAATTTCATGGGCCGACCGTCGCCGTCGACCGCACCCGCGGCGCTGCCGTGGATCTTCAACAGGTAATAACGCAGCGCCGGCCTGAAGCTGCCGGTGACCGCGCCGGTCTCGAAGCGGACGCCGTCATCGCGCCGTTGCACGGCCAGCGACTGGCGGAAGTACGCCGCATGCTCGTAGTCGTAACTGTTGCCGTCATCGTCGTAGTAATCGAACTGGGTGCGGGTGTCGGCGGGAAACACCTCGACCTCCAGCTGTGTCACCGGCTTCTGGCCGACATGATCCATCACCGGCTGGGTCGGGATGATCGCGCCCGCGCGCACGAACAACGGGATGTCGCTCCAGCTTCTCGCATCGATCGGCAGCGTCACGTCCTGGCCGCCGGCGTAACGCTTGCCGGTGAACCAGTCGGTCCACTGGCCGGCGGGCAGATAGATGGTCTTCGCCGTCTGGCCCTGCTCGACCACCGGCGACACCAGCAGGCTGTCGCCGAACATCCAGCTGGCCACGTCGTTGCGCACCCTCGAGTCGTTCGGCCAGTCGAAGGTGAGCGGGCGCACCAGGCCGACGCCGCTGTGGCGACGCTGGTCCTCGTAGCTGTAGATATAGGGAATCAGCCGGTAGCGCAGGCGGATCGCATCGGCGGCGGCCTTCTCGGCGGTGGGCCCGTACACCCACGGCTGGCGCTTCTGGCTGGAGTCGCCATGCACGCGGAACACCGGCACGAAGGCGCCGAACTGCACCCAGCGCGCGTAGTTTTCCGGGGTCGGCGTGCCCGCGGTGAAACCGCCGGTATCCATGCCCCACTGCATCGCGCCCACGTCGATCGCGCTCAGCATGCGGGCGCGCTGGCCGGCCATGCTGGCGAAGCCGGTGTGGATGTCGCCCGACCACATGCCGTAGGCGTAGCGCTGCGCGCCCAGGTAGAAGTTGCGGCTGATCGACCACACGCGCTGGTTGGAGATGGCGCGCTGGCCGTCGTAGATCGCGCGCTGCATGTCCAGGTGCTGGGTGTCGATGCCGACATTGTCGGCCTCGTCGTTCCACCAGCCGACCATGCCGGACTGGAAGGCGGTCTTCATGTGGCCGAAGAACCACGTGCGCGCCTGCGGGTTGGCGAAGTCGATCTCGCGCACCAGCTTGCCGGAGAAGTAGTCCTTCGCCGGCTTGTTGCCCTTGAGGAAGTAGCCCTTCTCGGCGGCTTCGCGGCCCTCGATGGTGTCGACGTGCACGCGCGGTTTCATGATGCCGGTGAGCTTGATGCCGCGCGCGTCGAGCATCTGCTTGAGCTTGCCGCCGGGGCCGTCGGGGAACTTGGTGGTGTTCCAGGTGAACTCGCCCCAGTCGTTGCCCCAGTCCTTCCAGTCGAAGTCCAGCGTGAAGTTGTCGATCGGGATGTGCCTGGCGCGGTAGGCGTCGACGATCTGCAGCAACTCCTTCTCGTCGATGCCCCACTGGCTGTTGGTGAAGCCCATCGCCCACTTCGGGAACAGTGGCGTATGCCCACTGAGCTTGGCCACCTCGGCGAAGATCTGCTTCGGCGCGCCGGCGATCAGGTAGTAGTCCAGGTCCCCGCGCGACGTGTCACTGGCAGCGATGCGGCCGTCGTCGAGCGTGAACTTGCCGCCCACGGTATCGACCAGCACGCCATATCCTGCGGTGCTCCACACCAGCGGAGCGCCGGCATGGCCCTGCTCGCCGGCGGTGATGGTCTGCGTGCCGCTGCGCAGCAGGCCGGCGCTGGCGTCTTCGGTGGCGTTGTAGCCAGCGATGCCGTAAAGCGGGTCGCCCCTGCCGTGGTCCAGTTTCAGTGTGCCATTGGCGAGTGCGCCGAGTCCGTGCTGGGTCAGCAGCACATGGCCGGCCGCATCGGAGAACTGCAGGCTGCCGTTGCGCGCATCCCAGCGAAGCGCAGCCGCCGAGGTGGACAGCGTGGTGACGTCGCCCGTCGTATCGGCCTTCACCTCGGTCAGCGCGGCGGGCCTCGCCCTGGGGTCGATCACGATCGAGGCAGGGCTGCTCTGGCCATGCGGCAGCGCATGCACGCGCACGGTGTTCGGCGTGATGAAGCCGATCGTGATGCGGTCGCTGCCGTGCACGAGATTGAGCTCGCCGTGCGCTGCCTGTGCAGTGAACGCAACGTCGGCCTCCGCGGCAAAGGCGGGTGCAGCGGCCAAGCCGAGGGCGAGGCCAAGCGCGAGCGTCAGGCGGCGGGGCGTGAAGTGGGGCATGCAAAAACCTCTCGATGAACGGGAGATCGGGATTGCTGCGCTCAGCGCAGGATCACCGAAGCATATGGCGGCAGCCGGAGCTGGCCGTCAGCGAGCGTGGCGCCCGATCCAGTCTGGCGCGCAATGGTGGAAAACGTCGTGGCGCTGTCACCCAACATCACGGTCTGCGCCTGGCCGGACAAGTTGTGCAGCACCAGCACGTGGCTGCTCGCGTCCTGCAATTGCCAGGCGGCGATGCGGGTGTTGGTGGTGGGCCATGCGTGCAGGACGCCATCGCGCAGGGCGCCGATCTCACTGCGCCAGCGGATCAGGCTGCGGTAGTGCTGGAGCAGCGAGGCGGGATCGGCCAGCTCGGCCTGCACCGACACCCCGGCACCGTCGTGCGCCGTGGAAGCCTTCCAGGTGGTCTCGCCACCGGAACGCCCCCAGCGCATCGGTTCGCGCAGGTCCGGATCGGGCTTCACCCCGCGCATGCCCAGTTCCTCGCCGTAATAGACGAATGGCTGGCCGGGAAGGGTCAACAGCATCGCGGCGGCCATGCGCATGTGCTGCAAGTTGCCGCCTAGCTGGCTCATCACGCGTTCCTGATCGTGATTGGACAAGAAGGGTGCGTCCACGCCCGCCTTGCCGGTAGCCTTGCGATAGGCGGCGTCGGTGCGCGCCAGCAGCGCGGGCAGGTCGCCGGCGCGCTCGTTCCTGGCACTGTCGATCAACTGGCTGGCCAGCGGAAAGTCGAACACCGCACTGAGCGGGCCGAACCACGGCGCGAGCCGGTCGGGTGAATCCTGGGTGACCTCGCCCACGATATAGACGTCCGGATGCAGCGCCTGCATGGCGCGACGAAATTGCGACCACCAGGCCAGGTTTCTGGCGAGCACCCGCGGGTCGCCGTCCTGTGCCTTGAAGTCGTAGTAAATGTGCTGGGCGGCATCGAGCCGAAAGCCGTCGACGCCCTGCTTCAGCCAGTAGCGGCCCACGTCGAGCATTGCCTGGCGTACGGCCGGCGTGTCGTAGTTGAGGTCGGGCATGGCGCCGGTGAAGTCGCCCAGGTAGTGCGCGCTGCCGGCGGCGCGCCAGGCCTGGCCGCCGACGGCACTGGCCGCGGACAGGTCGGTATGCGGGCCGGCCCAGCTGTACCAGTCGTGGTACGGATTGGCCGGATCGCGCGCGGCGACGAACCAGGGATGCTGGTCGCTGGTGTGGTTGATCACCAGATCGATGATCACCTTGATGCCGCGCTGGTGCGCTTCGGCCAGCAGGCGGCGGAAGTCGCCCGGAGTGCCGTACTGCGGGTTGATGCCGTAGTAGTCGGTGACGTCGTAGCCGTGATAGCTGGGGGACGGATTGATCGGCATCAGCCAGATGCCGCTGACGCCCAGCGACTTGAGGTAGTCGAGCCTGGCGGTGACGCCGTTGAGGTCGCCGATGCCGTCGCCGTTGCTGTCGACCCAACTGCGCACGAAGATTTCGTACCAGACGTCCGCGCGGGCGGTAGAGGCAGCGCCTGGCGACAACCTCTTGACCGCGGCCTCATGGTGCTCGGCAGGCGCTCGCACGGATGGCGCCGCACATCCGGTGACGAGCAGGGCAGTGCACATGAGCAAGACAAGGGCAGCAGGGCGCATCAGCGGGGGCTCCGGCAACTTGCGGCTGATCGTGTCGTTTTCGCGCGGCCAATGGCTTGCGCCAGACGGCGACCATCCATCTAGAGAGTGCTCTTCATGGTAGGCCGCCGGGTGGCGGATGCCGCAGTTCTGCATACGTATTCATGCGCGGCCAGGGCAGTTCTGCGTGCGCAACTCGCGCGATGCAAATGGCCGGCAAAAAAAACCTGCCGGCGTCGCCGCCGGCAGGACAGGGAGTAGCTGCGTTGGCTTAGAACTTGTACGTGGCGCCAAGCAGGTAGGTGCGGCCCCACTCGATGTACTCGAGCGGACGATCCTTGGTGCCGGCGTAGGTGCGATACGGCGCGTTCGTCAGGTTGCTGGCCTGCAGCTGCACACTCAGTCCGTGCAGCTTGCTGCCCTCGGCGAAGGTGTAGCCAATCTGTGCATCGAAGATTTTTTCGCCTACGACATAGCGCAGCGTGCGCGCACCGTTGAAGTTGCCGATCTCGCCGATGAAGTCCGAACGCTTGCGCTCACTGATGCGGGCATCGAACCCGTTCTTTTCATAGTAGGCGGTGAGGTTGAACACGCGCTTGGACAGGCCTGGCAGGCTGATCGGGCCATCGCCCACGCTGGTTGCGTTCTCGGGAGATCTGATCTTGACGCTGCTGTCGTTGAAGCTCGCGCTGCCCAGCACGCCGAAGCCATCAAGTGCCGGCGTAAACATGCTCAGCGGTATCGATGCCGACAATTCCAGACCCTTCAGGCTGCCGCCCTTGCCGTTGAACGGCGCACTGAAGGTTCCCTTGGTCAGGGTCGGCGGCTCGTTGGGACCCGGCACATAATTGGCTACCAGGGACGAGAAGTCGTAGCCGTCGCGGGTCTGCGTGTAGATGTAGCTGGTCAGGTCCTTGTAGAAGAACGCCGCGGCGACGTAGCCATTGCCACCGAAGTATTTTTCCCACGACAGATCGAAGGCATTGGCGCGCCACGGATCGAGCCTTGGATTGCCGCCGCTGGCACCCGGCTTGCCGGTGGTCTTGTCGACACCGAACTCCAGCGAGGCGCGCATGTCGTCCATGCGCGGACGTGCCACCTGCTTGGCCAGTGCCACGCGGAGCATCTGGGTTTCGGTAAGCGAGAAGGCCAGATTCAGGCTCGGCAGTACGTCGGTATAGGTCTTGCCGTCGGTGAACCTTTCGATCTGACTGCCAACCGGCTTCGAATCATTGAAGACGTTGGCCGACGAGGACTGGTCCGCGCGCTGCACCTGGACGCCCACATTGCCGCGTACGGGAACGCCCCATACGGTGTCGACATTCGCCATCGCGTAGGCGGTGGTGATCTTCTCCGACAGGTCCCAGGCCTTGGACACCAGATACGAGGCGTCTTCGTTGGGCGCGAAGGTCATGTAGCGCGCGACGGCACCCGGCACATACCACGACGGGATCTTGCCGACGCCGGCGAAACCCAGGTCCACCAGGCCGTACTGCAGGTCGGGTGCGATCGCCGTGTCGCCCTGGGCACCGACGTTGATGTTGCCTTCGGGCTGGTGCTTGATCTTTTCGCGGTCGGCGTAGTTGATGCCCACTTCCACGTCGGTGATCAGCTGGTTGACCGAATCGGGCATCGGGATGGTGGCGCCGAGCTTGGCGCTCTTCAGCTGATCGCTGACCCTCGGCGCCTTGCCGTAGCCTGAGCCGTAAATGGTATTGGTCAGGAACAGCTTGCTCGCATCGGAATAGTCGAGTCCGGGCGCCAGCTGGGAAAAGTTGCTGCCCGAGTAGTTCAGGTTCAGCGAGTCGAGCTGCGGTGCAGGCACCAGCTGGGTGTTGTTCTCGAGATTGAGCTCGCGACGCTTGGCCTTGGAGTAGCTGAGGTCGGCCACGATGCTGACCTGGCCGGCATTGAACTCGTTCTTCCAGCCTGCCGCGTTGATGGTGTCGTGACGGCTGTTGTACATGCCGCGCACCAGCGGATAGATGTTGTTGGCCGTGCCGCCGGTGAATGTCCCGTTGCTGTTGATCGTCGGGTTGGTGACGGCGAGACGGCCGTAGCCGCCGTTGTAGTCGCCGAGGTTCACTTCGAACTGGTTGGCGGTGTCCTTCTGCGTGGCCTTGGTATGGAACAGGTCGAGCGTGCTGGTCCAGCTTTCGGACGGCCGCCATTCCACCGTGGCCATCACGCCGTCACGCTTGGTGTAGCCGGTACGGCGCAACGCCTTGATGCCATCCGAGAACCAGGTGCCGGCGGGCACGCCCGGACGCCAGTTGTCACCCACCTGCTGCCAGGGTTCGTACAGACCGACCTGATTTTCCTGGGTTGGCGTCTGCGAGTGCGCGTAGCCAACGGCGATGCCCAGCGTGTGATCCATGAACTGGCCGATGTAGCTGGCGTTGAATCGATTGCCGAACGCACTCGAATCTGCTGCCCGGCCCAGCGAATTGTGCTGGCCGCGCACACCGACGACAGCTACGGGCTGCTGGTAGTCCAGGGGCCGCACGGTGTGCATGTCGAGCGTGCCGGAAAGTCCCTGGCCGATCAGGCTGGCCCTGGGTGTCTTGTACACGGTGACCCCGCTGACCAGTTCGGAAGGATACTGGTCAAATTCCACGCTGCGGTTGTCACCGGTGCTGACCATCTCGCGACCGTTGAGCAGGGTGGTGGCGAAGTCCGGTGAGAGACCGCGCACGCTGATCACCTGGGCGCGGCCGGCGACACGCTGGGCCGACACGCCCGGCAGGCGCGCAATCGATTCGGCGATGCTGACGTCAGGCAGCTTGCCGATGTCTTCGGAAGAAATGGCCTCGACGATCTCGTTGGACGACTGTTTGGTCGCGATCGCGCTCTGGATACTCTGCGCGAAGCCGCTCACCGTCACCACACCGAGTTCGGTGGCCTGCTGCTTTTTCTTCGCCTTGGCGTCCCTGACTTCCTGGGCGTTGGAAGCGGTGCTTCCCTGGGTGGTGTCCTGGCCGGACTGGTCGGCGTTGCCGGCCGGAGTTGTCGCGGCCCAGGTCACCGAGGTGGCGCAGAAGCCCACCGATGCCAGCGCCAGAACCAGCACTTTGCGTTTGAGTATCACCGTTATCCCCTCCCAGGGTTGCACGTCATTATTGGTCATTGGTTTCAGCCCCAGCGTCGCGGCGGATGACTCGCGCTTGCGCAGCACCTGTTCGTCGACGTGACGCCATGGTAGGGCGGCGTCCGCCGGTCGGACCGTTCATGCATACGTATTCATTGTGCTGCTGTGCGTCGAAGACGACGTTGCAACGCAGTCGCCGAGGATGTGTCGATCGATTGGGTATCGATGCGTGGTTGGCTGGCGCGGATGCCGATGCGGCGCTGTTTGCGCACTCGACAGCAGTGATGGAAGCGGGTTCGTCGCTGCATCATCGCGCCTCATGCTGCGCTGCGATAAGCGCATTCGATGAATACGTATGCACTGTCGCGGTGCTGTCTGCACGCTGCCGCTAAGCTCTTCCACGGGCTGCACAACTGCGTGCCTGCAGGCGCGCGCTTCGACAGCGGCAAACACACGGGACAAGCGAATGACCGATGCACCCTGGTGGCGCGGCGCCGTCACCTATCAGATTTACCCGCGCAGTTTCCTGGACACCGATGGCGACGGCGTGGGTGATCTGCCGGGCATCATCGCGCGTCTCGACTACGTGGCCAGCCTTGGCGTGGACGCGATCTGGGTGGCGCCGTTCTTCAAGTCGCCGATGGCCGATTTCGGCTACGACATCGCCGACTATCGCGACGTCGATCCGCTGTTCGGCACGCTGGCCGACTTCGATGCGCTGCTGGAAAAGGCGCACGGGCTGGGCCTGAAGGTGATGATCGACCAGGTGCTCAGCCACACCTCGGCCGAGCACGCGTGGTTCCGCGAGAGCCGGCAAAACCGCGACAACCCGAAGGCCGACTGGTACGTGTGGGCCGATGCGAAGGACGACGGCAGTGCGCCGAACAACTGGCTGTCGCTGTTCGGCGGTTCGGCGTGGCAATGGGAGCCGCGCCGTGGCCAGTATTACCTGCACAACTTCCTGACCTCGCAGCCGGACCTGAATTTCCACCACGCGGAAGTGCGCGCGGCGATCCTGGACAGCGTGCGTTTCTGGCTGGACAAGGGCGTCGACGGCTTCCGCCTGGATGCGATCAACTTCTGCTTCCACGACCGCCAGCTGCGCGACAACCCGCCCAAGCCCAAGGACAAGCGCGTGGGCCGCGGCTTCAGCCCGGACAACCCGTACGCGTTCCAGTACCACTATTTCAACAACACGCAGCCGGAAAACCTGGCCTTCCTGGGCGAGCTGCGCGCGCTGATGGACGGCTATCCGGGCGCGACCACGCTGGGTGAAATCTCCTCGGAGGATTCGCTGGCGACGATGGCCGAATACACCCGTCCCGGCCGCTTGCACATGGGCTACAGCTTCGAGCTGCTCACCGACGACTTCAGCGCCGCGCACATCCGCGGCACGGTGCAGACGCTGGAAGCGCAGATGACCGAAGGCTGGCCATGCTGGGCGATCTCCAACCACGATGTCGAACGCGTGCTGACGCGCTGGGGCAAGGGGCGGTCATCCGCATCACTGGCCAACCTGCTCACCGCGATGGTCTGCTCGCTGCGTGGCTCGGTCTGCGTCTACCAGGGCGAGGAGTTGGGCCTGACCGAGGCGGAGCTGCCGTTCGAGGCGCTGCAGGACCCTTACGGCATCGCGTTCTGGCCACAGTTCAAGGGTCGCGACGGTTGCCGCACGCCGATGCCGTGGAGCGATGACGCGGCACACGCTGGCTTCAGCCACGGCACGCCGTGGTTGCCGGTGCCGGAGGAGCATCGCGAACTGGCGGTGAGCCGTCAGGACGGTGATCCACATTCGGTGTTGAACGGTTTCCGTACCTTCATGCATTGGCGCCAGTCGCGACCGGCGATGCGCTGGGGCGACATCGCCTTCATCGATACCGTCGAGCCGGTGCTTGCCTTCACCCGCCACCTGGCCGAACGAACCGTGCTGGTGGTGTTCAACCTGGGTGACGCGCCGGTCGGCATCGATCTTCCCGACGAGCTTGCGCGGCTGCATCCGCTGGAGGGCCACGGCCTGCTGTCGGGCAGCCTCGAAGGAAGCCGCCTGCAGCTTCCCGGCTACGGCGCGTGGTTTGCCGGCGTGGCGTGATGGTGTTGCCGCGGTTTTTGCGTTGACCCCACCCCGACCCTCCCCTGCAAGCAGGGGAGGGAGCGGTCCGGCTATTTCCGTTCGGCGCTGCTGGCGTCGCGGATGCTGCGGAATTCGGAGTCCTTGCTCCAGTCCGGCCACTGGTCGGAATTGGCCAGGTCGCTGCCCACGTCGTGGAGCAGCTGCAGGTCGCGCGCCATGCCGGTGAACGACCAGTCCGCTTCCCATTGGTCGGCGGGCTGGTGGTAGCGCTTGGCGGTGTAGTCGTCCTCGGCGGCCTTGCCTGCTGCCAGGCCGCCATCGATCCAGTCATTGCCCGAGCCGAACGAGACCGCCGGCACGCCGCGCTTGGCGAACGAGAAGTGATCGGACCGGAAGAAGTAGCCCGCCTCGGGTTTCGGGTCGGCGGTGTAGCTGATGTCGTGCTTCTTCGCCTCGGCGATCAGGTCGTCGAGCAGGCCCAGCTTCGCGCTGCCGGAGATGGTGAAGTTGCGCGCGGGGCCATGCGGATCGAGCGCGTCCATGTTGAGCACACCGACCGTGGTGGCCAGCGGGTAGAGCGGATTGGCCGCGTAATACTCGGAGCCGAGCAGGCCCTTTTCCTCGGCGGTGACGTTGAGGAACACCACCGTGCGCTCGGGCCTGGGGCCCTGGGCGAAGGCGCGTCCCATCTCGATCAGCGCCGCGGTGCCGGTGGCGTTGTCGACGGCGCCGTTGTAGATGCGGTCGCCGCTGGCGTCCGGCGCGCCGACGCCCAGATGATCCCAGTGCGCGCTGTAGATAACCGTCTGGTCCGGGCGCTTGCTGCCTTCCACGCGGCCGACGATGTTGTGCGAGGTGATCACCTGCGAATCGACCTTGAAGTGGGCCGAGAGGCTTTCGTCCTTCAGCGTGACCGGCTTGAAGTCGCGCGTCTGCGCCTGCTTCTTCAGCGCATCGAAATCCAGCCCGGCGTGACTGAACATCTGCACGGCCAGGTCGTGCTGAATCCAGCCCTCCAGTTCCGGGTGCACGGCGGCGGGCTTGTCGCGCACGATGTCGAACATCGCGTTGATGTTGGAGTTCTTCACCGTGGCCCAGCCGTACGAAGCAGGCGCGGTTTCGTGGATCACCAGCAGGCCGAGCGCGCCCTGCCGCGCGGCTTCCTCGAACTTGTAGGTCCAGCGGCCGTAGTAGGTCATCGCCTTTCCGCCGAAGTCGCCGTGGCCGGTCTCGAAATCCGGATCGTTGATCAGCACCACGGCGATCTTGCCGTGCAGGTCGACGCCCTTGAAATCATCCCAGTTCCGCTCCGGCGCCTTCACGCCGTAGCCGACGAACACCAGCGGCGCGTTGCGGATTGCCACCTCGGTCGAGCCGTTCATCGGGGCGCGGATCGCGATCTGCTCGCCCTGGGTCAGCTTCTCATGCTGGTCGCCAAGCGTCAGCCGCAACACCGGCGTGCCGACGATCGCGCTGCGTCGCAACGGCACTGCCTGGGTCCAGCCGCGGTTGCCGTCCTTGAGGTCGCCGCCCGGTTGCAGGCCGGCGGCTTTCATCTGCGCCACCACGTAATCGATGGTCTTCGTCTCGGCCGGCGTGGCCGGCCCGCGGCCTTCGAAGGCATCCGAGGAAAGCGTCTTCACCGTGGCCGAAAGCCGCTCGGTGCTGAAGCCGGGCTGGTCGGTGGCCTGGGCGGTCGAGAACGCAGCCATGATCACGGCGCTGAGGAGTAGTCGCTTCACGGGCTTCACCTGTCGGAAGGGCAGAGTGCTCCGATACTAGTCAGCAACTTCCTGCGGGTCTACGCCGGCGGCGCCGGTTCACGCCTTGCGGCTGCGCCGCGGTTTCGCCTGGGCGGCGGCGATCAGATCCTGCAGGTAGGCGATGCCTTCCTCCTCCGGAAAGAACGCCACGACGTCCGCCACGGTCAGTTCGTGCCGTTTGCGCAGGGCCAGGAACTCCTCGCGGGCCATCGCCATCCGCTGGGCGGCCAGCGCCTTCTTGCCGAGCGGTTTCCCGCCGGGCGGTTTGGCGGCCTGCTGCTTCTCCACCTTCTGTTCAAGCCTGGCGAGCTCTTCCTGGAACTGGCGGAAGTCGTATTTCTGGGAAGTCATGAACTTGGAAACGTCGTCATTGGGTGGGGCGATTTTCGCACGTCCGCTTCCCACGGCGCCCACGACCCGCCGGCCAGCGTCCGGGCCAGCGGGATGGCGACGAAGCCGTCCTGACGACTCAGCCTGCGGCGTGCCGTCGGCGGCGGTCCAGAATGCTGTTGAGAGCGTGGTCCTGCGAATCCCGCGCGGCGCTGTAAGCTTCGGAGAACAGGGCGGAAAAGCGCTGCGCGGTGGCGGCCGGCGGCATTTCCGCGACTGCCTGCGTCACCGCATGAGGCGGGGCTGCCGGCGCTTGTGGCGACTGGTCGCCTCGACCGGCCAGGGATTCGCGGCAGCTGGCATAGCGCCGCCGCAACTGTTCGGCCAGAAACTGCTGGGTACGACCCGGGGTGGGGACTTCGCTACATTCATCCATGGCGACTTCTCGAAAGCGGGCAACGGGGATTGCCGCACAGGTAAAGCAGCATCTGTGCCAATTCGAAAATATGTGATGCAGTTCACGGTTTGAGACGAAGCTTTTGCGCTAGGCCGCCTGATCTACAAGGAAAATCGAGTGGCCACGATGCACCCGGGCCACGCTTCACGCAAAGCGGCTACGGCGCCACGACAGTCCCCGGAAGATCCGCAACACGTCACGGAGTGACCCAAAAGGGTTGAGCGTCGCCGTCAGTGTTGCGCACGGTGGGGAAGCGGAAGCGCACGTTTCCGGCAGGCAAACAAAAGCCGCAACGAGTGCGGCTTCTGCGAGTGCTGACAAACATGGTGGCCGGGGACGGAATCGAACCGCCGACACGGGGATTTTCAATCCCCTGCTCTACCAACTGAGCTACCCGGCCGGGAACCTGGCGATCAAGCAGAACCGGCAAGGTCGCTGTTGATGCGTGGAGCCGCGCATTAGACCGAAAGCGCGGCGTTTCGTCAAGACTCGGTGGGCGGCGGGCTGAAGCCGGCGGCCTGGTCGACGTCGCCGCCGAACAGGAATTTCTCCATCTGTTCGCCGAGGTACTTGCGCGACTTCGGGTCGAGCGGATTGAGCCGGTACTCGTTGATCAGGGTGGTCTGGTGGGCCAGCCACTGTTGCCAGGCGGGCCTGGAAATCTCGGTGTAGATGCGCTGGCCGAGCGGGCCGGGCCAGGGGGCGAAGTCGAGCCCTTCGGCGTCGATGTGGAGTTTGCTGCAGTGGATGGTGCGGCTCATGGGGTCATTCCTGTTGCGGCCCTCGGGGGCTGGCGGATCAGTTGGTGCGCAAGCTTGCGGCATGCGTTCGGCCGGCGTCGCTGATCTGCAGCAAGAGACTGCGTACCGGCGCGGGCAGGCCAAGTGCATCGAGTTCGTCGACGCCGCACCAGCGCCAGTGCGGATTATCGGCGACGCCGCGTGCGGCTGTCGCGCGATCGAACAGCAGCGGCTCGATCGCCAGCCGATAGTGGCTGAAGACGTGGGTGAACGGGGCGAGCGCCTGCGCGTCATCGATGTGCGCGTGTTGCCGCGCCACTCGCCAGGCTTCGTTCGGGTCGCTCGCCTCGGGCAGGCTCCACAGGCCCGACCACACGCCTTGCGGGCCCCGTCGTTCCAGCAACACGCGATGGCTTGCGTCGCGCAGGATCAGCATCACGGTGGCGCGGGTCGGGATCGATCGGGCCGGCTTGCGGCCAGGCAGGGCGGCGGTGAGGTCGTCGCGGTGCGCGATGCAATCCGTGGCCAGCGGGCAGGCATCGCAGCGCGGGCGCGCACGGGTGCAGACCGTCGCTCCGAGATCCATGATCGCCTGGGTGTAGTCGGCGACGCGGGTGCCCGGGGTGTGTGCTTCGGCGTGTTGCCACAGCTGCTTTTCCACCGCGCTTTCGCCGGGGTGGCCGTGGATGCCGTGGTAGCGCGCCAGCACGCGCTTGACGTTGCCGTCGAGGATGGGAAAGCGCAGGCCGTGCGCCTGCGCCAGGATCGCCCCGGCGGTGGAGCGGCCGATGCCGGGCAGCGCGTTCAATGCGTCGAAGTCGCGCGGCAGTTCGCCGCCGTGCCGTTCGACGCAGAGCTGCGCGGCGCGGTGCAGGAAGCGCGCGCGGCGGTAGTAGCCGAGTCCCGACCACAGCGCCAGCACGGTATCTTCGTGGGCGGCAGCCAGTGCTTCCAGCGTGGGCAGCGCGCCGACGAAACGATCGAAGTAGCCGACCACGGTGGCGACTTGGGTCTGCTGCAGCATCACTTCGGACAACCACACGCGGTAGGCGTCGCGCTGGCCGTTGTCGAGCGCCTGCTGCCACGGCAGGTCCTTGCGGCCGTGCCGGTCGAACCAGCGCAGCAACCGGTTCGCGAATGAAGCGCTCATGGTTTCTTGCCGGCTGCCGGATTCTTGCCGGCAGCCGGTTTCGAGGCGGGTGCCGCCACCGTGTCGGCCGCTGCGGGTGCATCGATGCCGGCCTGGACGGTGAGGCCTTCGATGCTGATGCCGGCCATCTCCAGGCTGGCGATTTCGGCGTGGCCGCTGCCCGGCGGCACGCTCAATTGCGGCCCCCGGGGATCGCCAAGCCCGTTCCACCAGCGCGCCAACGCCAGTGGCGGCAGCTTCAGATCCGCATGATTGGCAGGGCCGTCCAGCTTCAGCGCCAGCAGCAGCGGGTTGCTCTGGTCGGCGGGCGTCAGTCGCAGCGAGATGTCGTACTGGCCGGCGTTGGCCTGCTCGAGCTTGCCGCTCAGGCTGGCCGCGGCATCGGCGGCGCCATGCCAGTACGCATTGCCGGTGAGGGCGAGTTTCACCGTGCTGCCCTGGGTTAGGTGCAGGGTGATGTCCTGCAGTTGCAGCGCATTGCCCTCAATGCGCGGGGTCGCCGACAGGCGCAGTTGCACCGGCGTGCCCGCTGCCGTGACGGCCGAAAGCGCCAGCGGAAATGGCTGGCCGGTCACCAGGCTGCCCGCCTGCAGCGAGACGCTGCCCAGCAGCACTTCATTGCCGCGCACCACGCTGCCGTGGCTGATGCTGACGCCGGTATCGATGCGCGGGATGTTGGGTGGCGCGCCTTCGGGTTTGGCGGGCAGCGCGGCCAGCCAGTCCTGCAGCGCATCCAGGTCGACCCGTGGCGAATCGATCTCCAGCTGCGAAATCACCGTGGGGCCGCCGAACAGGGTGTGCCATGGCAGGGCCAGCTGGCCATGCGCGGCCAGCAGGATCGGCGCGGTGGCGCCGGCCGCATTCAGGGTGATGCCATCGAGCTGCAGGGCCGGGCGCGGAAACAGGGTCGGGCTGGCGGGGCTGGCCAGGCTCAGTTCCAGTCCGGCCGCGCGCGCCTGGGTCTGCAGCATCCGGGTGAAGCGTTCCGGCTGCAGCAACAGGTAGACGGCGATCACCGCGGCCAGCACCAGTGCCAGCACCAGGCCGCCAAGCACCAGCAGGGTCAATCGCAGTCGGCGCGACATCCGCTCAGCCCCGTCGTCGCGGTTCAGTCATGCGTCGGCACCTCGCCGAGGCTGGCCGGAAGCAGGCCATCGACGAAGGCCTCCGCATCGAAACTGCGCAGGTCGGTGGCGGTTTCACCGAGACCCACGTAGCGGATCGGCAGGCCGAACTCGCGCGCCAGGGCGAACACCACGCCACCCTTGGCGGTGCCGTCGAGCTTGGTCACGACCAGGCCGGTGACGCCGACGATCTGGCGGAACTGCCGCACCTGGTTGACGGCGTTCTGTCCGGTGGTGCCGTCGATCACCATCAGCACCTCGTGCGGCGCATCGGCATCGAGCTTCTTCAGCACGCGGGCGATCTTGCCCAGTTCGTCCATCAGGCCGCCCTGGGTATGCAGGCGGCCGGCGGTATCGGCGACCAGCACGTCGGCGCCGCGCGAACGCGCCGCCTGCAAGGCATCGAAGATCACGCTGGCCGAATCGGCATCCTGGCCCTGCGAGATCACCGGCACCTGGTTGCGTTCGCCCCAGGTCTTCAGCTGCTCGACCGCGGCGGCGCGGAAGGTGTCGCCGGCGGCCAGCATCACCGCGCGACCCTCGTCGCGCCAGCGGCGGGCCAGCTTGCCAATGGTGGTGGTCTTGCCGGCACCGTTGATGCCCACCACCAGCACCACGAACGGTTTGCGATGCGCCACGTCCAGCGGCTGCGCTACCGGCTTGAGCAGGGCGACCAGCGACTGGCGCAGGGCGGCCAGCAGCGCGGGGGAGTCGGCGAACTCGCGCTTGTGCATGCGCTTGCGCAGGTTCTCGACCAGATCGGTGCTGGCCTCGATGCCTACGTCGGCGGTGATCAGGGTGGTTTCCAGCTCGTCCAGCAGGTCGTCGTCGAGCTTCGGATGGCGCACGAACAGCGAACCCAGGCTGCGCGAGAACACGCTGCCGGCCAAGCGTTCGCGCCAGCTGCGCCTGGCCGGTGCGGCGGCGGGCTCATCGGCGGCGGGTGCCGGGACCTGGAAGCGTTCGTGGTCGGTGGCGTGGTCGGCGGGCGAGGGCGTCTCGACGAGTGCCTCGCGCAGGACGGGGGCGTCGCTGGTCTGCGCGACGGCAGCGTCGACCGGCGGCGTGGTGGCCGGCGCTTCCGCGTCCTTGTCGGCGGGCTTTTTCTTCCAGAACTTGAGCATTGCGGGCATGATTCAAAGACAATGGGCGGCATGCTAACACTCCAACCTGTACTGGCCGCTGAGGGACGGCGCGCCATCGTGGCAAGCGCATGAACGGGTCACGCAAGGCCGGCCCGGGGCGGGTGCGCATCATCGGCGGCAGCCTGCGCAATTCGCGGCTGGAGGTGCCGGATCTGCCCGGGCTGCGGCCCACCGCCGAGCGCGTGCGCGAGACCCTGTTCAACTGGCTGGCACCGGTCATCGAGGGCATGGACTGCCTGGATCTGTGCGCGGGCACCGGCGCGCTGGGGATCGAGGCGCTCTCGCGGGGCGCCGCGTCGGTGCAGTTCGTCGAACGCGATGCCCGCGCGGCGCAGGCACTGCGGGCAAACCTGGTGCGGCTGAAGGCGGACCAGGCTCGGGTGAACGTCACCGACGCCGGCAGCTTCCTGCAGCAGGCCAGCCGGGCCCACGACCTGGTTTTCCTCGACCCGCCGTTCGCGCTGGACCTGTGGGCGGTGCTGGCCGGGCAACTGGAACGGGGCGGCTGGTTGGCCGCGCGCGCATGGATCTACGTGGAATCGCCCCGCGCCGTGGTGCCCGACCTGCCGCCGAACTGGCAACTGCACCGCGAAGGCCATGCCGGCGAGGTGCGTTTTGCGCTCTATCGGCGTGCGCTTCCGTTAAGCTAGTGCTCACAACCACTGCCACTTTCCCTCTCGTGAGCAAATCCATCGGCAATCCCCGCCTGGCCGTGTATCCGGGCACCTTCGATCCGATCACCAACGGTCATACCGATCTGGTGGCCCGTGCCGCGGCGCTGTTCGATCGCGTGGTGGTGGCGGTGGCCGACAGCTCCAGCAAGGGGCCGGCCTTCAGCATCGGCGAACGGATCACCCTGGCGCGGATGGCGCTGGCCGACCTGCCCAACGTGGAAGTGCGCGGTTTCGATTGCCTGCTGGCCACCTTCGTGGAGCAGATTGGCGCCGGCGTGATCATCCGCGGCCTGCGCGCGGTGTCGGATTTCGAATACGAGTTCCAGCTGGCCAGCATGAACCGGCACCTGATTCCCCAGGCCGAGACGTTGTTCCTGACGCCGGCCGAGCAATACAGTTTCATTTCCTCCTCGCTGGTACGCGAAATCGGCCGCCTCGGCGGGGACATTTCCGGTTTCGTGCATCCGGCGGTACAACAGGCCATGCGGCAGCGCTGGCAGAAGAGCCGCGCCGGCTCCAACAAGCAACCCGAAACAGAAGGTGATAACCATGCGTAAGTTCGCTCTCATTGCTGCCCTCGCGCTGACCGCCAGCCTGGCCCTGAGCGCCTGCGGCAAGCACGAAGAAGCCCAGCAGGCCGACCAGCAGTCCAGCCAGCAGGCAACCAAGCCGACCGATCCGAACGACACCAAGGCGTGGAACGCCTATCTTGGCCAGATCGTGCAGAACAACATGCAGGGCATGAAGGCCGACCGTCCGTACCCGTATCTGGTGCCGGCCGGCGATTCCGAGGAAGCCGTGGCCGGTCGTGGCCGCCAGCTGTCGAACGTGCAGGACACCGTCGCTCGCGGCGTGCTGCCGGGCAACATGCTGGTGTTCGCCGGCCCGGATTCGGCCAAGACTGCCGACCTGGTGATCGCGGCATTCAAGGATGCCAAGCCCGGTTCGTTCAAGGACGTGATCGTGCTGTTCATCGGTGACACCGCCGACCAGCAGCGCGTCGACGACGTGCTGAAGCCGACCGGCGCCACGGTCCGTTTCGTCGCGATGTAAGCACGACCGCCGCGCCGGTTTCCGGCGCGGCGGGATGAACCGTCGCCCCGCGACCTGCGCGGGCGCCGGGTGACTGCCCGCCGTGATTGCACCGGCGGCCCGGACGCCCTCCATGGCGTCGCAACCCGGCCTGTCATATCCAGCCATGTCCCTGAAAATTCTCGACACCTGCGTCAATTGCGACGTCTGCGAGCCGGCTTGCCCGAACAAGGCGATTTCGCTGGGCGAAGAGTTCTACGTGATCGATCCGGCATTGTGCACCGAGTGCGTGGGCCATCACGATGAACCGCAGTGCGTGGTGGTGTGTCCGGTCGAATGCATCATCAGCGACCCGGATCACGTCGAATCACCGCAGCAACTCGAACTGAAATACCGGCACCTGATGACCAGGGAGTCCGCGGCATGAGCCTGGCGATGAACTGGCGGGCGGTGGCGCTGGGCCTGCTGCTGGTCGCTGGCGGCGCGTTTGCTGCCGACGGCGCACCGGCAAAGGCCGCAAGCGGCCACGCCTCGACCTGGGTACCGGGACACGCGGCGATCGCCAGCGCGAATTTCCACGCCACCGAGGCGGGCCTCGAAGTGCTGGCCAAGGGCGGCAACGCGTTCGACGCCGCCGTGGCGGTGGCGGCCACGCTGTCGATCGTGGAACCGGAAAGCTCCGGCATCGGCGGCGGCTTCATGGCGGTGCTGCACCGGGCCAGCGATGGCCACAACGTTTTCATCGACGCGCGCGAAACCGCGCCGGCGGCGGTGGATGCGCAGGACTACCTCAACCCCGACGGCAGCCCCAATCGCGACACCGCGCTGAAGGGGCCGCTGTCGGCCGGCATCCCGGGCGAGCCGGCCGGACTGGTGCTGATCGCGAAGCGTTACGGACGGCTGCCGCTGGCGCAGTCGCTGGCGCCGGCCATCCGCATCGCGCGCGAGGGTTTCGAGCCGGACGAGCGCCTGCGCGAAGCCATCGCCGGCATGCAGAAGGACCTGCAGCGCTGGCCTGCGTCGGCCGCGAAATACCTGCCGGGCGGCAAGCCGCCGGCAGCGGGCGCGATCTGGAAAGACCCGCACCAGGCGCGCACGCTGGAGCTGATCGCCAGTCACGGCGACCAGGGTTTCTATCACGGCGAGACGGCGCAGAAACTGGTCGCCGCGGTGCGTGCGGCCGGCGGCAACTGGACCCTGGCGGACCTGGCCAGCTACCGGGCGAAGGAGCGCACGCCGATCACGGTCGACTACCGCGGCTACCGGATCGTCACCGCGCCGCCGCCCTCGTCCGGTGGCGTGGCGATCGCCGAGATCCTCAACATCCTGTCCGGTTACGACCTGACGAAGATGGACGCCGCCACGCGCACGCACTACATCATCGAGGCGATGCGCCGTGCGTTCCGCGACCACAACGATTACCTGGGCGACCCGGATTTCGTGAAGATGCCGCTGGACATGCTGCTGTCGCCGTTCTATGCCGACGGCCTGCGCCAGAGCATCCTGCCGGACAAGGCCACGCCATCGTCGATGCTGCCACGCGCCGAGGCGGCCGAGCCGGGCATGCACACCACCCATTTCTCGATCATCGACGCTGACGGCAACATGGCGGCGGTGACCTCCACGGTGAACTACACGATGGGTTCGAGCTTCGTCGCCGAAGGCACCGGCGTGCTGCTCAACGACGAGATGGACGACTTCGCGCTGGTGCCGGACAAGCCGAACGTCTACGGCCTGCTGGGCAGCAAGGCGAATGCCCCGGTCGGCGGCAAGCGCATGTTGTCGTCGATGTCGCCCAGCCTCGTGATCGGCGCGGACCGCACCGCGGTGATCGGCTCGCCGGGCGGCTCCACCATCATCACCCAGGTGCTCGAGGGCATCCTGCACTTCATCGATGGCGAGAGCGCGCAGCAGATCGCCGCGCACAAGCGCTTCCATCACCAGTACCTGCCGGACGTGGTGAATGTCGAGGCGGGCGTGTTCGATGCCGCGACCAGCGATGCGCTGACGAAGATGGGCTACACGCTGAAGCCCCGCGAAGCCTGGGGTTTCATGAACGTGGTGACCTGGGACCGCAAGACCAACCAGCTCGACGCCGCCAGCGATCCGCGCCGGCCGTCGGGACTGGGCAAGGTGCAGTGAAGCGACATGCAGGACCGCCGGATTCGCTACTTTCCCCGAATGCTGCATGATGCGGTCATGGCGGCGGGCATTTTGCCGCAGGGCACGATCGGAGCAGGTTGATGGATTTGCGCAAGGGGATTTCGCTGCGTGCGCTGGCGTTGAACGTCGTCGGCGCGCTGCTGGTGTTCGCGGGCATCGGACTGATGGCGACCACCGCGCGTGGCCTGCAGGATTACCGGGCCGCCGCCAGCGCACATGGCGGCGAGGTGATCGACCTGGGCGAGAACGCGCGGCCGGAAGCGGGCCAGCACGGCACCATGGCCCGCCTGGCCGGCACGCCGCGGGTGGTCGAGGCGCCGCATGATCCGGACTTCAACTTGCGGGTGAGCACGCCGGTGCTGGTGCGTCACGTGGAGATGTTCCAGTGGCGCGAGATCCGGGTGGGCGACAGCGTGCACTACGAGCTGGACTGGGTCGATCACCTGCTCGATGCCGGTCATTTCGTCGAGCCGAAGGGACACGCGAACCCGGTCGGCTTTCCGATCGAGGGCAAGCAGTTTGATGCCGGGCTGGTGCAACTGGGCGGATTCAAGCTGGACCCGGTGCTGCTGCACGCGATGCCCGGAACCGTCCAGGTGACTCCCGATGCCGCCGGGCTGCCGGAGAATCTCGCGGCCAGCTTCTCGCGTTACCAGAACTACCTGGTCACCAGTGCACACCCCGGCGATCCGCGGCTCGGCGATGTGCGGGTGAGCTGGAACGAGGTGCCGCTGCAGCAGCTGACCGTGGTCGGGCGCATCGATGGCGACCGGCTGGAGGCGGCTGCCGACGCAGCCGACGGCAAGGGCTACGTGGTGCAGCTGGGCGACGTGCCGGTGCTGGACATCTTTCCGGACCTGCCGGTGCCGCCGGAGTTCGTCTGGACCTGGCGGATCCTTTCCGTGCTGCTGGCGTCGCTGGGTGCGTTCGCCCTGTTGTCGGCCCATCGCGAGCAGCGCGATCCGCTGCTGGCGCTGAGCCTGGGCGTGCTGGTGGTCGGCGTGGTGGCCGCCGTACTCTGGCTGGGCGACACGCAGGTCATGGGCGGCTGGCTGGCGGTGTCGCTGGTGGGCCTGGGCATCGCGGTCTGGCGTTTGCGCGGGCCGCTGTTGGGGGCGGGGCGCGACTGAAGGTTGCCGCTCAGGCGCCGGCGGCTGCGGGCCGCCCGCTATGTTCGATGAACCACAGTCCCGCGAACAGCTTGGGATCGATGGAATAGCCTTCCGCGGCGCGGGCAAACAGCCACGCGCCCGCTTCGCTGCGCGGCACCTCGTGCACCACGATGTTCTCGCTCTCGTCGCCGCCACCGGGGCCGACCTTCTGCAGGTGCCAGGCGCGGGCGAACGCGATCATCTCGGTGCTCATGCCCGAGGACGAAGGCCCCTGGTGGATGAATTCCACCCGTTCGCAGCGATAGCCGGTTTCTTCCTCCAGCTCGCGCTGCGCCGCCAGCAGGATGTCCTCGTCGTCCTGGCCGGGCAGGTCGCCGACCAGTCCCGCCGGCATCTCGATGGTGTTCTGCAGGATCGATACGCGGTACTGCTCGACGAACAGCACCTTGTCCTCGGGCGTCACGGCCAGGATGATCACCGCGCCGCCGGGGTTGTTGCGCTCGGCATACTCCCAGCGGCCGCGCTTGCGCAGGCTCAGCCAGCGACCTTCGTAGAGGGTTTCCACCGGCGCGCTGGCGTCGGCGGGGATGCGGTCGGCAGGGTGGTTCATCAGTCGCGGCGCCATGCTGGAAGCTTGCGCCATGTTGGCGGTTCGGCGCCGGATCGACAACCGCCTGCCGGTTCGCGACCGGCCGCTACAGCCAGCGTGCGCGCTTCAGCCCCACGTAGATGCCGCCCACGATGCAGCCCATCAGCACGATCATTGCCGGATACGCCCACGGGCGGCTGAGTTCGGGCATGTGGGTGAAGTTCATGCCGTACCAGCTGGTGAGCAGGGTGGGTGCGGCGAGCATCGCGGCCCAGCCGGCGAGCTTCTTCATCACCTCGTTCTGGCGCAGGCTGACCAGCGACAGGTTGACGTTGATCGCCGCGGTGAGCATTTCGCGCATCGCGCTGATCGCCTCGTTGACGCGAAAGGCGTGGTCGTAGACGTCGCGGAAATAGGCGCGCAGTTCCTCGGGGATCAGGTTCGGGTACAGCCGGATCAGCTGCTGCACGATGTCCTGCAGCGGCGCCACCGCCAGCCGCAGCGTCATCAGGTCGCGCTGCATGTCGTACAGGCGGCGGATCGTGCTGCTCTTGAAGGTCTCGCCGAAGATGTCGTGCTCCAACTGCTGCACCTCTTCGCGGAAGTCGCGCACGATCGGCAGCAGGTTGTCGACGATGAAGTCGAGCACGCCGTAGAGTCCGTAGCTGGGGCCGTTGGCCAGCAGCTCGGGGGTGTGTTCGCAGGTGCGCCGGGCCGGCGCGTACGACAGCGAGGCGCCGTGGCGCACGGTGACCAGGTAACGCGGGCCGAAGAAGATGTGCGTTTCGCCGAACGCCAGCTGGCCATCGATCAGCTGGGCGGTCTGCACCACCAGGAACAGCGAGTCGCCATAGGCTTCGATCTTGGTGCGCTGGTGCGCGGCATGGGCGTCTTCGATGGCCAGGTCGTGCAGGCCGAATTCGTCCTGGATCTTCAGCAGCAGGGCTTCGTCCGGTTCGTGCAGGCCGACCCAGACGAAGGTGTCCGGTTCGGCCAGTACATCGCTGATCGCATCCAGCGTGACGTCGCCGATGCGGCTGCCGTCCTGGCGATAGGCGATGCAGTTCACCACCATGGGCTGGTCGGTGCGCGCCACGGAGTCTGCTGGAGGCGAAGTCGGATTCATGCCGTGCATGATGCCCCCCGTCCGCGGGCGGGGCAACGCGGATCAGCGGCGGTGGCGCAGGCTCCAGGCCAGGGCGAGCCAGACCGGCAGCGCAAACAGCAGCCACGGCTGGTTCTGCTGCACGGTACCGGGCAGCAGGTGCAGCAGCACCGCGACCATGCAGGCCAGCAACTGGATCGCGATCACGCCATCGATGAAGCGCGAGGCTGCCAGGCCGCGGCGCGCGCGCCACAGCGTCGGCAGCAACAGGAAGGCCAGCGGATTGAACAGCAGCAGGTTGGCGTTGGCCCAGGCCGAGTGATGGCTGGTCAGCGTCCACAGCGCCAGCAGCACGATGCCGACCAGGCCCGCGGCAACGAGGTAGATCGTGCCGAGCAGGGCGTAGCCGGTGGGCCAGTGGCGACGGCCCAGCACCAGCAGCGCCGCCAGCAACAGCCCGGCCAGCGCCAGGGGCAGGCGCAGGTCGGGCGGCACGGTCGGTGGCACGTCGAGCCGGTTTGCCGAAACCAGTTGCTCGCCGATCACCAGCGGACGCAGGCCGCCGTGGCCGTCGTCCACCTTCACTTCGCGCAGTTGCGACTGCAGCACTTCGGGCAGGAAGCTTTCCCGCCACGCATCGAGCGGCTGGTCCGCATACGGCCCCAGGCCCAAGTCCAGCACCAGCATCAGCCATGGCTGGCCGCTCATCAGGCGATCGGTCTGCTGGCGGTAAGTCATGCCGCCGGCGCGTGCTTTCATCTGCGTGGCCACGATGCCGCCGAGCGCCTGGTTCAGCGCATCGCGGACGCGGGTAGTGCAGTTGTCCGCGTAGTAGTCGTAGTTGTAGCCCGCGTTCTCCGGGCGCAGGTTCCACAACAGGAAGTCGCGCAGCGCGGCGGCCTGGTTCGCATCGAGCGCCAGCGGCTGGCGAGTGATCGAGCGGCCGGCCTCGACGTAATAGCTTTCGTCCAGGCTGGTCGGCGCCGCATCCATCAGATAGTGCATGCGGCCGCGGGCGAAGTTGAGGAAAAAGTTCGCCTCGTTGAAGTCGAACACGCCGTAGTTGAAGCTGACCGCTTCGCCGGAGACCGTGTCGCGCACCTCGATGGCATCGTGGCCGAAGCGCTCCCAGTAGGTTTCACCCGGGCCGTAGGTGATCAGCGACACTTCGAGGTTCGCTCCCGGCGCGTTGGCCACGCTGGCGTGCGCCGGCGCGATGGCCAGCCACAGGGCGAGGAGCAGGAACGCGAGACCGGTTTGTCGCATGGGTTCAACCTTGTCGTGGTGCTGCGGGAACGGGCCCGGTGATCCGGCCCCGCGCAGCTGGCGTGAGGGAGTCTACCGGCGCACCACGCGGAAGCCCTGCACCCGTCGATCGTCGGCCTCGGTAACGTGGAACAGGTAGTCGCCGATGCTGACTTCCTCGCCGACCTCGGGCAGGTGGCCGAACTCGGAGGTGACCATGCCGCCCACGGTGTCGTACTCCTCGTCGGAGAAGTCGGCGCCGGTCTGTTCGTTGAAATCCTCGATCGGCGTCAACGCGCTGACCAGCCAGTCGCCGCCGGGCTGCACGTGCATCAGCTCGGGTTCCTCCTCGTCGTCGTGCTCGTCGTCGATCTCGCCGACGATCTGCTCGAGCACGTCCTCGATGGTGACCAGCCCGGCGACGCCGCCGTATTCATTGACCACCAGCGCCATGTGGTTGCGGGTCAGGCGGAATTCTTCCAGCAACACGTTCAGCCGCATCGATTCGGGGATCAGCACGGCCGGGCGCAGGATCGCGCGGATGTCGAAGTGTTCGGCGGCGCCGAAATACTTCAACAGGTCCTTGGCCAGCAGGATGCCGAGGATTTCGTCCTTGTCCTCGCCGTGCACCGGGAAACGCGAGTGGCCGGATTCGACCACGGCGGCGAGCATGTCGGGCAGCGGTGACTCGGCCGCCAGCATCACGATCTGCGCCCGCGGCACCATCACGTCGTCAACGCTGAGTTCGGTGACCTTGATCGCACCCTCGACCATGGTGAGGGTGTTCACGGACAGCAGTCCGTTGGTCTGGGCAGAGCGCAATTCCTCGATCAGTTCGTCGCGGTTGCGTGGCTCGCCGGAAAACATGTGGCCCAGTCGATCCCACCAGGTTCGGTGGGCCGGGCCGCTGGTACTGCCGGGGTCGTCGCTCATCACTCGTTGGGATTCTGCCCGGAAACGGGCGGAAGCCCGATTCTAGCGGAAAAGTCGCGATGGTTCAGGGCACCAGCGCGCCGTTGCCCCTTCCCCTGCGCGCAGGGGAGGTTGGCGACCGGAAGGAGTCCTTCGGGTGAGGGGGTTGCTCCGGGGAGCGGGGAAGATCAAGAGCGAACCCCACCCCGGCCCTCCCCTGCTTTGCGGGGGAGGGAGCAAGCACGTCAGGCGTAGGGGTCGGCGATGCCGAGGCCGGCCAGGATGCGGGTTTCCAGCGCTTCCATCGCCTCGGCTTCGGCGTCCACGAGATGGTCGTAGCCGAGCAGGTGCAGCACGCCGTGGACGGTGAGATGGGCCCAGTGGTCGCGCGGTGCCTTGCCCTGTTCGGCGGCCTCGCGCAGCACCACCGGCGCGCAGATCGCCAGGTCGCCGATCAGCGGCAGGTTCATGCCGGGCGGCAGTTCGGCGGGGAACGACAGCACGTTGGTGGCGTAATCCTTGCCGCGGTAGTCGCGGTTGAGCGCGCGGCCCTCGTCGGCGTCGACGATGCGGATCGCCAGCTCGACGCTCTTCCGGCGTCTGGCGCCGCGCAGCGCCGCCTCCACCCAGCGGCGGAAACTGGCCGACGCGGGCAAGCCGGCGCGCGGCACGGCGTAGCCGACGGCGAGGATCACCGGCGCGCTCATTCGCCGCCCTCGTCCTTCTGCTCGAACGCCTCGTACGCACGCACGATCTTGGCCACCAGCGGATGGCGCACCACGTCACGCGAGGTGAAGAAGGTGAAGCTGATGCCGTTCACGCCCCGCAAGACTTCGATGGCCTGGCGCAGGCCCGAACGCGTGCTGCGCGGCAGATCGACCTGGGTGACGTCGCCGGTGATCACCGCCACCGTGCCGAAACCGATCCGCGTCAGGAACATCTTCATCTGCTCGACCGTGGTGTTCTGCGCCTCGTCGAGGATCACGTAGGAATCGTTCAAGGTGCGCCCGCGCATGTAGGCCAGCGGCGCGATCTCGATCACGTTGCGCTCGATCAGCTTGGCCACCTTCTCGAAGCCGAGCATCTCGTACAGCGCGTCGTACAGCGGACGCAGGTAGGGATCGACCTTCTGCGACAGATCGCCGGGCAGGAAGCCCAGCTTCTCGCCGGCCTCCACCGCCGGGCGCACCAGGATCAGCCGCTGCACCCGGTTCGCCTCCAGCGCCTCGACCGCGCTGGCCACGGCGAGATAGGTCTTGCCGGTGCCGGCCGGGCCCACGCCGAAGTTGATGTCGTGGCTGGCGATCGCGTGCAGGTAGCGCGCCTGGTTCGGTCCGCGGCCCTTGATCACGCCGCGCTTGACCTTGATCACCACTTCCTGCGCTTCCCCGGCGTCCGCTTCGGCGATCGCGTCGACGCCGGATTCGGCCAGGTGCAGGTTGATCTTCGCGCCGGTCAGCGCCTCGTCTTCGGTGCTGGCATACAGCGCACGCAGCACTTTTTCGGTGGCCTTGGCGGGGTCGTCCGCGCCGATCACCTGGAAGATGCTGCCGCGGTGGTTGATCTCCACGCCGAGGCGCAGTTCGATCTGGCGCAGGTGCTCGTCGAACGGCCCGCACAGGTTGGCGAGGCGGGCGTTGTCTTCGGGGTCGAGGGTGAAGTCGCGCTGGTTGAGTTCGCTCATAGGGGCGCGAGAGTAGCGCGCCGCTGCCGGAAGGGCCATTGCCGAAAGCCCGCATGACCAGCAATTTGCAAATAATTAATTGATGAATTAATTTGCGCGCATGACCATCTCGAACAAGCGCGCAAAAGCGCGTCGCCGTGCCGGGCGACCCAGCGGCGACGACCAGGACTTGCGGCGGCGCCTGCTGGATGCGGCGATCGCCCAGTTCGCGCGCACCGGGATCGCCGCCACCTCGCTGCGGGCGATCGCCACCGAAGCAGGCGTCACCCCGGCAATGCTGCATTACTACTTCGGCGACAAGGCGCGACTGCAGCAGGCGGTGATCGACGAGCGCCTGCTGCCGGCGCTGGCGCCGCTGCGCACGCAACTTGAACATGCCGGGGACGATCCGGCCACCCTGGCCGAGGGTTTCGTGCGCGGCATCGGCGAGCTGGTCGCGCAGCATCCCTGGCTGCCGCCGCTGTGGGTCCGCGAGGTGCTGTGCGAAGGCGGCGCGCTGCGCGAGGTGCTGTTCACCCGGGGCGTGCCGGGGGTGCCGCAGCTGCTGGCGCAACGCTTCGCGGCGGCGCAGGCGGATGGACGGCTGAATGCGGCGCTGGACCCGCGCCTGCTGGTCGTCTCGCTGGTCGGATTGACCCTGTTTCCCGCCGCGGGTGCACCGATCTGGCGACGCGCGTTCGGCGCCGAAGAGCTGGGGGCCGAGGTCATGCCCAGGCACACGCTGGCCTTGCTCGGACACGGTATTGGCGCGGCAGTACCCGGAGAAACCGCATGAAGATCGCCGCTGTGATTTGCCGGTCGCTGGCGGCCGTGCTGCTCGCCATCACCGCCGGTTGCGGCAAACAGCCGCCGCAGGCGCTGGGCACGCTTGAATTCGACCGCATCACGCTGCCCGCGCCTGCCGCCGAACGCATCGTGGCGGTCGACGTGCGCGAGGGCGAGCGGGTCAAGGCGGGCCAGCCGCTGCTGCGACTTGACCCCGCGCATGCCGGTGCCCAGCTCGCGGCCGCCGAAGCCCAGCTGCAACAGCAGCGCGAAATATTGGCCGAGCTCGAAACCGGCCCGCGCAGCGAGGACATCGCCAAGGCGCGGGCGAACCTGGCGGCGGCGCAGGCGCAGGCGCGTGAAGCCGGGGCGTACTACCACCGCCTGCTTCCGCTGAAGGGCCAGAACTACGTGGCCGCGGCCGATCTGGATCGCGCCCGCGCCGCGGCCGGCAACGCCGACGGCCAGGTGGCCGCTGCCGGCGCGGCCCTCGACGAACTGCTGCACGGCACCCGTCCGGAACAGCTCGCGCAGGCGCAGGCGGCAGTCGCGGCGGCGCAAGCGGAGGTCGATGCGCAGCGGGTGCTGCTGGGCAAGCTGGCCATCGTGGCGACGCGCGCCGGACGGATCGACAGCCTGCCGTACAAGCTGGGCGACCAGGCGCCGATGGGCGCGCCGGTGGCGATCCTGCTGGCCGGCGACGCGCCATATGCACGCATCTACGTGCCGGTGCAGCAGCGCGCGGGCATGCATGTCGGCGATGCGATCCGGGTCTTCGTGAGCGGCCGCGAACAGCCGTATGCCGGCTCGGTGCGGATGATCCGCAGCGAACCCGATTTCACCCCTTATTACGCGCTGATCGGCGACGACGCGGCGCGGCTGAGCTATCTGGCCGAAGTGGCGCTGGGTGGGGACGCGGCGGACCTTCCCGCCGGTCTGCCGGTGCGAGTCGAGTTCCACGGGTCCGCAAAGTGACCACCGATGCCGGCAGCGTGGCGATCCGCGCCCGCGGACTGACCAGGCGCTTCGGCAAGCTGGTCGCGGTCGATCACGTCGACCTCGAGGTGCCGGCAAAACGTGTCTATGGCTTCCTCGGCCCGAACGGCTCCGGCAAGTCGACCACGATCCGCATGCTGTGCGGCCTGTTGACGCCGACCGATGGCGAGATCGAGGTACTGGGCTTGAAGATTCCGGCGCAGGCCGACGAGTTGCGTCCGCACATCGGCTACATGACCCAGAAGTTCTCGCTGTTCGAGGACCTCAGCGTGCGCGAGAACCTGGAATTCCTGGCCGCGATCCAGGGCGTGCCGAAGGCGAAGACGAAGGGCCGCATCGACGAACTGATCGGGCAATACCACTTCGGCGACCGACAGCAGCAGCTCGCCGGCAGCATGAGCGGCGGCCAGAAGCAGCGCCTCGCGCTGGCCTGCGCGGTGATCCACGAGCCTGAGCTGCTGTTCCTGGACGAGCCGACCAGCGCGGTCGATCCGGAATCGCGCCGCGACTTCTGGGAGAAGTTGTTCGAGCTGGCCGACAACGGCACCACCTTGCTGGTGTCCACTCACCTGATGGACGAGGCCGAGCGCTGCCACCGGTTGGCGATCCTCGATCGCGGCGCGCTGGTCGCCGACGGCACGCCGCGCGAGCTCACCGCCGAGCTGGACGGACGCACCTTCGTCGTCGACACCGCCGACCCGCGCGCGGCTCAGCGCGCGCTGGTCGACCTGCCGGGCGTGCTCGGCGTAGCCCAGGTCGGCAACACCTTGCGCGTGCTGGTCGCGGAAGACATCGGCGACGCGACGCAACGCCTGCACAAGGCACTGGCGACCGCCGGGCCGAAAGCCGACGTGGTACCGGCGCCACCCAGCCTTGAAGACGTGTTCGTCGCCGCCACGCGCAAGGGCGACGCGCACGGGGAGCGCACTGCATGAACTGGCGCCGGCTGTGGGCAATCGTGATCAAGGAGCTGCGCCAGATGCGCCGCGACCGCGTCACGCTGGCGATGATCATGGCCATTCCGGTGATCCAGCTGGTGTTGTTCGGCTATGCGATCAACACCAACCTGCGCGGGCTGGCCACCGGTGTCGCCGACCAGGCCGACACCGCCGGCTCGCGGGCACTGGTGATGGACATGCTGGCCACCGGCGTGGTCGCGCCGGTCGCGAAAGCGGACACGCCGCAGGAACTGATGGCGATGATCCGTGCCGGCAAAGTCAGCATCGGCATCGTGGTGCCGCCGGATTTCGAGCGCCGCCGCATCGACGGCCGCGCCGTGGCGCAGGTGCTGGTCGACGGCAGCGACACGACGGTGCAGGGCGCCGCCGCGCAGCTCGCGCAGGTGCCGATCGACAGTGCCCGGCCCGATACGCGTGCGCCGCTGACCAGCACGCCTGTGGCCGGGCGGATCAGCGTGGTCGCGTTCTACAACCCGCAGCGCAGCTCGGCAGTCAACATCGTGCCCGGCCTGATCGGGGTGATCCTGACCATGACGATGGTGCTGTTCACCGCCATTGCGATCGTGCGCGAACGCGAGCGCGGCAACATGGAGTTGCTGATCGCCACGCCGCTGACCCGTTCCGAACTGATGGTCGGCAAGGTGCTGCCGTATGTCGCGATCGGGCTGGTGCAGACCAGCGTGATCCTGGCGCTCGGCATATGGCTGTTCGAGGTGCCGATCCGCGGCAGCGTGCTCGACGTGTACCTGGCGTCGAGCCTGCTGATCCTTGCCAACCTCACCCTGGGCCTGCTGATCTCCACCCGCGCGCAGTCGCAGTTCCAGGCGATGCAGATGATGATCTTCGTGTTCCTGCCGTCGATCCTGCTGTCCGGTTTCATGTTTCCGTTCGCGGGCATGCCGCGGGTAGTGCAATGGATCGCCGAGGCGCTGCCGCTGACCCATTTCCTGCGACTGATCCGCGGCGTGATGCTGCGAGGCGCGGGGCTGTGGGAAATGTGGGGCGACGTGCTCGCGCTGGCGGTGTTCACCCTGGCGATGATGGCGCTGGCGATCCTGCGTTTTCGCAAGCGGCTGGATTGAGCCACTCCGTCGCCGCCGGCTACAGGGCTCGATGCATCACGTAGAGATCGGTGGGGCCGAGCTGCGCGTGACGAAAGGCGCCGGGCACCTGGCCGACGATGCGGAAACCGTGGCGCTGCCACAGCCGCACGGCGCTGGTGTTGCTGGCCACCACGGCATTGAACTGCATCGCGCTGAAGCCGGCCTGGCGCGCCTGTTCCAGCGAGTGTTCGCACAAGGTCGACGCAATGCCCTGCCGGCGTGCCTGCGGCGCCACCATGTAGCTGCCGTTGGCCACGTGGTCGCCGGGACCCATCTGGTTGGGCGCCAGCCGGTAACAGCCCAGCGCCTGGCCGTCGCGTTCGGCCACGAAACAGCGTGCCGGCGGCGTGGTCCACATGGAGCGGGCCTGTTCGAGGGTGATGTCGCGCGGATAGGTGTAGGTGTCCCCGCCGGCGGCGATCATCTGGAAGAACGGCCACACGCGCACGAACTCGTCCGCGCCGATTTCCCGGATCACCAGCCTGCTCATGACGCGAGTGCGGCGACTTCGTCGGCCAGCTTCACCCGCCCGCGCAGCGAGTTGCTCATCGCCTCGGTGATCTCCACCTCGACGAACTGGCCGATCAGGCGCGGATGACCGGGGAAGTTGACGAAGCGCATGTTCTCGGTGCGGCCGGTCAGTTCGCTGGCGTCGCGGGTGCTGGGCTTTTCGACCAGCACGCGCTGCACGGTACCGACCATCGCCTGGCTGATCGCTTTCGCATTCGCGTTGATCGCGGCTTGCAGACGGGACAGGCGCTCATGCTTTTCACTGGCCGGCGTGTCGTCGGCGAGGTTTGCCGCCGGCGTGCCGGGACGCGAGGAGAAGATGAAGGAGAAGCTCTGGTCGAAGCCGATGTCGTCGATCAGCTTCATGGTCTTGTCGAAATCCTCGGCAGTCTCGCCGGGGAAGCCCACGATGAAATCGGATGACACGCAGATGTCCGGCCGCACCGCGCGCAGCTTGCGGATCTTCTGCTTGAACTCCAGCGCGGTGTAGCCGCGCTTCATCGCGGAGAGGATGCGGTCGGAGCCGGCCTGCACCGGCAGGTGCAGGTAATTCGCCAGCTGCGGCACGTTGGCGTAGGCCTCGATCAGCGAGTCGGAGAACTCCAGCGGATGCGAGGTGGTGAAGCGGATGCGGCCGATGCCGTCGATCCGGGCGATCGCGTGGATCAGCACGGCGAGGTCGGCGATGCCGCCGTCGAAGGTGGCGCCGCGATACGCGTTGACGTTCTGGCCGAGCAGGTTCACTTCGCGCACGCCCTGGGCGGCGAGCTTGGCCACCTCGACGATCACGTCGTCGAATGGACGGCTGAGTTCCTCGCCGCGGGTGTACGGCACCACGCAGTAGCTGCAGTATTTCGAGCAGCCCTCCATGATCGAGACGAAGGCGGTGGGGCCTTCGGCGCGTGGCTCGGGCAGGCGGTCGAACTTCTCGATCTCGGGGAAGCTGACGTCGACCTGCGGCTTGCCGCTGGCGCGCTGCTGCTCGATCAGCTGGGGCAGGCGGTGCAGGGTCTGCGGGCCGAACACCAAGTCGACGTATGGCGCGCGCTTGACGATGGCGTCGCCTTCCTGGCTCGCCACGCAGCCACCGACGCCGATCAGCACCGGCTTGCCGTCCTTCTTGTGCTGCTTCCAGCGGCCGAGCTGGCTGAACACCTTTTCCTGCGCTTTCTCGCGGATCGAGCAGGTGTTGATCAGGATCACGTCCGCCTCGGATTCGTCCTGGGTCAGCTCCATGCCGTGCGACGCCTTCAGCACGTCGGCCATCTTGGCCGAGTCGTACTCGTTCATCTGGCAGCCGTGGGTCTTGATGAAGAGTTTCGGGGGCGTCGGGTTGCCGCTCATGACTGGGGATACCGTGGTTCGTGAGGCACGGGGTGCCATCGTGTGAACCGCGCAGTTTACCCGCGCGGGCGCCCGCCTGCCAGTAATTCGCCATGCCGGATCAAGCACTTGCGGCTCGTCGACCGGCGGTTCGATGCTGCTGCCGCAGTTCCGGCCGTGCACCGGCCAGCGGCCCGGAACGCTGCATGGCGCACGAAATCGCCGCTGCGGACTTGGCGCTGGCGGCACATGGCGGCACACTGCGCCCATGTTCGACGTCGCAGGTCACGGGGGAAGCGTCGGTCGACTGTTCCGGGGCTTCCCATTACGCACGATCCTTTGCGGGGTCGCGCTGGCCTGCGGCCTGCTGTGGTGGCCGTCGGCCCGGGCCGGCGTGCTGTATCAATGCACCGGCGCCAACGGCGAGACGGCGTACAGCAGCAGCAAGGTCGGCTATCACGGTTGCCGCGCGATCAGCAGCTACGCCGCGCCCGCATTCCGGCGCAAGCCGGCGCCGCGTCCGCGGGTGTCGCTGACCGGGGTGTCCTCCGCGGTGACGACCTCGGCCCGCAAGCTGGTGGACGGCAGCGTGGAAGCCGCGGCGCTGACCAACGTGCGGGGAACGGTCGAAACCAGCGCGACACCGATCGGCCCTGCACCGGCCGGCAAGGTTTCCCTGGCCGCCGTGCAGGGCTCGGTGGCCACTGGGGCGAGCGCGATCGGCGGCCCCGCCACGGCCGTGCCCGGCCAGTGGAGTTACCGCGAGACGCCGGCCCCCGTTGCTGCGTCGGCGGCGACCGGGCCAGCGGCCGACAAGGTGTTGCGTGGTGCGGTCTACCGCATCGTGCGGGCGGATGGCAGCGTGGAATACACCAACCTGCCCCAGGTCGGTGGCACGCGCGGCCGCGCCGTCACCATGCTGTTCACCTATATCGCCACCTGTGCCGCATGCAATCTGCATTCGACGGTTCGCTGGGGCAGCGTGGCGCTCAACCTGACCGCGTATGCGGACACGATTCGCGCCGCCAGCCTGGAATATGGGGTCGACGAGGCGTTCCTGCGGGCGATCATCCATGCCGAGAGCGCGTTCAATCCACGCGCCTTGTCGATTGCGGGCGCGCAGGGACTGATGCAGCTGATGCCCGGTACGGCGGGCGACATGGGCGTGCTGGACGCGTTCGACAGCGACCAGAACATCCGCGGCGGCGCACGCTATCTCAGCCTGCTGCTGCATGACTTCAACGGCGACGAGCGACTGGCCGCCGCGGCCTACAACGCGGGCCCCGGTGCCGTGCAGCGCTACAGGGGCGTGCCGCCGTATGCGGAGACCCAGGTCTACGTGGAGCGGGTGGGCACCTTGCGCAAGCGCTACGGCGCGGCGATCCACCAGCCGCTGGCTGCGCGGGGGCCGGGCTCCGCGCCCTGAGCCGGCAGGTTCCCGCCGGCTGCCCTCAGTCGCCGGACAGCGCGTTCGTGCCCATCGCGGGTCGTTGCGCCACGGTGGCCTCGGCGTGGAACGGGCTGCCGTTGCGCAAGCCCGAGATCTCGACCTTGCTGCCCGGTTTGAGCGCCGCTTCGGAGCGGCGCAGGCTGGCCGGATCGAGGATGTCCTCGCTGCCGATGCGCAGCAGGATGTCGCGCGGCTTGATGCCGGCCAGGGCGGCCGGACTGCCCGGATAGACGTTGGTGACCAGGGCGCCGCGGGCTGCCGCCGGCAAGCCGCTGTTGGCCGCGACCGGCACGAAGGCATAGTCGGCGCCGAGCCAGCCGCGCACCACATGTCCGGTGGCGATGATCTGGTCCAGCACCTTCTTCGCGGTGGTGACCGGTATCGCGAAGCCGATGCCTTCGGCGCCGGCGGCCTTGCCGATCAGCAAGGTATTGATGCCGACCAGCTGGCCCTCGGCGTTGACCAGGGCGCCGCCGGAATTGCCCAGGTTGATGGCCGCGTCGGTCTGGATGAAATCCTCGGCGCTGGAGCTGTTCAACTGGCGGCCGATCGCGCTGACGATGCCCATGGTCACGGTCTGGTTGAGCCCGAGCGGGTTGCCGATCGCCAGCACCACGTCGCCCGGCCGCGGGTCTTCGCTGGCGATCGGGATCACCGGCGGATTGCTGGCGTCGATCTTCAGCACGGCAAGATCGGATTCCTCGTCGGCGCCGACCAGGCGGGCCTGGGCGATGCGGCCGTCATACAGCAGCACCTGGATGTCGGCCGCATGGGCGATCACGTGATTGTTGGTCAGCACGTAACCCTGGGCGTTGACGATCACCCCCGAGCCCAGCGTCTGTTCCCGATGCTGGTAGGTCGTCGGCTGGCCACCGAACAGCTGCTGCAGCACCGGGTTGTCGTACATCCGCACGGCCTGCTCGGTGACGATCTTGTTGGCGTAGATGTTGACCACCGAGGGCGCTGCGGCGGCCACCGCGTCGGCGTAGGACACGGGCCCGTTGCCCACGCGGGGCTGGCTGGCCGCCGGCGCGTGGACGGACTCGGTCAGCCCGAAGCGCGCCCGCAGCCGCTCGCCGCTGCCCGGCCAGAACAGGCCGACCACGAAGGCCATGGCCAGGCCGAGAATGGCGAAGCGGGCGATGAACAGGAGCGTGCCGGCGGCATGTTTCATGTCGGAGGATGGGTCCCGGCGATCGTGGCGAGTGGTGTGGCGGCTGGACTTCGCCGTGATGCCGTTTATTGTACGGGGCAGGGCCTGACGCTACACTAACGCGATTTTTGCAGGCACCAAAACGCCTGTGTCTCAATGGCAAGCAATGTAATCCGGAGAGCCTGATGGCGAACGAAGTCGTCGATCATGGCCGCCGCCGTTTCCTGACAGCAACCACTGCGGTGGTTGGTGGTATCGGAATCGTGTCGGCGGCTGTGCCCTTCATCAAGTCGTGGGAACCCAGCGCGCGTGCCAAGGCCGCTGGCGCTCCGGTTACCCAATCGTTGGCCAAGATCGAGGCGGGGCAATTGCTGACCGTATCGTGGCGCAGCCTGCCGGTGTTCGTGCTCAACCGCACGAAGGCCCAGCTGGCGACCCTGCCGATGGTGGACTCGCGTCTAGTCGACCCCAAGTCCGACGGCGCTTCCGCCGACCAGCAGCCGAAGTACGCGCAGAACGAAGCGCGCTCGATCAAGCCGGAATGGCTGGTCATGATCGGCATCTGCACGCATCTGGGCTGCGTCCCGGACTTCGTGCCGGAGATCAAGCCCGAGCCGTTCGATCCGGAATGGAAGGGCGGTTTCTACTGCCCCTGCCACAAGTCGCGCTATGACCTGGCCGGTCGCGTGTTCCAGGGCGTTCCGGCGCCGAAGAACCTGCCGGTGCCGCCGTATCACTTCATCGATGACAGCACCATCCAGATTGGCGTGGATCCGAAGGAGGCTGGCTAATGGCCAACGTATTCACGAGAGTCGGTGACTGGGTCAACGAACGCGCACCCGGCATGGCGCCGATGTACCGCGCGCACATGACCGAGTACTACGCGCCGAACAACTTCAACCTCTGGTACTACTTCGGTTCGCTCGCCCTGCTGGTGCTGATCAACCAGATCGTCACCGGCATCTTCCTCACCATGAACTACAACCCGAGTGCGGCGGGAGCCTTCAACTCGGTCGAGTACATCATGCGTGACGTGGAGTGGGGCTGGCTGATCCGCTACATGCACTCCACCGGCGCCTCGCTGTTCTTCGTGGTGGTGTTCCTGCACATGTTCCGCGGCATCATGTACGGCTCGTACAAGAAGCCGCGCGAGCTGGTGTGGCTGCTCGGCATGCTGATCTTCCTGGTGCTGATGGCGGAAGCCTTCATGGGCTACGTGCTGCCGTGGGGCAACATGTCGTTCTGGGGCGCCAAGGTGATCATCTCGCTGTTCGGCACCATTCCCTACATCGGCAACACGCTGGTGGAATGGATCATGGGCGACTTCCTGCCCGCCGACGCCACCTTGAACCGCTTCTTCGCCCTGCACGTGATCGCGCTGCCGATCGTGCTGCTGCTGCTGGTGGTGCTGCACATCGCGGCCCTGCATGAAGTGGGTTCGAACAACCCCGATGGCGTGGAGATCAAGAAGGGTCCCAAGGGCAACCGCTGGGATGCGCTGAAGCCGGCCGACGGCATCCCGTTCCATCCGTACTACACGGTGAAGGACCTGGTTGGCGTGGGCTTCTTCCTGCTGATCGCCGCCTTCATCATCTTCTTCGCGCCGACCTTCGGCGGCTGGTTCCTCGAACACGACAACTTCATCCCGGCGAACAACCTGGCGACCCCGTCGCACATCAAGCCGGTGTGGTACTTCACCCCGTTCTACGCGATCGTGCGCATGATCCCGTCCTTCCTCGGCTCCGCCGTGTGGGGCGTGCTGGCGATGTTCGGCGCCATCGCGGTGCTGTTCGCGCTGCCCTGGTTCGACCGCGGCAAGGTCAAGTCGATCCGCTACCGCGGCACCGGCTTCAAGGTGGCACTGGGCCTGTTCGTGGTGTCGTTCATCGCGCTGGGTGCGGTTGGCGCGGGCATCACCGCCGAAGTGATCCCGGTCTGGTTCGGCGATGTCGACGTGACGTTCTGGGAAAACCTGTTCGGTCGCCTGATGACGCTGATCTACTTCGGCTTCTTCGCATTCCTTTGGGTCTATACACACTTCGGCTGGGAAAAGACCAAGCCGGTTCCGGAACGGGTGACGACGCATGACTAAGCGGCAGCTGCTAATGAAGCGATACATCTTCCCGGTGGCGTTGGCGTTCAGTCTGATCGTCGGCAGTGCCTCGGTGCAGGCGTCGGAAGAGGGCGGCCTGCCGCCCGCCGGCACCAACGTGCAGGACCAGGCTTCGCTGCAGCGCGGTGCCAAGCTGTTCTTCAACTACTGCGTCGGCTGCCACTCGCTCAAGTACATGCGCTACGAGCGGATCGCCAGCGACCTGGGGTTGACCGAAGCCGAAGTGATGGAAAACCTCAATTTCACCGGCGCCAAGTTCGGTGAACCCGTGGTTTCCCACATGCCGGCGGACATGGCGGCCAAGTGGTTCGGCAAGGCACCGCCGGATCTTTCGCTGGAAGTGCGCGCCAAGGGCCCGGACTGGGTCAACGCATACCTCAACTCGTTCTACCTGGACCCGAGCCGTCCGGTCGGCTGGAACAACACGGTATTCCCGAACGCATCGATGCCGTTCCCGCTGTGGGAATTGCAGGGCCTGCAGACGGCGGTGATGACCGAGGCCAAGCCGGGCGAGGACGCCAGGGTCGAGAAGCTGGTGCTGTCGCAGCCGGGCAAGCTGACGCCGGCCCAGTTCCAGCAGGCCAGTCGCGACCTGACCACGTTCCTGGAATATGCCTCCGAGCCGGCGGCGCTGGAGCGTCACCATTACGGCATCTGGGTGCTGCTGTTCCTGGCGTTCTTCACCTTGCTGGCAGCCATGCTGAAGAAGGAATACTGGAAGGACGTTCACTGAAGCCCGATGGCATCAACCGACTGCGGCGGCCACGAGCCGCCGCAGTCGTCTCACCGATGGGGAATTGCGCATGGTCCCAAGCGCTCGCTCGCGTACCGTATTGACGCTCTACACCACCGCCGATGACGTGCAATGTCATCGCGCCCGGCTGGTTCTTGCCGCCAAGGGGGTCAGCTACGAACGCGTCCTGGTTGATCCGGCACGTCCTCCCGAGGACCTGATCGACCTCAATCCCTACGCCAGCACGCCGACCCTGGTCGATCGCGACCTGACCCTGTTCGATACCTCGGTGGTCTGCGAGTACCTCGACGAACGCTACCCGCACCCCCCGCTGATGCCGATCGATCCGCAGTCGCGGGCGCGGCTGCGCGTGGCGGCCGTGCGCATCGAGAAGGACTGGCTGGTCGAGGTCGACATCATCCGTGCCGGTGGCCGGCCGGCGGACGCGGCCCGCAAGCGCCTGCGCGAGCACCTGCTGGCTTCCGTGCCGCTGTTCAAGGCGGCGAAGTTCTTCCTCAATCCCGAAATGAGCCTGGCCGATTGCCTGGTGGCGCCGGTCATCTGGCGACTGCCGTGGCTGGGCGTGGATCTGGGCAGGGAAGGCAAGCCGCTGATCGATTACGGCGAGCGGTTGTTTCACAGCCAGGGTTTTGCGCGCAGCATGACCGATCAGGAAAAGGCGATGCGGCAGGACCATGAGCAAGAATGAAGTAGTGCCAATGACGTCCAATCGGCCGTATCTGCTGCGGGCGATCTACGACTGGATCAGCGACAACGAACTGACCCCCTACATCCTGGTGGATGCGACGTTTGCCGGCGTGCGGGTGCCGCCGCAGGTGATCAAGAACGGCCAGGTCGTGCTGAACCTGGCGATGCGGGCGGTGGCGAACCTCGACCTGGGCAATGACTGGATCAGCTTCCAGGCGCGTTTCTCCGGTGTCAGCCAGTCGATCCAGATCCCGGTGCTGGCCGTGCTGGCGCTGTACGCGCAGGAGAACGGCCAGGGCATGATGTTCCCCGCCGACGAGGAGGGTGGCGACCCGCCGCCGTCCGCGCCCGAGCCGGACGACAGCACGCCGGGCACCGGCGGCGCCGAGGATGCGGGTTCCAAGCCGAAGCGCAGCGCGCCGCATCTGCGGGTGGTGAAGTAGCGCGGAGGATTCGCAGCCCCGCATCGTCGGGGCGTGGGCAGGCGGGCCGGCGCGACAGCCGGTCAGTTCAGGCGGTCAATCTTGCGTGGACGCAGCGGCACCACGTTGTCGGCCCGGTTGGCCGAGGCCTCGTGGGGCAGCAGTTCGATCACCGGGAGGCTGAGGCCGCTGAGGCTGTTTCCCAGCATCCACAGCCGGCACGGCTCGCGATCGTGGCCGTCGATGCTCACCTCGAATCCGTAACAGCGTTCGACCCGCAGCAGGCCGTCGACCCGGCGCAGCCGCAGGGCGCGCAACCCGACCGTTTCATCGAGCAGTTGCAGGCCGTGTTGCTCGCACTGGCGCCGGGCCTCCAGCACCGCCCGCTCGCGGGCCGTGCTGAGCTTCAGCCACGCGGCCACGATGGCGACAAGGCCAAGCAGCAGCAGGAGGTTGAAGACGTCGCTCATCCCTTCAGTGTGTGGGTGCCGCCGATCCAGTGCAAGCCGCCGGAGCCGATGGCCCGGCCGGCGCTTCGGTCAATCCAGTTGCAGGCGCAGCGACAGGTCGACGGCGTGCACGTGCTTGGTCAGCGCGCCGACCGAGATGAAGTCCACGCCGGTGCGGGCGTATTCGCCGATCGTCCCCAGGTCGACGTTGCCGGAGACCTCCAGCGCCACCCGGCCAGCGGCACGGCTCACCGCTTCATGCATGTCCGCCAGCGTGAAGTTGTCCAGCATGACGCGGTCCACGCCGGCCTCGAGGGCCAGTTCCAGCTCGTCGAGATTCTCCACCTCGATCTCCAGCAGCAGGCTGGAGTGCGAGCGGCGCGCCGCCGCGACGGCGGCGGCAATGCTGCCGGCGGCGATGATGTGGTTTTCCTTGATCAGGATCGCGTCATACAGCCCGATGCGGTGGTTGTGGCCACCGCCGCAACGCACCGCGTATTTCTGGGCGATCCGCAGGCCCGGGATGGTCTTGCGGGTATCCAGCACGCGCGTGCCGGTGCCGGCCACCGCTGCCACGTAGCTTGCGGTGAGGGTGGCGGTGGCGGAAAGCAGCTGCAGGAAGTTCAGCGCCGAACGTTCGGCGGTGACCAGCGAGCGGGCATGGCCGGAAAGCCGGCAGATCACCGTGCCCGGCGCCACGCGCTCACCATCACGGACCTGCCAGTCGATCCGCACCGCGGGGTCCATGCGGCGGAAACAGGCGTTGAACCAGGCCGTGCCGGCGATCACGGCATCGTCGCGGCAGGTCAGGACCGCATGGGCCTGGGCATCGACGGGAAGAAGGTCCGCCGTCGCGTCGCCCGCGCCGAGATCCTCGGCGAGGGCACGTTCGATATCCAGGGCAATCTGATCGGCGGCGGGTGGCGTGAGCGGCGACGGCTGGGTCATTCGGCGGTGGTATCTGCGGGGGCCGGAGTGTCGGGCTGGCTGAGCTTGCCCACGATCGCGCTCATCGCCCGGTCGAACAGCGCGTTCGCGGCGAGCACGCGGGCATGGCCATCGGTCATCAACCCGGTCAGCTCCTGCGGCGAGTAGTCGGCCACTTTCAGGCCACGCCGGTTGACGAACAGGTAGCGGCCGCTCATCGGGCTGATCCAGGACAGCTTGGCGCGGGTCATGGCCTCGTCGGGCAGGCAGAACTCCAGCCAGGTGCCGGGTTGCAGCGCCAGCACCTGATGCCATTCCGGGCTGTCCAGCGGAACCTCGGCGACCTCTTCCTCCAGTTCGTCCTGCTGCGAATTGCGGCTTTCGACGATGGGCTGGATGTTGTCGGGGATCGCCAGCATCGCGGCGTCTTCCTCGACGGTGACGACCTCGGCCGGACCGAGCGTTTCGCCCAGTTGCTGACGGTAGTACGTGTGCAGCTGCGCCAGCAGGCGCTCCACGTCCTGTTCCTGGAACGCCACGTTGGCCAGGCCCTGCCGCAACGCCCGCTCGATGCCCGGAAGCGTCTGGCGCAGCACCTGCTGGCTCTGGACATCGTGTGGCGTGCGCGTGCTGGCGATGAATTCGTCGATGAAGCGCAGGGCGCTCTTGAAGGCGGGCGAATCCTCGCCCTCGCGCAACAGGGTGAGCACCAGGTGGTTGGCCCAGGCCCGCGCCAGCACGCCGTGCACCAGCGGCGGCAACTTGTTCTCGCCGATGCGATCGAGGATCTCGCGGGCGGCGCGGCGGCGCGCCTGCTCGAGCTTCTCGCGGCCGCGGGTGGACTCGGCCACGCGCTGCTCGGCCAGTTCGGAACGCCGCTTGTTGGCATCCTGGAACTGCTGCAGATCGACCAGCAGGCGTTCGAAGATGCCCATGTCATCGTCGAAATCGTGCAGCAACTGGTCGACGATCCATTTCACCTTGTCGTGCAGGCGCTGGTCGCGGTCGGATTCCTGCGACCAGCCCTTGGCCTGCTCGGCCAGGCAATCGAGCAGCCGCCGCGCAGGATGCTGGCGATGGGCGAACAGCTTGCGGTCGAGGATCGCCGCCTTTAGATAGGGGATCTGCAGGCGCGCCAGCATCACCTGCATCGCGGCAGGCAGGTTGCGGTCTTCCAGGATGAATTCGAACAGCATGCCGACCAGGTCGATGGTGTCTTCATCGATGGTGGCGACGTGGCTGGGCTTCTCGCCACGCAGGGCGCCGAGCTGGGTCAGCAACTGGCCCTTCAGCTGCAGCACCTCGCGGCTCAGTACCGCGGCATCATCCGGTTGCGCGTGCGGCAGCGGACCGGCGGTCGCGATCTGGCTCTGCAGCACGCTCAAGGCACCGAGCAACTCGTTGGCCGACGGCAGCGGGCCGCTGGGCAGGCTCGCCGTGCCCAGGCCCACGCCGGCGTGCGGGCGCCGCGCGCTGAACAGGGCATGCAGGGTCTGCAGCAGGTCGCTCGGGATATCGCCGGCCTCGTCGGCGCCACCGCTGGCGGAATCCGCGCCCGCGGCCAGGGCGCTGGCCGCCCCCGACTTGGCGCCGCCGCGGGTGATCTCGTGGCGCAGTTGCGGCAACACGCCGGCGCGCACCAGCTCGGTGTTGATGTCCTGGTAAAGCTCTTCGAGGCAGGACAACACATAGCGATCGAACAGCTTGTAGATGATCAGCTTGACGCGCATGTCGGCGCTGAGTTCGTGCAGGGCCTGCCGGAAGGCTTGCGCCAGCACGGCCGGCCCCACCGGATTGCCCGCATCGTCCACCTTGTGGCCGCCGCAGATGACCGACAGCCGCTGGTTGACCGAGAACAGGTCGCGCGAAAGCCGCGATTCGTTCTTGCCGATCATGCTGGTGATTGCCAGCGATTCTTCCAGTTCGTTGTCCGCCACCAGCGAAAGTTCAACGCCACCGAGCGGTGACGGCGCGTTCATCGATTCGGTCTTGGGCGGATGGGCCAGCTCGGCAATGTTGCGGCTTACCGCGCCGAGGAAGCTGCGCTCCACCGCCGGCCGGCGCTTGCGCACCTCGCGCATGCCGTCGAAATAGTGCATCTGGGTGGCATTGTTCTCGGCCTTTTCGGCCAGGTCGAACAGGGCGTCGTCGACGTGCTCGAACGCATTGCCGGTCCACTGCTGCAAGTGCTTGCCGGCGATGTTGCGCACCGCACTCAGCAATTCGCCCACGCGTTCACTGGCCGGGTCCATGCGCTGGCTCAGGTTGACGACTCGGGACGTATCGGTGGCTTCATTCATCGCCAAACCCCTGGAACATGGCGTGCGGCAGGACCCACAATGGATCGCGCAGGTGCTGACGATAAGCGAAATGACGCCCCCGTGTCATGCGCGGTCCGGCGTTTCAGGCCGGTGCTGCGGCCTCAGGCCGCAGGGAAATCGGCCAGTTGCAGCGTGCCGATGCCTTCTTCGGGCAGCATGACCGGAATGCCGTCCTCGACCCGGTAGATCACCTTGCCGTCCGTGGTGATCAGGCCTTCGCTGACCCGCTGGCCCACCGCCACGCCGGCTACGGTGTCGACCTTGCCGCTGCCGATGCCCTCGTTCAGTGCCTCGAGTTCACGCTTGCTCAGGGGACGCAACGGAGTTTTGCTGACCGGGCAGCACAGAATGTCTAGCAGGCGCTTGTCCATGGTTCGCTTGGGTGTGCCGGGGTGGAGAAAGCCCGTACAATAGCCGTTTTTGGGCATTCCGGCCATGACAGGAACAAGCATGCAGCCGCGCGTCGGCGTCGTGATGGGCTCGCGCTCGGACTGGGAAACGATGCAGCACGCGGTCGACGTGCTGACCGAACTGGGCGTTGCCCATGAGGTCAGAGTGGTCTCCGCGCATCGTACGCCGGACCTGTTGTTCAGCTACGCGGAACAGGCGGCGGCCCGCGGCATCCAGGTGGTGGTCGCCGGCGCCGGTGGGGCCGCCCATCTGCCCGGCATGCTGGCGGCCAAGACCCGGCTGCCGGTGTTCGGCGTGCCGGTGCAGTCGAAGGCGCTCAACGGCATGGATTCCCTGCTGTCGATCGCCCAGATGCCGGCCGGCATCCCGGTCGGAACGCTGGCCATCGGTCGCGCCGGTGCGGTGAACGCAGGCCTGCTGGCGGCGGCGGTGCTGGCCCTGCACGATCCTGCCCTGGCGGCGGCGCTGGACAACTGGCGGCAGCGCCAGACCCAGGCCGTGCTGGAACAGCCGGACCCGCGCCAATGAGCCCGCGGCAGCAGCCCGTGCTGGGCGTACTCGGTGGCGGCCAGCTGGCGCGCATGCTGGCGTTGGCGGCGGCGCCGCTGGGAGTGAAGTCACTGGTGGTGGACAGCGCGGCCGATGCCTGCGCGGGCCAGGTCGCGCCGCTGGTGGTGGCGGACTGGACCGACTACGCGGCGCTGGAGAAGTTTGCCGCGCAGGTGGATGTGGTGACCTTCGATTTCGAGAACGTGCCCGCCGAAACCGCGCACTGGCTGGCCGAACGCGTGGCGGTGTTTCCCGCGCCGCAGGCCTTGGCGGTGGCGCAGGATCGGCTGGCGGAGAAAACCCTGTTCCGCGAATGCGGTTTGTCCACGCCTGACTTCATGACGGTGGACACCCGAGAGCAGCTGGATCAGGCGCTGGCACGGGTCGGCGCGCCGGCCATCCTGAAAACGCGGCGGCTCGGCTATGACGGCAAGGGCCAGTTCCGCTTGCGAGAGGTGGCCGATGCCGACGCGGCCTGGGCGGCGCTCGGCGCGCAGGCACCGGCCCATGGACTGATCCTCGAAGCCTTCGTGCCGTTCGAGCGCGAGTTGTCGGTGCTTGCCGTGCGCGGCCGCGACGGTGACTTCCGCACCTGGCCGCTGACCCGCAACTGGCATGTCGACGGCGTGTTGTCGATGAGCCTGGCGCCGGCGCCGGACAGCGATGTGCTGCAGGAACGCGCCACCGAACTGGCCCGCATCCTGGCCGAACGGCTGGGCTACGTGGGGGTGTTCGCGCTGGAGCTGTTCGTCAGGAATGGCGAGTTGCTCGGCAACGAAATGGCGCCGCGGGTGCACAACTCCGGGCACTGGACCATCGAGGGCGCCCGCACCAGCCAGTTCGAGAACCACGTGCGGGCCGTGCTCGGCATGCCGCTGGGCGACACCGGTGTGCGCGGGATGTCGGCGATGTTCAACTGGATCGGCGAACTGCCGGAGCGGACGGCCGTGCTGGAAACGGTCGATGCGCACTGGCACGACTACGGCAAGCAGGAGCGGGCCGGCCGCAAGGTCGGCCACGCGACCGTCTGCGGCATCGATGCCGGTGCGCTGGCCGAGCGGGTGCAGCGGGTTGCCCGCTTGCTCGATCGGCAGCCACAGGCGCAGCCGGTGCTGGACGTGCTGGGCGATTGATCCTGTCGCGCCCGGAATCCGGAGCAGGCTGGCCCCGATCCGGCAGCCTGCCTGCTATATTGGGCGGCGTGCATGGCGCTGTTCGCGCCGGCCCCCAGGATCTTCCGCCAGTGTAAGCGCCCCCTCTGTTCTTCCGTCTGCTGCGCCGTGTCGCCATGTCCGACACCGCGCGTTTTCGTGAATCCGCCGCCAGCCGAAGGCATCGTCGATGCCGGCCGCGCTGGCGTCGAACAACAGGGATTTCCATGTCGCTCTCGCTCGCGCAAGCGAAAAACAATGTCTTGTCCGGTCTCACCGTGGCCTTTGCCCTGGTGCCCGAGGCGATCGCCTTTGCGGTGATCGCCCACGTCAATCCGCTGACCGGCTTGTACGCCGCCTTCATGATGTGCCTGATCACGGCCATGCTGGGTGGGCGCCCGGGCATGATTTCCGGCGCCACCGGCGCCATCGCCGTGGTGATCGTGGCGCTGGTGGTGCAATACGGCGTGCAGTATCTGTTTGCCGCGGTGGTGTTGATGGGGCTGCTGCAGTTGCTGTTCGGCGCGCTGCGACTGGGCAAGTTCATCCGCATGGTGCCGCACCCGGTGATGCTGGGTTTCGTCAACGGGCTGGCGATCGTGATCTTCTTGGCACAGATGCCGCATTTCCAGCAGCATGGCGACTGGATCACCGGCCGGGCGTTGGCGGTGATGCTGAGCCTGGTCGCGCTGGCCATCGCGATCATCTACCTGCTGCCGCGCGTGACCCGGGCCGTGCCTTCGGCGCTGGTGGCGATCCTGGCCGTGGCGCTGCTGACCAACCTGCTCGGCATCGACACCCGCACGGTCGGTGACCTGGCTTCGATCAAGGGCGGCCTGCCCAGCTTCCATCTTCCTGACGTGCCGTGGAACCTCGGTACATTGCGCATCGTGTTCCCTTATGCGCTGATCATGGCCATGGTCGGCCTGATCGAGTCGCTGCTGACCCTGAACCTGATCGATGAGATGACCGATACACGCGGCAAGCCCAACCGCGAATGCCTGGCGCAGGGCGCCGCAAATATCGTGACCGGCCTGTTTGGCGGCATGGGCGGCTGCGCGATGATCGGGCAGAGCATGATCAACGTCGGTGCCGGCGCGACTCATCGCCTGTCGGGCGTGGTGGCCGGGCTGGGCCTGCTGGGATTCATCCTGTTCGGCTCGGCGCTGATCGAGCGCATTCCGCTGGCGGCGCTGATCGGGGTGATGTTCGTGGTGTCAGCGAAGACCTTCGCCTGGGGCAGTGTGCGGGTGCTGGGCAAGGTGCCGCGCGCCGATGCGCTGGTGATCGTCGCTGTCACCGTGGTGACCATCTTCACCGACCTTGCGCTGGCGGTGCTGCTGGGCGTGGTGATCTCGGCGCTGGTATTCGCCTGGCAGCATGCCAGCCAGATCGAGGTGAGCACGCGCACCGATGCCCAAGGCCGCCGCATCTACGAGCTGAAGGGCACGCTCTTCTTCGCCTCGACCCGCAATTTCCAGAACCTGTTCAACCCCAGGGACGACCCGCAGCAGGTGATCGTGGAATTCGGTCGGGCCAGGGTGATGGATCACTCCGCCATCGAGGCCATCGATACGCTGGCCGAGCGCTATCAGAAGCTCGGCAAGCGACTGCAGCTGCGCCACCTGAGTCCGGATTGTGCCGAGTTGCTGCTGAAGGCGGGCGGCATGATCGAATCGAACGCCGCCGAAGACCCGCACTATCACCTGGCCGATGATCGACTCGGTTGATCGAGGCTTCGCGCAGGCATGAAAAAAGCGGAGCCGCTGGCGGCCCCGCTTCCTGCTTTCAGATGGCCGGACTTCAGGCGAGGTTCTTTGCCGCGAAGTCCCAGTTCACCAGGTTCCAGAACGCTTCCAGATACTTCGGGCGGGCGTTGCGGTAGTCGATGTAGTAGGCGTGTTCCCATACGTCGGCGGTGAACAGCGGCTTGTCGGTTCCGGTGATCGGCGTGGCCGCGTTCGAGGTGTTGACGATGCCCAGCGAACCGTCCTGGCGCTGCACCAGCCAGGTCCAGCCGGAGCCGAAGTTGCCCGCGGCGGACTTGCTGAATTCTTCCTTGAACTTGTCGACCGAGCCGAACGCCTTGTTGATCGCGTCGGCCAGCTTGCCGCCGGGTTCACCGCCACCTTTCGGGCTCATCGAGTTCCAGTAGAACGTGTGGTTCCAGATCTGCGCCGCGTTGTTGAACACGCCACCGGACGACTTGCGGATGATGTCCTCGAGCGGCGCGTCGGCAAATTCGGTGCCCTCGATCAGCTTGTTGAGGTTGGTCACGTAGGCCTGGTGATGCTTGCCGTAGTGGAAGTCCAGCGTTTCGGCGGAAATGTGCGGCTCCAGCGCGTTCTTTTCATACGGAAGCGGGGGAAGTTCGATCGCCATGTTGGGGCTCCTTGACGTTGGCTGGGAAAAAGGTCGGCGCAGCGGACGGCAGTCGACGGCTGGCTGATACAATAGCGCTCTGCCTGCATTGTAAAGATGAATCACCGAACTATGGACATCAACGAGCAAATCAGGGCGATGCTGGCCGCGCATCCCATCGTGCTTTTCATGAAAGGCACGCCGGAGTTTCCGATGTGCGGCTTTTCCAGTCGCGCCGCGAAGGCGCTGACGGAAGCCGGTGCGGTGTTCCAGGCCGTGAACGTGCTGGCCGATCCGCGCATACGCGCCGCGTTGCCGCATTTTTCCAACTGGCCCACGTTCCCGCAGTTGTTCATCCAGGGCGAGCTGATCGGCGGTTGCGACATCATCGAGGAGCTGAAGGCTGCCGGCGAGCTGTCGCGCATGGCCAGCGACGTTGCCGGAGTCGCACTTTGAGCATGCTGCCCTTTTCCCGCCTGCCCGATCACTGGCAACCCGCCAGCGATGCCCTGGCCGGTCGCGTGGTGCTGGTCACCGGCGCCTACGGTGGCCTCGGCGGGGCGGTGTCGCGAGCCGCGGCGCGTGCGGGCGCCACCGTCGTCATCACCGGCAAGCGCAAGCGCCAGCTCGAACAACTCTACGACGCGATGCTCGCCGAAGGTCTGGCCGAGCCGGTGATCCACCCGCTGGACATGGAAGTGGCCACGCCGAAGGACTATGCCGCACTGGCCGAAGGGCTGGAGCGCGACTTCGGTCGCCTCGACGGCATCGTGCACGCCGCCGTGAGTTTCGGCGGCCTCACGCCGATCACCATGCACAAGCCGGATGCCTGGCTGCGCGCGATGCATGTCAACGTCAACGCACCGTTCGCGCTGACCCAGGCCTGCCTGCCGCTGCTGACCCAGGCCGATGACAGTGCCGTGGTGTTCGTGCTGGACGACCCCGAATTGCTGCAGCGCGCGCACTGGGGCGGTTACGGCGCATCGAAGGCGGCGCTGGAGCGTTTCGCGGCGATCCTGCACGAGGAAACCGACACCGGCCCGCTGCGGGTACATGCCCTGCTGCCGGCGCCGATGCGCACGGCGCTGCGGCAGCTGGCGTACTTTGGCGAAGACCTGCTGCAGCGGCCGTTGCCGGATGCCACCGCCGCCGCGGCGATCCACCTGCTGGGTGCGCAGGGCGCCCCCGCGCGCGGCACGATACTGGACCTGCGAGCCGGCTGATCGGCAGCAGATCCACCGAAAGGGCGCCACACCGGCGTCGATCAAGCATGGAGTCGAGATGGAAGCGCAGATGACCACCTTGTCCGCGGGCATCCTGCTGTTCCTGATCATGGATCCGCTGGGCAACATCCCGCTGTTCCTCAGCCTGCTGAAGGACGTGCCACCCAGGCGCCGCCGCCACGTGATGGTGCGCGAGCTGCTGATCGCGCTGGGCGTCCTGCTCGCGTTCCTGTTCGGCGGCCAGTACATCCTGCACCTGCTGCAGCTCAGGCAGGAGTCGATCAGCATCGCCGGCGGCATCGTGCTGTTCCTGATCGGCATCCGCATGGTGTTTCCGCCGGCCGATGGTGGCGGGATCTTCGGCAAGTCCGGTGGCGGCGAGCCGTTCATCGTGCCGATGGCAATACCCGGCGTGGCCGGTCCCTCGGCGATGGCCGCGCTGCTGCTGCTGACCAACACCCAGCCCGGTCGCACCGCGGACTGGGTGCTGGCCCTGCTGCTGGCATGGCTCGCCACCGCGTTGATCCTGCTCAGCTCGACCTACCTGTTCCGCTGGCTCGGCGAGAGCGTGCTGACGGCGCTGGAGCGCGTGATGGGCATGCTGCTGATCGCGCTTTCGGTGCAGATGTTCATGGCCGGCGTGGCCTCGTTCCTGCGCGCGAGCAGCTGAGCTTTCGCCCCTGTCGCGAGCTGTTTCGCCGCCGCGACGGGGGCGCGTTGGTCCCGCGAGATCGACATCCGGCAGGTGTGCGCCAAGCCGCGGCAAATATTCTCCGTTCGGTATAGGCGCGTCCCTGGATAAGGTGCCGCACGGCAGCCATGCCGATCCCGCGAAACCTTGCCATGTGGCTGATTTGAAAAGCTTCGTGCTGGCGCTGGGGGCAGGGCTTTGTCGCGCCGGGGTGACGTGTAAACGTTACAAAAATGTCATACAATGTCGTTACAATCATTTAACAAAGCCGCGGACGGGTTGGTCCAGCGTGCCGGAGTTCTTGCGGTTCGTGCTGTTTTGGAACCGCGCAAATCAATTGGGGTTGCAGATCGTGTCGATGTTGCCTGGCCCGTGCCGGGCGTAGCCACGTTTTTGACCTTCAAACCTGAGTTTCCTTTTCGTTGCGAGCCTGAGGGTCGATCAAGAATGAATAGCCGAATTCGCACCAAACTCCTTCCGTTTGCCATTGCCTCGTTGCTGGCAGCGTCGGTGCCTGCCATGGCGCAGGACACCTCTTCCTCGATCAGCGGCCGCGTGCTCGACGCCAACGGCCAGCCGGTCGCCGGCGCCACCGTGCAGATCGTGCATGAGCCGTCGGGCACCACCAAGATCACCACCACCGGTCCGGATGGCCGTTATTCCTCGCAGGGTCTGCGCGTGGGCGGTCCGTTCGACGTGACCGTCTCCAAGGCGGGCATGGCGCAGGCGGAACAGGACAACGTCTATCTGCAGCTGGCTCAGGAAACCCCGGTCAACCTGACGATGGGCGGCGCCAGCGAGCAGGCAGCCACCAATCTCAGCGGCGTCACCGTTTCGGCCAACTCGCTGGCCCAGACTTTTTCGGCGGACAACAAGGGCATCTCGACCAACGTGTCGAGCCGCGAAATCGAAGCCACCCCGACGCCGGACCGCTCGATCCAGAACATCGTGCGCCTCGATCCGCGCATCGTGGTCACCGATCGCGCCGCCGGCTCGTTCTCGGCCATCGGCCAGAACAGCCGCTACAACAACATCACCGTCGATTCGGTCAGCGCGAACGATCCGTTCGGCCTGAACGCAAACGGCCTGCCGACCCTGTCCACGCCGATTTCGCAGGACACGATCGAGGAATACAACATCTCCACCGCGAACTATGACGTGGCGACCCGCCGCGGCGTGGGCGCCGTGGTCAATGCGGTGACCAAGAGCGGCACCAACGATTTCCATGGTTCGGTCTACTACGTATTCCAGAACCAGAACATGATCGGCAAGAACGAAAGCGACACCAAGTTCAACGGCTTCGATCGCCAGTGGACCGGTGGCGCCACCGTCGGTGGTCCGATCATCAAGGACAAGCTGTTCTTCTTCATCTCGGCCGAGAAGAGCAAGCAGATCGGCTCGGGCAGCCCCTACGGTGCGGAAGGCAGCGGCGCCAGCGTCATCGTGCAGGGGCTTACCCCCGACATGATCCAGCAGGTGCGCGACATCGCCGCCAGCAAGTACGGCATCACCGACATCGGTACCGCGGGTGGTGGCAACACCGACCTGGAAGACAAGCGCTACCTGGGCAAGATCGACTGGAACATCAGCGACAGCCATCGTGCCAGCTTCACCTTCAGCCAGACCAAGGAAAGCAAGCCGACCATCGGCGGCACGAGCTCCAAGCTGGTGCTTTCCAGCGGCTGGTACAACTCGGACACCAAGAACACCAGCTACGCGCTGCACTTCTACGACGACTGGTCCGATTCGTTCTCGACCGACACCACCATTTCGTACGCGAAGTTCCACAAGGGCAGCAACCCAGTGGCGGGTGGCGACCTGCCGGACATCACCATCTATCCGGTCGGCTATAGCGACGGTGCGCAGGTGGAATTCGGCACCAACTATTCCTACCAGGCCAACATCCTGGACGTGAAGACGCTGAACGCCGCGTGGGCGGGCACGTACTACGCCGGTGACCACACCATCAAGGGCGGTTTCGACTACGAGCGGGACACCACCTACAACCTGTTCCTGCAGAACTATTTCGGCAGCTACACGTTCGAGGATGGCAACGGCATGACCGGCCTGGAGAACTTCGAGGCCGGCAACTACTACCAGTACCGTTACAGCCGTCCGTCCGACGGCCTGAGCCTGAACGACGTTGCCGCCAATTTCGAGCTCAAGCAGTGGGGCGTTTTCCTGCAGGATACCTGGCAGGCCACCAGCAACCTGTCGGTCCAGTACGGCGTGCGCGTCGACATCCCGCTGATGAGCGACAAGCCGATCTACAACCCGCTGTTCGCAGCGGCGCCGGGCACCAATCCGGTGACCGGTGCTGCCACCGGCGGCTTTGGTCGTACCAACCAGACCACGATCAACGGCAACCGCGTGGTGCAGCCGCGCCTGTCGTTCAACTACAACTTCGACACCGAGCATCTGACCCAGCTGCGCGGTGGCGCGGGCCTGTTCATCTCCAACCCGCCCGGCGTGTGGATCGGCAACATCTTCTCCAACTCCGGTGCCACGCAGACCCAGTTCAATTGTGGCCCGACGCAGAAAGCTCCCTGCAACACGAATCTGCCGCCCTTCAGCCCGGATGCGCACAACCAGAACGACGGCGTGGTCGGTTCGGGTCAGCAGACGGTCAACACCGTCTCGCCGGGCTTCCGCCTGCCGAGCGTGTGGAAGTTCAGCGTGGGCATGGACAAGGAACTGCCGTGGTGGGGCCTGATCGCCACCGCCGACTACCAGCACATCAAGGTGCGTGACGCGATCTACTATCAGAACATGAACATCGGTGCTCCCACCGGTGTGCTGCCGGATGGTCGCTTCACCTACTACAAGAACCCGACCAAGGATCCGCGTTCGTCGGGTCAGCAGTCGCGTTACCTCGCCAATGGCGCCTTCTCCGACGGCACCATCAACCTGGCCAACAGCAGCCGCGGCAGTGCGGACAGCCTGGCGCTGTCGTTGAAGAAGCCGTTCTCGACCGACTGGTCGGGCATGGTGGGCTTCACCTGGAGCCGCGCCACGGAAGTGAACCCGGGTACCAGCAGCGTCGCCCGTTCGAACTACGTCAACAACTACGTGTTCAACCCGAACGAGGACAAGGCGAGCCCGTCGAACTACTCGATCCCGCGCCGCGTGATCGCCGGCCTGAACTGGCAGCATCGCTTCTTCGGCGATTACGCCACCAGCGCCAGCGTGTTCTATGACGGCCACAATGCCTCGCCGTACAGCTGGACCTTCGGCAACGATGCCAATGGCGACGGCGTCAGCAACGACCTGGCCTTCATCCCGAACCCGGGCCAGGTGTCGTTCCGTGCCAACACCGATCCCAAGCTGATCCAGCAGTTCTACGACTACATCAAGGCGAACGACTACCTGAAGGATCACCAGGGCGGCCCTGCCGGCCGCAATGGCGATCACGCGGGCTGGCTCAACCAGATCGACCTGAGCTTCAGCCAGGAAATTCCCGGCCTGTTCAAGGGCAACAAGGGCAAGATCAAGCTCGACGTCTACAACTTCACCAACCTGTTGAACAAGCACTGGGGTATCGAGAAGCGCGCCAACTTCCCGGGCTACCGCAACCTGGCCGACTTCTATGGCGTGGATGCGGACGGCAAGTACATCTACGACATCTCCGGCTCCAGCTATCACGACAGCAACGGCAACTACAGCCCGCAGCAGGTGCCAACCTCGACCTACCCGAGCGATCTGGCTCAGCGTTGGGCGGTGCAGCTGACGGTGAAGTACACGTTCTGATCCGGTCCCGGGTCTGAAACGCAACCGGCGCCCGCGAGGGCGCCGGTTTTTTTGTGCTTGACCATATCGTGGTTCGCGCAGGAAGCTAACAGGTCGGCCGCGATGGAGCGGCCATGGAGAAGCAATCGAATGAATGACACCTACAAGGGCGCGCCGGCCAGAACCGGCGTGGTGAGCGCCCGCATTTCGCCGATCGGTGGCCTGGACGTGCTCTCGCGCCATGAAGTGGCGCGCCTGCGCGGTGCCAGCGGCTCCGGTCTGCACGCGCTGCTGCGGCGCTGTGCGCTGGCGGTGCTGACCTCCGGCAACATCAGCGACGACCCGCGCGCCATCCTCGAGCAGTACCCCGATTTCGACATCCAGGTGCTGCAGCAGGATCGCGGCATGAAGATCGAGCTGACCAACGCGCCGGCGCAGGCCTTCGTGGACGGCCAGATCATCCGCGGCATCAACGAATTGCTGGTCGCGGTGGTGCGCGACATCGTCTACGTGTCGACCCAGCTGGAGCAGGTCGGTTTCGACCTGGACGAATCCGCGGGGCTGACCCAGGGCGTGTTCGAGATCCTGCGCAACGCGCGCATCCTGAAGCCGCAGGTGGACCCGAACCTGGTGGTGTGCTGGGGCGGCCACTCGATCTCGCGCGAGGAGTACGACTACACCAAGCTGGTCGGTTACCAGCTCGGCCTGCGCGGGCTGGACATCTGCACCGGCTGCGGCCCGGGCGCGATGAAGGGGCCGATGAAGGGCGCCACGATCTCCCACGCGAAGCAGCGGCGCCGGCACAACCGCTACATCGGCATCACCGAGCCGGGCATCATCGCGGCCGAATCGCCGAACCCGATCGTCAACCACCTGGTGATCATGCCGGACATCGAGAAGCGGCTGGAGGCCTTCGTGCGCCTCGGGCACGGCATCATCGTGTTCCCCGGCGGCGTCGGCACCGCCGAGGAAATCCTCTACCTGCTGGGCATCCTGCTGCACCCGGACAATGCCGGCACGCCGTTCCCGCTGATCTTCACCGGGCCGCGCCAGTCGTCCGCCTATTTCGAGCAGATCGACCGATTCCTGCGGCTGAGCCTGGGCGACGAAGTGGCGCAGCACTACCAGATCATCGTGGACGATCCGCAGGAGGTGGCGCGCACCATGATCAAGGGCCTGGACAAGGTGCGCCACAACCGGCTCGACACCAAGGACGCATTCTTCTTCAACTGGGCGCTGCAGATTCCGCTGGAATTCCAGCGGCCGTTCCGGCCCACCCACGAGGCGATGCGCGCGCTGCAGATCCGGCATGGCCGGCCCCTGCACGAGCTCGCCGCAGACCTGCGTCGCGCGTTTTCCGGCATCGTCGCGGGCAACGTGAAGGAGGAGGGCGTGCAGGCGATCGAGAAGAACGGACCGTTCGACATCGACGGCGATGCCGACATCATGCGTGCGCTGGACAAGCTGTTGCAGGCCTTCGTGGCACAGCACCGCATGAAGCTTCCCGGCGGCAGTGCGTACGAGCCGTGCTACCGGGTGCTCGGTGCCTGAAGAAAAAGTGGCAGGAATCGCCGGTGATGTCTTGACAGCCAGCGGCCTGCTCAGCAAACTACGCAGCTCACGCCCGAATAGCTCAGCTGGTTAGAGCACTTGACTGTTAATCAGGGGGTCGTTGGTTCGAGTCCAACTTCGGGCGCCAAATGCAAACAGGGGTCGGCAGTGATGCCGGCCCCTGTTCTTTTTGCGGAACGCAAACCGGCGCGCCGCCGGGGCAGCGCGACGACATGACCGGCGGGCCGGGCCGCAGAGGCGGCCGGCATTGCGTATCATCGCGGGGTATCCGCAGCGCGCCGGTGGCGGTATGCCGACACCAGCGCGCCTGGTCCGATTCGCGCGATTTGCAAGGTCTCCCATGCGCCGCAACAACCCGGCAGGCCGCCTGCCCGAGCCACCGAATCCGATTGCCGACGACGGCGACGAAACCCATTTCTGTCGCACCTGCGCGTTTTCCGGCGCCTGCATTGCCGAAGGCTATGGCAAGCCCGAGCTGCTGGAACTCCATTGCCTGGTCGAGCACGTCGGGCCGTTTCATGCCGGCGAGCACGTCTTCCGCACCGGCGATCCGTTCCGCTCCATTTTTGCGGTGCGCGCCGGCACGGTGAAGACCAGCATGGTCGACGCCGAGGGCCACGAGCAGGTGCTGGGCTTCTATCTGCCGGGTGAGGTGATCGGCCTCAATGCGATCTATCCGGATCACTTCCCCTGCGATGCGGTGGCGCTGGACACTGCCTACTTCTGCCGCTTCTCCTTCCCCGCGATGAGCGCGCTGGCCACCCGCATGCCGGCGGTGCAGCAGCGCCTGTTCAGCCTGATCAGCAAGGAGTTGGGCATGGCCACCCTGCTGGCCGGCGATCACAACGCCGACGCGCGCATGGCGGCGTTCCTCACCGATCTTGCGCGGCGTTACGAGGAGCGGGGCTTCTCCGGCACGCGCTTCCACCTGAGCATGTCGCGCGGCGACATCGCCAACTATCTGCGCCTGGCGGCGGAAACCGTGAGTCGCGTGCTCAGCCGTTTCCGCCAGCAGGAACTGATCGAACTGGAAGGTCGCGAGCTGGTGTTGCGTGATCCCGAGCGCCTGCAGCAGCTCGGCAGGAACCTGCTTCCGCGCTGAGCGATTTTCGGTGCCTGTGGCGGCTTGACGCACACGCAGTTTTCCATCGGCAAAGATGACTTGCGTCAAGCGCGGTTCGTGACCTCTCCCTACGATTTCATCCAGAAACCACAGGGAGAAACCCATGTCACGTTCGTTGTTACTCGTTCTTGCCGCGGCGGGTGCGTTGACGCTGGCCGGCTGTTCGGGCAAGTCGTCTTCGGTGTCGCCGGTGGGGGAGGTGGCCGCCAGCCCGGCCGCGATCGCCGCCACCCACGGCGACTTCGGCCCGCCCCAGGGCGAACCGATCCACGCGGTGCTGACCAGCCCGCCGCACGTGCCGCCACCGCTGAAGCGCAACTACCCGGCGAAGGTCATCGTCGAGCTGGAAGTGATCGAGAAGGAGATGCCGATTTCCGAAGGCGTCAGCTACACCTTCTGGACCTTCGGCGGCACCGTGCCGGGCAGCTTCATCCGGGTGCGCCAGGGCGACACGGTGGAGTTCCACCTGAAGAACGCGCCGGACAGCAAGATGCCGCACAACATCGACCTGCACGGGGTGACCGGTCCGGGTGGCGGCGCGGCCTCCAGCTTCACCGCGCCGGGCCACGAATCGCAGTTCACCTTCAAGGCGCTGAACCAGGGCATCTTCGTCTACCACTGCGCCACCGCGCCGGTGGGCATGCACATCGCCAACGGCATGTACGGCCTGATCCTGGTCGAGCCACCGGAGGGCCTCAGCCCGGTCGACCACGAGTACTACGTGATGCAGGGCGACTTCTACACCACCGGCAAGTACCGGCAGAAGGGCCTGCAGCCGTTCGACATGGAAAAGGCGATCGACGAGAACCCGACCTATGTGCTGTTCAACGGCAAGGAAGGCGCGCTCACCGGCGACAACGCGCTGACCGCCAAGACCAACGAGACGGTGCGCCTGTTCGTGGGCAACGGCGGTCCGAACCTGGTGTCGAGCTTCCACGTGATCGGCGAGATCTTCGACAAGGTGCAACCCGAGGGCGGCACCATCGCGCAGCACAACGTGCAGACCACGCTGATCCCGTCCGGCGGCGCGGCCACGGTGGAATTCCACACCGACGTGCCGGGCAGCTACGTGCTGGTCGACCACTCGATCTTCCGCGCCTTCAACAAGGGCGCGCTGGGCATCCTCAAGGTGGACGGCCCGGAAGACAAGTCGATCTACTCGGGCAAGGAAGTGGACGCGGTGTACCTGGGCGATCGCTCGGAGCCGAACCTGAAGGCGGTGACCACGGCGGCCAAGGCGCATGCGGCCGGCACGCTGACCAAGGAAGAGCAGATCGCCGCGGGCAAGCAGCTGTTCACCGGCACCTGTTCGGTCTGCCACCAGGCGAACGGCGAAGGCCTGGCCAACGTGTTCCCGCCGCTGGCGAAGTCGGACTTCCTGGCGGCCGATCCGAAGCGGGCGATGACCATCGTCACCCACGGCCTGACCGGCAAGATCACGGTGAACGGGCACGAGTACGACTCGGTGATGCCGCCGATGAGCCAGCTCAACGACGACGAGGTGGCCAACATCCTCACCTACGTGCTGAACAGCTGGGGCAACCCGGGTGGCCAAGTCAGCAAGGAAGAGGTGGCCAAGGCACGCGCCGCAGCAGTGCCGGCCGCACCTGCCGGACACTGATGCCGCGGTGAAATGTGGGTATGGACGTCCATACGGCCATACCTTATAGACCACTGAACAACGCCGTCCGCATGGACGGCGTTGTCTTGTGGGTGGACGGCGCGGCGCGTTGTCACAGTGGTGGCATCCCTTGCCATGACTTGACCGAAGTCAGGTCGGGTGTGTCATCGCGGGCAGAGACTCCCGCCAACTACAAGGGAGCAACGCGATGAAGCACACGAGAAACCGTCTTTCCATGGCCTGCCTGCTGGCCATCGTGGCCATGCCGGCCTGGGCCGCGGGCGAATCCGCCCATGCCTTGCCGGCCACCACGTCGGCCACGCCTTCGCTGCAACTGGAGTGGGATGCCCGCCTGCGCCATGAAGGCGTCGATGACGATGCGTTCACCCGCAACGCGAGCGCCGACACCTTGCGCCTGCGGCTCGGCCTGCATGCGGAATTCGGCCACGGCTGGAGCGGCCTGCTGGAAGGCGCCGGCGTGGCCAGCGCCGGCGATCGCTACAACAGCGGCGCGAACGGACAGAGCCGGTATCCGGCGGTGACCGATCCCAAGGGCAGCGAGTTCAACCAGTACTGGGTGCGCTGGCAGGGCAGCCAGTTCGCCGCGACGGTGGGTCGCCAGCGGCTGCTCGTCGACAACCAGCGCTGGATCGGCAACAGCGGCTGGCGCCAGCACGAACAGACCTTCGATGCCGTCGCCCTGCAATGGCAGCCATGGTCCGCGTTGACGGTGAACTACGACTGGCTCGACCGCGTGCATCGGGTGGCCGGCGATGATGCGCTGAATCCGCTGGCGCGCGAGCGCAAGCTGAATACCCACCTGCTCAACGTGGCGTGGACGCGGGGCACGCAGCAGTTCACCGGCTATGCCTACCTGCACGATGACCGTGACGTCGCCAGCGCCTCCACCGCCACCTACGGTCTGCGCTGGAACGGCAAGGCCCTGCGCGATGGCAACGGACTGGGCTGGACGGTGGAGGGCGCGCGGCAATACGAGCATGCCGACAACCCGCTGACCTTCGCGCACAGCTACTGGCTGCTCGAACCGAGCTGGACGCAATCGGGCATCACCGCGAAGCTGGGCTGGGAACACTTGGGCGGCAACGGCGTGCACGCGCTGCAGACGCCGCTGGCCACGCTGCATGCGTTCAATGGCTGGAACGACCAGTTCAACGTGACGCCGGCCGGTGGCCTCGACGACCGCTACGTGGGCGTCAACGGCAACTTCGGTCGCGCTGGCCTTGCCAGCAAGCTGGCGTGGACCGTGGTGTGGCACGACTATCGCGCCGATCGCGGCGGCCGCTATGGCAGCGAATGGGATGCGTCGCTGGCGTTCCCGCTGGCGAGCGGACTCAGCGGCCTGGTCAAGCTGGGCAACTACCAGGCGGACGGCTTCGGTCGCGACAGCGCCAAGGTGTGGTTGCAGCTGGAGTGGCATGGTCAGCACGGTTTGGCCGGCGCCCGCTGAGGCGACCGGCGCTGAGCTGCGGGCGGGTTGACCCAGGTCAGCGCGTCCGCAGCGCATCCGCGGTCAGATGGCGACATGCAGAACAACCCTTCCATTGTGTGCGGCGTCGCTGACGCACCGCTGCTCGAACTCGATCTGCGCGACCTGCCGTCGCCGCAACCGATGATGCGCGCGTTGGCCGCCGCCGACGCGTTGCGTCCGGGTCAGGCCGTGCAGGTGCTGACGCCCTTGCTGCCCACGCCGCTGCTCGACCTGCTGCAGGCCCGCGGATGGCCGGCAACCGCAACGCCACTTGCCGGTGGCGGCGCCCGCGTGCTGATCCGCTGCCCGCTCGGCGATGACGAAGCTGCGGCTTGACCGGGCGCCGGCCGCGACGCTGCCGAGACGCTTCCTGCTGACGGTGCCGTTGTGGGGCGTGCTGGCCGGTGTCCTGCTGATCGTCGACGGCGATATCGCGCTGCGGACGCGCTGGAGCCCGGCCACCCTGGCACTGGTGCACGCGTTTACCCTGGGCGTGCTGGGCAATGCGATGTTCGGCAGCATCCTGCAGTTTCTTCCCGCGGCCGCTGGCGTGACGCTGCGCGGTGGCGAGCGATCGGGCCGCTGGCTGCATGGCCTGTTCAACGTCGGTGTGCTGCTGCTGGTGGCCGGCATGCACCAGCGCTGGCCTTTCGGGCTGATCGCCGCGGCGACGATTCTGCCGCTGGCCTTCGCCATGCTGGCGCTGATGGTGGTGCCCGGACTGCTGGCGGCGGCGGGACAGCGACTGCTGCGCGCGGGTTTCGGCGTGGCACTGGCGTCCGCACTCGCCACCGCCGTGCTCGGTGCCGTGCTTGCGCTGGGCCTGGCCGGACGCCTCGCCGTTCCGCTGACGGCGTGGACCGACGTGCATGCCAGCTGGGGCGTGCTGGGCTGGATCGTGGTGCTGCTGGCCACCGTGGCGCGCGTGGTGATGCCGATGTTCCAAGGCACCGGCAGCGTGCCCGAAGTGGCGCAGGCGACATGGCTGGCTGGCGTGGTCGCGGTGCTGATGGCTGTTGCCGGCCTGCGCGCAGGCGGCGTGGTGGGCGGCGTGGTTGCCGCGCCCGTGCTGATCTTCGCCGGCGCCGGCCTGTGGCTGCAGTGGCGCGCGCCGCGATTGCGCCGGGGACCGCTGGTGGACAGCTGGCGTGCAGGGCTGATCGCGCTGGGCTGCGCCGCGCTGGCCTTGCCGATCGTGCCCGGCGGCATGCTCGCCGCCAGCACGGGGCTGGGCCTGGCGCTGCCCCTGCTGGTGACCGCGATGATGCTGGAGATCGTGCCCTTCATCGGCTGGATCGCGCTGCATCGCCACTGCGGTCGCGGCATCCAGCTGCCCGGCGTGCAGCGCCTGCTGCCCGAGGCGGACAAGCGTCGCGTCCTGCTGGCCCAGCCGCTGCTGCTGTCGTTGCCGGTCGCGATGGCCTGGCCGTCCGCCTCGCTGGCACGCGTGGCCGGCGTGGCGCTGGTGCTGGTGTGGTCATTGACGGGCTGGACCCTGCTCGGCGCGGGCCGTCGCGCCAGGTATTTTCTGCGCTCGCTGGAGAAGTCGCGATGAGTGTCTCGACAGGAGAGCGGGCCGTGATGCCCGGCGCCGGACGTTTTGCGCTTGCCCGCGTGCGTGCGGCGATCGATCGCGTCGACGATGGCCTGATCGTGTTGCTGGCCACGCGTCGGCGGCTCGCCGCGATGGCCGGCCGGTTGAAGCCACGCAGCGGTGTGCCGTCGCGTGACCTGTTGCGCGAGCAACAGGTTCGTCGTCGCACGCAGGCGCTGGCGCGTCGACTGCAACTGCCGGCGGACACCGCGGCGCGGATGGTGAACCTGGCGATCGCCGATGCCTGCGCGCGGCAAGGCCTCGCCGTTGACCTGGGTCAAGGCGTCCACGCCGTCGATCCACGCATGATGCCGCCCACCATGCGCATGCCCTCAGCTCCCGCTTCCATCACGCCGCGCCTGCTGCGCGTGCTGCCGCCGCCGCAACGCGTGGCGCCACTGTTGCGCGTTCTGCCGCTGCGCTGGCAGCAGCGCCTGCTGGAAGCGGCGATGCAGCGCGTGCTGGCCACGCCGATCCGCGATGGCTCGCTGGAGTTCATGCGCGGCCGTCGGCTGGCCATCGAGGTCAGCGATCTGCGCCTGCGCTGGGTGCTGGCGCTGGAAGGTGATCGCCTGCAGGTGGTCGACGACGAACCCGAGGCCAGCGTGCGCGGCAGCGCCACTGACCTGCTGTTGCTGGCCGGCCGGCTGGAAGACGCCGATACGCTGTTCTTCCAGCGCGCGCTGGACCTGACCGGCGATACCGAGCTTGGCCTCACCGCACGCAACCTGCTGGAGCGGCTGCCGTGGGAATCGGTGCCGCTGGGCCTGCGCATCGCGCTCAATCGCGGTGCCCGGTTCGCCCGCGCGGCGCGTGCGGCGCATCGCGGCGAGTACGCCTGACGCTTCGTTTCTTTCCTCGGCAGCGATCACCATGACTGACCTCGCAAACCTGCCCGTGCCGGTCTGGCGCGACGAACTCGAACACGACTACGCGGCGCTGGCCGAGCGGCTGGAGCCGCTGGTGCCATGCCTGGAAATTCCGCTGCACCTGCCGTGGATCGAGGCGATCAACCGGCTGAAGAAGCAGCGCGGCGCGGTGATCATGGCGCACAGCTACCAGTCGCCGGAGATCTTCCACGGCGTGGCCGACATCACCGGCGATTCGCTGGGCCTGGCCCAGGCCGCGGCCGACTGCGACGCCGAGCTGATCGTGCTGTGCGGCGTGCACTTCATGGCCGAGACCGCGAAGATCCTGGCGCCGCACAAGACCGTGCTGCTGCCTGACCTCGAAGCCGGCTGCTCGCTGGCCTCCTCGATCACCGCCGCCGACGTGCTGGCCCTGCGCGTGCAACATCCGGGCGTGCCGGTGGTGAGCTACGCCAATACCTCGGCCGCGGTGAAGGCGGAGTCCGATGCGATCTGCACCTCGGCCAACGCGGTGCAGGTGGTCGAGGCGATGGGCACGGACCAGGTGATCTTCCTGCCCGACGAATTCCTCGGCCGCCACGTGGCCAAACAGACGAAGGTGGAAATCATCCTGTGGCACGGCCGCTGCGAAGTGCACGAGCGTTTCACCGCGCAGGAAGTGCGGCACGTGCGCGAGCAGTTCGGCACCCGCGTGGTGGCGCATCCGGAGTGCTCGCCCGAGGTGCTGGCCGAGGCCGACTTCGTCGGCTCCACCACCGCCATGGGCCAGTGGCTGGCGCGCGAGAAGCCGGCCCGCGTGGCGATGGTCACCGAGTGCTCGATGGCCGACAACCTGAAGTCGCAGTTCCCGCAGACCGAGTTCATCAAGCCGTGCAACCTGTGTCCGCACATGCAGCGGATCACCTTGCAGAACATCTACGCCTGCCTGCGCGACCTGCGTCATGCGATCGAGATCCCGGCCGACGTCAGCCAGCGGGCCCGCGCGGCGCTGGAACGCATGCTTGCGGTCGGGCGGCGCGAACGCGTGTGAGGCACGCACGGCTGCCGATCGTGGTGGTGGGCAGCGGCGTCGCCGGGCTGGCGACGGCGCTGGCCGCGGCGCCCGCGCCCGTGCGCCTGCTGTGTCGCGCCCATGACGGCTGCGGCAGCGCCAGCGCGCTGGCCCAGGGCGGCATCGCCGCGGCGCTCGATCCGCGCGACAGCCCCGCCGCCCACGCGCACGACACGCTGGTGGCCGGGGCGCAGCACAACGACGCGGCGATGGTGCAGTGGCTGACTGCCGAGGCGCCTGCGGCGATTGCCTGGCTGCAGGCGCAGGGCGTGGCGTTCGATCGCGATGCGCTCGGCGGTCTTCAGCTGGGCCGCGAAGGCGGCCACGGCGCCGCCCGCATTGCGCATGCCGGTGGCGATGCCAGCGGTGCAGCCCTGGTGCAGGCCTTGCGCGCACGGGCGCTGGCGGCCGTGCATGTGCAATGGCGCGGCGGCGTCGATGTCGATGCCCTGCTGCTGCGCGAAGGCCGCGTGGTCGGCGTGCGTACCCGCGACGAGCGCGGCCGGCATGAGGCGGTGGAGGCGTCCGCCGTGGTGCTGGCCACCGGTGGAATCGGCGCGTTGTATGCCCGCAGCAGCAACCCGGCAGGCGCCGATGGCGCGGGGCTGGCGCTGGGGCTGGCCGCCGGCGCCGCGGCGCGCGACCTGGAATTCGTGCAGTTCCACCCCACCGCGCTGGAGGTGGCAGGTCATCGGCTGCCCCTGATCACCGAGGCCTTGCGCGGCGCCGGCGCCCGCCTGCTCGACGCCGCCGGCAACGCACTGATGGCTGGCGTGCATCCGCTGGGCGACCTGGCGCCGCGCGACGTGGTGTCCCGCCGCGTGGCCGCGGTACAGGCGGCCGGAGGAGGTGTTCGCCTCGATGCGACCGGTGTCGACGGCGACTGGGAGCGGCGTTTTCCCACCGTGCTGGCAGCCTGCCTGGCGCACGGCTTCGATCCTCGCCACGCCGCGCTGCCGGTGACGCCGGTGGCGCATTTCCACATGGGCGGGCTGGCCACCGACGCGGAAGGGCGCAGCAGCGTGCCCGGCCTGTACGCGGTGGGCGAGGTGGCCTGCAACGGCGTGCACGGCGCCAACCGGCTGGCCAGCAATTCGCTGCTGGAAGGCGTGGTCTGCGGCCGGCGCCTGGGCGAAGGGCTGAGCCACGCGGCGGAGCCTGTCGTGGCGGGAACCGTGCGCGTGGTCGAGCGCGGCCCGAGCCTGCCGCCGACCGAGCTGGCCGTGTTGCGCGAGCTGCTGTGGCATGCGGCCGGCCCGATCCGTGAAGCCCGTTCGCTGCGCGATGCGTGGCACGCCTGCGCGGTGCTGGCCGAGGCCGGCTGGCAGGCGCAGCTGGGCAAGGCGCTGCTGCGCGCGATGCGCCTGCGCACGCGCTCGCTGGGCGCACACTGGCGGGAAGATCGCGGCTGTCCGTCCTGACACACCGCCCACTACCACGACAGCTTTTCAGTGCGCACGCGTACGGCATCGCGTTGATGCGCGTCAAGACAGGAGGGCGCTCAGCTGGCACACTGGGCGTTCCTCACCCCGCGAGTATTTCATGACACGTCCTTCCTCCTTCGACTACGAACAGCTGCGCGCCTGCGGCCGCGGCGAGTTGTTCGGTGACGACAATGCCCGTCTGCCTTCGCCGCCGATGTTGATGTTCGATCGCATCACGCGGATTTCCGAGGAAGGCGGTGCCTACGGCAAGGGCCTGATCCATGCCGAAATGGACATCCATCCGGACCTGTGGTTCTTCGGTTGCCACTTCATCGGCGACCCGGTGATGCCTGGCTGTCTGGGCCTGGACGCGATGTGGCAGCTCAGCGGTTTCTTCCTGCCGTGGCTGGGCGAACCCGGCCGCGGCCGCGCGCTCGGCGTGGGCAACGTGAAGTTTTCCGGCCAGGTGATGCCGACGGCCAAGCTGGTGCGCTACGAGATCGACATCCGCCGCGTGATGCGCGGCAAGCTTCGCCTGGTGATCGCCGACGGCAAGACCTTCGTCGACGACCGCCTGATCTACGAGGCCAGCGACATGCGCGTGGGCCTGTTCCAGTCCACCGAGGGTTTTTGAGATGCGCCGCGTCGTGGTGACCGGCATGGGCATCGTGTCCTGCCTGGGCAATGATCTGGAAACCGTGACCAGCGCCTTGCGCGATGGCCGCAGCGGCATCCGCGCGATGCCCGAGTACGCCGAGCTGGGCTTGCGCAGCCACGTGGCCGGCTTGCCGAACATCGATCTCGACGCGGTGATCGATCGCAAGCTGAAGCGCTTCATGGGCGACGCCGCAGCGTTCGCCTATGTGTCGATGCGTTCGGCAATGGAAAATGCCGGGCTGGACGCGGACCAGGTGCGCGACCCGCGCATCGGCGCGATCGCCGGTTCCGGCGGCGGCTCGCCGCGCTGGCAGATCGAAACCGCCGACCTGCTGCGCAACAAGGGCGTGCGCAAGATCGGCCCGTACATGGTGCCGCGCACGATGTGCTCGACGGTGTCGGCCACGCTGGCCACCACCTTCGGCATCCAGGGCCTGAGCTATTCGATCTCTGCCGCCTGCGCCACTTCGGCGCACTGCATCGGCGCGGCCGCCGACCTGATCCGCCACGGCGCGCAGGACGTGATGTTCGCCGGTGGCGGCGAAGAGGAACACTGGGGCATGACCTCGCAGTTCGACGCGATGGGCGCGCTGTCCAGCCATCACAACGACACGCCGGTCAGCGCCTCGCGCCCCTACGACACCAGCCGCGACGGCTTCGTCATCGCCAGCGGCGGCGGCATGCTGGTGCTGGAGGAATACGAACACGCCAGGGCGCGTGGCGCGCGCATCCATGCCGAGCTGGTCGGCTACGGTGTCACCTCCGACGGTGCCGAGATGGTCGCGCCGTCGGGCGAGGGCGCGGTGCGCTGCATGAAGATGGCGCTGGCCAACGTCAAGGCGCCGATCGACTACCTCAACACCCACGGCACCGCCACGCCGCTGGGCGACATCGTGGAGTTGAACGCGGTGCGCGAAGCGTTCGGCGACGCGGTGCCGCCGCTGTCCTCGACCAAGGCACTGACCGGCCACTCGCTGGGCGCCGCCAGCGTGCACGAGGCGATCTACAGCCTGCTGATGCTCAACGGCGGTTTCATGGCGGGTTCCGCCCACATCAGCGACCTCGATCCGGCGGCCGCAAGCTTCCCGATCGTGCGCGAAAGCCGGGAAGCGAAGCTCGCCACGGTGATGTCGAACAGCTTCGGCTTCGGCGGCACCAATGGCACCCTGGTGTTTGCCAGGGTCTGAACCTGCGCGTCCTGCGGCTGCCCTCGCGGCAGCCGCTCCATTCTTCCGAGCTTCCCCGCATGTCTCCCACGGCCGCGCCCGCGCTCTCGCGTGACTCCACCCTCGGCGAGGAAATCGCCAACAGCATCAGCCATGGCTTGGGCCTGCTGCTCGCCGTGGCCGGCCTGCCGATCCTGGTCATCGCCGCGCTGCACAGCGGCAGCACCACCGCGGTGGTGGCGTCGACGGTGTTCGGCGCCAGCGCGATCCTGCTGTACCTCGCCTCCACGCTGTACCACGCGATCCCGCATCTGCGGATCAAGGAACTGCTGCAGCGCTTCGACTACGCGGCGATCTACCTGCTGATCGCGGGCACCTACACGCCGATTGCGCTGGGCGTGCTGCGTGGCGGTTGGGGCTGGTCGATGCTGGGCGTGATCTGGGGCCTGGCCCTGCTGGGTGCGATCTTCAAACTTGCCGTCGGCGCGCGCTTCCATCGGCTGTCCACCGCGCTGTACGTCGCGATGGGCTGGGCGGCGCTGATCGCGATCCGCCCGCTATGGCTGCACATGGCGCCGGGTGGCCTGGCCTGGCTGCTGGCCGGCGGCCTGGCCTATACGCTGGGCGTGGTGTTCTTCCTGCTGCACGAACGGCTGCGCTACAGCCACTTCGTCTGGCACCTGTTCGTGCTCGCCGGCACCGGTTGTCATTACTTCACGGTATTGCGCTACACCTTCTGATCGGCTTGCCGCAGATCAAGGGACCCGTTGTCCGGGTGCCTTACGCTCGGTGGCAACTGATCCGTGGAGTAGCCCGTGTCCATCGACAACCCGAGTCCGCGTAGCGTGGCGATGCGTTTGCTGTCTCTGCTGGACCTGACCAGTCTGGGCGAGAACGATACGCCAACGCAGATCGAGGCCTTGTGCACGTCGGCGATGGCGGCGCCTTGCCTGCCCGCGGCGGTATGCATTTACCCCGAGCACGTCACTACGGCGCGGCGCTGCCTGCGGGGCACGACGGTGAAGGTGGCGACGGTGGTGAACTTCCCCGATGGCGCCGGCGACCCCGTGCGGGTGGAACGCGAGACCCGTCGTGCACTGGCTGCCGGCGCCGACGAGATTGATCTGGTACTGCCGTATCGCTGCCTGCTGGACGGTGATGTCGAGTGCGCTCATACGGTGGTCAGGAGCTGTCGCGCCGCCTGTACGGAAGGCGTGGTGCTGAAGCTGATCCTGGAGACCGGCGTATTGGCGACGCCCGAGCGGATTCGTGCCGCCTGTGCGATCGGCATCGGGGAAGGGGTGGACTTTCTCAAGACATCGACCGGCAAGGTGCCAGTCAACGCCACGCATGAAGCGGCGGCGGTGATGCTCGACGCGATCGCCGCCAGTGGTGGCTGCGGCTTCAAGGCGGCTGGCGGAATCCGCACGCTGGCCGATGCGACAACGTATCTGCAGCTGGCCGAGGCCCGCATGGGCGCCGGCTGGAGTGACCCGGCACATTTCCGCCTTGGCGCCAGCGCCCTGTTCGGTGAGCTGTGCGCGATCGCCGCATCGGCTACATGAACGGCTGGTCTGCCGTGGAGCTGATCCGGCGCAAGCGCGACGGCGCGCGGCTTGATGCCGGCCAGTTGCATGCGGTGGCGCAGGGCATCGCCGACGAATCATGGGCTGACGGCCAGATCGGCGCGTTTTCGATGGCCGTGGCCTGGCGTGGCATGAGCGCCGGGGAGTGTCGTGATTTCACTCTGGCGTTGTGTGATTCCGGCCAGCGGCTGCGCTGGGACCACCTGCCCGGTCCGCTGCTGGACAAGCATTCCACCGGCGGCGTGGGCGATGGCGTGAGCCTGCTGCTGGCACCGCTGCTGGCTGCCTGCGGCGGCCATGTACCGATGATTTCCGGTCGCGGCCTGGGCCACACCGGCGGCACCCTGGACAAGCTGGAAAGCGTGGCCGGTTACAACGTTCATCCGACCACCGCGCGATTGCGCGAGGTGGTCGAGCGAGTCGGTTGCGCCATCGTGGGTCAAGGTGCCGAGTTGGTGCCTGCGGATCGTCGGCTGTATGCGGTGCGTGACCTTGCCGCGACGGTGGACGTGGTCGAGTTGATGGTGGCGTCGATCCTGTCCAAGAAGCTGGCCGGCGGCGCCCAGGCGCTGGTGCTCGACATCAAGACCGGCAACGGCGCGCAGTTGCCGGGGATGGCCGCCGCGCGTGACCTGGCCGCACGCATGCTGGCGACAGCGCAGGGGATCGGCATCAAGCTGCGGGTGATGTTCAGCGACATGGACCAGGTACTGGGGCGCGAAGCGGGCAATGCGCTGGAATTGCGCGCGGTGCTCGACCTGTTGTGCGATCGGGGCGACAACCCGCGGCTGCGCGCCTTGACCCTGGAGCTGGCCGCCGAGTTGCTGTGCATCGGTGGCCCCGACCATGATCGCGCCGCCGCCGAGCGGCGTGTACGGGCGGCGCTTTCGTCGGGTGCGGCGGCCGAACGCTTTGCGCGGATGGTGTCGGCACTGGGCGGCCCGGCTGATCTGCTGGAACGGCCCGCTGCGTATCTGGCAGTCGCACCCATCCAGCGCGCGGTGCTGGCCGAGGCAACCGGCCAGGTCGTTGCGGTCGATGTACGCGCACTGGGCCAGCTGGTGGTGGATCTGGGCGGTGGGCGCACGCGTCCCGGCCAGGCGATCGACCATGCCGTGGGTCTGACCGAGGTGGTCGGGCGCGGCGATGCCGTGGAAGCGGGCCAGCCGCTGGCGATCGTGCACGCGCGCAGTGCCGGGGCGGCCGGCATGGCCGAGGCCCGCGTGCGTCAGGCCTTCCGCATCGGGCCGGAAGCGCCGCCGCCCGCATCCTTGTGGCAATGGCATGCACCGACGGAGTGTGTGGCATGAGTCGCGCGATCTGGCTGGTGCTGGATTCGCTGGGCCTTGGCGTCGCCCCCGATGCCGCGGACTACGGCGACGTCGGCGCGGACACGTTCGGCCACATCGCTGCCACCTGTGCCGCGGCAGCCCGCGGGCCATTGCGCCTGCCCAACTTCACCCGGCTGGGCCTGCCGCAAGCGCATGCTGCTGCTCATGGACGGGCGGCGCCGGGTTTTGACCACCTGCCGGCGCCCGAAGGTTTGTGGGGCCATGCGGTGGAACGCGCGCGCGGCAAGGACACGCCGTCCGGTCACTGGGAAACCGCCGGCGTGGTGCTGACCGAACCGTTTGGCGTGTTTGGTCAGGCCGAGCATTCCTTTCCGCCGGAGTTGTTGAGAGCGCTGGTCGAGCAGGGCGAACTGCCCGGCGTGCTTGGCAACTGCCATGCCTCCGGCACCGAAATCATCCAGCGCCTGGGTGCGGAGCATCTGCGCAGTGGTTGTCCGATCGTCTATACCTCGGCCGATTCGGTATTCCAGATCGCCGCGCACGAACAGGCTTTCGGCCTTGAGCGGCTGTATCGCCTGTGCGAGCTGGCGCGGCGGTTGCTGGCTGACTACAACATTGGCCGGGTGATCGCGCGACCGTTCACCGGCGACGCTGCGGCGGGTTTCAGCCGTACCGTGCATCGGCGCGATCATGCCTTGCCGCCACCGGCGCCCACGCTGTTCGATGCCGTGCAGGCGGCCGGCGGCGAGGTGATTGCGATCGGCAAGATCGACGACATTTTCGCCCACCGCGGCGTGTCGCGCAGCGTGCATGCCTACGGCCACGATGCGCTGTTCGACGCCACCCTGGCGGCAATGACACAGGCAGGCAGCCACAGTCTGATCGCCACCAATTTCGTCGACTTCGACATGGTGTATGGCCACCGCCGCGACGTGTCCGGTTACGCCGCCGCGCTCGAGGCACTGGATGCGCGGCTGCCCGAACTGCTGCAGGCACTGCGTCCGGGTGACCTGCTGGCGATCAGCGCCGACCACGGCTGCGACCCCACCTGGCCGGGCAGCGACCACACCCGCGAATGCGTGCCGGCCCTGGTATACGGCCCGGGCATCGCCGCGCGAGCCGTGGGTCAACGGGACAGCTTTGCCGACATCGGCCAGACCATGGCTGTCCATCTGGGCCTGCCGCCCCTGGCCGCGGGTTGCAGCTTTCTACTTTCCGACTGATGGCCAGCACATGACCACGCCGCATCTGGATGCCAGCCCCGACCTGATCGCCGACACCGTGTTGCTGCCCGGCGATCCGCTGCGCGCTCGGCATATCGCCAGGGAGTTTCTCGACCACGCCGTCGAAGTGAACACGCGGCGCAACATGCTCGGCTACACCGGCCATTACCGCGGCATGCGCGTGTCGGTGATGGGCAGCGGCATGGGCATTCCTTCGTGCGCGATCTACGCGACCGAGTTGTCGCGGGTGTTCGGCGCGCGCCGCATCGTGCGCGTGGGCACCTGCGGCGGCGTGGGCGAGATCGAGTTGGGCGACATGCTGATCGCCCAGGCGGCGTCGACCGACTCGCATTTCAACCGCCTTCATTTCGGCGGTCATGACCTGGCTGCCTGCGCCGATTTCGACTTGACCCGTGCGGTGGTCGATACCGCCGCGGCGCAGCGCATCGGAGTGCGCCTGGGTGGCGTGTTCAGTACGGACTGCTTCTATGGGGGCGATCCGCAGTTGACTGCGCACATGCTGGCGCACCGCATCCATGGCATCGAGATGGAGTCAGCCGGACTTTACGGTGTGGCCATGCGCGAGGGTTTCCGCGCGCTGTCGGTGCTGACCGTCAGTGATCATCTGCAGCGCGACACCCACATGCCGGCGAACGAGCGCGAGCGCGGGCTGAGCCTGATGACGGCGCTGGTGCTCGACAGCCTGCTGCCCACGCCGGTGGATTGACCCACGAGCCGCACTCAGGCCGACACCGGCCGCATGCCCGGCTCGCCGTGCCAATAGCCGTTGCGGGCGCCGATCCGCGGCGGTGCTACCGGGGAGTGGCGGGCCAGGTCGAAGTGCGCCATCACTTCGGCCATGCCGTCGACCTGGGGATACAGGCGCAGCACGTCGACGCCCAGTTCGCGCAAGGCGGGCAGTTCGGGGCCTAGGTCGGTGATTTCCTCGCCCTGGATCTGGATGCCGTTGATGCGCAGGAAGGGGCGGCCTTCGCGGGTGGCCAATGGCATGCCATCAGGGTAGTCGATGCAGCGGAAGCCGCACTGGTCCTTGGCCACGTCCAGCGCGCGGGCGGTGAAGCAGCGGGCGGAGAAGGCCAGCGGCAGGCGGCCGAAGGCGATCACCTCCAGCTCGGGCATGGGCCGGTCCTCGGCCTGCATCGCCTCGCGCAGTTCGCGCAGCAGCTGGTGACCCTGCTCGACGCCCGGTACCCAGCGGCGCAGGCCGTCGGCCATCAGCATCGACAGGGCGTGGTGGTTGTAGACGTTGAGGGTGGGGCCGGCGACAAAGGGCACACCGCGTTCGCGGCACAGCTGCACGGCGGAAAGATCATTCGCCTCGATCCAGCAGTCGCCGTGGTCGACCAGCCGTTGCAGCACGCCCAGCTCGGATTCGGCCTCGATCAGCGCCAGCGACGACAGCACGACCTGCTTGCCGCTGCGGGCCAGTTCGGCGGCCAGCGCGATCCAGTCGCGCGTGCCCAGTTCGCGGCGTTTGCTGCACACCGTCTCGCCCAGGTAGATGATGTCCAGCGGCCACTCCACCGCCTCGCGGTAGAACGCCAGGGTCTGTTCGCGGGGCCAGAAATACTGCAGCGGGCCGAGGCTCAGTTTCATCGTGTTCATCGGTTGCATGCCCCTGAAGTCAGTGCCACGAGCGGTGATAGGGGCCCAGCGTGGTCTGGTGCCCTTCGGCGTGCTTCGACAGCGACGACTGCCAGCCCGGCTGCAGCTGCCACGCGTCGGGTGCGCTGCGGTAGCGGTCCAGCGCGTCGCGCCAGGTGCGGGTGACCGAGGCGACGTAGGCGACGCCGCGCTGGCGGCCTTCGATCTTCAACGCGGCCACGCCTGCCTTGGCCAGGCGGGGCAGCAGCTCCAGCGTGTTGAGGCTGGTCGGCTCCTCCAGCGCATGGAAGGTCTCGCCGCCGACCTCGAAGCGGCCCTTGCACACGGTGGGATAGCCGGCCGGTTCGGCGGGCTCGAACTTGTCCATCAGCACCTGGTTCAGGCGCACGCTGCGGCGACCGTCGCCGTGTTCCTCCCAGCGCACGAAGCTGGCCGGCGAGCACACGCCGTGACGATTCGGCGAGGCGCCGGTGACGTAGCTGGAAAGCTGGCAGCGCCCTTCGACCATGATGCACAGGCTGCCGAACGCGAACACTTCGATGGGCACCGGCGAGCCTTCGCACAGTCGCTCGACCTGCTGGATCGACAGCACCCGTGGCAGCACCGCGCGACTGATGCCGAAGCGCTCGTGGGCGTAGCGCAGCGCCGGCGCGGTGGTGGCCGAACCCTGCACCGACAGGTGCCGCGCCATCGCCGGGCAGGTGTGCGTGGCGTAATCGAGCACCGCCATCTCCGCCGCGATGATCGCGTCGCAGCCGAACTCGGCGGCCTTGTCCACGGCGCGGTACCACGTCGCCAGGCGCGCGCTGTCGGGGTAGGTGTTCAATGCCAGGTAGACCTTGCGCTTGCGCTGGTGCGCGTAGGCGATGCCGTCGCGCAGCTCCGCGTCGCTGAAATTCAGGCCGGGGAAGGCGCGGGCGTTGGTCTGGTCGCGGAAACCCGCGTAGACCGCATCGGCACCGGCGTCGATCGCCGCTTGCAGCGCCGGCAGGTTGCCGGCAGGACAGACCAGTTGCATGTGCACCTCGAAGCCAGGAAGTTCGCGGCGCATCGTGGCGGCTGATCCGGCGAGCTGCGTTGACATGGGTCAGGTCGGAGCGGTTCCGTGCGGACGCGGGAAAAATCGGCGGATGCGCCGAAGTCACTGGAAGGGAAGTTGACCGAGGTCAATCCCGGGCGCGTCGGTGCGGTCCATGCTGTGCCCGGCTTTGCACGACTCGTGTCGATGCCCGACCATCTGTTCCGATTGCCGACGGCGAAACTCCCCATGAACCCGATGAACACCACCGACCGTTACCACCCGCTGTCGATCGGCATGCACTGGCTGATGCTGGCGCTGCTGGTCGCCGTGTACGCCTGCATCGAGCTGCACGAACTGGCGCCGCGCGGCAGCAGCTTGCGTGCCGGCCTGAAGACCTGGCATTTCATGCTGGGGCTGGGCGTGTTCGCGCTGGTCTTCCTGCGCCTGGCCATTCGCCTGACGACGCCGGCGCCGCGCCGTGATGCGAGCCTTCCGGCCTGGCAGCATCACCTGGCCGGGATCATGCACCTGCTGCTGTATGCGTTCCTGATCGTGATGCCGGCGCTGGGCTGGCTGACCCTGAGTGCGGGCGGCAAGGTGATCCCGTTCTTCGGCCTGGAGTTGCCGCCGCTGATCGCGCCGGACGATCTGCTCGGCGAGCGGCTGGAGGACCTGCACGGCACCATCGGCACGATCGGCTATTACCTGGTGGGCCTGCACGCAGCCGCGGCGCTGTATCACCACTACTTCATGCATGACGACACCTTGCGCCGGATGCTGCCGCGCCGCGGCAACGGCAACTGAGCTGCGGCAGCCGGCCGCAGCGATGACGGTCGCGCGGTTGACGTGGGTCAGTCGCGCAGCGGCGGGCCCGCGCTAGCATCCTTCCATCCGCGGCATGCACGCCGCCTGCTGGAGCGCTCCCCATGACATCCGTCCCCACTCTTGTCGCCCTGGCCTGCGGCCTGGGCCTGGCCGTTTCGGTGCAGGCCGCACCACCGCAGACGCATGCGGATCACGCCGCCCATCATGCCGCCACGGTGAGCGTGCCCGCGCAGCGCTGGGAGCCGGACGCGTCCCTGCGCGAGGGCATGCGTCGCGTGCACGTCGCGGTGGACCAGCTGCGTCACTACGAGATGGGCCACATGAGTGCGCCGATGGCGGTCGATCGCGCGGCCGAAGTGGAGGATGCGGTGGGCTTCATGTTCGCCAACTGCAAGCTGGCTGCCGAACCGGACGCGGCCCTGCACGGCATCCTGGCACCGCTGCTCGGTGCGGCGCAGGCCCTGCAGGCCAACCCTGGCAACGTCAAGGCGGTGGCCGCGATGCGCGAGGCGATCGCGCACTATCCGCACTATTTCAATGATCCGGGCTGGGACCAGCCGGCGCCGGCCATGCACGAGATGCACGACGAGCCGTGAAGCATTCCTGGCGGTCGCGGGATGCCTGCAGTGATTGCCACAGGGCATCCACGCGCCGCTCCACCGCGGCATCCGGCACGATCGGACGGCTCCACGCACGCGCGGTTTCGGACGGCCATTTGCGGGTGGCGTCGATGCCGAGCTTGGAGCCCATGCCGGCCACCGGGCTGGCGAAGTCCAGGTAGTCGATCGGGGTGTTCTCCACCAGCATGGTGTCGCGCGCGGGATCGACCCGGGTGGACAGCGCCCAGATCACCGCCGACCAGTCGCGCACGTCGATGTCGTCGTCGGTGACGATCACGAACTTGGTGTAGGTGAACTGGCGCAGGTACGACCACACCGCCATCATGATGCGCCGCGCATGGCCGGCGTACTGCTTGCGGATGCTGACCACGGCGATCCGGTACGAGCACGCTTCCGGCGGCAGGAAGAAGTCGACGATCTCGGGAAACACCTTCTGCAGGATCGGCACGAAGATGTCGTTCAGCGCCATCGACAGCACCGACGGCTCGTCGTGCGGCGCGCGGCCCATGTAGCTGCCGTGGTAGATCGCGTCGCGGCGCAGGTGCAGGCGTTCGATGGTGAAGACGGGGAAGTGATCCTGCGCGTTGTAGTAGCCGGTGTGGTCGCCGAACGGGCCTTCCAGCGCGGTGTCGCCGGGGTGGATGAAGCCTTCCAGCAGGATCTCCGCACCGGCCGGTGCATCGAGCCCGGTCAGCTCGCTGTGCCACACGCGGGTGCGCTGGCCGCGCAGCAGGCCGGCGAATTCGTACTCTGACAAGCTGTCCGGCACCGGCGCGACGGCGGCCAGCATGGTCGCCGGATCGGCGCCGATGGCGACCAGTAGCGGGAACGGTTGCCGCGGATGCGCGGCGCGCCAGTCGGCGTAGTCCAGCGCGCCGCCGCGATGCGGCAGCCAGCGCATGATCAGCCGGTTCGGACCGATCACCTGCTGGCGGTAGATCGCCACGTTCTGTCGGGGCTTGTCGGTGCCCCGGGTCACCACCAGGCCGAAGGTGACCAGCTTGCCGGCGTCGTCCGGCCAGCAGTGCTGGATCGGCAGGCGGGCCAGGTCGATCTCGTCGCCGCGCAGCGCTTCGTGTTCGAACGCCGCTTCCCGCACGCGTTGCGGCGCGACGTGGGCCAGTTGCGCCAGCTCCGGCCAGGTGGCCAGCGCCTGGCGCAGGCTGGACGGCCAGCGCGGTTCCTTGATCGCGGCAAGCAGCTGGCCCAATTCGCGCAGCGAGGCCAGCGGCCGCCCGGCCAGTGCCAGCTCGATGCGGCGACGATGGCCGAACAGGTTGCCGAGCAGGGCGTGCCGACTGTCGCCGGGATGTTCCATCAGCAACGCGGGACCCGCCTCGCGCAGCGCGCGCAGGCTCAGCGCGGTGGATTCGAGATGTATGTCCACGGGCGCGCTGACGCGCTGCAATTGCCGCTCGCGCTCCAGCCGCTGCAGGAAGCTGCGCAGGTCATGGAAACTCATGCGGACGGTTCGCCGGAGGTCGCAATGGCGAGCTCGTCGTCATCCGTCGCGACCAGCAACTGCTGATGCACGCGTTGCAGTTCGGCCAGCAGTTCGGCGCGGGCCTCGGCGGCAAACGGGTTCTCGCGCTGGATCGCGCCGAACAGGTGGCCGGCGTCGCCGCGCACCGCGGCCAGCATGTGTTTCATGCCCTGGAACGAGGGCGGCGCGATCGGCATGCCGTCGTCCACGCCGATGTCGATCAGGCCCTTGGCGATGAAGAAGGCCAGCACGTGGGTGCGCGCCATCGCGCGGTCGTGGCTCTCCGGGTCCTGTTCGATGACTTCGCAGCCGAGCGCGGCGAACAACGCACACGTGCGCGCGGCGGCCTGCGGATGCCGGGCGGAGGCGCAGATCACCGTGCGCCGCGGGCGCTCGTCGCGGGCCAGGCTGAGCGGGCCGAACAGCGGGTGACTGCCGACGTGGGGAATCGCGTCACCCAGCAACTCGTCCATCGCCGCGCAGGGATGCATCTTCACGCTGCCCACGTCGAACACGATCTGGCCGGCATGCAGCAGCGGGCGCAGCGCGAGCAGGGTGCCCCGCAGTTGCGGCACCGGCATCGCCAGCACGATCCATTGCGCGCCCTCGAGCGCGACACGCAAGGATGGCGCGGCCAGTGCGGCGGGAACCCGGGCGTGCGGATCGAACACGCGCACGTGGTGCCCCGCCTGCAGCAACAGCTGCGCAAACGCCGCGCCGAAACGGCCATGGCCCAGCAGCGCAAAGCGCATGCCCGGGGCCGGTGATGCAGCGGCGCTCATGTCAACGCGGGCGCACGGCCGCTGGCCAGGCTATGGCGCAGCGCGGCATCCCACGGCGCGAGGTCGATCGCGCGCGCGGCCAGCCAGTCGCGGTCGAACAGGGTCTGCGCGTAGCGCTCGCCGCGGTCGCACAGCAGGCTGACGATGCTGCCACGCTGGCCGCGTGCGCGCATCGACGCGGCCAGCTGCAGGCAGGCGACCAGGTTGGTGCCGGACGAGCCGCCGTAGCGATGGCCGAGCAGGTCTTCCAGCAGCCAGGCGGCGGCGATCGAGGCGGCGTCGGGAATCTCGTTGACGCGGTCGACCACGTCGAAGATGAAGCCCGGTTCCACGCGCGGTCGGCCGATGCCCTCGATCAGGGTGGGCTGGCTGGCCACCGCCTTCATGTCGCGGTTGCGCCAGCCGTGCACGTAGCCGCTGCCGGTCGGCTCGGCCACGCACAGTCGGGTGTTGAGGCGGCGGTAGCGCAGGTAGCGGCCGATGGTGGCCGAGGTACCGCCGGTGCCGGCGCCGCACACGATCCACGCCGGTTCGGGTTCGGCCTCCAGTGCCAGCTGGCCGATGATCGACTCGGCGATGTTGTTGTTGCCGCGCCAGTCGGTGGCGCGTTCGGCCAGGCCGAACTGGTCGAGGTGGCAGGCGCCGCGTGCGGCATGTTCGGCGGCGCGCGCGTGCACCTGGGCCGGGTCGTCGACCAGGTCGCAGGTGCCGCCCAGCGCCTGCACGTCGCGGATCTTGCCCGGCGCGGTGCAGGCCGGCATCACCGCAGTGAACGACAGGCCGAGCAGGCGCGCGAACCAGGCTTCCGAAATCGCCGTGCTGCCCGAAGACGCGTCCACCACCGCCTGGCCGCCACGCAGCCGGCCGTTGCACAGCGCGTACAGGAACAGTGAGCGGGCCAGCCGGTGCTTCAGGCTGCCGCTGGGGTGGGCGGCCTCGTCCTTGAAGTAGAAATCGATGCCGTGGAAGCCGGGAAAATTCAGCTTCAGCAGATGGGTGTCGGCGGAGCGTGCGGCCTCCTGCGCCAGCCTGGTCAGGGCGTCGTGCACCCAGCGGCGATCATGATCCTGTTGCAGGTTGACCAGGTGCAGGACGCTGTCCATCGGAGACTCCGGATTCATGTCGAGTGGCTCGCGGCCCGGTGCATCGCGCGCATGCGGCGGCCGAGAAATTCGAAATAGCGGTCGATGTAGCTGATGCCGTTCTCGTGATCGATCAGGTACGGATTCATCAGCGTGTGGCGCAGGATCATCAGCCGGTCCTCGTCCGGATCCAGCGAGCTCGCATCCAGGCCCAGCGCCTGGAAGATGCGCGTGGTCTGCGCGTGGCCCAGCATGTCCGGGCGCAGCGTGGTCACCGAGCCGAAGAACTCCTTGGTCTGCAGCGGCTGCTGCGGGTCGCAGCGCAAGGTGTCGTGCAGTTCGCGCACGAAGGCGTTGGCGGCGGTGATCGAGCGGTTGTCCCGCGGGTTGAGCGCCAGGCAGACCAGGTTGCTGTCCGGCGCGAACGGCACCAGCGCGTGGACGCAGTCGGCCAGTTCCAGCGCGAAGCGCTGCGCGCGGGCGTGGAAGGTTTCGGCGGCACGCACGGTGGCGCAGGGCAGGCGGCCGAAGTGGGCGTGATCCAGCGGCAACACCTTGTGGGTGACATAGACGGCCGCCGCCGCGGCGCCGGACTTGGAGCCTTCCGGAATGAACTGGCCCAGGCTGCGGTAGCGGGCGAGATAGTCCTTCGGCGTGCCGCCATGGAAGACATAGTCGGCACGCTCGGCCAGCAGGCTCATCGCACGATGGTCGCGGCAGATGAAGGCGCCGCTGCCATAGGGCAGGTAGCCGAGCTTGTGCGGGTCGACGGTGACCGAGTCGGTGGCGCCCAGGGCGGCGAACGCGGCGTGCACGGCGGGCGTGGGGAATTGCACGTAGTCGGTGGCGACTTCGTCGCGCGGGCGCAGCGAGCCGTCTTCGTTGCGGAACAGGGTGGCCAGGTAGCCGCCCCAGGCGGCGTCGACGTGCACGGCGAAGTCCAGTCCCCGCTGGCGCGATGCATCGCGGGCGGCCAGCACCTGGTCGATCGGATCGATGGTGCCGTACTCGGTGCCACCCAGCACCGCCACGCACATCAGCACGGGTTGTTGCTCGCGGGCACAGCGCTCCAGCGTGTCGCGCAGGGCGTCCCGGTCCAGTCGCATGCCTTCGGTGGGCAGCAGCTCCAGCTGGTCGCGACCCAGGCCGAGCAGCTTCACGCCCTTGCTCCACGAGTAGTGGGCGGTGACCGGCGCCAGCACCCGCGGCAGCTTCAGCGTGGCGTGTGCGGCGAAGAAGTCGACCAGGCCGCGCTGCTCGATCCGCTCGCGTTCGACCCGATGCAGCCAGCAACTGCGCTCGGTTGCGGGTTGCGCCGCAAGCCAGGCCTGCCAGTCGGTCAGCAGCGCGATGCCGTCCGCCTGCGCGAGGTTGAATGCGCTCCAGTCATCCTCGGGCAGCGCCAGTCCAGGGACCTGCGCAGCACGCAGCGCCACCGGAAACGCCTTCAGCGCCAGCGCCAGGCGCAGTGCCTGGTAGTTGGCCAGGGTGCCGCCGGAGGTGAGGTGGCCGAACGCGCAGGCGTCCTGTGCGGGGTCATGCGGATAGCCGAGCATGCGCGCCAGCTGCAGGCCGACCTGCACCTCCATGTCGACGGTGACCGGCGCGGCATCCTCGCTGACGTTGTTCGGGTTGTAGGGCAGGGTCAGCATCTGCGCCGCCAGGCCCGGCAGCAGCAGGTCCGAGGCCATGTGGCCGATGTAGCGCGGGCTGTGGAACGGCACCGACTTCTTCAGCGACGCCGACAGCTGGTGCAGCTCGCGGCGCATGCGCGACTCGAAGGCCAGGTAGTCGGGGTGGTGCGCGGCGGCGGTGGCGATCGCCGGCGGATCTTCCGGGTGGAAGTTGCGCCGCCAGTAGACGTGATCGCGCAGGAACTCGACCAGCATCTTCTCCAGCAGCGCGTCGTTCTCGCCGTAGGGGCCGAGGAAGCAGGCGTCCAGCGTGTGGTCGCGCGGCTCGCCATGGTTGAACGGTTGTGCGCTCATGCGATCCATCCATGCAGCCAGCCCAGCGGGTGGTGCATGCGCGCCACGCCGAGCATGTAGACGTAACAGGCCAGTGCGGCGATGAAGAACGCCAGCCGCGCACGGCGGGTGTGGGCGCGTTTCAGTGCCAGCGTGGCCAGCACCACGTAGACCACCAGCAGCACCAGCTTGGTGGTGAGCCAGCCGTTGGCGAACAGCGCGCCGGGCAGGATGCTGACCAGCATCAGCGCGGCGGTGAGCAAGCTGGTGTCGATCGCGTAGCTGAGCCAGCGCACGGGCCCCCACTGGGCAGCGCCGGCGTGGCCGAGCTGGACGAGCAGGCCGCGCAGCGCGAACAGCGAACCGCTGGCCAGCACGCAGGCGATATGCACCCATTTGATTTGCGGGTAGAACTCGAACACCGGCATTCCATGAGGCTTTCTGGATGGCTGCAAGCATCAGGGCGCGCCTTGCGGCGCGCCCTGATGTGGGTCATGTCAGCGCCGCATCAGACGCCTTCGGTCTGGCGCTTCCCCAGCGGCAGCGTGGCGCTGCGACGTTTTGGCGCAAGCCACAGTGCCGCGACGAAGACCGAGATCAGCAGCGCGCCGAGGGCGAACAGGGAGTCGCCGGGCACGCGCATCCACACCAGCATGTGGATCAGCGGGCGATCCATGAACTCGGCCGAGCGGGCGAACCAGTAGCCGTGTTCCAGCACCGCCTTCAGCTGCAGGATGCCCAGCGGCAGCAGGGTCAGCG